>Ga0209656_10003530_pt1 | contig 10114 bp, 10 predicted proteins | sample BogFormECP12_OM2_FD_188239 | JGI IMG/M metagenome (GOLD analysis project Ga0209656, IMG submission 188239) | Bog forest soil microbial communities from Calvert Island, British Columbia, Canada - ECP12_OM2 (SPAdes) (version 2) | ecosystem: Environmental > Aquatic > Freshwater > Wetlands > Bog ... | reverse complement strand
GGCCATCCTCCTATGGACGGCTCTGGCGGGAGTGGGGGTAAAGGCGCAGGAGCGGCGCGCTCCCAGCTTCCTGGCCGAAAAATATGAAGTTTCGACCTATGTGGATACGGCATCGCAGGGCATCAATTCAATTGCCAAGGTGGAATTCCGGGCACAGGAAGTGTCGCAAAACCTGCGCGTGGAGTTGCATGAAAACCTGGATGTAAAGGAAGTGAAGGGAACCGACGGGAAACCGCTGCAATTTCAGCGAGAGAGCGATAACCCGTTGTTCCTATGGGTGACGCTGCCCCAACCGGTTGGGGCTGGGAAAGCGGTGACGCTGACATTCACCTACGGTGGGTTCTTGGCGAACGAAGAGAACAGTCCGGTGCCGAACGTGCGCGTGGCATCGGTGACTAAGGATTGGGCGTATCTGCTGCTGCCGGCTCGGTGGTTTCCGCTAACGAATTTTCCGTCGAACCGGTACACAGCGATATTCCGAATAAACGTCCCCGATACGCTCGCAGTGGCAGGTACGGGAAAGACAGAAGCACCCCAGCCGATGAAGGCGAAGTCGCCGGTGGAGGGTAACCGGCTGATGTACACGTTTCGTTGCGACCAGCGAGAGGCAAGCGGGTCGTTTGTGGCGGGTCCGCTGCAGTTAAATCCAAAGCAAGCGGAAGGGATCGACGTGGCAGTCTATGCGCCGCAGGCGGATTCAGGACGGGCGCAGGAATTCGCGAACGTAGTCGCGCACCAGGAGATTGTCTTCTCGGATATGTTCGGGTCGCTGCCCGACCCCAACATGACAGTGATTCAATTGCCAAATGGAACGCTGCGGGATTTCGCGGCGCCTGGGGTGGTGATGTTGAGCCAGCGTGCCTGGGATCCAAAGCTAAGCGATCGCGCGATGAGCCGGCTGGTGGCAACGCAATGGTGGGGAATCCAGGTGCTGCCGGCGACGGCGGGGGATGTTTGGATCACTGATGGATTATCACGTTACTGCGAAGAGTTATATGCGGAACAAGCGTTTGGAAAAGAGGCGGGGCTGAAGACGATTGATGACTTTGCCGTGGGTGCGCTGATGTACGAAGGGTCGGTGCCCGTGGCGCAGGCGGCGCGGCTGGTTCCCTATTCCAGCGAGTACCGATCCGTGGTGCTGAACAAGGGCGCGATGCTCTTTCACATGCTGCGCGTGCAAATGGGCGATCTTACATTTAAGTCGCTGCTGCACGGGTTCTATACAAAATACGAAGGAAAGACGGCCACGATCCAGGATTTCGAGAGCATGGCCATTGCCGCGGCGAATGCAGTGGCGAAGCCGAGCGAGGGGCCGCCAAATCTGGAAGGGTATTTTGCCCAGTGGTTGAATTCGACGGGAATTCCCGAATTCTCGCTGGAATACGTGGTGTACCGGACGCGAAAGGGATTCCGCGTCGTCGGCAAGATTCACCAGCCGCTGGACACCTTTCATATGCCGATGCAAATACGAATCGACACGGAAGGCAATCCAGAAACCAAGTGGATCGATGTGACAGGAATGGATTCCGACTTCATGGTGGAAACATTTGGACGGCCGAAGCCGGGAGGGATCAGGGTTGATCCGAACAACTTCGTGCTGAAAAGCACGCCAAACTTGCGGGCCAGGGCAGCCATCGCTCGCGGCGAAGAGTTGGCGGAAGCGGGTAAGTACTACGACGCAATTCTGCAATACCAGAAGGCACTTTCGATTCAGCCAAATCGCTCGCTGGCCAATTTCAGAATGGGTGAGGCGTTTTTCTACCAGAAAAATTATCAGGCCTCGGCAAATGCGTTCCGCGAGGCGTTGGCGACGGTGCCGGAACCTTCAGAGAAGTGGACAGAGGTCTGGAGCCACATTTATCTGGGCAAGATCTTTGACTTGCTGGGCCAGCGGGAACGTGCGCTGAACGAGTACAGTAAAGCTCGAGCGACCAACGACAACACCGGCCTGGCACAGGACGTCGTGGATGCTCTGGTGAAAAAGCCGTATACGGAAGCGGGAATGCCACCTATTACACCGTCCAATCGAGACTCCACGCAGCAGAAAAACAAGCAAGCCGATGTGCCGCCACCCGCGTCGGGAGATAAGCCGACGTTCAAAAAACCGACGTCACCGAACCAGTAGCGAGGGCGTTCTGGCCGCCAAGCCGAACTAAGTAGTTAGGGAGTCGCTGCGAGAACCTCAAAGCACGACCCTCCGCGGCTGAAGCCGGGTGGATGCTTCGGCGAGTGAACAAATGCGGAGTCCGACCGGCCGGAAGCACTTCCCCAGAGGACAATTGGCTGAGATTCTCTGCCCGGCGGCGCTAGGTAGTGAGGGTGACAGCGCCGGTTTTCAGGTCGTAGACGCCGCCGACGATCTTTACTGTGCGTTCCTTGACGCGGGGTGCAAGAATCGGCTGCAGGCCTTCCAACCGGGCGACTCCATTCTTGACATTCTGAAGGATGGCGTTTTCCAGGGGGTCGCCGGATTGGCCTTGGCTTTGCAAGACCGCAGGTTTGATCAGTTCGACCAGGCCGTTGATGGCACCGGGGAGAGAATCCTTGGCGTTGATGTGCTGGATAGCGGCTTTGACCGCGCCGCAGTTGGAATGGCCGAGGACGAGAACCAGGGGAACATTGAGCTCCGCGATGGCGTATTCGGTGCTGCCCTTGACGGTGACACCTGTGCCGTCTACCACGTTTCCGGCCACGCGGACGACGAATATGTCTCCGACACCCACATCAAAGAGTATTTCCGGAGCGACGCGGGAGTCGGAGCAAGAGATGATGACCGCTTCGGGATATTGGGCTTTGGCGAGAGGGCTGAAATCGGTGGGGTTTCGGCGCGGGTTGAGGGTCTGCCCTTTCACGAAGCGTTCATTGCCAGCGAGAAGGTCGTGCAAGGCTGCGTCGGCGGTGACGGGCTTGGGCTTTTCGCCGCTGGTCGCTGCTGTTTGAGCAGCAAGAAAAAAATGAGGATAGGAAAGAGTGAAGCCAGTGACGGTGGCAAGGCGGAAGAAGTCGCGACGGGAGGGTTTGCAAAGAGCGTGCACCGGCTTGGCCTCCAAACTCGAATTATTGTACACGAGAAGACGGAGAGGAAAGCGAAAAACTGGTGTAGGGGAAAATCGGCAAGAGCGGAAGAAGCTGGCCACCGGAAGGTGGCCGCTACAAGGGGTCGAGGCCGTGGAGTCGGGCAACGGGGATGCCCTTTTGTTGCACGAGGACGTGGAAGCGTTCGCCCATGCCTTCCGGGAAGATTAGGGTTTTGAGTTGGAGACGGGCCCGGATGCGATCGGCCTCGTCCATGCCGTCGTCATAGAGATCGGCGAAATCATTGCCCTTGCCGAGAGCGAGGAGAAACGCAGTTTGCGTGACCAGGCCTAGGGTTTCAAGACCGTGGCGCTGACCCCAGAGTCGCAGGGCAGTGAAATTGACGTGCGCGGTCAGGTCTTGCTCGCCGGGGGCAGCGTAGAAGTCCTCGTTGGCGCGGTGATTGGCGTAGGCGAGAACCGTGCCCGCCATGTGATGGGAATCGAAGAGGTCGCCAGCTTCGTGGCCGTAGTCAATGGTGAGAACGAAGCCGCGATCAAGTCGGCGAGCGATCTTCGTAATCCAGTCGCAGGCTTCCAGGCCCGCTTCGCCGTGCTGTCCGTCTTCGAGCGTGATCTGTTGGGCGGCGAAATAATCACTGATAGCACAGGTGGAAAGCGGCAGGGAGAGTTCCAAGAAGCGGGTGCCATCGCAGGAGACGAAAACTTCTGAGAGGGTGGTTTTTTGTTGGAAGACGCGATGAACGGGGAGCGCGTCGAGCAGTTCGTTGGAGAAGAGGCAGCCCGCAGCAATGCGCAGGGGGATTTCGATCGAAGGGCGGCACTTCCCTTCCTGAACGAAGCGGGAGAGGCGCGCGGAGAGCTGCTTCGAGCGCGATGGCGAGCGTTCGACAGCGATGTAGTGGAGCGATTGGTAGAACCCGGGCAACTGCGCTTTAGCGAATTCGAGGATGTGGCCGGCCAGTCGGCCAACACCGGCGCCGACTTCGACGAGAAGAAATTCCCGGGGACGATCTAGTTGCTGCCACATCTCGTCGCACTGGCGAGCCAGCAAGCGGCCGAAAATGGGATGGACATCGACGCTGGTGTAGTAATCGGCAAAACGCTTCGCTTCGCCACGGCTGTAGTAACCGTGGACGGGATGGTAGAGGCACTCGCGCATGTATTCCGCAAAGGTGAGGGGGCCAAAGCGGCGGATGCGCTCCGCAAGGAGCGAGGCTAGGGGCGTCACGCCGAAGCGGCTCCCGAGGCGAGATCTTTCTGGAGCTGTTGCCAGATGAGCTGAAATACGTCGCAAGCGGCGGAATCGAAGAGCACGAAGTAGACGGTTTCGAGCGAGGACCCCGCTTTCAGGTGTTTGACTGTTTCGGCAAGCATGATTCGCGCGCACTCGTCGATGGGAAAACCAGACACGCCGGTGCCAATGGCAGGAAAGGCGAGGGTTTTGAGTTTTCGGTCGGCAGCCAGACGAAGGGAATGGGAAGTAGCGGTGCGAAGAGATTTGGGCGTGGTAGCGGTGCCGCTAAGGCTCATGCTGGCGGCGTGGATGACGTAGCGCGCTTTCAATTTGCCCCCGGTGGTAATGGCAGCATAGCCGACCGGGATGCTGCCGAATTCGTCGCACTCCCGCTGGATCTCGTCACCGCCTTTGCGTCGAATGGCGCCCGCTACCCCGCCGCCGAGGATTAGGTCGTTGTTGGCGGCGTTGACGATGGCGTCGACGTCCATTTCGGTGAGGTCGCCCTGCTGGATGATGATGCGTTCGGCGAGAGGTTTCATCGAAGGATATTGTAGAACAGTTGGGGCGAGCCGCAGCTATCAGATATCAGCGATGAGAGACTAGTAGGCAAAGAAGGCGGAGTTCTGGAAGTGTAAGCGACAGGGGTTTGCCGAACTGCGTTGGTTCGTAGCCGGTAGAGACAAAATCTGGTTGCCATGATCGAGATGGGGGAACCGATCAGAGGCTCATTTTTTTCCGGGATGATCGGTGGAAAAATAGTCGTAGACGCCGCGGCCGGCTTTGCGGCCCAGACGGCCTTCCTGGACGTATTGGCGGAGCAACGCGTTGGGGCGGTACTTCTCGCCGAGAGTCTTGTGGAGATATTCAAGGATTTTGAGGCGGACGTCGAGACCGACGAGATCGACCATTTCGAAAGGGCCCATGGGGTGGTTCAGGCCGAGTTTGATGGCTTTATCAATGTCGGGTGCGGTGGCGATACCAGCTTCGAGTATGGCGAATGCTTCGTTGCCGACAAGGGCGTTTATGCGCGAGGTGATGAAACCGGGGGCCTCGTTCACGATGACGGACTCCTTGTGCATGCGGTCGGCGACAGCGACACAGGTGGCGACGGTTTCGACGGAGGTGTGTGCCGTGCGGATGATTTCGACCAGGCGCATCTTGGGGACGGGATTGAAGAAGTGCATGCCAATACAGCGTTCGGGGTGGATGACAATATCAGAGAAATCGCTGATGGAGAGCGAAGAAGTATTGCTGGCAAAGATGGCGTTGGGCTTAGCGAATTTATCGAAGAGGGTGAACAGCTCGAGTTTCATTTCGAGTTCTTCGGGGACGGCTTCGATGATGAGCTCGGCATCGCGGATGGCCTCATCGACGACTTGAGAAGTGGAAATCCGGGCGAGGGCGGCGTCGCGGTCGGCGGGTTCCACCTTGCCGCGCATCACCCCTTCGTCGAATGCCTCGCGAATCCAAATTAGGCCTCTGGCGAGGATGGTGGCGGAGACGTCTTCAAGGACGGTTTGAAAGCCGCCAAGGGCGGAGGCGTAGGCGATGCCGCGACCCATCGTGCCAGCACCGATGATGGCGATTGTGTTCACTTCCATGCAAAATTCTCCTGATGCGCCGGTGGATTATTTGGCCAGTTTGCGATAGCCGGGCTCATCGAAGCCAAGGATGATTTGCGAGCCGCGACTGAGCAAGGGCCGGCGAATGAGATTTGGTTCCTTGGCCATAAGCTTGAGGGCTTCGGCACGAGTGGGGGGATGCCTAGCCATTTTGCGCGTGCGATAAAGCTCGTTGCGAGTATTGAGAAATTCCTTATAGTCGCGGTTGCCGATAAGTTGGTCGAGCTCGGATTCGGAAAGGCGCTGTTTGCCGAGATCACGAGAAGTGAAACGGGTATTGAGTTCGAGCAAGAGACCCCTTGCTTTGCGACAGGTGGTTCAGGTGGGCTTGTGGTAGAACGCAATTTTACTGGCGGCCATTTGTTCCTCTCTCATTTCGATGGGATCAGTAGCGGGGAACCCCGGGATCGACTTCCAGGGACCAGCGATCGATGCCGCCGGCCATGGACTTGGCGGACTTCACGCCCTGATGGCGAAGCCAATTGACGACGTCAAGGCTGCGCATACCGTGGTGGCAGAAGCAGATGACGTCGTCGTCGGTGTCGAGCTTTTGGAAATTGGCGGGAATGGAACCCATGGGGATGAGCACGGCGCCTTCAATGTGGCAGAGGGCGTGTTCGTGAGACTCGCGGACGTCGACGAGGAGCAGCTTGTCCCCACGGTCGAGGCGTTGTTTGACTTCGCTTGCAGAGATTTCAAGATCGTTCATAAGAACTCCCGGAAATAGCGAACCAAGAAAAGTCAATGCCGGCACGCCTAAAAGCGCCCGGTGCGGCTTCCAAGAAAGAAGCGGCCGCATGCCGCAGCCACCGGCCACAACACAACTCGCGATTGAAATCACTGCTCGCCCGCGAACAGTCCGCCGAGAATGGCAAACATCATGAAAATCATGATTCCGACAACAAGACAACCGAGCAGCAAAGCAAAAAGTTTGCCTGGGCGAAGTTGCGCCACGACATTGTACCCGACTATTGGATAGAGCCCTTGCTGGAGATCCATTGTTTTTCGACGGACTGGATTTCGTTGACGAGGGCGACATCTTCCGGTTGTGGAAGCATCTCCTTCAGATGTTCGGCGAAAGCTTGTTCGCTGAGGAGTTCACCAGTGACGCTGTACGGCTTTTTCGCATATTCGCCGATAAAGCGATTGAATTTCACATCAGGCACGTAGAGGAACGTGTGGCCGGCGGGAACATTTTTGTTGATCATATCGACGAGCTTGACGCATTCCTGGCGATAGAGTGCGCGACTGTGCTCGTTCATGCGCGCGAGGTCGGCTTCGGCTCGGGCGGTTGGCTCGTCGTAGCGGCCCTTCAGGCCCCAGACATAGAACCAATGCGCGGAACTGGAATGGTCGACGCCGAACAGGTCGAGACTCACGGGAATCCACTTGTTCACGTATTTCTGAATGATGTTGGTGGGAATGACGCCGGCTTTGACGATGCGCTTGATGCCGTCCTGGCCCGTGCCGAGATGGAAAGACTCTTCCTTGAGCATGGGAATCATGGACTGGGCGAGCGGGGCAAACCCGGAATAACTGAGCATGGTGAGCTGGTATTTGCCGTCGCGATCGACGAAGTCGGTGTAAACGAAGAAATCCAGCCAGTTGTTGACGTCTTGATTGAAGGCGCCGAGGAGGCGCTTCTGATCGAAAGCGCGGCGTTCCAGCATTTTCTGAGCCTCGACACGGCCGGAATAGCCGAAGTGATTCATGAGCAGGTAGCACATCTGCCATCCGTGGCGCATTTCTTCGGTGACGACGCGGCAGAGGGACTGGCGGTCGTGTTCGCTGGGAGACGATTCAAAGAGGCGGCGCTGCTGTTCGACGGAGGCGAATTCGGTGTCTCCCTGGTAGACGATGAGATTGAGAAGGGCGTCGCGCATGCGCTGGTCGGGGATCTGCATGACGCGCTCCCATTTGGGGCGGCCGCGGTAGGCGCCGAATTCGACTTCATTGGAACGAGTAGGACCGAATTTAGCTTCAAAGTGATAATTGATGATTTCCGGGTAGGCGACCCCGATATCCTTTTGCCAGACTTGGAAGAGATCGACCCAGTCATCGAAAGTGGAAAGACGTGTTGCCGGCATGAGCGTTTGCCCCCTTACGGAAATTCTAGACAGTGTTCAGCGACCTTCGAACTTCGGTGGCCGCTTATCAAGGAAGGCGCGAATCCCTTCCCTGCAATCCTCGGAATGAAAGCACTTGAGCTGGAATTCGACCTCGCGTTCGAGGGCCTCGACGAGGGCCTCCTTTTCGCGAGCAAAAAGCGCGTGTTTGACGGCGCGAATCACGATTTGCGGGCCGCCAGCGATTTTCTGGGCGAGAACACGGACTTCCGTTTCAAATCGGTCAAAAGGGTAAACGTGGTTTAGAAGGCCTAGACGGTGAGCGGTCTTGGCATCAATCATTTCGCCGGTATAGAACAGTTCGGCGGCGATGGAAGGACCAACGAGTGCAGGAAGGAAGTACGTTCCGCCGTAGTCGGGAAACAGGCCGACGTTGGCGAAGTTCTGGCCGAAGACGGATTCCTCGGTAGCGAGACGGATGTCTGCGGCAAGGGCAAGATTCATTCCGGCGCCGGCGGCAGGGCCGTTGACCGCCGCAATGACGGGCTGAGGCATGGTACGCATTTTGAGGACGGCCTGCATACCGGAACGGAGGATGGGGCCAAGTTCGGAAGCGTCACCTCGCTCGCGGCCCTTGCCAATTTCACCGAGATCGCCGCCGGCACAGAAGGCCCGGCCGGCGCCGGTGAGAATCACGACGTTGGTGGTGGAATCGTTGGCAATACGAACGAGCGCCTCGTTAAGAGCGGTGGAGAGATCGTTATTGAGGGCATTAAGCCGGGTAGGACGATTCATCACCAGGGTGGTGATAGGGCCATGCCTGTTTTCAAGAAGTACGTGCGATGAAGTTTGCGGAGCCTGGCTCATGAAAATTTCCTTGGTGGTGCGTTTTTACAGGTGCTGCGATTCCCTGGCCTTTTCGGTTCGATCGACGAGTTGGGCTAGTTTGCGAAAGAGCTTAATGCGGTCGGACTTGCTGCGAGCGTTTTGACCGCTGGTTGAGGGCAGAACGAAGACCTGGGCGCCGTAGAGCAGACCCTTCTGCAGGCCGAAATTGCATTTGCGTTGAGCAAATTGTTCGTAAGTATGCTTGCCGTTGAAGGCGACGACACGAGGGGAAAATTCTTCGAGCTTCTGGCCGAGGACGATGCGGCCTTCGGCGAAATCCTCGCGTTTCAGTTCCTCGATGCCCTTGGTGGGCCGCTTGACGAGGTCGGTGAGGCCGATGCCAAACTCGATGATGCGGCGGTCGTCAGGATAATCGAACGGCTCAGGGACCACCCCGCTTTCGTAGAGAGTGGGCCAGAACTGATTGCCACGACCGGCGTAATAATGACCTGCACGGACAGAAGACTCGCTTGGATTGCAGCCCACAATGACGAGTTTCATGCCTTTTCGAAGATAGTCTGGAAGTGTTTTCATCCGAGTTGTACGCAAAGTCCGAACTTAGATTCTACTTCCCTTTGAAATTGGCCGCGCGCTTTTCTACGTATGCAGCAAGACCCTCCTTGGCGTCTTCGCTGGTGAAGAGGAGCTGCTGCAGTTCCCGTTCGAGTCCCAGGGCTTCGGCGAACGGGATTTCGATTCCGGTGACGACCGAGCGCTTGATGCGGCCGACAGCGCGGGAGGCCTTATTCGGAGGGCAGAACTGCCTGGCGTAGTCCATGATGTCTTGCCAGAAGTTCTCTTTTTCGTAAATGTAGTGGATGAGATTCATCTCCAGCGCCTCTTCGAAGCTAAAGGTGCGGCCCGTAGCCATAAGTTCGATGGCGCGGGCGCGGCCAATGGCACGGGCGAAACGCTGGGTGCCGCCGGTGCCGGGAAGGACACCGAGATTCACTTCGGGAAGGCCGATCTTGCCGCCTTCCTTTTTGGCGACGCGGATGTCGCAAGCGAGGGCGATCTCGAGACCGCCGCCGACGGTGTGGCCATTGAGGGCCGCAATTACCAGCTTGGGAGTTTGCTCGAGGCGGCAAAGCGTTTCATTGGCGTGGAGGCAGAAATAGTATTTGAACTGCGGATCCGCCTTGGTGAGCATGGGAATGCTCGCGCCTGCCGAGAAAAACTTCTCTCCGGCGCCACGAATAACGATGACGTGCACGGATTCGTCCATGCGGGCTCTCAGGATGGCGGTGTCAAGCTGCTGCATCA
>Ga0209656_10003529_pt1 | contig 10115 bp, 9 predicted proteins | sample BogFormECP12_OM2_FD_188239 | JGI IMG/M metagenome (GOLD analysis project Ga0209656, IMG submission 188239) | Bog forest soil microbial communities from Calvert Island, British Columbia, Canada - ECP12_OM2 (SPAdes) (version 2) | ecosystem: Environmental > Aquatic > Freshwater > Wetlands > Bog ... | reverse complement strand
GCTGACCAGCGCGTGGCGGGCATCCGCGCAGGCGTCCCGGACGGTGGCGCACGCGGAGCGGCTCATGCTGCTCGCCCGCGTCCTGGAGATGTGGGACCAGGTGCCGGACGCCGCCGAGCACATCGGCGCCGATCACGTGCGGGTGCTGGAAGAGGCGGCGGCCGCCGCCAATGACGCGGGAGAACAGCAGCGCGGTCTCGCCTTCGTGGAATCGGCGCTAAGCCAGCTTGACGTCGCGGCCGAACCGGTCCGGTACGCCCTGCTCCTTGGCCGGCGGTACTCGTTCCGGCACGAGCTCGGCCTGGATACCGGCGGCCTCGAAGACCTGAACCGGGCGCTGGACCTGGTACCCGACACCCTCTCGGGGCAGGCGCGGACGCAGCTGCTGCTCACCGCCGCGCACTGCGGATGCGACACGCAGGGCCCGCAGTTCCGGGTCTGGGCGGAGGAAGCGCTCGAGACGGCGAGGAAGTCGGGAGACCTCGACGCCGAAGCGCAGGCGCTCGCCACCCTCGCGATGATCGAAGCCCTGCCGAGCGGGATGGCGCTGCCGGACAGCGAGCCGCTGCGGCTGGTCGCGCAGGCCAAGGCGACCGCCGGGCGGGCCGGCGCCTACCAGCCCATCCTCAAGCTCGTGATCTACGAGTCGCACCTGCTGTGCGGCGCGGGCCTGTACGAGCGTGCGGCCGCGGTCGCCCGGGAGGGCATAGCGGATGCGGAGCGGCACGGCCTGGCCCGCACCGCGGGCGCGTTCCTGGCGATCAACCTGGCGGAGCCGCTGCTGTACCTCGGCCAGTGGGATGAGGCGGCCGAGGTAGCCGAGCGGGCCCTGGACCTCGCCCCGCCGCCGCTTACCCGGGCCGCCTTGTGGATCGTCCGCGCGTGGATCGCGCTCGCCCAGGGGGACACCGGCACCGCCGCCAGGCGAGCGGCGTCGAGCCGGATAGTGCTGTCCAACAGCAGATACGACGATCAGTACCACCTTCCGCAGGCCGCCCTCGACATCGACATCTCGCTGGCCACCGGCGGCCCGGAGGCCGCCATCGCCCTGGCCGGCGAGACGCTCGACCGGCACGACCTGTCGATGAGCAGCCCGCGGTACGTGTGGCCGCTGGTAGTGTCCGCGGCCATCGCGGCCCGCGAGACCCCCGATGGCGGTGACGATGACGCCGCCGCCGCGCTGCTGGACCGGCTGCGGACCGTGGCGGCGAAGCTGGAGGCCTTCGGCCCGGTGCAGCGAGCGTGGCAGCTGTCGTTCGCGGCGCTCGACCCGCGCGGCGGCGTATGCGCCGACGACAACGAGGGAACCGCGGCCAGTGCCGCCGACCCGCTGGCCGCGGCGGACGCCGCCGCCGCCGCGTGGGAGGCGCTCGGGCAGCCGCACCCGGCCGCCGTCGCGCTGCGCTACGCCGCCTCGGCCGCGCTGGACGGCCCGGCGGACCGCGCGGCGGCGATGGCCCGGCTGCGCCGTGCCGCCACGGTCGCGGAGCACCTGGGTGCCCGCCCGCTCGCCGACCAGATCGCGGATCTAGCCAGCCGCGCCGCCGACGGCCAGACAACGAACACCGGCGGGACCAGGACCGGCGCGGGCCGGCTCGGCCTCACCGGCCGCGAGTTCGAGGTCCTCCGGCTCGTCGCGGCCGGGCAGTCCAACCGTGAGATCGCCGCCGCCTTGGTCATCTCCCCGAAGACGGCGAGCGTCCACGTGTCGAACATCCTCGCCAAACTGGGCACCGCCACCCGGACCGAGGCCGCCGCCAGGGCCCACGCGCTGCGCCTGTTCGAGTCGCCGTCCTAGCGCGGCTCAGGCCAGGACAGCTGGCTTAAGCACTTCCGCACACCATTGGCGGAACGTGGTCGGGCTACCCGACTCCGGAGTACGCGGCTCGCCGTTGTCCAGGCCCTCGTCCTTGGCCAGCATCATGTCGACCATGCCCTGCGCCATCGCCTCGGACGCCCCGCGCCCCGTCAGCGCGGCCTTGAGGACCTCGCCGGAGATCTGCTGGAAGCGCACCGGCCGCCCCAGTACCTCGGACATGATCCGCGCCATGTCGTTGCCGGACAGGTCCTCCGGACCGAGCACCGGGACGCTGCCCTGCCCGCTCCATGAGCCGTCGAGGAGCAGCCTGGCGGCGACGGCGGCGATGTCGCGGGTGGCGCAGGCGGGGAGCTTGCGGTCACCGGAAACCGGCGAGAAGAACACGCCCTCCTCTTTGATCCGCCCCGCCTGGCCGAGGAGGTTGTCCATGAACGAGGGCAGCGTCAGCGCCCGGTAGCTCACGCCGGAGCCCGCGATCAGGTCGTCCATCGCCAGCGACGCCGTCACCAGCCCGGCGTTCCCGGCCACGGCCGTGCCGCGGCCGAGGGCGGAGATGCCGACCACCCGGTTGACCTCATGGCGCTTGAACGCATCGCACGCCGGGCGGGTGAAGTCCACGTAGGCGGCCTCGACGCTCTCGGCCCGGGGATCCGGGGGCACGATCCAGAACACCGCGTCGGCGTCCGCGAACGCCCGGTCGAGGACGTCGATATCGCCGTGTGAGCCCCGCACCACCTCGACCCGCTCGGCGACACTCGCGGGAAGCCGGGACGGGTCGCGGGCGATCACCCGGACCGGCGCACCGCTGCCGAGAACGTCGCTCTCGAGGACGTCGTCAAGGACCTGACGGCCGATGCGGCCGGCGGGAGTCGTGATAACGATCATGAAGATCTCCAAGGTGGAATGGCAGTACCGAGCTGGTGATTCCACCCTGCTAGCCTGGCGCGCACCGCGTCCAATACCCGTTTTGCAGAGCAATACAGATTAGGCATGACAGCAGCTCACAGACATCAGCTACGCTGAGACCATGTCCGACTCGCAGCCGCCCGCGGCGGACCTCGACCTGCGGTTGGTGCGGTACTTCATCGCGGTCGCCGATCACCGGCATTTCGGTCGCGCCGCGGATGACCTCCGTGTCGCGCAACCCTCCCTCAGCCGCCAGATCCGCCGCCTCGAGCAACAACTGGGTGCTCGCCTGCTGGACCGTACGCCGCAAGGCACCCGGCTTACCGAGGCCGGGGAAATCTTCCTCCCCCGCGCCAAGGCGCTGTTGCGTTCCGCGACCCAGGCCGCGACCGCGACCCAGGCCGCCGCCCGGCCAAGCCGCATCAGCATCGGCTACACCACCGGCCTGATCGTCACCCCCGTCGTCCGCCAGCTACGCCACCAGCACCCGGATGCCGACGTGCAGACCCTGCACCTGGCGTGGAACGAACCACGCGACGCCCTGCTCGGCCACCGGGTCGACGCCGTGGTAACCAGGCTGCCCATCAGGACCGACGGGCTGCACGTCACCATCCTCTACGACGAGCCCCGGGTCCTGCTGGTGGCCGCCGAGCACCGGCTGGCCGGCAAGGAATCGGTCACCCTCGACGACATCGCCGACGAGCCCATGCCCCGGCTGCCCGACCCGGCCTGGAACGCCTACTGGCGCATCGATCCCCGGCCCGACGGACGCCCCGCACCCGGCGGCCCCCTCATCGAGGCCCTGGAAGACAAGCTCGAGGTCATCGCCGCCGGGCAGGCCGTGGCCATCGCCTCAACGGGCCTCCGGGCCGATATCATCCACCCCGGCATCACCACGGTTCCCCTGCACGGCGTCGACCCGGTCCATGTCGTCCTGGCCACCCGCGCGGACGACCGCAGCCGCCTCGTAACGGCCTTCAGCAAATACGCCCGCGCCCAGCTCACCGGTCCCGGCCCCGCCGGGGTCAGCGAGCCCGCCGGGGTCAGCGACTGAGCGGATATCAGCGCTGGCCGCGGACCTTACGGCTGAAGACGACCCGGTCGAACTCGGCACCTTGCTGGTTGATCGCCCGCAGCGTCATCGTCGTCGTCCCGTCCGGCGCGGCGGGGACCACGTCCAGGGCGATGAACGCGTAGTCCCGGTACCGGGCCTGCGACCAGTCGACGGTCTCGTACGCGTCGGTGAAGTCAAGCTGGCTGGCGTACGGCCCGACCCCCGTCTTCGCGTCCGCGGGTACCACGGTGCCGTTCCCCGCCTTGCCGGTGTTCACCCCGGCGAGGAAGTTCCGGTCGGCCTCGACCGCACCGGACCACGCGTACCGGGGCCGGCCCGCCGACCCGACGGTCATGTAGGTCGTGCCGTCCTTCTCGGGGTGGACGACGGCCGGATCGGCTGCCGAGAGCGAGACCGCCGCCACGGACGACTTGCCGGTGTTGGTCGCCGCGTCGTACCGGATCGGGTTCGACCTCTCGTAGAGGTGGTTGTGCCCCTGGATCGCCAGGTCCACCTCGTACTGGGCGAACAGCGGGGCCAGGACCTTGCGGACGCCGCCGTCAGAGGAGTGGCTCTCGCAGGTAGAGAACGCGCAGTGGTGGTAGAACGCGATGATGAAGTCGATCTCCGGTGCGGAGCGGAACTCGGCGAGCTTCTGCTTCAGCCAGCTCGCCTGGGCGCCGCCGCTGTAGCCCAGCAGCCCCTGGATCTCGTAGCTCAGGTCGTTCGCGTCCACGCTGACGACGCCCACGTTGCCGTAGGTGAAGCTGTAGACGGACGGGCACTTGCCCGGGCCGTTCTCCGGCAGGTCGAGCCGCTGCGCGTGGCCGCCGTAGCCGATGGAGCCGTAGTAGCCGATCGTCGTCGCGTCGGCGTCGAGCGAGGCGGTGAACAGCTCGACATCGTGGTTGCCGGTGGCGAACATCCACGGCGAGGAGGCCGCGCTGGGCTCGATGGCGCTGAAATAGCTCGTCCACACGTAGGGATCGAAGTCGTCCCAGCCTCCGCTGTTCTTCGGCGGTGCGGGAGTGTTCGTGGCGCCCGGCTGGCTGCCGCCCTTCCCGTCGGGGTTGATGATCGGCTGCGCGTCGCCGCTCGGGTTCGCGTAGCAGATGTCGCCGGCGAGCAGGGTGAACCGCGATCTCGTGTGGTTGTGCGGGTTGCGGACCCGCGTGATCTGCGTGACCAGCGCCGCGACCGGCGAGACGTCGGCCGGCGCCTTGGTGGACGCCGGGTCGTAGTAGTCCGGGTCGGAGGTGTCGTAATAGTCGTCGGTGATGTGCGACGAGGACTCCGGCTGCAGGGAGACGGCGTTGTCGAGAGTCTGCCCTGTGCCGGGCGCCCCGGTGATGCCCTGATCGCCGTAGGCGGTGAACGTGAACGGTTCCAGGCGGCGGCTGCCCGGGGCCGTGGTGAAGGTCGCGTCGGGCGTATACCCGCGCTTGCCGTTCTTGGCGTACACGAAACGGTAGTGGTACGTCTGACCCGGCTCCAGGCAGTCCAGCAGCGCGTGGACGTAGAACTGGTCGGCGTTGAGCAGATCGGTCGTGGAGGCGGTGACCGGCCCGGTCTTGACCCCGTTCCACACCGGCACGTGCGTGATGAGCTCACGCAGCTCGGCCGGGACCACCCGGCCATAAGACGCGTCGTGACCGTACTCGACGTGGACCTTGATCCCCGACGGGACCGCGTTGTACTCGTTGAGGTTGAACAGCTGTCCGGCGACCCACATCTGCCGCCGCGGGTCCGGGCCGAAGGCCAGGTGACGGCCGTTCACGACGAAACCGTCGGCTATCGTGCCGGTGCTGGCCAGCGTGTCGGCGAACGCCGTCCTGGCCGAGCCGCCGAGCAGGAAGGCGGCCCCGGCCGCGCCGATGCCCCCGCGGAGCATCGCCCGCCGGCTGACCACGTTGCGTCGCAGCACCTGCTGGAAGAGTTCATGCTGCTCGGCCATGGGAACTGCTGGATGAGAACTGCGGGAGGAGCCTGCGCCCGGCATGTCTGCTGTCACGGCAGGATGTTCACTAAACAGAGTGACAATGACGTGTATTAAGGATTACGGCCGGGCGAACGTTGGACCACGCCTGATCGAGCCAATCGCCAGGCGGGAATCGCAGTGACCAGGCAGATGCGGAAAGCAAGTATTTTAGCATATCTCGAACGAGGGTTCGAGTGATGCTACGCTTTCACTATGGCCACGTATATACCACCGGGTTGGCCAACCGGCGTGCATCCGCCGGAGAGCGAGGGCTTCGAGGCGACCGCCGTCGCCTGGCTGCTTGACGTAGTTCCGCCCGACTACCGACTGCACGGCGTCCTGCGACGACACCCCGTGGCGCTCGCCGCGATGGCCCGTCATCACACCGCGGCCTGCGTCGAGGGTGCCCGTCAGGGATACCGCACCGCGCGCACCGAACTCGCCGAGGCACTGCCGCCGCACGCGGTCGACGCCGTCCTCGCCGCCTACCGCGCCGAGGGACGCCGGCTCGCCGCCATCGCCCAGGCGGTCGTCCTCGTCGAGCGCGCCATGCGCGGCGAAGCCTTCGTCCCGAGGCTGGGCGAGACTCCTTAGGAGTCATGACCGGAGCTTGCACAAAAACTGATATCATTATGATAGCGTGGTAGCAAGCAAGCTCCGATGGAGGTGGGCAGATGTCAGCCCAGGTACAGATCGCGGAACCGGCGACAGCCAGTTACTCCGCAAGCCAGACGATGCCCGAACGCAAGGCCTGGTACCTGCACGGCATCCCGATGCTAGTGCTCGCTATCGTCCTGCTCGCCGCGGCGATCGCCGCGTTCTGGCAGGCCGGGGCCCACCATGACGGCACGGCGGTGGCCCTGGCCTGGGTGGGCGCCGTCCTCCTCGTGGCCGACATCCTGGTGTGGCGCGGCCTCACCGCCGTCGTGCCGGGCCGGGCGCACGTCATCCAGCTGTTCGGCAGGTACCAGGGCACGATCCGCGAGCAGGGCCTGCAGTGGGTGAACCCCTTCACCAACCGCATCGCGGTGTCGACCCGGATCCGCAACTTGGAGTCGGCGGTCGCCAAGGTCAACGACGCCGACGGCAACCCGATCGAGATCGCCGCCGTGGTCGTCTGGCAGGTCCAGGACACCGCGCACGCCACCTACTCGGTCGACGACTACGTGCACTTCGTCACCATCCAGACCGAGACCGCCGTCCGGCACATCGCGTCCAGCTATCCCTACGACAACAGGGGAACCGGCGCGCTCTCGCTGCGCGACAACGCCGACGAGATCACGCAGCAGCTGTCGGCCGAGCTCACCGACCGGGTGCGCGCGGCAGGCGTGCACATCATCGAGACCCGGCTGACCCGCCTGTCCTACGCCCCCGAGATCGCGCAGGCCATGCTGCGCCAGCAGCAGGCGAGCGCGGTCGTCGGCGCCCGGCAGAAGATCGTCGAAGGCGCGGTCGGCATGGTCCGGCTCGCCCTGCAGCGCCTCGAGCAGGAAGGCGTCGTCCAACTAGACGAGGAGCGGAAAGCGGCCATGGTGTCGAACCTGCTAGTCGTCCTCTGCAGCGAGCAAGCAACCCAGCAGGTCGTGAACACCGGCACGCTCTACCAGTGACGGCCTGATGTCCGAACGCAAAAGCATATTGCTGCGACTCGACCCGGCCGTGCACGACGCCCTCGCCAAGTGGGCGGCCGACGAGATGCGCAGCACAAATGCCCAGATCGAGTACATCCTCCGCCGCGCCCTCGCCGAGGCCGGCCGAATGCCCGGCCACGCCAGGCAGATGCGCAAGCCGGGCCGGCCCCCGGTCGACCCGGCTGCTGGCTAGCGGTGACGCAATTCGAGCTAATCGTGACAGACTTGGAGTGCCACGAACTCGGAGATTGACGTGCCGCAGAAAGCCAAGATCCTGCTGGTCGACGACCGCGCCGAGAACCTGATAGCCCTCGAGGCCATCCTCTCCTCACTCAGCCAGCAGCTCGTCCCGGTCCAGTCCGGCGAGGAAGCCATTAAGGCGCTGCTGTCCGACGAGTTCGCCGTCATCCTGCTCGACGTGGTGATGCCCGGCATGGACGGCTTCGAGACCGCGGAGCACATCAAGCACCTGGCCGGCGCCCGCGATGTCCCGATCATCTTCCTGACCGCCGCGGGGGCGGAGTCGGATCACGCGTTCCGCGGCTACGCGGCGGGTGCGGTGGACTACATCGCCAAGCCGTTCGACCCTTGGGTGCTGCGGGCGAAGGTCGCGGTCTTCGTCGACCTGTACATGAAGAACCGTCAACTGCGCGAGCAATCCGAACTGCTGCACCGGCAAGCGGAAAACACCGCCGGCGGCCTGCTCGCGGAACTATCCCGGCGGCTGGCCGCGGTCGAAACCGCCGCCGCCAGACTGGCCACCCTCCCGGCGGCGAAGACCGACGCGGCGCTCGCCAATGGTCTCGGGCAGCTGGATCACGGCATCGGAAGGCTCAGGGACACGCTGGACGCCCTGGGCGCCGACGAGTAGCCGCCGCGATAGCCGCCTCAGCCGGCGACGCCGGTCTCCCGCTGCGGCGGCAGCCAGCCAGCCTTCGTATGCTGGCGGACGATCTTCGCCGGCACCCCGGCCACGACACACCGGTCGGGCACCTCGCCCCGCACCACCGAACCCGCCGCGACCACCACGTTGCGCCCGATCCGCGCCCCAGGCAAGACGATCGCCCCCGCGCCCAGCCACGACCCGTCGCCGATCGTGACCGGCTGGTTCACAGGCATCTGCCGGCCGATCGGCGTGTCCGGATCGGCGTAGCCGTGGTTCTGGTCAGTAACGTACACATACGGCCCGGTCCAGACGTCATCGCCGATCTCGATGCTCTGATGCGCCACGATATGGCTCCCCCGCCCGATCACGCAGTGGTCGCCGATCCGCAGCACAGTGTCCGCGCCAAGGTCTTGCCCGGGCACAATGCCCGCCGACAACGTGACCAGCGCCCCGATCAGCGTGCCCCGGCCTACCGCGATCCACCCCTCGTTATAGACCGAGCCGGCGGGAAACGCCATAACGGACTCGCTGCCGAACTCTCGGAAGGCCCGGGCCGCGGGCGTCCCCGGCGTCACCGCACCGGCCCGCTGAAACTCCCGCCACCCCCAGTGCACAGCCCGCCACACCAGCGCCCGGCGCGCGCCCGCCACTCGACTCCACCACATCACCAGGGCATTCTCCCGCCCCGGCCCTTTCGTCGGCCACCACCTCGTGGAGCGAACCCCGGATCACTAGCTGCCGTGGGGCAGATAGGGCATGATCGCTGGCTGGTCGGGCGGTGGGATCAGGTTGTCACCCGCCCATAGGGGCGGTTCGCCTGTCGCCTCCGGCAGCTTGCTGGCGAACATGTCCAGCACCTGATGCCTTTCAGGGATCCCACGGCCAGGGGGAACAGGAGCGAAGGGGCCGACAGTAAGCAGGGCGGCCTCGATCGGGTCTATGACGAGCGGCATCGACTCGCAGCGGTCGCGCGTCCTGGCAAGCTCGACGAGCGCACGAACTGTGGGTTTCCAGTCCGCGACCTGAGGCCACAGGCGGCCGTCATCCAGTTCGTAGTTCAGTGTCGACAGTGGCACCAGGCAGCCGGGGGTCCGGCCGGGAAACTCGGTCAGGCACCTGTACATACGGCCGGCGTCCGGCCGGGGCAGATCCGGGTGGAGAAAGGTAAGGGCGTGCACGATCAGGCCATTGATCGGACCTGGGGCGTCGGGGTCTTCGTATGGACTGTGCACTGTCAGGAAGTAGACGTTCTTGATCATCGTGATCCGACTTTATCATCGACTATGGTCGACTACAACTCAGCTTCGTCAGGCTAGCGAGTTCATAGTATCGAATACCTGATCTTGTACTACGAATTGATATTGCTATCGACAGTGGTATAGTCGAGGCATGTCAAACTCTTCCTGGTCCCGGGCACGAGGTGATCCACATGCCGGGCACGGCATTCGCCAGCCCCGCCGACGCGGCCGGGATGCTCGACGCGTCGCTGGATCATCTCGCTGCGGTGGACTGGGCGTCGCTGGGGACGCAGGCGCACGGGGAGATGCTGGCCCGGCTGCAGCGGGCGCAGGCCAAGCTGACCGCTGTCAATGCCGCGGTGCTGTCCGCGTTCACCGCCCAGTCCGGGTATGAGCCGGACGGGCACAAGTCCGCGCGGGCCTGGCTGATCGGCAAGACCGGCATCTCCAAGGGCGCGGCCGGCAACTCGGTCGGCTGGCAACTCGGTCGGCTGGCAGAAACGTCTCGGCCGGCACCAGCGGATCGCCGGCGTGATGGCTGCCGGGGAGATCTCCGAGTCCTGGGCCAGGGAGATCGCCGCCTGGACCGACAAGCTCCCCGCA
>Ga0209656_10003528_pt1 | contig 10117 bp, 11 predicted proteins | sample BogFormECP12_OM2_FD_188239 | JGI IMG/M metagenome (GOLD analysis project Ga0209656, IMG submission 188239) | Bog forest soil microbial communities from Calvert Island, British Columbia, Canada - ECP12_OM2 (SPAdes) (version 2) | ecosystem: Environmental > Aquatic > Freshwater > Wetlands > Bog ... | reverse complement strand
GCACAACGAGCAAGACCTCCTCCCGTCCTGTCTGGCCAGCGTGCGCCGCGCGGCCCAGGCGCTGCCGGGCACACCGGTGCACCTGGTCGTCGTTGCCGACGCATGCACTGACCAGACTGCCGAGGCGGCGCGGCGAGGCGGCGCCTCGGTCGTCACGATCAGCGCCCGCAGCGCCGGCGCCGCCCGCGGCGCGGGAGCACTCGAGGTACTGCGGCTGACCGGTCACCTGGACCCGGCCAGCGTATGGCTGGCGACGACCGACGCCGACACGCTCGTCCCCGATCGCTGGCTGAGCCAGCAGGCACGTTACGCCGGCCAGGGCTGGGACGCGATCGTCGGCACCATCCAGGTGGCCGACTGGTCCGGCCACACGCCGCAGACGCGATCGTTGTTCCGTGAGCGCTACGAGCACGGCCAGCCCTGCGATCCCGGCGAGCCCTCCGGCACCAGAGCCAACCAGCATCCCCATGTGCACGGCGCCAACCTCGGCTTCCGCGCCTCCGCCTACCTGCGGGCCGGCGGCTTCCCGGCCCTGCCCACAGCAGAGGACCACGCGCTCGTCGCGGCGCTGGCCGCGGGTGGCTGCCGGGTGCTGCGGACCCGCGCGCTGCCCGTCGTCACGTCGTCCCGGCGCGATTCCCGCGCCCCGGACGGGTTCGGCCACTACCTCAGGAAGCTGGAAGCCACCCCAGCGTGAGCCCGCAGCGGTGTTGAGAGTGACCGTGAAACATACGCTCGTGGCGGGGCCCGGTGGTGAACTGGCTCCCCATGCGTCGGAGAGCTTGCCGCCGATGAACAGGCGCGTCCGTGCAGACTGGCCGCGTCCGGCAACGGCCGCGCCGCGAAGTGCCGCCGCCGGAGTCGGTTACCTCAACCCTCAGCAAGCCACTGGTGAGCAGACCCGGTTGCCGTAAGCCAGGCCGCCCGCCTGGCTGGCCTCCGCCCGTAGCAGTCCGGTCAGCGCGGAAGCGGCGGTCACGCGTTCGTCGCGGGTCTCGCGGCAGGCAGCGCATAGCTGGGGCAAGGGACGCCTGTGTTGGCAGGTTCAGACCGTATCTGGCGACTGGAACAGGGTCAACGTCCGTAAGCAAGCGGCCGCTCCTGGCGATCCCTGCCAAGCAAGTCGAGCCCTACGGATAGGGCGTGCTCGTTCATCCGAGCTACGACCCATTGCCGGGCTCGGGGCGGCCGATGTCGCCGGCCGCGGACAGTAGCGCGAGAAACGGGCCGACCCGGTGCCCGTCCTGAGCGGGGTGCCGGAACAGACCGTCCTGGTTGACAACGTATATGGTCCGGCGCCCGGCGCGGGTGCGGGCGAGATAGCCCGCGGCTTCCAGGTCGGCCACGATGGCCTGGACGGTGCGCTCGGTGAGGTCGACGACGGCCGCGATATCTCGGATCCGGGCTCCGGGGTTGCGGGTGACCTCCACCAGGACGCGCCCGTGCCCAGTCAGCAGGGTCCAGCTCCCCTTGGGGCTGTCAGGTTTGCTCATACGTAATGATTATACATATCGCGAGAGAAATAACACGAGATTTTTCTCATGTTAATATTGACATCCATTCTGTCGGCGGCTGATCCTGAGTACTGCGCGCCTAGCCTTCGTCCGCGTTCCCGCAACTGCGGCGCTGGACGGGTGCCTGGGCACGCAGTCGGTAGCCGTGCTAGCGGGCGGTGGGGGTGAAGATATGACCGAGGCAAGGTTTCGCGTTGCCGTGGCCCGGGGCGTGCCGCTGGTGGAGGCCCCTAAGGAGATGGATGTGACCAACTCCGCCGGCCTGCGGTTGGCTCTGCTTGACGCTGCCAGCATCTGTCACAAGCGGTTCGTAGTCGACATGACCCGAACCCGGTTCTGTGATGCGTCCGCCAGCCATGTCCTGGCCGCCGCGCACGTGCGCGCGCTGGAGGAGGGCCGCGAGATGCTGCTGGCAGTCCCCGACGCTGTCATCGTCCGGCGCGTTTTCGCGCTCACGGGCATTGACCGGATGATCCCCAGCTTCGCGAGCCTGGAAGAGGCTCTCGGGGACGCCGCTGCAAACGGGTGCCAGCCCCCCGTCGGCTCGTGAACCGGGAGGCGAACGCGCGCTGGCGCGTAGAAGAAATCGGCTTGGTCACCAACCCGCGCCGGGCGATGGCGCCGCGTGGGTGATCGACCAGGTCGCCTTCGCCCGCCGGCCGCAGCGACCCGGCCAGCGGCGTCGAGGCCTGAGAAGCAGGGGGATGATTAGATCCACCGGTGGGGCTGGAGGCTGGTGAGCCCGCCAACGTGATCGTGTTACCGGGGAACGTCTGGAGACGAGCGTTGCCGGGTTCCGGGCACATCGGCCGCTATCTGCCTCCCCATAGAGCACTCAGCGGGCCGCTGTCGCTGTAGGGGAGGAAACCGCTGTCTTCTCGCATCTTGATCACACCACCTCGTACTGCGCTCGGGAGATAGACGGGGCAGCCGGGGCCGGCCCGGGGGAGACCTGCCCGGCTACTGATCGGCGCCCGGCTGCCCGGCGAGCCGGGCGCGCAGCCGGGCGGTCAGGGCGCGCTCGGCGGCCAGGTCGTCTTCCAGCGCCAGGATGCGCAGCGCCGCGGCCATCGTGCAGCCCTGGTCGAACAGTTCCCTGACCCGCGCGGCGAAGGCAAGCTGCTGGCGGGTGTACCGGCGGCGCCCGCCGGCCGACCGCTCCGGCGACACCGCGCCCGCGGCATCCAGCGAGCGCAGGAACGCCTGGCGCACGCCCAGCACCTCGGCCGCCCGGCCGGTGGTGTAGGCCGGGTAGTCGGCGTCATCCAGATCGCCGGGCCCTGCGGGCAACGGGCACCACCACGAGCCGGTACGGACGGCCGGTCTTCCGGTTGCCCTTGACAGTTTCCTGCAGTGCGGAATGGCTGCCCGATGAGTTCGACGCCCTCGTCTCGGCCTCCTTCGGCCAGCCTCCCCGCCCGCGCCAACCCAGGTCCCCCGGACGACGGCGACCGGCAACCGCCTTCCCGGCCCTAGCCGGGCCCGTCCCGAGCGCTGTCATCCCCGTGCACGCGGCGCCAGGTCGCCGGCGGGAGCGCTCGCCTCCGTCCTGACTGCGGCGAGCGCCTGCAGGCGCCTGATCTGGAAACCTGGCGGACGACGGGGAGCTGGCCTGGGATTCGACGCCGCTGCTCGCCCGGCTGAACGGCAGGAAAGGCGACAGCGACATCGCCTGACGGTGAAACCACCGTCCGTTCGATAAAAAAAGATTTTCATCCCGAACGGACGGTGGCTCCGACTATCAGGCGGGCGGGTTCGCGCTTAGGGCTGGAGGACGACCTTGATGCAGCCCTCTGCCTTGTCGCGGAAGATCTCGTACCCGTGCGGGGCGTCCTCTAGCGGCAGGTGGTGAGTGGCGAGCTCGCGGACGCCGAGCGGGTCGCGGTCGTCGCTGACGATCGGCAGCAGGTCATCGATCCACCGTCGCACGTGGGCCTGGCCCATGCGCAACTGGACGCCGCGGTCGAACATCTCCATCAGCGGCATCGGGTCGACTTCGCCGCCGTAGACGCCGCTGACCGACACCGTTCCGCCGCGCCGGACGGCCTTGACCGCCGTGTGCAGGGCGTCGAGCCGGTCCAGGGCGGCCCGGTCGCTGACTTTGGCGGCGATCGAGTCCGGGAGCAGGCCGGTGGCCTTCTGCCCGGCCGCGATGAGCCGGGTGCTGCGGGGCTCGTCGTGGCCGTGCGCCTCCATCCCGACCGCGTCGATGACGGCGTCCGGGCCGCGGCCGCCGGTCAGCTCGATCAGCGCGGCCGCGGTGTTGCCGGCCGCGCCCGGGTCGAGGGTCTCCGCGCCGAACCGCTCGGCGGCCGTCCGCCGCTCGGGCACCGGGTCCACCCCGATCACGCGCTCGACGCCGAGGTGCCGGGCGATCCGCGCCGCCATCTGCCCGACCGGTCCCAGGCCGAGCACGGCCAGCGTGCCGCCGGCCGGGACGTCCGCGTAGGCGACCGCCTGGTAGGCGGTCGGCAGGATGTCGGACAGGTACAGGTACTGCTCGTCGGGGGCGCCTTCGGGGACCTTGACCGGGCCGAACTGGGCCTGCGGGACCCGCAGGTACTGGGCCTGGCCGCCGGGCACCGACCCGTACAGCGAGGTGTACCCGAACAGGGCGGCGCCCTTGCCCTGGCTGCGGACCTGGGTGGTCTCGCACTGGGCGAACAGTCCGCGCTCGCACATCCAGCAGTGCCCGCAGGAGATGTTGAACGGGATCACCACCCGGTCCCCGGCCCGCAGGTGGGTGATGTCCGCGCCGGTCGCCTCGACGATCCCCATCGGCTCGTGCCCGAGCACGTCACCGGGCTTGAGGAACGGGCCGAGGACTCCGTACAGGTGCAGGTCCGAGCCGCAGATCGCGGTGGAGGTGACCCGGATGACGATGTCGTTCGGCTCCTGGATCACCGGGTCGGGGACGTCGGTGACCTCAACCTGCTCGTTTCCCTGCCACGTCAGTGCGCGCATGCGCTCACTCTCCCTCCGGCTTGGTCATCGTGGCGTGCGCCGCGGCCCTGGCCTGGTCCGGCAGCAGCTTCGCGGCGGCCGCCTGAACCTTGTTCTTCGCCGATCCCGCGACCACCTGGCTCTTGCCGGCCATCAGGGCCTCGAACCCGTCCCTGGCCACGTCGGCCGGGTCGTCCTTGCCTGCCGAGCCGGCGGGCGTCCCCTCCATGCCTGCCCGCTCGAAGAACTCGGTGTCGGTCGGTCCCGGCAGCAGGGCGGTCACGGTGACGCCGGTGTCCTTCAGCTCGTAGCGCAGTGCCTGCGCGAAGGACTGGATGAAGGCCTTCGAGGCGGCGTAGGTGGCGTAGTACGGACCGGGCATCTGGCTGGCCACCGACGAGGTGAACAGCACCCGGCCCGCGCCGCGTGCCACCATGTCCGGCAGGATCCGCTTGGCCAGGTGCACCGTGGAGCCGATGTTCAGGTCGATCAGGCGCTCCTCGTCCGCCAGCGGCACGTCGATGAACGCGCCGCCGTTGCCGACGCCGGCGTTGAGCGCGATCGCGTCCACCTCCCGGCCGGTGTCCGCGATCGCCTGCAGCAGCTGCTCGACGCCGGAAAAGGCGGCCAGGTCGGCCCGCACCGGCTGGATGTCGGCCCCGGTGGCGGCGAGATCGTCGGCGGCGGCCAGCAGCCCGGTGTCCTCGGCGGTGACGATCACGTCGAAGCCGTTGGTGGCGAACTGGCGGGCCAGCTCACGCCCGATACCGCTGGATGCCCCGGTAACGACGGCAAGCGGTTTTGTGTCAGTCATGATCTTCCCCCTCGTGCTTGGGTCCCTCGCGCGGCACGCTCCGCGTGACGCTGGGTGAACGCGCTACCCGGCGGCGCCCGGCCAAACAGGCTCGACGGCTAGTTCTCGGGTTTTCCCGCCCAAGGCAGACGGGCGGCGATTCAGGCGACCGGATCTGAGCCCCGATTTCCGCCGCCGGATCCGGGTGTGCGGCCGAGTTCGTTGAACCGGGCTGCCGCTGCCCGTCCCAGCGAGGTCAAAGCGGCGAACACCGACCCGGGCAGGGTCGGGTGAAGCTCGCGGCCGGGCACCGCCGCGCCGTCGGGGTCAGGGTCGGGCAGGGCGATATTCTGCACCGCGTGCAGGACGGGGGCGGTCAGCTCCGGCACCAGGCCGGCCAGCCGGCCGACGACCTGGCCGGCCGGGGTGAGGAAGACCTCCGGCCGGCGGGCCGCGATTGCGGCCACGATCTGCCGGGCTGCGCGCTCGGCGTCCATCGACACTAGCGGCAGGCTCGCGCCCAGGGAGAACCAGGTGAATTCCTGGTTCTTGCGGCCGGCGAACTCGGCCCGCACATGCGAGCCGGTGCGCATCAGCCCGGGTACCACGGTGGTGACGGTGACCGGGCCGCGGCCCAGCTCGGCCCGCAGCCCCTCGGAGAAGCCGACCGCCGCGAACTTGGCCGTGCTGTAGGGCAGCAGGTGCGGCACGCTGAGCTTGCCGCCGATGGAGGTGATGGTGACGATCCGGCCGTGGCCCTGGGCCCGCATGACCGGCAGCGCGGCCAGCGCCAGCCGGACCGGCGCCATCGTCATCGTCGCCAGGGCGGCCTCGTAGTCCGCAGCACTGGCGGACTCCACCGGACCCACCCGGATGATGCCCGCGTTGTTGACCAGGATGTCCAGCCGCCCGTAGCGCTCGCGGGCCGCGTCAACCAGCTGGCCGGCGCTTGCCTCGCGGGTGACGTCGCAGGCAACCGCGGCGACCTCGGCGCCGGTCGAGCGCAGCCGGTCGGCGGCGCGCTCCAGTTCGGCGCCGTCGCGCGCGCACAGCAGCAGTCGGCAGCCGCGCCCGGCTAGCTCGGTGGCGATCAGCAGCCCGAGGCCGCGGGAAGCCCCGGTGACCAGCGCCACCTCGCCGGCCAGATCGTCTTCGGGGCGCCGCCGGCGGTACGCCGCTACCGCCGCTGCGGCGCCCGCCATGGTAATGGCGGCCAGCGAGAGCCTCATCGTGTTCCTCCTGCGGGCGTGGTGAGTACCCGTTCCGCGATGGAGACCCGGAGGGTCTCGAGCGTGTCCGACTGGCGTTTCGCGCGATCGAGGAGACCGTCGAGCCGATCTGCGTCGAGCCGGTCGTCCCGCTCGGCGAGGACGCGGAGCGACCGCCATCCGGCGGCCTTGCCCTCCACGCCGAGGCGGAGGAGTTCCGTCTCCTCGAGGGCGCTGAGCGGGGATCTGGTCAGCAGGTGACCGTTGAGCTTGACCCGGCCCGCCTTCTCGCCTGCCCACCCCGCGAGGACCTTGTAGGCGCGGACCGGGATGCCGAGCGCGCCCATGATCTTGACCAGCGCCACGCGGTCCTGGGCGATCTCGGCCGCGAGGGTGCTCAGGACTCTCGCGGGCTCCGATCCGGGGTCGGCCGCGGCCGCCATGCGCCGGGCCAGCCCGACGCCGCCGGTCGCGCCGGCCAGGTGGTCGTTGAGGTAGATGCCGAGGAGATCATGCCCTTTTCGCCGTGCCGTTGTCCTAGCCATGGCCTTCTTGTTTCCCGGCAGAGCCGATTATGCGCGGCGGGCCAGACTAGATTTCCCGGTCAGCGGGACTGGGGCGGGCACGGGCCGGCGCCCTGCGACCGGGGACACGCTGTGTTTGCGCCCGAGACCACCGGGTAGCGCGGCGGAAGACATCAATGCACGGAAAGCGACGGGAGACGATCTTGGCGAACGAATCTGGACCTGAGGCAGGCGTCGAAGGCGTCGTGGAGGACGTGAAGGGCCGGGCGAAGGAAGCGGTCGGGGCCGTAGCCGGGGATGAGTCGCTGAAGCAGGAAGGCCAGGCCCAGCAGGACAAGGCCGCCGCGCAGCGTGAGGTGGCCGCGAAGGAGGCCGAGGCGGAGAAGGCCCGAGTGCAGGCGAGCGCAGCCGAGGCAGAGCAGCGCTCGCACCAGCAGAACCCCTGATCCTCGCAGAGGACCCTGATCGGCGCAGAGGCTCCCGGACGCCAGGCGGCGACCGGGAGCCTCTCGCGCTTGGTGCCCGTCGATCGCCGCGCCTGCGGGGGAGCGAGCCGGTTTGGCCCCCGGAGCCTGGGGAACCGCACGCGCATGCTATTCACACAGAGTAAGCCGGGACCGCGCTCGCCCAACTCCGCCTGGAGAGTCGGCAAATCCCTCGGCCTCGGGGCCGCCGCCGGGGCGGCGGCCGCGGCCGCCGCCCTGCTCGGCCCGAAGGCGGTGACGAGCGTCAGGGCCGGGAAGGGCCACCCGCTCAAGCACCGCGTGCTCGACCTCGCCTCCGGCGCGATCCAGCGGAAGTACCCGGTGGAGGCCATCAGCACCTACCTCAACGGCTTTCACATGTACGCCGACGACATGGGCCGCCAGGTGGAGGCGTCGCACTTCTGCATCCACCTGCGCCACGACCTGCACCAGTGCGTCATCTTCGACCGCAACGCACCCGGCGCCCGGCTGATCGGGATCGAGTACATCATCAGCGAGGAACGGTTCCGCGCCCTGCCGGACGACGAGAAGCGGCTCTGGCACAGCCACCGCTACGAGGTCAAGTCAGGCATCCTGGTCGCCCCGGGGATCCCCGACCTGGCGGAGCACGCCTACTTCGAGGACCTGGTATCGACCTACGGCAAGACATTCCACACCTGGCAGTACGACCGCGACGACTTCCCCTACGGGATCCCGCAGCTGATGATGGGCCTGACCGAGGACGGGCAGGCCGACGAGGAGCTGATCCGCGCCCGCGACCGCCGGCTGCGCGTCTCCACCCCGCGTAAGAGGCGCGGCCGCTCCGACATCCCCTGGCCGGAAGTCGCCCCCGGGGCCAACTCCTGGGAGAGTGGCCGAACGGTGCAGACCCAGCTGCAGGAGCAGGACTTCAGGCGCCCGTGACAGGAGACAGCCCGGCGCCCGCTAGGCGCACGAGCCCATGCCGAGCGTGCCGATCAGCGCGAAGACACGGTCGCGTTCCTGACGCCTGTGCTGGTGCACAACGCCAGGAGCCGGGGAGGGGGCGAGGCCGCCTGCTGTACGGGTGCCTGCTGCTGTCCAATGCGGGCTCGCTGTTCCTGTTCGGCTCGAACTCACCAACCTGATCGTCCTGGGCCAGCTGCCCCTCAGCGGCGCGGACTTCCTGGCGCGGATGCGGATGCGGGCGCCGGCGCTGGCCGCCCTCGTGATTACCGCCGCGGTAGTTGAGCGCGCTGCCTCCCGCGGGCTACATGGAGGCCCGGTGGAGTCTGCCCCCGCAAGATTCCACGGATGCCGTAACGCATGCCAAGCCGAGGCAGCATGGGCCGAGGTCACGCTGGGCGGTCAGGCGAATAGCAGGACCTTGCCGGGGTACCGGAGGTTTCTGCCGATGTTGCAGTCGTGATTGGGGCTGGCTGCCATGTCCGGAAAACTTGATGATGACGACCGACGGTACCTGCGGATGGCTGTGGAGCTGTCGCGGAGTTACCGTGATGATCCGCGCCGGTGGCCGTTCGGGGCTGTCGTGGTCGGGCGGGGCGATGTCGTCGGGCGGGGCTTTAACCAGGTGGTGGAGCTGCTGGACCCCAGCGCCCACGCGGAGATCATGGCGCTGCGCGAGGCCGGAGGCGCATTGGGCCGCCATGCGCTCGACGACTGCGTGCTGTACAGCAGCAGTGAGCCGTGCCCGATGTGCCTGGCCGCCTGCTACTGGGCATCCGTCCCTCGGGTGGTGTTCGCGGCGACGAGTCGCGACCTGGCGGGATACGGCTTCCAGGACCTTGCCTTCTACACCGAACTCGGGCTTCCGGCCGAGCGCCGGTCGATGCGCGAAGACGCCGACCGGGAGGAACTCCGGCAGGACGCCCTCCAGGCCGTTCAAGACTGGGCTCAGCACCGCTGACCTGCGCTGAGGCATAAGGGGAGGGCTATCGCGCCGACAACCTCCAGTATCCGGTCGGTAGCGGCGTCCCGTTCGTCCTCGTATTCAGGCTGTCGGGGCGGGTGCGGAGGATAGCCGGGAATCCCCAGATCTCAGCGTGAGCATCCGCGAGCTGCAGGCCGTGCTGCCGGGCACCGAAACCGTCGACGGCTTCCCGAGCGAGCTGGCCGCCCTGGCGGCCAGAACCCTGGGCGAGGGCCTGTCCTGCGTCCTCACCCTGCAGCCCAACGGCCGGTCCTCCTTGTCGATGCCGCTGTTCGCATCGGAGCGTTCGGTCGGCGCGTTCAACTTGTACTCCGACGGGTCGGGGTTCTTCTGGGCTGCGGAACCCTGCGGTCCGCCCGGCTAGCTAGCCGGGCGAAAGGCCCGAGAAGAGCCCGGCGGCCGACCCGATCGCCGTTGCTCGCTGCCCCGGCGGCCGTTGGCTGCATTCGCGCCGACGGCAGGCGAGGCTGATCAGGTCCCGGACAGTGCGGCGGGAAGGTCCGGGTAGATGCTGATGACGGGTGTCGATGCCGTTGAGCTCGAATACCCGGCGCGCGGCGGGATGCCCGATCACCAGCCGCATGTCCGTGCCGGCTGCGATCGCCTGTCGGTAGGCGGCCGACGATAGCACCCATGCCGCTGGAATCGCAGAATGTAGTTGCGGTCATGTCGGCGACAACCACGGCCGGGTGCCGGCCGATGGTCTCTGCCAGCGCTTCGCGGAGGCCGGGGCTGTTGGTT
>Ga0209656_10003527_pt1 | contig 10119 bp, 6 predicted proteins | sample BogFormECP12_OM2_FD_188239 | JGI IMG/M metagenome (GOLD analysis project Ga0209656, IMG submission 188239) | Bog forest soil microbial communities from Calvert Island, British Columbia, Canada - ECP12_OM2 (SPAdes) (version 2) | ecosystem: Environmental > Aquatic > Freshwater > Wetlands > Bog ... | reverse complement strand
GCTCCGCGTCCGCGGGCCCGGCTTCCGCAAGTTCCGCTTCCGCAAGTTCCGCTTCCGCAAGTTCCGCTTCCGCAAGTTCCGCTTCCGCAAGTTCCGCTTCCGCAAGTTCCGCTTCCGCAAGTTCCGACTCTGCGAGTTCCCCCGCCGCGTGGCCTGCCTCGACCAGCTCCGTTTCCGCCAGGTCCGCTTCCCCGGGCGCCGCGTCCGTGAGTTTCCCCTCCGGGGCCGCCGCCGGTTCCCCCTCTGCGGGCTCGGCCTGCGCCAGCCCGGCCTTCGCCGGTTCCCGAGGAATTTCCTCGTTCACCCCCGCAGGCGCAACCATCCGCCCTCCATCATGCGCATTGCCCGCCACGGCCGGCCCCGCTACGCCGGCACTCTGGTCGGACGGCGCACGACCAAGATCGCGAGGTGCGCCCTGCTGAGAGTACTTCCCACGGATTTAATAACGACACATCGGACAAATGGTCTCTTTGTCGCCAGGCCGTGTCGCGGTTGGCCAGCACTGGTTCGTCCGCCGCGCAGGTCTGGTCCGGGGCCGGCAGTACCCTGGGCGACGTGCGGCTGACCGAATTCTGGGATCGGATGAACGCGCAGTTCGGCGACGTGTATGCGCAGAGCGTGGCCAAGGACTTCGTGTTCGACAAGCTCGGCGGGCGCACGGTCGAGCGCGCTCTCGCGGACGGGGTAGACGCCAAGGCCGTCTGGCGGGCGGTCTGCGACACCTTCAAGGTGCCAGAAAACATGCGCTAAGCCCGAGGCGCCGGAGGCTGAGCGATGCTCAGCCATGACTGAGCTGCCCGCCGGGTCGGCGGAGCGGCGCGGCTCGAGCCGCGAGCCGACCAGATGGCTCACGCCTATCAGCAAGGCCATCAGATAGACGAGCACCAACGGCGGGAGGATCGTACTGGCCACATTGTCGTTATTGGAAAGGATCACGACCGCCATCAGGGCGGGCAGAATGCTCGCGCACGTGGCCAGGCGCAGCTTGATCGTTCTCCGGCTTACTGGCGGACGGGCCTGATGGCGGCCGGGCCGTGGCCGGTCTCCGGCCGACCAGGCGGGAAGGTCGGCGGTGAGCGCGGCCAAGTCCGCGTAGGTCCGTGCGGCGAACGCCTGGCCGGCCCGCGCGTCAAGCTCGTCCATGGTCAGCCGGCCCTCCACGAACGCGGTTTTAAGCGTCTCCACCACTCGCTCGCGGTCGGTATGAGACGCCAGGAAGCGGCCGTGGCCCCTCGCGCCTGCTGCCCTCTGGTCTCCCGGTCCCGTGGCCACCGGCGCCTCCCTGCAAGCAAACAGGCAAAAAGCGTAACTCGGCGGTTCTCGTCATGGTCATTCCGCCCCCCGGAACCCGTGCCAGCTTCCCCGGCGGGGAAAGCCTCGCCCGGGCCGTCAGCGGCCGAGCAGCCGCGGCGTGTTGACCTTGTCCGTGGCGATCTTGAGGATCACCCGGCCGCGCGGGCCGACCGGGGCGGCGTAGTCGTGCCCGGTGTACTTTCTCGACAGCTCGTCGATGTGCCGCCGGGCCTCGTCGCCGGTGACGGTCTCCGCCACGTGGCCCCGGACCTCGGCCCAGTCGTAGGGGTCGTCCTCGCTGCGGATCAGCACGGTGATGCGCGGGTCGCGGGCGACGTTCCTGGCCCGCTGCCGCTGCGGCTCGGTGTTGACCAGGACGTGCTCGTCGTCGGCGTCGACCCAGGTGAGCAGAGCCTGTGGCTGCCCGTTCGGCATCAGGGTCACCACGGTGGCCAGGTTCTTGCCCTTGGCGAGCCGGGTCACGTCCTCGTCGAGCGGCATCACTGACCTCCTTCGATGGCAGTTCTGGCTCTTGCCGATGGTAGTCCGCGGCCGGTGCCGCGCCACGTCGCCCTAGCCTAAGGACCAAATGCATTATCCCGAACGAGCCGTGGTGCTTCCTCTCCCTAAGTGCAACTGGCCTCGGGAGGCGCCTCGTCTCAGCTCGCAGTCCGCCTCCGCTCCCTGGGTTTCCTGAATTTCTGCGGCACTTTCGGCGTGTCGCTCATGATCGAATACACGTTCGTTCTATAGTTGACCAATGAGGGCGATCACCGGCCTCCATGACCAGCGAAAACGGCCACGGAATCCCCTCGCGGGCAGGCGCCGCGTGGTGCTCGGCAGAAATGTCAGTGGTGGCGCGTAGCGTGTCCGCTGATGTCCGCCGGGAAGTGTCCGGCGGGACCAGGAACTCAGACGACCTGGGCGGTGCGGGAGGTCCCCGCAGGCCCCTTAACCCGGCAGGGAGTCCTCATGGCAGTAAACGGCAAGCCGAGTCCGGAGCGGGCGGGCGACAGGGAGAAGTCCCTGGATGCCGCGCTGCTCCAGATCGAGCGGCAGTTCGGCAAGGGCTCAGTCATGCGCCTCGGCGAGGAGACACGGGTGCCGGTCGAGGTGATCCCGACCGGTTCGATCGCGCTGGACGTGGCGCTGGGCCTCGGCGGCCTGCCGCGCGGCCGTATCGTCGAGATCTACGGACCAGAGAGCAGCGGCAAGTGCCTGACCGCCGACACCTACGTGTGGTCCGACCGAGGGCTGGAGACGATAGCCGAAGTCTTCGAGCGCGCGGGCATGAAGGCGAGTTGCACGTCGCGCGTCACCGACGTCAGCGGGTCTGGTATCCGCCTCGTCAATGAGAAGGGCGAGCTCGAGACCGTCGTCGCACTGACGCACAACAACCGCAAGCCGGTTCTCCGGTTGAAGCTACGGTCGGGGCGGACCGTAAGTGTCACTCACAACCATCCGCTGCGGGTCGTCAGCGACCGCGGGTTCATCGTGTGGCGCAAGGCCGGGGAAGTGCACGTAGGCGACACGGTCGTCTCTGCCGAGTTCGGTGCCCCGGAGGCCGCAGGAGGTGACGGGCTCAGCGAGGACGAGGCCGTCCTGCTGGGATATCTCGTAGCAGAGGGCACTCTTTGCTACCACTACTCGATCCGATTCACCAACTGGGATCCTGAGGTCAGCGGCGAATTCACTCAACTAATGGAGCACGTCGCCGGAGTCCCGGTTCGCAACTACGGCAATAAAGAGTTCGACGTCTCAGGCAAGAAAATCCGGGAACGGTTCGCGAAAGAATATGGCCTCGATTACGTTACAGCGGCAGGTAAGAAGATTCCTGCCTGCGTGCGCGTATCCGGACATAAGGCGCAACGTGCCTTCCTTTCGGCGCTCTTCGAAGGCGACGGGTGGATTGACCCCACATCAACGATCGGGCTGGGCACCGCGTCTGAGGAGCTGGCGCGGCAGGTCCAGCTGATGCTATACGGGCTCGGAATCCCGGCGACCGTCTCATCGAAGTACAACCCGAAATATGAGCGCGACTACTGGTCGGTGACGGTAAATCCCGCGGTGGTCGGCCGGTTCCTATCCGAAGTAGGATTCCGCTCTGCTCGCCGGAAGGCGCAAGTCGAGAAGTGCTTCAAGTTGTCACCCCCGGACCCGCAGTTCGAGAACATCCCGCACCTGTCAGGTCTGCTCCGGGACCTGCGTGATGACTGCGGCGGCGACAGAGGATTCGACAGGGCCGCAGGCGACATCTTCCGCAGGAACATGTCTCTCTCGTGCTCTCGGCAGCGCTTGGCAAAGATCGTCGAGTGGTGTGACCGGCAGGAAGACCGGTTCTCGGCAGGAGCCAAGACGATCGTGGCGTACCTGCGGGGGCTCTCAGGACTTCCATACACCTACGAGGAGGTCGTCGCGATCGAGGATGGCGGGCTTCAGCCGACCTTCGATGTAGTCCTCCCTCGTACCCACAGTTTCGTCGCCAACGGCATGCTCTCCCACAACACGACTGTGGCACTGCACGCCGTGGCGAACGCTCAGAAGGCCGGTGGGATCGCCGCATTCATCGACGCCGAGCACGCGCTGGATCCGGACTACGCGAAGAAACTCGGCGTCGATACCGACGGCCTACTAGTTTCCCAGCCGGACACCGGCGAGCAGGCGCTGGAGATCGCGGACATGCTCATCCGTTCCGGGGCCATCGACATCGTCGTCATCGACTCGGTCGCCGCGCTGGTGCCGAAGGCGGAGATCGAGGGCGAGATGGGGGACAGCCACGTGGGGCTCCAGGCCCGCCTCATGTCCCAGGCTCTCCGTAAGATCACCGGTGCACTGAGCCAGACCAAGACAACCGCAATTTTCATTAACCAATTGCGGGAAAAGGTAGGAATCATGTTCGGCAGTCCGGAAACGACATCTGGCGGGAAGGCGCTGAAATTCTATGCCTCTATCCGCCTGGACGTGCGGCGAATCGAAACCCTAAAAGACGGTACCGACGCGGTCGGTAATAGAACACGGGTAAAAGTGGTAAAGAACAAGATGGCGCCTCCCTTCAAAAGCGCGGAATTCGATATCCTGTACGGTATCGGAATTAGTCGGGAGGGTAGCCTTATCGACCTCGGCGTAGAGCAGGGAATCGTGCGCAAGTCCGGCGCTTGGTACACCTACGAGGGCGACCAGCTCGGCCAGGGCAAGGAGAACGCCCGTGCCTTCCTGCGCGACAACCAGGACCTGGCCAACGAGATCGAGAAGCGGATCAAGGAGAAGCTCGGCATAGGCCCGCGCATCGACGCCGACGCGGGCAACGCCACCGCCAGCAACGCTACCGCCAGCAATGGGAGCGGCAACGGTGCCGCCCCGTCCAGGACCGGCGCCCCGTCCCGGACTACCGCCACCGTCCCGGGTGCCGCGGTCTAGCCTATGACCCGCAACGGCCGGGCTTCAGGGTCCGGGGAAGCAGCGGCGTCCGAGGCAAAGGCCCGCGACGCTCAGGACCCTGAAGCCCGCGCCCGGCAGATCTGCCTGCGGCTGCTGACGGCTGCGCCCCGGACCAGGGCGCAGCTGGCCCAGGCGATGCGCCGCGGCGGCGTCCCGGCCGAAGCCGCCGAGGCCATCCTCGTCCGCTTCGCCGACGCCGGGCTGATCGATGACGCCGCGTTCGCCCGGGCCTGGGTCGAGTCCAGGCACCACAGCCGCGGGCTGTCCAAGCGGTCTCTCTCCACCGAGCTGAGGCGAAACGGCGTCCAGGACGAGGAGATCCGCGAGGCGGTCGACGCACTCGACCCCGAGCAGGAAGTCGCCACCGCCCGGCGCCTGGTCGAGCGGAAGATGGCGAGCACGCGCGGTCGGCCGCCGGAAACCCGCGCCCGGCAGGCGGCGGGCATGCTGGCCAGGAAGGGCTATCCGGCGGGCCTGGCCTTCCGGCTGATCAGGGAAGTCATGCAGAACGAGGGCGCCGAAGCCGCCATCGACCTAGATGAGCTGAACGAGCCAGAGCCTGAGCCCGACCCCTGGGACAACAGCCACGGCCGCGACGCCGACTACTCCCTGTAACCCGCGTCCCGGCGGCGGCCGGGGGAAAGCCAGCTCCCGGCGAACCCCTCGCACCGCCCACGAACGGCCCTTCCCGGCGCTCTGCGTCTCCCCGTCTTCGCAGGCAGCGCCGTGTTCGCCTGATGTCCGGTTGACGCACCGTTCGTGATGGCCAAAGATACTTTGCTTGATAAAAAGGTTATCAAGCCTTAACCTCACGGCAGCGAGATGTTGTCTCATCCGGCACACAAATCCAGCGGAGGAGAAGCAGGAAGGCACGGTATGTAGCCGAAGCTGACGGGAAGATCAGCTGACGGGCGGCATGGCGTGCGACCGCCCGCGCCAGGGCATAAACCTATAACGCCCTGGTGCTGAGACGTCACGACACAGACACAACACAGGGTGCCCCGAGGGCTATGCACGGAAAGGGGTGGCCGTGAGCAGCGGATTGTCGCTCGCGTTCATGGTTATCGGGTTGCTCGCGGTGGTATTCGCGCTCGTGGTGGTCTGGCGCCGGACCCCGGGCACGTCACGATCCCCGCTCGCCCAGCCCGCGGACCGCAGCCAGCTCGACAGCGTGGCTGCCGAAGCCGAACAAATCCGGGCTCGTGCCGAGACCGAGGCCACCGGGATTCTCGAGCGAGCCCGTCAGGAAGCCGAGCAGGCCGCCCAGGGCCGCCGCGAAGTCGAGGAAGAGATCCGCGCGGTCAAGGACGAGGTTCGCGAGCTGCGCGGTGACCTTGAGCGCCGCGAAACCCGTCTCGCCGACCGCGAGCAGCGGCTCGACGAGGAGCTCAAGCGCATCGAAGACCGCGCGCAGGCCCTCAACGCCAAAAGGCAGGACCTCGACCGCCGCGCCGCCGAACTGGACCGCCAAGACGCCGACCGGGCCAAGGAACTTGAGCGCGTGGCCGGGCTCACCGCCGAGGCGGCCCGGGGCGAGCTCGTCGCCACGATCGAGAACCAGGCCAAGCGGGAAGCGGCCCTGATCGTCCGGGATATCGAGCACCAGGCCAGGTCCGAGGGCGAAAAGCGGGCCCGCAAGATCGTCACCCTGGCCATCCAGCGGGTGGCCACCGAGCAGACCAGCGAGTCCGTGGTCTCGGTGCTGCACCTGCCCGGGGATGAGATGAAGGGCCGCATCATCGGCCGTGAGGGCCGCAACATCAGGGCCTTCGAGTCGGTGACCGGCGTCAACCTCATCATCGACGACACGCCCGAGGCGGTGCTCCTTTCCTGCTTCGACCCGGTCCGCCGCGAGATCGCCCGGCTCACCCTGGAACGGCTCGTCCTGGACGGCCGCATCCACCCGCAGCGGATCGAGGACGCCTACGAGCGCGGCAAGGCGGAGATCGAGCAGCTGTGCAAGAGGGCGGGCGAGGACGCGCTGGTCGAGCTGGGCATCACCGACATGCACGCCGAACTCGTCGATCTGCTCGGCCGCCTGCGCTACCGCACCTCCTACGGGCAGAACGTCCTGAAGCACCTGGTCGAGTCCGCGCACATCGCCGGCATGATGGCCAGCGAGCTGCGAATCGACCCGGTGCTGCTCAAGCGCTGCACGGTGCTGCACGACATCGGCAAGGCGCTCACCCACGAGGTCGAGGGCAGCCACGCGCTGATCGGCGCGGAGATCGCCCGCCGGTACGGCGAGCCGGAGGACGTGGTGCACGCCATCGAGGCGCACCACAACGAGGTCGAGGTCCGTACCGTCGAGGCCGTGCTCACCCAGGCCGCCGACGCGATCAGCGGTGGCCGGCCGGGCGCCCGCCGCGAGTCGCTGGAGATGTACGTGAAGCGGCTGGAGCGCCTGGAGCAGATCGCCGGCGGCCACGAGGGCGTCGAGAAGGTCTTCGCCATGCAGGCGGGCCGCGAGATCCGGGTCATGGTCAAGCCCGACCGGATCGACGACATCCAGGCCCAGGTGATCGCCCGCGACATCGCCAAGCAGGTCGAGGAGGAGCTCACCTACCCCGGCCAGATCCGCATCACCGTGGTCCGCGAGTCCCGGGCCACGGAGTTCGCCCGCTAGCAAGGGGGGTCCGGGGGGATGGGTCCCCCCGGTCGCGGGGGGTTCCGGGGGGGTCGTCCCCCCGGGCTAGCACAGCGGCACCGGCGGGACGCCCGGCGGGGTGAAGCCCATGATCTGGCCGTAGAAAGAGAGCTCGGCCTCCAGGCTGGCCACGATGTTCTCCGCCTTGCGGAACCCGTGCGACTCGCCCTCGAAGGCGATGTACGCGTACGGGATGCCGTGCGCGGCCAGGTCCGCCGCGATGGATTCGGCCTGCGCGGGCGGGACCACCGGGTCGTCGAGCCCCTGCAGCAGCAGCACCGGGCAGGTGGCGCCGTTCACGTGCCCGACCGGCGCCCGTTCGGCGTACAGCGCGTCGTATTCCGGCAGCGGCCCGATCAGCCCGTCGAGGTAGCGGGACTCGAAGTCGTGCGTCTGCGCCGCGAACCCCCGCAGGTCGGACACGCCGAAGTAGGACGCCGCCGCCGCGAAGACGCCTCCCCCCTGAGCCCCTTCGGCTATTCCGATGCCGGAGGTCACGGCGGCCAGCGCGGTCCAGCCGCCTGCGGATCCGCCGCGGATGCCGAGCCGTTTCCCGTCCGCCTCGCCCGCCTCGGCCAGGGTCAGCGCGGCCGTCATCACGTCGGCCACGTCCACGACGCCCCACTGGCCGCGCAGCCGCTCGCGGTAGGCGCGGCCGTACCCGCTCGATCCGCCGTAGTTCACGTCGATGATCCCGATCCCGCGGCTGGTGAAGAAGGCCTTCTCCAGGTCGAGCCGGGGTGTGGCCTGGGCCGTGGGGCCGCCGTGCACCCAGACGATGTACGGCGGCCGCTCCCCGTCCGGGCCCCGGACCGCGGGGTTGGCCGGCGGGTAGACCAGCGCGTGCACGGCCGAGCCGGACGGCCCGGTCAGCCGGGCCGCCCGCGGCACCGGCAGGTACGCGGCGTCCGGCAGCGAGTCCGCGCTGCGGTTCAGCTCGCGCGCCGTGGTGGTTTGCAGATCCTCGCCCGGCGCGGGAAGGTCGGCGCCGATCACGGTCATCGGCACCGTCGGGCCGCCGGCGACGGTGACGATCGTCTGGCCGGTCGCGGACAGCCCGAGGGCGAAGACGCTGTAGGGCAGGTCGAGGTCGGTGAGCTGGCCCGTTTCCGGGTCGAGGACGCCCAGCCGGGTTTGCTCGGTGCCGTGCGCAACGGCGATGCGGCCGTCGCCAAGCACCGCGTACGGGCTCGTGCCGAGTTGCCACAGCGGGCCGGCGAACTCCTCCTCCCGCGGGCACAGCGCCCGCGGGAAGGCGAGCAGGTCAGCCACGTAAAGGTTCCACCATCCGGACCGGTCGGAGATCGCATACAGGCTGCGGTCGTCGCGCCAGACCGGAGCCAGCACGGACTCGGTGTCGCAGCCCAGGATCAGCTGCTGCTGGCTCTTGTCGCTGACCGGCCCGCCGTCATCGAGCGCCGTGACCCGGAGTTCGGTGCCGTCCCAGGGCATCCCGGGGTGGTCCCAGCAGATCCAGGCCAGCCGGGTGCCGTCCGGCGACGGCGTCGGGTAGGCGTAGAAGTCCGAACCGCTGACCAGGACCCGGATCGCGGCGGGATCGTTCGCGGCCGAGCCGTCCAGCGGGACGGCCACGATCGCGCGGGTGATCCGGCCAGCCCCGTCCCGGCCGCCCCCGTCCCGGCTAGCACGGTGCCGTTCCCGCACGCACCACACCTCGTCCCCGGCCGGGGACAGCACCAAGTCGGCGAACCGGTCGGCGGCGTCCGCGCCCGGCGCCCGCGTCAGCGGTTCCGGCTCGCCCGGCCCGGACTGGGCCGTTACCCCGCAGCGGTACAGCCGCTGGTCGCCGAAGTTCGCGAACACGAACCCGCCCGGCAGCGGCAGGTACGACTTGCCGCCGTACTCGTGGACCCGCGTCCTGGCGTTCCACGGCATCGAGAGCAGGTCACGGCGGATCCCGTCCGGCCCCTGGCAGACGATGGCCACCCGCCCGCCTTCGGCGGGCCGCGACTCCTGCCACCACACCCCGGCGGCGTCGATGGTGGGAAACGCCAGGCCAACCTGCTTGCGCGCGACGTCGCCGGCGTCGATGGGGGAGGGCCATTCACCGTAGACATGCGTTTCTGTAGCCATTCGCATACAGATATCATGCCGGATCCGGTGCCTAAGATCACCGGGCACCCGCTCTGCGCCCTGTCCTGGCGCCCCTATCCTGGTCCTGTGGCAGCAGGCGGCAGGACGTACCAGATCCGCACCTACGGGTGCCAGATGAACGCGCACGATTCCGAGCGCCTGGCGGGCCTGCTCGACGAGGCGGGCTACCAGCAGGCCGGCGACGGGGAGACCCCGGACGTGGTGGTGTTCAACACCTGCGCGGTCCGCGAGAACGCCGCCGACCGGCTGTACGGCAACCTCGGCCACCTGCTGCCGCAGAAGAAGAACGGCATGCAGATCGCCGTCGGCGGCTGCCTGGCCCAGATGGAGCGCACCCGGATCACGCAGCGCGCGCCCTGGGTCGACGTGGTCTACGGCACCCATAACATGGGCTCGCTGCCCGCGCTGCTCGAGCGGGCCAGGGTCAGGAACGAGGCCCAGGCCGAGTTTGCCGAGACGCTGGAGACCTTCCCCTCGCTGCTGCCCGCCCGGCGCGAGTCGGTCTATGCGGCCTGGGTCGCGATCTCGGTGGGTTGCAACAATACCTGCACGTTCTGCATCGTGCCGAGCCTGCGTGGCAAGGAGAAGGACCGCCGTCCCGGCGACATCCTGGCCGAGATCCGCGC
>Ga0209656_10003524_pt1 | contig 10123 bp, 9 predicted proteins | sample BogFormECP12_OM2_FD_188239 | JGI IMG/M metagenome (GOLD analysis project Ga0209656, IMG submission 188239) | Bog forest soil microbial communities from Calvert Island, British Columbia, Canada - ECP12_OM2 (SPAdes) (version 2) | ecosystem: Environmental > Aquatic > Freshwater > Wetlands > Bog ... | reverse complement strand
GTAGCGCGCCAGCGGATCGTACTTCCTGGCAGGAACTTCAGCGTAGTTGCCATGGACGCTTCTTTGCACCTGACGGTGGCAAGACGCTTCCATCATAGCGAAAGCTCTGCCATTCGCAAATAGCGCCCGGTCATTCGCAAATAATTTCCGGTCTTACAGGGGCGTAGGCCGTTTATGCCGGAAGCGCCCTTGACTGATTGCGCGCCGTGGTAAGCGAGCGATTAAGCTCGGCCCTTAGGCCGAGGACTTAGAGAAGGAGGGCGTTGCGGGAACCATGGGTGGGCGCCGCGGAGCTCGGCCGCAACGGGCATCTGACCATCGATCGCGCCAAACAGCTTCTCAATGAATGCGCGCAGATCTGCCGTGGTGACAGCCTAAAGCAGTCCGAGGGGTTCATTGATTCGTGTCTGCGCCAATCGACCGGAGCCGGACTCAACATTCCAACGGTGGAGAACTATTTTGGCGTCACAACGGCGCAAGCTGCCTATGGACGACCAGCGCCCCCAGCGTGCGGGCTGTTCTTTTCGGGACCTTGTGGTAAAAACCGGAATGCTCAAGCTCCAGGCGATATTTCAGGACGGGTCGGTCGGCATGGAATTCATGACCGAGGACTCGTCGGAAGCCGAGGAAATACGGGAGCTGTGGCTTGCGTTTGATTGCGTGGCGGAAGTCCTGTTATCGGACGAGCCGGCGTGGGTCAGCCTGTAACCGAAGTCTCCAATGCCTCGCGAAACAGCCATTCTCTATTACCCAGTGGGCCCTGACGAACTGGAATCGATCAAGCAGTCCGGCTGGACTCAACTCCCTGCGCCACCCGACGGAGAATATTTCTACCCTGTGCCGAACCCTCACTATGCCGGTCTGATTGCACAAGAAGCGTACGTCGATTCTGAAGGTGCGGGATACATCACAAAATTTGGGATCGCGGCTGAGTATCTGCGGAATTTCGATCTTCGGCGAGTGGATGCGCCGTGGCAACAAGCGTACTGGATACCAGTTAAGGATTTGGAGGAGTTCAATCGCCACACCGTTGGACCAATCGAGGTTGTCCGCGAATTTCGCGCGGACGAATAGCTCGAACCGATTATTGCAGCAGACCGGTTGCGCGGTCGATCGCCTTGTTTAGCGCCTGGACAGCTCCCGCATAGTCGCCTCCTCGCAACGTCAGGGGCTGATCGGTGAATTTGCGGAATTCACGAATTGCTTTCACCAGCTCCTCCAGCGCGAGTTGCCGGTCTTTCACGGCTTTGCGCACGCCGTCTTTCACGATGCGCCCCTCGAGATCGATGGTCTTCCTGGCGGGCGGCGGCAGGTCCACGCCTATAGCGTCCTTCAATACCCACCTAATCTCCTGCAGATTCTCCCACGCGCGCCTGCGAGACTGCCGGGATCGTTCAAGCTCGTCCAGAAGGTCCTGAAGTTCCTGTGGATCCAAAGACACATGGTTAGTGTTCATATGAAATGGGGTATCCATTTAGCTCCACACATGTCGACAAAAACCCTAACCGGGAAACTGTCAAAATCTAGAATTCGGAGAGTTCCTGCAGGACTGCAGTCGCTGCATTGGACTACGAACCTGGAGTCGAGTAAGTCTCCGCAATCATTCTCAATCTTTAATCACACTCTCGCTCGCGGAGGCACCGTCCCCGGCTTTGGTGTATTCGAGCATCTGCTGGTCGCCGATCGAGTTACCAAAGGCCGCATGCGGACGCCGTCCGATCATCAGGTGAATACCTTCAGGTTTGCCCGCATCGTTGTCGTTAAGCAGGAGCTTTGGTTCTTTGGTAAGGATCGGCTTGCCATCCTTGTCGTAGCCAAACTTCACCGCACCCGCGCTGCTGACTACTTGCTCGGGCGGGGTGCCATACACCTCTTCGGAATAGACACGCACGAAGTCCTGGCCGCCGCCGGTGACGATATAGGTCTTGTAGCCATTGGCTCAAAGATACTTCAATACCTCCTGCATCGGCTGGTAGGTGAGTTCAGTGTAACGGCGTTTCCAGCGATGATCCTTGGCTGTCGCCATCACCAAGGCGACGCGCAAGTGAGACGGAGGCCGCGAATGAACACGACCTCTGCCTGTATCTGGCGTTTAATTCTTCAGGCTCCCTGCACGCAGATGCTTTGATCTCCAGGTAGGCGAGTAGCCCTTTGGGAACTTTCCGCGAGGAAAAAAGCGAGCGCCTCAAAGAGGGGCGCTCGCTTGCGTCGGCCAATCAATCGCCCTCGTGGGACTTGATCATTTCATCAACTTGCCTCTTTACAGCTTCCAGATTGAAGGAAGCCGGCGCCTGCATCGGCGGGTAGTCGATGGCCGTTTTGGCAAGTTCTGCCACCGTCTTCTGGACGAGGACGAAGCGCCAGAATTCCCGCGCATAGAACTCATTCATATATCCGCCGCCCAGCTCGTTCAGGTTTTCGCTGCGGATCGACGGTGTCCGCTCGAATGGATCCTGGCGGATGTTAACGATCGTTGGCATATCGGTTGTGACCTTCTCCCCGGGCCAGCCCTGCGGCTGCTGGTAGAACTGGAACTTAAAGTCATCGATGCGAATGGCTCCGAGCTTGGGGCCGCCGAAGTAAAATAGCTCGTGCCGCTTCGAGGGTCCCTCCCCGTTTAGGAGGTCAATTTGGTTGTAGCCGTCAAGGTGGTTCTTGTACTCACGGTCTCCGAGCTTCACCCCCTTGAGGAGTTGGTCGGTGATCTCTGGGTTGCCGGCTGCAGCCACGAGCGTCGGGAACCAGTCGAGTCCGGAGAAGATGCCGTTCTCGACGGTGCCGGGTTTGACATGTCCGGGCCAGCGAATGATGCATGGCACCCGGAAGCCACCTTCAAATACAGTGCCTTTGGTGGCCTTGAACGGTGTCATCCCGCCGTCGGGCCAGGTAAACACTTCAGCTCCATTGTCTGTGGTAAAGATGACGATGGTATTTTCGGCCTCGCCGATGTCATCCAGATGCTTCAGGATGGCCCCAATACAATCATCCATTTGAGCCATACCGGCCTCCTCCAGGCCATAGTTGCTTTCGTAATTCATCAGCCCCTGATACTTCGGGGGGATATAGGTAAAGACGTGCATGCGCGCCGTGTTGTGCCAGATGAAGAAGGGCTTGCCGTCCTTCTTGGCCTTGTCAATGAAGCCCGTGGTTAACGGGATGAGATCCTCGTCAAACGTTTCCATGTCATACTTTGCCTTGCGACCCTCCTGCCAGTTCTGGCGGCCGGCCATGTCCGGGAACGGCGCCAAGGGGCCCTCATCCACAATTTTCTGTTTGCCAATCTTGCCCCAGCGCGGCTGTTCGGTTGGGTCATCCACGTCGGTCGCCCAGCAGTGCACCAGGTCGCGAGGTCCGTACTTGTCGATCCAGTCTTGGGGGTAGTCGAACCAGTAGGGGTCCGACATAGCGTCCAGGTGGTAGAGGTAACCGAAATATTCGTCGAAGCCATGCACCGTTGGCAGGTACTTGTTCAGGTCACCGAGGTGGTTCTTGCCGAACTGGGCGGTTTCGTACCCCAGCGCCTTCAGCGCCGTGGCGATCGTGCAAGCCTCAGCCGGTAACCCCACATCCGCACCGGCTTGGCCCACAGTCGTCAGACCCGTACGCAGAGGAATCTCGCCGGTGATGAAGTTAGCCCTGCCCGCCGTGCAACTTGCCTCAGCGTAGTAATCGGTGAAGAGCATGCCTTCCGACGCGAGCTTGTCGAGGTTCGGTGTTTTGCCGGACATAATGCCGCGGTGGTAGGCGCCAATATTGAACCAGCCAATGTCATCGCCCATGATAACGAGGATGTTGGGTTTCTTTTCCTGCGCTTGCAGTGGTGCGGCTGTGCACATGAGCGCAGCCGTAGCTATCAGAACGGACAGACCGTAACTGAGTACTTTTGGGTTACACTTCATTAGTTCTTTGGGGTTGTAAGCGCCAGAAGACGCTTATTTTGTGGGAGAAGGTTTGCTTCCAACTGAGCTGGTAACTTGGCCGTTGTCTCCGGAGATCACGCACCGGAAACCTGTGTGCGACGAACCGGTATCCGCCGGCGTGCCTCGTCGCGCGCTGGGTCGATAACTCTCGCAGTAGGAAGGGTTGCAAAGGAATGAACCACCTTTGACTACGCGCTTGGGAGAGTAAGGATCGGCTGGATCATAACTCTCAGTCGGTCCACGGGGATCGCGACAAACGTTTTTGCTAGCGGCTTCAATGTTAGTGTCTACCCGATACCAGTCGCTGCACCATTGCCACACATTGCCTGCCATGTCGTACAGGCCGTAGCCATTCGCAGGGAAGGAGCCCACCGGCGAAGTGCCCACAAAGCCATCTTCCCCAGTGTCTCGAACCGGAAATACTCCTTGCCAGGTATTCGCCATGTATTTGCCGCCCGGCTTGAATTCGTCACCCCAGACGTACCGCTTTGATTCCAACCCGCCGCGGGCGGCGAATTCCCACTCGGCTTCCGTAGGCAGCTGTTTACCCGCCCATTGAGCATAAGCAAGCGCGTCGTACCACGAGACCTGAACAACTGGATGATTTTCTCTTCCCTGGATAGAGCTCTCCGGGCCTTCGGGATGGCGCCAGTTCGCCCCTTGCACCCAACGCCACCAAGCCGACAGGTCATTGAGCGGGACGGGTCCCGCCGTTGGGGTAAAGACCAGCGCTCCAGGTGCAAGATTGTTGTCGTCCGGCTTGGGAGTACCGGGCGGAAGCTCCTTCTTTAATTCCTCCCAATCAATCTTACGTTCCGCCGTGGTCACATACCCGGTCGCTTCAATAAATTTGGAAAACTCCGCGTTAGTCACATCGTGTTCATCCATCCAAAAGCCCTGGACCTGAACGAGGTGGGCGGGCCGCTCGTTTGGAAAACTTTCCTTGTCGTTGGTTCCCATTAGAAACGTGCCTCCGCGGATCCAGACCATTGCCGGCGGCGCCTTCCTCGTAACTTGACCTCCGGACGGTTTATCGGGATTGGAGGCCTTAGCGTTGGGGCCCGCCATTGTTCCGCTTGAAACCAGCAGTACAGAAACAATCCCAAGAAGACCGCAAAGCAACAATGCGAATTGAGCGCCTTTCGAAATCGTGCCTGTTGCGCTACGACCGAGACTCCGTCCTTTTATCCGCAAGAAGGTGCATAGGTGATCCCAGGTGAAATTGCCCGCGCTTCTCCGGCTCTTTTTGGGGGGATTCGGCGGCATATGAAGTCTTTGTGGGGGGTAATATTGATGGGTTTATACCATGCCGGCGGTGAGCTGTATATGGGACAATGCGAGGCGGTGTTGTGGCCACGCGGTCTCCCGCATCGCTCAAGTGTCGTCGTCGAACGGCTTCATGAGAAAGACAAACGCGTCGCCTTCCAGCACAGCGGCGCGAATCGCGGGTGTTTCCAGGGCAGGCCGGATACTAGCGCCGATCCAAGCGCACGATAGTTGCAGGCGGACGCCTACGGTACCTTAGAGCCATGCGGGCTACGCTCGCATTCTGCGCCAGCTTCACCAACTCGGCCAGGGAAACCACTATTGTCAATAATGTGGTCCAGCCCGGATGTAATCGGTCCGTTGAATTAATGTGGTTTCATTCTCACGGAATGTGGTTTTGAGAGGCACAAAACCACATTCCGTGAGAATGAAACCACATTATTTGAGAACAGACCGAGAATATCCGGGCTGGAGCACATTAATGCGAATAGCTACAGCCAGATCCACCGCCAGCCCGAATAGCCATCTTGCCGCTACAATTAGGCTGTCCTCCAAAGCAACGTCTTTGTGATACGCCGTCAAAGTGCGCGTAAAATCGGGTCAGTTCTCGAAGGCGAAAATCCGCTTCCAATCGTTCTTCATGCTGATGACGGTCCAGCCTTGCTTCTTCGCCTCGTCATACAACGCCTGGGTGAAGGTGCCAATCTTGGTGTCCGGTAAACCTTGGGCGGGACCGTATGCGTACTCGCGCTTCGCATCATCGTGGAGGACCAACATCGCGAGCCGCGGGCCGTCGCCGGCCTTGGTGTATTCCAGCATCTGCCGGTCACCGGTCGAGTTGCCGAACGCTGCGTATGGCCTGCGGCCGATCATCAGGTGGATGCCCTCGGGCTTGCCACCGTTGTTGTCGTTGAGCAGAAGCTTGGGTTCCTTGGTCAGGAACGGTTTGCCGTCCTTCTCGTAGCCATACTTCGTCCCGCCCATGGTGCCCACCACCTGCTCGGGTGGGATCCCGTAGACCCGCTCGGCGTACACCCGCACGAAGTCCTGGCCGCCGCCGGTCACGATGTAGGTCTTGAACCCGTTGTCACGCAGATACTGCAGGATTTCCTGCATCGGCTGATACGTCAATTCGGTATAGAGCCGGTCCCAACGCTGATGCTTGGCGTTCGCGAGCCACTTCTTTACTTCGGCGCTGAACTCGTCCACCGACATGCCGGTTAGGGTGGCGGCGAGAATCTTCTCAAGGTCCTTCATCGGGAGTTTCGCCATTGCCTCCCGGTTGCCGGAGAGGACAGTCTTGAACGGCTCGACGTTCTTGAGTTCCGGTTTCTTTTCCACCAGCGCCGGCACGCACTCCAGGCAATACATTACTTGCGTGTACATCGGGTGCTCGACCCAGAGCGTACCGTCCTGATCAAAGGTGGCGATGCGATCCTCGGGCGCGACGTACTTGGGATCGGACTTGTCAGTTACCTCCTTGACGAATGCCAAGATGGCCTGTTTGGCAGGGCCGTCGTTCCACGAGGGCAGTGGCTCCTGGGCTTTTGCCCTGGTGGTGCCGCCGACAACCAGCGCCAGCATGGCGATGGTTGAGAAGATCAATTTGATTCGTTGAGTCTTCATATTGGGTTTTCTTTCGGGCATAGTGCTGTCTCTCGGGCCTCGCCGCCCGTCCGAGGTTCTGCCTCTTAGCTGACAGGCGCCTCAGGGCTTGAACTCCCACGCCTTGAGTTTCTTCCGAGCCGTCCCGAAGTTGCCGAGTTGGTAAACGGACGCCCCCGCTGGCGAGAACGTGAACTCATCAAACGGTTCGGCAAGCATCTTCTTCAGGTAATCCTGGGAGGCGATGCCGACGGTGACGTGCGGATTGAAATCCTTGCCGCTCGCTTTCGGAACGAACGTAGCGACGTAGTCTATCGTCGGCTTATTGATGTCGGGATCCTTGGGCGTCGTAACGAACGCTGCAGCGGTCCCAGTTTCAGCCGTGAAAGGGGCAACTGCGTCGATCAATTTTTGTTGTAGTTTGAGCAAATCGTCTGCCGGCTCGACTACAATGCCCGCAAGGCCAATGTCCTTCCAGGGGATGTAGTAGTACTTGAACGCCTTCAAGCTCCACCCCGCCGGCTTCTCGTCGGCCAGGACCTTGCCGACCGCGTCGTAGACTTTGTCTAGGTCCGAGGTGTGGACGTACCGCTGCAGGATCGAGATGTGTGGATGGTGGGTCGCGTCCAGAGCGAAGCCCTTCGGGAAGACCTTGCGCAGGCGGGCGTTGACGGCGTCCGCGTGCTGGATCATCGTTGCGTCCGGCTCCAGCGCGATGTCGATGGCCGTGATCGGGTTTTGCTTCGCGCTAGACGTCTCTGCATAGCCGAGCTGCGATCCCAGGATGCCGAGTGCGGCCAAGACCTTCATGTATCTAAGCAGCATACGATCCTCCTGTTGGTGGTGAAGACTGGAAGCCCCCGCCTGCGCCGATGAGCGCGGCCGTCGCTGCCACTAATGACAAACCGTAACCGACTGGATTTGGTTTATATTTCATTAATTCTTGGGTTGTTAGTATTGAGGATTGTTTGCGTCAGAAGAGACCGATTTTTTGGGGATCACACCATTCGGTGCCTACCTTGACTTGTCGGAATCAACACATCGATTGGCCTGTGATCGCACCCTCTAACGCCTGGTGAAGAAAGGCTGTCGCACAAACCTTCATTTTTGATACATCTCGCTTCAACAGCGAAACTCAGCGATTTTTGAGGTTTAAATTGTGCCAAAAGTCGTCCCAATTTCTATGATGCGTAAACGCGGCCTCCTTTTCGGATTTGCGACATGTGCAACTCGCCCAGGCCGAAGCCACGAATTAGCGGGTGAACTACCGCCAGCGTGAATCTCGATTCAGCTATTCGCATTAATGTGGTCCAGAGCCGATGTATTCGGTCTGTTCTCAATCAATCTGGTTTCATTCTCACGTCTAATGTGGTTTTGGGAGAGCTCTTATTCTCAATCAATGTGGTTTGAAAACGAGCGATGTTATCGGTCAGAACCGTTTATGTTCTCAGTTCGCCACAGCTAGGCGACTGCTGCGTCTTTTGTTCCTACGGTTCGGTGAAATGTCCACCAATGCAGGGAGAGAATTGCGCAACTGGGTAAACCTAGGCTTCATGAGGTTGTGGTGGCACTTCGGGCAAAGCGGAAATAGCTGAACTTTTGTTCCGTGCCCCAGGGCGTCGTGTGCGTCTCGTCCACTTGCTCCAGCAGGCGAAATCCCTCGCCGAGTTCAGCGGCAATGGCTGACGCATCGTAACGCGCTACCTCGAGTCCGCTGCATTTCACGGGTCCATCTATGGCGAACGTGGCGATGATCACGTAGCCGTCCGAAGTGAGTGTTCGCTTGAAATGGCGTGCGAACAGCGAGACCTGTTGCACGTAAGAGTTTTGGGTATGCGGTGAGAAATTCCTCACCTGCATGTCCTCGGTCATGCGTCGTCGAAGTGGTGTCATGGAAAAGCTCCTTTGCGAGATGGGTTTGTGTCGCAGACAACATTCCCTTCTCTTCGCAACGACGCTCAGGTGGCAACAGACTCGGGTTCGATTGAAATGCCGGCACCTCTGAAAGCGCGTCCCGCTGGATACCGCTCTGCGGTTTAGTCCAGCAACCGGTATTCCGTTAACGGAATATCGGCTGGATGTGATTAGCACGCGAAGTAATGTGTTTTCCACCCATGGGGGGCTGCCCGCTGGAAATCTCTGTAAATGCATTCCTGTCGAAGGGTGCGTGAGCTGGGCCTTAATTAATGCACGATGCTCTTAGCCACCCTTTCAACCTGGTCGACGGCGTCTTTCCCGGACTCCGCGCCGGTCAGGACCTTGTTTACGTTTTGGGAAAAGGCCGTCGACAGCTGATTGTAATCGGCCCCGGTGACGGTTGAAGGCCGGGCCACGGCGTTGTTGAAAACATTTGGCATGATCTTAAAAAAAGGGTATTTCGCGAGTACGTCCGGGTCGCTGTACAAGACCGGCCGGGTGGGAAGGATGCTCCAATCGATCGCTCTTTTCTTTTGGACCTCTGCCGAGGAGAGGTATCGAACCAGATCCGCGGCGGCGTCAGGCACCTTCGAGTAGGCCGAAATCATTAACTGCCAGCCACCCAAGCACGCAGCGTTGTTGCCGTTGTCGCCGCCCTTCGGTAAAACGGTGACGTCAAACTTCCCGGAGACGGCGCTCTTGGGATCAGCGCCTAAGGCGTAGGCGTAGGGCCAATTGCGCATAAAGGCGGCGTTACCGGCTTGCCAAATGTTGCGCGCTTCTTCTTCGGTGTAGGTGTTGACCTCCACAGGAGAGATGGTGCCGATCCAGCTGTGGGCGGCGTCGAGCGCCTTGATCGCGTTCGGGTTATTGATAGTGACCTTTTTGTCCGGCTCGATCACAGAGCCACCCCCGTAGCTGTAAATCCATTCTAGCGCGTTGCAGGTGAGGCTCTCACCGGCCTTGCCTTCAAAAACAAATCCTTGAAAATCGGGCTTGCCTGCCGCGCGTTCGCCGTCCTGGATCTTCTTTGCCATCGCCGCGAGTTCTTCCCAGGTTTTGGGTGCCTCCTTGTACCCATATTTCTCCAGGAGGTCCGTCCGATAATAGAGAATTCCGGCGTCGGTATAAAGGGGTATCGAAACGAGCTTACCGTCAATCGTATTGTTCTCAATGATGCGCGGGAAGTAGGCTTTGAGCTCGTCTTCTTTGTAGTACTTCTTTAGATCAACCGCATGAGGGGCCGCAATCCCCTGCCAAATCACGTCGATTTGGTAGATGTCCACGTCCGGACTTTTCGCAGCCCAATATTGCTGAAACAACGGCAAGGTCGCCGAAAAGTCATTGGGCCGGCCGATATATTCGAGCTTGTTGCCCGTTCTTTTGGCCCATTCTTCGGACACGGCCTGGTACCA
>Ga0209656_10003523_pt1 | contig 10124 bp, 9 predicted proteins | sample BogFormECP12_OM2_FD_188239 | JGI IMG/M metagenome (GOLD analysis project Ga0209656, IMG submission 188239) | Bog forest soil microbial communities from Calvert Island, British Columbia, Canada - ECP12_OM2 (SPAdes) (version 2) | ecosystem: Environmental > Aquatic > Freshwater > Wetlands > Bog ... | reverse complement strand
TGAAGCCTGGGCGCGGCGCTTTCGCACCCACCATCGTGAGAAGGTGACCGACGCCACCTTCACCTTCGTCGCGATCGACGAGGCGGGTCGGCCGAGACCGGCGGATGTAAGGACGGCGAAGGTCTAATCCTCGAGCTTCCGCGCCTCCTCCGGCAGCATGATCGGCACGCCGTCCCGGATCGGATAGGCGAGCTTCGCCGGCCGCGAGATCAGCTCCTGCCGCTCGGCGTCGTAGATGAGCTCGGCGCGGGTCACCGGGCAGACCAGCAGCTCGAGCAGTCGAGGATCGGTCTTTCGCAAGAGCGGCTTCGCGGGCGAGGGCGGGTCCAACGGCTCATCGGTCATCATCAGCTTCGTCGCAAAAAAGTATCGTGTCTAATGACATGTCAAAGGCTTGGGCGACATTTTCTGATACTTTCTCCCTAGTCGCTCAATCGTTGTCATGCCCGCGAAAGTGGGCATCCAGAAGCGCCGCCTGCGGCGCAGATTGGCGCTAAGACCATTGTTACTTCAACACCTTGCGGCGACTAGACCCCCGCATTCGCGGAGGTGATGCCGAGACCAAAGCCGTCGCCGCGGCAGTATTTTCTCATCGCCGTTTCCAGCGATTTCAAAGGTTTGCGATGACTTTTCCATCGCACCCGTCCCTCCCGAATAAACATGTTGCACTTGTCTATTGCGTCGGACCGCCGCGCTCACGCCCCGTCATCAGCAAACCACGGTTCATCCCGTTTGGCAAGAAAATGTCGACTTTTCCGAAATCCGCACGCCGGCGGCTTCCCGCGAAAGTCAGAAGCGCAGCGCCGTCGCCTGCCGTACGCCCTTGAGCTTGCCGACCTTCTCCAGAACCTGGGGCGGCGCCTCGCCGTCGATCGACACCAGTGCGATCGCCGAGCCGCCAGGTTCGTCCCGTCCGAGGGCGAAGGTCGCGATATTGACGCCCGCGTCGCCTAAGACGCTTGCGAACCGGCCGATGAAGCCCGGCTTGTCGTCGTTGGTGACGTAGATCATCGACGGGGTGAACTCCGCGTCGACCTTGATCCCCTTGATCGCCAGAATCCGCGGCTTGCCGTCATGGAAGACCGTTCCGCCGATCGAGCGGGTCTGGTCGGCGGTCGCAACGGTGAGCGTAATGAAGCTCTCGTAGTCGCCTTCCGCGGCGCGCGTCATTTCCTCAATGACGATGCCGCGATGCGCTGCAAGCGACGGCGCCGAGACGACATTGACGTCGACGAGCGAAGGCCGCAGCAGACCCGCGATCGCCGCCGACGTCAGCGCCTTGATCTTCAGATTCGCGACCGCGCCTTCGTAGGTGATCGTGACTTTGTCGATCGGCGCCTGGGTCAGCTGGCCCGCGAAGGAGCCCAATCCTTCCGCGAGCGCGATGAAGGGCTTCAGCTTCGGCGCTTCTTCCGCGGTGATCGAGGGGAAGTTGACCGCGTTGGTGATCGCGCCGCGGATCAAATAGTCCGACATCTGCTCGGCGACCTGAAGCGCGACGTTCTCCTGGGCTTCGCTGGTCGACGCCCCGAGGTGCGGGGTGGCGATGAAATTGGGATGGCCGAACAGCGGATTGGCCGCAGCCGGCTCCTCGACGAAGACGTCGAAGGCCGCGCCTGCGACATGGCCGCTGTCGAGCGCCGCGCGCAACGCCGCTTCGTCGACGAGGCCGCCGCGCGCGCAATTGATGATGCGCACGCCCTTCTTGGTTTTGGCGAGATTTTCGGCCGACAGGATATTCTTGGTCTGGGCCGTCAGCGGCGTGTGCAGCGTGATGAAGTCGGCGCGCGCCAGGAGATCGTTCAGTTCGACTTTCTCGACGCCGATTTCGGCCGCGCGCTCCGCGCTGAGGAAGGGATCGTAGGCGATGACCCGCATCTTGAGGCCGATCCCGCGCGCGGCGGCGATCGATCCGATGTTGCCGCAGCCGATCACCCCGAGCGTCTTGCCGGTGAGCTCGACGCCCATGAAGCGGTTCTTTTCCCACTTTCCCGCCTGGGTCGAGACGTCGGCGGCGGGAATCTGCCGCGCGAGCGCGAACATGAGCGCGATCGCATGCTCCGCCGTCGTGATCGAATTGCCGAACGGGGTATTCATCACGATGACGCCGCGCGCAGTCGCGGCCGGAATGTCGACGTTGTCGACGCCGATGCCGGCGCGGCCGACGACCTTCAATTTCTTCGCGAGTTCGAGCAGCTTCGCGGTGACCTTGGTGGCGGAGCGGATCGCAAGGCCGTCATAGCCGCCGATGATCCTGGCGAGCTCGTCCTTGTCGAGCCCGGGTTTGAGGTCGACCTCCACGCCGCGCTCCTTGAAGATGGCGACGGCGGCGGGAGAGAGCTTGTCGGAAATGAGAACGCGAGGAGCCATGGTGAAGGCCTCAGAGTGAGAGGATCAATATGCGGATGAGCGGGTGGCGGCCGCGCGCGGCCGCCGCAGACTGGCGGCTGAGCCCGGTCGCGCGACGTCAGGCCGCCTTGGCGAGCCTGCCCTTCTCGAGCGCGAAGGCGTAATCGAGCCAGCGGGTCAGCGCTTCGACGTCGTCGGCCTCGACCGTCGCGCCGCACCAGATGCGTAAGCCCAGCGGCGCGTCGCGATAGGATCCGATGTCGAAAGCGACCTTCTCCTTCTCGAGCAGGCCCGTGAGCGCTTTGACGAAGGCGGCCTGCCCGTCGGCCGGAAGCGCGGCGACGGCGGGATCCACCACCTTGAGGCAGACGCTGGTGTTCGACCGCGTCTCGGGAACGCGCGCAAGGAAATCGATCCAGGGCGTGCGCTCGACCCAGTCCGCGATCGCCGCGGCGTTGGCGTCGGCGCGGCCGATGAGCGCTTTCACGCCGCCGAGCGACTTCGCCCAATTGAGCGCGTCGATATAGTCCTCGACGCACAGCATCGAGGGCGTGTTGATCGTCTCGCCCTCGAAAATGCCCTCGGTCAGCTTGCCGCCTTTGGCGAGGCGGAAGATCTTCGGCATAGGCCACGCAGGAGTATAGGTCTGAAGCCGCTCCGCCGCCCGGGGGCTCAAGATGATCACCCCGTGCGCCGCCTCGCCGCCCAGAGCTTTCTGCCAGGAGAAGGTGGCGACATCGAGCTTCGGCCAGTCGAGGTCCTGCGCGAATGCGGCGGACGTCGCGTCGCAAATCGTCAGGCCTTTGCGGTCGGACGGGATCCAGTTCGCGTCGGGGACGCGAACGCCCGACGTGGTGCCATTCCAGGTGAAGACGACGTCGCGGTCGAAATCGACCTGGCCCAGATCCGGCAACTCGCCGTAAGGAGCTTTCAGCGTCCGCGCATCTTTGAGCTTGAGCTCCTTGACGACGTCGGTGACCCAGCCTTCGCCAAAACTTTCCCAGGCCAGCACATCGACGCCGCGCGCCCCGAGCAGCGACCAGAGCGCCATTTCGACCGCCCCGGTGTCGGAGGCCGGCGTGATGCCGATGCGGTAGTCGCCGGGAACGCCGAGGACTTCGCGGGTAAGATCGATCGCGAGCTTGAGCTTGGCTTTGCCGACTTTTGCGCGATGCGAGCGTCCGAGCGCCGCGTCATGAAGAACTGTGGGGGTCCAGCCGGGGCGCTTGGCGCAAGGGCCGGAAGAAAAACACGCGTTCGCAGGCCGAACGGCGGGCGTCGTCATCGTCATGTTGTGCCATCCTCTCAGATGGGCGCCTCTCGTTGGGGAGAGGTGTCCCGCCGCGGGCAATAGCGGAAGGGCGGAGTGATGGCAAGGCGGATTTTCGTCAGGCCAGGGCGAACGCCTCAGGTTGAAGGTAGTTTGCCTGCCCCCTCCACCGCGCTGTCGCGCGGTCCCCCTCCCCCGCGCTTTGCAAGCGCAGGGGAGGAAAAGGCGGCAACGGAGGCGCTATCCTCACCCGCGGAGCGGGGGAGGGGGACCGCGCGTAGCGCGGTGGTGGGGGCGCGGCGGCCGCCGCCTTTGCCGCCCTGTCGCGGCTCGCGCGGCGTCGCGTTCGACGAAGGCGGGTCTTCGCTCATGCGCTGATAGCGGACGCCGGTGAAGAAAAGGATCTCGGCGCCGGCCCCTGAGGGCCTGGCCTGGCCAGAAGGTCTTTGTGACCGAAAGGCGATGAGATCGCCCATATCCGTCCCCGCCGCATACAATCCGCGCGATGTTCCCGATCAGCGCGATGCTCACGGTATATCGCGGGCGAAGGGTTAACACTCCCTCAATGAGACTCAGCTAACTCCATGAATGCTTCTCGCCCGCCAAGTCCCTTTCCTGGTCCCGTTCTTGCGCGATCTCACGCTTCAAGACTTTCCGTTCCTCACCTCGTTGGCCGCGAGCAAAAGCGCCAGGGATCGCAGGATCTGGCTGCGAGTGGCGAGCGACCATTTCGTCGCCGCCGACCCGGATGATCCTCAAGCCATCGAGACCTTCGCCAAGGTCCTGGCAGAGCAGCTCGAAGCCGCCGATCCGGCGACGCGCCTCGAGATCGCGCGCAAGCTCGCGCCGTGCGCGGGGACGCCGCTCCGCCTCATCTTGAAGCTCGAAGCGATGGGCCCCGAGGTCTCGGACTTCGTGCTCGAGCACGCCGTCGCCTACGCCGAGCGGGAGCTCAAGGAGGCGATCGCGCGAGGGGCGCGCGAGGCGGCCGCCGTCGCGAGGCGCAAGCCGCTGAGCCCCGCGCTGGCGAACCTTCTCACATTCCACGACGACGTCGAAGTCCTCGTCGTGCTGGCGCGCAATGCTTTCGCGCTACTCGAAACCTCGGCGCTCATCCGGCTCCTCAGACGGGCGCGAACCCTGGCGGAAGAGCGCGGCGACCTACGGCTTGCGGAAGCGCTGCTCGAGCGCCGGCCGGTGCGTGCGGAATATGCGCTTCTCTTCCTGTTCGCGCGGCCCGATCAGCGCGTCGAGATTCTTCTCGCGGCGCAGCGCCTGCAGCTCGGCCGCCCGCCCGGCTCCGCCGTCTCGACGCCTGCGACGACGCTCGACGAACTCGAGGTGGCGGCGGTCGCCCGGCAGCCGGAGCGGTTTGTCGCCACGCTCGCCGAGGCGCTCGATTGCGACCCCGATCTCGCTCAGCAGATCGTCGACGACGTTTCCGGCGAGCCGCTCGCGGTCGCGCTCGCCGCGCTCGGCGCGTCCAACGAAGTTTTGGTGCGGGTGCTGATCTCGAACGATCTCGCGGCGGGCGCCAGCTATCAGCGCATTCGCGCGCTCGCCCGTCTCAACAACGCGCTCGACCGGAACGCGGCGATGATGATCGTTGCGGCGCTGCGCGACGGCGCCGTTATGGCGCGACGACATCTTCCGTTGGAGGCCGGACGGGCGCCGGCGGAGGCGTCACGCGGCGTTGCCGCGTCCGGGCGCGACGATCCGCCGCAGCGCATGCGGGCCTCTCCCCGAATAGTGCGTCAATAGACGCCCGTCTCTCGACGGACTCTGGGTGAGCGACTTGGCCATTGGCCGCTCAAGCGCGCCCCGCCCCTCATCCGGCCCTTCGGGCCACCTTCTCCCCGCTTGGCGGGGAGAAGGGACGCAAACGATCCGCCACAGCGCATGCGCGCGAAGTGAAGCACCCTCATCCGGCGCTTCGCGCCACCTTCTCCCGTAAACGGGAGAAGGGAATGAGCCCCTCGCCCCGCTTGCGGGGAGAGGCTGGGTGAGGGGCTTGGCGATTGGCCGCGCGGCTTGCCGCCCCGCCCCTCATCCGGCCCTTCGGGCCACCTTCTCCCCGCTTGGCGGGGAGAAGGGACGCTACCCGATGAAGCCCAGCACGGTCGGGGCGAAAAAGCCGAACGCCAGCAGGATCGCGCCGATCGCGCCGAGGCCGATGCTGAGCCACATGAGGAGGGCGATGCCGGTGATGATCGAGGCCGACGCCAGGACGATCGCGATCTGGGTGAGGCCGCTGCCGAGCTCGTAATGCTCGAGCCGGTGGTTCGCGAGTTCGCGCGCTTCCGTCGCGGCATTCGCCCGTTCCTGAATCGCGTCCAGGCTGTCCTCGGGCTTCTTGGGATCCTTGTCGAAGTTGGCGACCGTCGTCTTGAACTCGGCGATCTGTTTCTCGACCGCATCCTGCGCCTTCGGGTCGGCGAGGCCGGTTTTCTGCGCCTCGAGCATCTCGGAAGCCGTTTCTACCACGGTCGAGCGAATCTTCTTGGCCTGGTAGAAATTGAAGAGGTCCGAGGCCTCGATGTTCTTTTCGGTCGAGAGGTGCTGCGCGTTTTTCGCGCCCGCTTCCGCCAACGCCAGCATCAGAGCGAGGATGGCGATGATGAGAGCGACGGTGCGGTCTCGCTCCTTGGCCTCGACCGCGGTGTCCGCCGCCTCGCTCATGACGTTTCCCCCTTGCCGGAACCTTAATGTCCCGGTCCGCCTCTATCAGGTTCACGAGCGGGAAAGCAACGCAGTCACCCCGCGGGTCACCGGTCGGGCGCGCGCGACCGGACGACGCGCCGGCCAGGACCTTCCGCGAAGGCGGGCCGTCCGTCCTTCGACGGCTCGACCAGCACGCCGGCCTCGGGGCCGGCGAAGGGAAACCGTCCCGTCGGAACGGGATCGTCGCGCTTCGCGGCCTTCCGGGCGGCGAAGAGCCGGGTGACCTCGCGCCCGAGACGTTCGATCGATTCCCTTAGCGCCGCATCTTCGGCGGCATCGATGGCGGAAGCGGAGAGCGCGGCGATTTTTGCGCGGAGGGCATCGTTCTCCCGGCTCAGAACTTCGTGATCGGCGCGCTCGGCGCGGAGCGATCCTTCCATCGCCGCATGGGCGGTGATCAATGTCTGAGCCCGGAGCGCCGCCGCGTTTTCGTTGGCGCGCGCGTCCGCGCCGGCCTGAGCCTGACGCGCCTCCAGCTCGACGGCCTTGGCCTGCGCGGCTTTGAGCGCCGCGTCCCGGTCGGCGAGGGCCGCAAGCTGGCGCCCGTTTTCGAGCAGGGTCTCCTCGCGAACCCGCTCGCTGAACGCGAGCCGCGATTCGAGGTCCGCGAGCCGCCGCTGGGTCTCTTCGAGGGCGCCGTCGCCTTTCGACACGCCCTCGCTCGGACTTTCGTTGAGAGCGAGCGCCTCGCGCAAGCGTTCCTCGAGCCCCCGCACGCGCTCGCTTTGCTCGGAGAGCGCGCGAGCAAGTTCGGTGCGGACGGTTTCGGCTCGTTCCGCAGCCTCTTTCGCCGATCGCGAATGACGGTCGTACCGTCCCTCGAGGCTTTCCGCTCGAGCGGCCATGATGGCCGCTTTCGCCCGGGCGCGGCTCCCCTCCGCCTCGAGCTCGATTTGCCGGGCCATGGCCGCGGCCGCGGCCGCATCGGCCCGATCGCGCTGGGCGACGAGGTCGTGAATGGCGATTTGGCTCGGCCCCATCGCGACTTCCAGATCGCGACATTGGGACTCGAGCGCCTCGATCCGCGCGCGGCGGTCGTAGTCGACCTTCGACTGTTCGGCCGCATCCGCCTCGAGCGCGATGACCTTGACCGACTTTCGCCCGAGTTCGGCGCGAAGCGCGATCGCGGCCTCCTCCGCCAGCGTCATCCGTCGCTCAAGCCGCGCCTCAGCGACCGCATGTTCGGCGCGCAACGCGTCGCGTTCGGCGATCGCTTGTCGCTCCGAGATCGGCGCTTGCAACCTTGCGCGCGCTTCGGCGAGCCGCCGCGCCCGCCGGGATACGACGGGCGTCAAAACGACCGCCGCCAGCGAGGCGACGAGGAATCCGATTGCGAAATAGAGCGCCGGCTCGATCACCTGGCCGTGTCCCTGAGCTCAAAGCCCCGGGTTCATCTTCGCATAGGGCTACGCCGCTGCATAGGCCAACGCGCAAGGGTCGGGTTGTGCTCCGGTCAGAATGGATTCCAGGTCGCCTGCTGCGTGAATTTCAGATAACTGACGTTGATTCCAAGCCGCGCGCCGACGCCGGTGCGGATCGGAACGACGATCACGCCTTGCTGCCCCAGCGCGGTGAAGCCGAAGCCGCCGATGAAATAGGCGGAACCGTCGATGCCGGCAAAGCGGTCGTAAATCGCTTCGACCGCCGGCAGGTTGTAGACCAGCATCATCGTCCGGTCGCCGTCGGCGCCCGCATCGAAGCCGACCGATGGACCCTGCCAAAAAACAGGCTCATCGCCGGCGTTGCGGGTGTACATCCGGCCTTCGCCGTAGCGGAGGCCGCCGACGAACGCAGCGGAGGCCTCCTGGCCCAGGATATAGGCGTTCGGCAGTCCCCAGCGGCGCGCCGCCTCCTGGACGGCTTCGGCCAGGCCGCGCGACAGACTGCCAAAGAACCGATGGCCGTTGTCGACGATCTCATCCGTAGTAAACGTGGCCGGAGCGTCGGCTCGCGCGCGCGTCGAAAGCGCGAACGAGCCAATGGCCGCAGCGGCCAGAAGCTGTCGACGGGTCACCAGGCTCATCACAACGCTCCTTTGAGGCCCCCCGGTCGTCCTGCGACGCTCCCCCGGCCCCGCGCGACTCGCGGCGCCTCTTCATCTTTGCGGATTGGCTAAGTTTCGTTCACTTGCGTTGACAGATTATTAACGAAATCCAAACCGGCGCGCCGCCGCGGCGTCGCCCCAGGCGACGAAGGGTCCGTTGCGCAGATCGCAGTCGATCTTTCCGTAGGCGAGGGGAGCGCCGGTCAGATTGAGAACAACCCCGCCCGCCGCGCGCAGCACCGCGTCGCCAGCGGCGGTGTCCCATTCCATCGTCGGCCCGAACCTCGGATAGACGTCCGCCAGCCCTTCGCTGATCATGCAGAATTTGAGCGACGAGCCTCTCGAGCGCCGCTCGGCGATCGGCAGGGCCTCGAGGAAGGCTTCGGTTTCGGCGTCGCCATGCGATCGGCTGGCGAGCGCGGTCAGCGCGGCGGGCGCGGGGCGAACCCGAATAGGCCGCCGCAGGAGCGGATTGGGCAGGCCGGCGCCGACGGGCGCATCGCAGACGAAGGCCTGGTCTCCGCCGAACCAGAGGCGCCCCAGCGCGGGCGCATAGACGGCGCCGGCGACCGGCCGGCCTTTTTCAATCAGCGCGACATTGATGGTGAACTCGTCGTTGCGCGCAATGAATTCTCTCGTTCCGTCCAGCGGATCGACCAGGAGGAACCGTTCGGCGACATGGACGCGATCTCCGCTCGCCGTCGCCTCTTCGGCGACGATCGGCGCCCGGGGGAGCGCGCGGGCCAGGCGGTCGCAGATGACCCTTTCGGCGCGCAGGTCCGCAAGCGTGACGGGACTGCCGTCGGACTTGGCGCGGACGTCGTCCCCATGCCCGTAAACGTCCATCACCGCCGGTCCGGCGGCGATCGCGGCCTCCGCCAGGAAGAGCGCAGTCTCATCGCGCGAGGACCGGTCGAAGTCGAACGGTCGCGCAATCGGGCTGGACGATGTCACTTCGGCTCCCCTTCACGTGAATCAATAGACCCGCCGGCGAGTCGCAAGCGCGCTGTAAGGCAATCGTGGGAATGAGGCCAGATGGTGTCGCGGCGGGGGCGCGAATCAGCTAGACAAACTAAAGCTTATCGGTTCGCCGCATAGGCTGCCTTCCGCCGGTTCATCGGCATCGACCATAGGATCAGCCGCTTGACGACCGTCTCACTCGCCCCGCTCGACCTCGTCGCGCTCATGAGCTCGCGCATCTGCCACGACGTGATTAGCCCTGTCGGGGCGATCGTCAACGGCCTCGAAGTGCTCGAGGGCGAAGAGGACGCCGACATGCGCTCGGTCGCGATGGACCTCATCAAGAAGAGCGCGATTTCGGCCTCGGCCCGGCTCCAGTTCTGCCGGCTCGCATTCGGCGCCGCCGGCTCGCTCGGCGCGTCGGTCGACACCGGAGACGCCGAAAACGTCGCGCGGGGCCTCATCGGCAACGAGCGAACGACCCTCAGATGGAACGCCGAACGGCGGCTCGCGCCGAAGAACGCCGTCAAGCTCCTGCTCAATCTTTGCCTCATCGCGGCGGGCGCCGCGCCGCGCGGCGGCATCCTCACCGTCGACCTCGACGGCGAAGGCGACGCCCTGACGATGAAGGTCGAAGCCAGGGGCGCAAACGTACGCCTGTCGCATGCGGCGGCGGGCTTTCTGTCCGGCGGCCCGGTCGAGACGATCGACGCGCACACGATCCAGCCTTATTACACGACCCTGCTCGCCCGGGAGTGCGGCATGAGCATCAAAGCTTCG
>Ga0209656_10003520_pt1 | contig 10128 bp, 9 predicted proteins | sample BogFormECP12_OM2_FD_188239 | JGI IMG/M metagenome (GOLD analysis project Ga0209656, IMG submission 188239) | Bog forest soil microbial communities from Calvert Island, British Columbia, Canada - ECP12_OM2 (SPAdes) (version 2) | ecosystem: Environmental > Aquatic > Freshwater > Wetlands > Bog ... | reverse complement strand
AAGCACCACCGGCAACAAGCCCGCGAAGACGGCAACATCTATCGGCCCCACTGGCCCATGATCGTGCTGCGCTCACCCAAGGGCTGGACGGCGCCCATCGAAGTCGAAGGCCATCGCCTCGAAGGCTTCTGGCGCGCTCACCAGGTGCCGCTGCCCAACGTCAAGAAGGACCCCGAGCAGCTTCGCCTGCTCGAAAACTGGATGCGCTCACAGCGCCCCGAGGAACTCTTCGACGGCCACGGCAAGTTCGCCGCCGAGTTCCGCGAGCTGGCGCCGCAGGGGCATCGCCGCATGAGCGCCAACCCGCATGCCAACGGCGGACGCCTGAAGAAAGCCCTGCGCCTGCCCGACTTCCGTGAATACGGATTGAACATCGAAAAGCCGGGCACGATTCAGGCCGAGAACACCCGCCCGCTGGGCAACGTCCTGCGCGACGTAATGAAGGCCAACATGGACAACTTCCGCGTGTTCGGCCCCGACGAGAACACGTCGAACAAGCTGGATGCCATTTACCAGGTCAGCAAGAAATTCTGGATCGAAGAGTTCTTCCCCGAGGACCTCGACGGCGGCGAACTCTCCAATGACGGCCGCGTGATGGAGATGCTCAGCGAGCACACGATGGAAGGCATGCTGGAAGGCTACCTGCTGACCGGCCGGCACGGCTTCTTCTCCACCTACGAGTCGTTCGTGCATGTAATCGACTCCATGTTCAACCAGCACGCCAAGTGGCTCGAGATCTGCAATCACCTGTCGTGGCGCGCATCGATCGCCTCGCTGAACCTGCTGATCACTTCAACCGTGTGGCGGCAAGACCACAACGGCTTCACCCACCAGGACCCAGGCTTCCTCGACGTCGTCGTGAACAAGAGCGCCAACGTCACCCGCATCTATTTGCCGCCCGACGTGAACTCACTGCTCTCGGTGGCCGACCACTGCCTGCATAGCCAGGACTACGTGAACGTGATTGTCTGCGACAAGCAGAACCACCTGCAGTACCTGACGATGGATGCCGCCATCACTCATTGCACCAAGGGCATTGGCATCTGGGACTGGGCCAGCAACGACGAAGGCGGCGAGCCCGATCTGGTTATGGCATCTGCGGGCGACATTCCCACGCAGGAGGCGCTGGCAGCGACGGTGTTGCTGCGCCAGGAGTTCCCCGACATCAAGATCCGCTTCATCAACGTGATCGACCTGTTCAAGATGCAGCCCAGCACCGAGCATCCGCACGGACTGCCTGACAAGGACTTCGACTCACTCTTCACCCTCGACAAGCCGGTCATCTTCAACTTCCACGGATACCCGTGGCTGATTCATCGCCTCGCTTACCGCCGCCACAATCACGACAACATGCATGTGCGCGGTTACAAGGAGAAGGGCAACATCAACACGCCGCTTGAACTGGCCATCAACAACAACATTGACCGCTTCAGCCTGGCGATGGACGCCATCGACCGCGTGCCGCGCTTGCAGAAGATCGGCGGCCACGCCAAAGAACGCTTCCTGAACATGCAGATCGAGTGCCGCAATTACGCGCACGAACACGGCATCGACGAGCCCAAAGCCGCGGGATGGGTGTGGCCGTACTAGAACGGGACCGCAATCGGCATTATTGAGGATTGAATAATGTAGTGGTACCTCTGGGCTTCTGTGCTTTCGTTGACAGGAGTGCGTGTCAGGTTCTCGCTCTGGAGGCAGACGCTGTAGTTCGAAACGGTTCGCACCGCGCGCCTTCCACTCTGCCGAAGGCCAGCGCGTAGTCCGCCGTGGCGGACGGAGTGCACGAAGGACCTCCTTCCCAATTCGGGAAGCAGTGGTTACTTTAGTTTTTTCACCCTCACAATTTCCCGTGACTCGCACCCTCGGCTCGCTGTATCCATGAAGGTGGATGATTGTGCCCAAGGGCACGCTTGGTCGACTACGATGGCCACCTAAGCTATTTGTTATGAATACTTTGACTATAAGTCCCATGGGTTCAATATTTTGCGCGCAAATTTCCGTAACTCCCTGAATCTAAGGATTTTGTAGGATGGGGGGAGGGGGGTACCCAACAGGCGTGAACCGAAGGGCGATCCGCAGGCCAGCCACCTGCGGATCGCTCAAGAAGGCACGGCTCCAGCGTCGGTGGACGCGGGCCCCGCTTTCGCCGCCCGGGGGCGGCCAGCCAGCCGAGACTGCTGCGCGAGATGCGCAATGCGCTTGTTGCCGTGCAGGCAGGGGAGTCGCCCGCGCGACAAAGTCGCCGCGGATTGCCCGCACAAAGCGCACGCAGAACCCAACTGGCCGATTGAAGCGGCTCGACTCGACGCGGGTGCGACGGCCTGCGATAAAGTTCGCCCTTCGTCCGTAAAGGCATCCAGGCGGGCGCTGCCAGCGCACACCCGGGTGCCTCTCTCCCACATCGGTCACGCAGCGCCACGAAAGCGGTGAACAAATCGCTCGTGCCTGATTGAGCGAAACGATATTGCAGCCTGATGAATGGCTCAAGCTCGAAATGTACGCTGCTGTGTATTTCGTGTGCATCCTCGAAAATAGCTGTGCAAAAGGCAGCGCAAACCAAGCCAGCAATCATTCTGTTACCAGTTCGTTACTACCAACCAAACGGTCTTCCGGTTATTCTCGCCTTCATGGCTGTTTCGATAACGGTGCTGGCCAGTGGAAGCAAGGGCAATTGCACCCTTGTCACCAGCAGCGGCACGCGATTGCTGGTAGACGCCGGTCTTTCCTGCCGTGAGTTGCTGCGCCGCCTTTCGTCACGCGGCGAATGCACCAGCGATATCGACGCCATCCTCATCACTCACGAACACGGCGATCACGTCGGCGGACTGCACGTGCTGGCCAAGCGCCTCAAGGTTCCGGTCTACATGACCGGCGCGACGCACGACGCCTACCGGCGATACGCGCGCGACAGCGCGGGCAATCGCATAGCACTGCAGCAGCTCGAGACTTTCCACGCAGGCAGAGCCTTTCAGATAGGCGACATTCTGGTGACACCATTCACCATTCCGCACGACGCGGTCGATCCCGTGGGCTTCACCTTCCGAAGCGAGGGCATAAAGGCCGCGATCTGTACCGATCTGGGATACATGCCGAGCAGCGTGAAGCATCACATCCGGGGCTGCCAGGTGCTCATGATCGAGTCGAACCACGACTTGGAAATGCTGCGCGGGGGCCCGTATCCGTGGGCGGTGAAGCAACGAGTGATGAGCCGCGTTGGACACCTGTCCAACGATGCCCTCGCGGATTTTTTCACGACGGACTATGATGGAGGTGCGGAATTCCTCATCCTGGCGCACCTTTCGGAGCAGAACAACCACCCCGAGGTGGCGCGGATGACGGCTGAGCGTGCGTTGGGCGAACAACGGAACTTTGTGCGCAACCAGTTGATGCTCGCGACACAACATGAACCGCTGCCAGCAATACGACTGTAGTGCGCGCCGCATAAGGCGCTGCTGGCGTGCCCTTCGAGGGCTGGATTCTTAACATGGCAGAATGCACTGATCGCGTCATCGGCAAGATTCTTGCCGGCTGGCGCTATGACATTTCGGGATTGGCTCCAGAGATGTGCGGCGATTACGAAGCGCATCTGCGGGAGTGCCCGTACTGCCATTCGCGGCAGCGCTTGCATCGCGGCATCGACATCGGGTTGATGGTGCTGGCGTCAGGGTCGATGATCGTCTTCCTGCTTGCCTACGGTGTGATCCGCTATTTTCATCCCAGCCATGCATTCTGGTTGGAGATTGGCGCGCTTGGAGGCTTTCTGCTTTCCATGCTGCTCTGGCTGCTGGTGGCCATTGCGACGCCCGCACCGCTAGTTGTGAAAGATGCCGCCCTGACGGGCGCGCGCCTGGGCCTCGACAAACTTCCGGAAGAGATCCGGCAGCGAATTCCCGAGGACTTGCGGGTCAAGATCACCGGGCAGTAGGCGTGATTGCCGCTCCTGACCACTGCTACTTGCTAGAACTTCCGCGAAGTGATGCGGTCTGCGCCCACGTAAGGACGCAGTACTTCTGGGATCACCACGCTGCCATCGGCCTGCTGATAGTTCTCGACAATCGCCACCCAGGTTCTGCCCACGGCTAGTCCGCTGCCATTCAGGGTGTGAACGAATTCCGTCTTCTTTGCTCCCTCGGGACGATAGCGAATGTTGGCGCGCCTCGCCTGGAACGCCTCGAAGTTCGAACAAGACGAGATCTCGCGGTAGAGGCCCTGTCCAGGCAGCCACACTTCAATGTCGTAGGTCTTGGCCGAAGAGAACCCAAGGTCTCCCGTACACAGAGCCACGGTGCGATAGTGGAGTCCGAGTTTCTGCAGCACCTGCTCGGCGTTCGCGGTGAGCTTCTCGTGCTCTTCGTAAGACTGTTCGGGCTTGGTGAACTTCACCAGTTCGACCTTCTGGAACTGGTGCTGGCGGATGATGCCTCGAACGTCTTTCCCGTAAGAGCCAGCTTCGCTGCGGAAGCAAGGAGTAAAGGCTGTAAGTAAAATCGGTAGACGTGCGGCGTCGAGCGTTTCGTTGCGATAGAGATTCGTGACGGGAACTTCGGCAGTCGGAATCAGGTAGAGGTTCGTGTCATTGTGTGGAACCTTGAAGAGGTCGGCCTCAAACTTCGGTAGGTTGCCGGTGCCGTACAGGGAGTCGGCATTGACCATGTAAGGCGGCAAGACTTCGGTGTAGCCATGTTCGCGGGTGTGGAGGTCGAGCATGAAGTTCATCAGAGCGCGCTCAAGGCGGGCGCCGAGGTCCCAGTAGACGGCAAAACGCGCGCCGGTAATCTTGGCGGCGCGTTCGAGATCGAGGATGCCGAGTTTCTCACCCAGTTCCCAGTGCGGCTTGGGAGTGAAATCAAACGCAGGCGGAGTTCCCCAACGGCGCACTTCGACGTTGTCGTCAGCGGTTTTGCCGACGGGCACGCTTTCACTCGGCAGGTTCGGGATGCCGGTTAGGATATCGCGCAGCCGTGCGTCGGCCCCCTCGGCTACCCTCTCGGCTTCAGAGATCTTCTCTTTAAGCTCCTTCTGCTCCTGAAGGTTGGCGGTAGTGTCCTGCCCTTCCTTCTTCATCCGTTGGAACTCAGGTGTCAACTGATTGCGCCGCGCCTTCATGGTCTCGGCTTTTGTAATGGCTGCGCGGCGATCAAGATCGATCATGTAGAAGTCCCCGAGGATCAGGGCAGGGTTCATACCGCGTTGGCGTAGTTTTTCTTCGACGAGGCGCAGATTATCGCGGACAAAAGCAAGGTCAAGCATAAGAGAACAGGTTAATTGATGCGGGGGGCCGCAACCAAGCGGGCAGGCATTTAATCTGATCGGAGCGATAGCTGAGTTGCAGAGGCACAGAAGGAGACGGGACATGAAGACGATGATGGCGCTTGCCGTGACTGTTGTTGCTTTGTTCCCGAGTTGCCTGCAGGCTACTCCGGGAAAGCCGGCGTTGGAAGTCGTGGTGCTGGGCTCCGGCGGTCCACGGGCGTTTGGCAGGGCCGGGTCAAGCTTCATCGTGCTGGTCGAAGGAGAACCGCGGATTCTGGTGGACGCCGGGCCGGGTGCGTTCTTGCGGATCGGAGAATTGGACCTGGACTTGGAGAGAGTAGATACGGTTCTATTGACGCATCTGCACATCGATCACAGCGGGGACCTGCCGGCTTTCTTCAACGCGCGGGCGCTTACCAGTGACGGACCCATTACCTACAGGGTGTTTGGCCCGGACGGGGCAGGACTCTTCCCCAAGACCTCGCGATTTGTAGATTTACTGCTGGGAAAAGACGGCGCGTTTGCCTATCAGAAGACGTTTGGTGCGCCCGAATCGTTTACGGTTAAGGACTTGGCGATCAGCCTGGATTCCGGGCCCGCGAAGATTGTGGACGAGGATGGCTTGGTCGTTGAAGAAATTGCGACGCATCACGGCGACTGTCCGTCGGTGGCTTACCGGATCTCTTACCGGGGCGTAGCGGTGGTTTTCTCCGGGGACATGGATGCGTCAGCGCTGCCGAATCTGGTGCAATTAGCGAAGAATGCGGACTTGCTGATCTTTAATTGTGCGGTGCTTGACCCTCCGGGTTCGCCTTCGCAACTTTACGATCTGCATACGCCACCCAGGAAAATTGGCGAAGCCGCGCGCGACAGTGGAGCGAAAAGTTTACTGCTGAGCCATCTTGCCCCAGACGTGGAAGGGCAGAAGGCTGCAGTGCGGAAATCGATTCGTGCGTCTTATGCAGGGTCGGTTGCGTTCGCGAGCGACAAGCTACAAGTGCCGGTTGGAAAGTGACCGAGAAATCCAAACAGAACCATCGTTTGATGGTTTTACGTCGGGAAATTGACCCGCCACCGGAATTCATTGATTAGGTACGGATTCGAAGTCTTGTTGTTTCAGCGACAGCTTCTTGTGCCATTCGGCGGCGGCACGGACGAATGCCAGAAACAGCGCACGCGAGGCGGCGTCGCTATGGCAGGTGCGCTCCGGATGCCACTGCACGCAGATGACAAAGTGATCGTTGGCAGTCCCTTCGACCGCCTCTTTCACGTCGTCGGCCGTGCTCCAGGCAGCCAGGCGCAATCCGTCGCCCACGAGATCAATGGCCTGATGGTGGCTGGAGTTGACGGTCAGGCTGGGCGTAGCACTAGCGGGTAACACCCCCGCCGATTGGAGAATCTTCGCAAACTTCGAATCCGGGTCGAGCGAGACGTCATGCGCCGCGATCACGGTTCGTCCGGCATCGTGATTCACCGTCGTATCCAGATGCTGCACCAGACTGCCGGTGCGCCACACATTTAGCGATTGCATTCCATAGCAAATGCCGAAGATCGGCTTGCCCATGTTGTAGGCATCCTGCAAAAGAAGCTCGTCGGTGTTGTCGCGCTGAACGTCAGCGGCGGCAGTCTTGGGATCACGCGCCGCACCGTATTTTTCCGGATCGACGTCGGCCGGACTGCCGGGCAGGAGAACTCCGTCGCAGGTCTTCATCTTTTGAGCGATCACGGCGGGCGTCGCGGTCACGTCGACGATGACGGGCTCGCCGCCAGCCTCTCGGATCGAGTGCTCATATTGCGGCAAGGCGCGCATGGCGTACTTGGAGTCAGCCGAATTGGGAATAGGAATAGCTATGCGGGGTTTCATAACACCATCGATCCGTTCGGGTCGAACGCTGCGGTCGACTCAGGAGCAGGAAGCTTCGCGCGCGAATAGTAAATGTCGGCCATCACTTTGCGTGCTTTGGCTGCGAGTTCATCCATTTGACGTGGAACCAATCCTATCGTCGGGATCGGCTCGCCGATGATCATCTGCACGCGGCCGGGTCTTAGATGAAAGCTATTCATGGGCAGCAAGTCATTCGTTCCGACAAGCACGATTGGCACGACGGGCGCCTGCGCCTTGATGGCCATGTAGAAGGCGCCACCCATGAAATCTCGCATGTGACCATCGTGTGATCTCCCGCCCTCGGGAAAGATGGCCAGCGGCATTCCCTTGCGCAGCGAGTCGCTGGCACGGTTCAGGCTGCGGAGCGAGGTGCGGGCGTCGCCCTGGTCGATTGGAATCTGGCCCGAACGCGTAAGGTGCCACCCCATGAATGGATAACTGAAGAGTTCGCGCTTGGCCATGATGCGGAACTGCGTAGGCAGACAGGAGTAGAGCACCGGAATGTCGAGCGCGGAGAGGTGGTTGGCGGCATACACCGCAGGTTGCGCAAGATCAATGTGCTCGGCGCCTTCGACGTGCACGCGCACGAAGCCGGTTGCGAGAATCATGCGCGCCCAGTGGACGGCGAACCAGTGTTGAATGCTGCCATCGCGATCGAAGAACGAGGAGAGCAGCGACAGGCTACCCATAATGGCGGTGTAAAGGTAAATCAGGGGAAGGAAGATGCAGTACGAGCGCAGGCGGCTGGCGAACCCGCCTTTCGCTTTTCGCTGTTCGCTTTGGTCAACAGCCAGCATAGCTATGAGGGAATCCCCAGTGACTTCATGACTTCGCCTACAAGGAAGATGGAGCCCGTGATAACAATGGCACCTTCTGCCGGAGTTTCTTCGAAGGCGCGATTGAGAGCTACCGCCACGTCTGGTTCGGCGACGATGGTTGCTCCGGTGCGCGCCCCGACCTGCTGAAGCTCTTCGACGCTGGCGGCACGCGGGTTGTCGATGTGTGTGACGATGACCGTGTGGGCGACGGGGAATAGGATGTCGGCCATTTCCTGAATGGCCTTGTCGCGCATGGCAGCGAAGACCAGCGTGAATTCGCCGTCGGGAAAAGTTGCTGAGAGCGCGGAGCGGAGAGCCCAGGCTCCGGCGGGGTTGTGCGCTACATCGAGAACGACGCTATAACCGTGAGTCACGCGAGAGGGCGGCAGAACTTGGAAGCGTCCGGGCCAATGGGCCTCGCGAATGCCCTGCTCGATTTGTTTTGCGGTGACCTTGAAGCCGAAGGATGCGAGCTCTTCCGCGGTGGCAACCGCCAATGCGATGTTGCGTAACTGATGGCGGCCGACTAGCGGGGAGTCTACGACAATTTGTTCGCCCATCACATTGAGAGGATAACGATTGCGACCAATGACTGGAGACACAATGCCCGCGAGATACTCGGCGGCTCCGGGCGAGACGGGCGGAGTGTACTTCACTGCGCTCACGCCGGTGGCGCGACTGTCGAGAATGGTGTTCCCTATGACGTCATTGGCTTCGGGATGCTGTGGCAGCGTGATCACGAGGCCATTCTCGCGGATGATGCCCGCCTTCTCGCGTGCGATCTCGCCGATGGTGTTGCCGAGGTACTTCTGGTGGTCGAGGGAGATGTCGCCGATGACCGATATGAGCGGGTCGACTACGTTGGTAGCATCGAGACGGCCGCCCATGCCGACTTCGAGCACGGCGATGTCGACAACAATGCTGGCGAAGTACTCGAAGGCCATGACGGTGAGCATCTCGAAGAAGCTGGGATGCCAGGGAAGCTTGCCCGTGTGCAGTAATTGCTTAGCGGTGCGTTCGACGCGGCCGAAGATCTCGCTGAATTCGACGTCGGAGATGGGCTCGCCATTGACGCGAATGCGTTCGTTGATGCGAATCAGGTGCGGCGAGCTGTATAGGGCGGTCTTGAAGCCGGCGACGCGCAGGATGGATGCAAGCGTGGCCGCGGTCGAGCCCTTGCCGTTGGTCCCGGCGATGAGCACGCTCGGGAAACGGCGCTCAGGGTTGCCCATGGCGGCCAGCATCTCGCGCACATAGGCCAGGTCGAACTTATGCGAGGGAGTGGAGGCCAGCTCGTGTCCGAGGGCGTAAAGCTGCTCGACTGTGGCCTGGTAAGTCATGCCAAGCATTCAGATTACAACAATCGGAAGGATGTTAGAGGGTACAGTCGAGCGACGACGCACCGATTCTAGCGATGGTGTAACGACAACGTTTCAGCCCGCTACGGCAAGCCACGAACGCGCCGGGCTATGCCTCGACCATGTCGCCCTTCGTGCTTTCGACGAAGCCAACAACTTCCGAACGCTCAGTCGCGGGGACGTGAAAGTGGTCCAAGGTAGCGCGGACGTGAGTCATGAAAGCGGACCAGTCGGCCTCGCTGATCTTCATGCCCTTGTGGGACGTCTTCATGTCGCGGCCAGTGTAATACATCGGACCTCCGGCAACGTGACAGAGAAAGTCGATGAGGAGCTGAAGTTCGCGGCGCAGTCCATCTTCGCCGCGGTTGGCCCAGAAGCGTCCCAAGAGCGGGTCTGCCATTAGGCGGGATACCAGATTTTCTGATACGGCGGCAATCGCATCATATCCACCCAAGCGGGCGTAGAGAGTCTTCCCCTCGCTCATATGCAGGTCCTCCCATCAGATTTTGAGGAACTGCTGCAATATACACCAATCTACTTCGGGGTTAACTCTTTCTTTACTGCATCGCTGACGTGTTTGCCGTCCACGCGAGCACCGCCGAATTTCGCCATGACGGTCTTCATCACGGTTCCCATGTCTTTCATGGTAGGAGATCCCATTTCCGCGATGGTCGCCTTCACGGCGGCGGCTATGTCTTCCTCGCCGAGGGACTTTGGCATGTAGGCCTCGATGATGGCAATCTCTTCAGCTTCCTGTTTCGCCAATTCGGGGCGGTTGCCCTTTTCGAAGGCCTCAATGGAATCTTTGCGCTGC
>Ga0209656_10003519_pt1 | contig 10129 bp, 8 predicted proteins | sample BogFormECP12_OM2_FD_188239 | JGI IMG/M metagenome (GOLD analysis project Ga0209656, IMG submission 188239) | Bog forest soil microbial communities from Calvert Island, British Columbia, Canada - ECP12_OM2 (SPAdes) (version 2) | ecosystem: Environmental > Aquatic > Freshwater > Wetlands > Bog ... | reverse complement strand
CCGGATGCAGAAGGAGATCCTCCGACGTCACGCGGTCGAGCCCTACGATGTGATCTTCCAGAACCAGGTGATCGAGTCCTTCGGCGTGCCGTCGAGCCTGGCGGGTGAGGTGCCGCTGGTGATGTGCCCCCAGACCGAGCAGGCGGCCGAGTTGAGGTGCCTGATCGCGGAGCGTCGGCTGGCGCTGCGCAGCCAGCCGGCCTACATCGTCGCCTTCGTCGGCACGGTCATGGCCCTACGTGCGATCGCTCAGCGCATCAAGATCCGCCACGCCGACCTGCTGATCTGCATCAGCAGCGTGTTCCGCGATCACATGGTCCGCGACTACGGGTTTCCGGTGAAGAACACCGTGGTGATCCAGAACCCGATCAACCTCGACCGCTTCGCGGCGCTCGAGAACGTCCAGGAGCCGATCGGCGAGCCGCCGCTCGTGCTCGTTCCGACCCGCATCGCCCTGCGCAAGGGGATCGATGACATCCCCGGGATCGCGAGGACGCTGCTCGACCGGGGGGTCGACGCGCGCATCCGCGTCGTTGGCGGGCCGAGCCTGTTCTCCGACTACCGCAAGCTCCTCGAGGACCTGCCGCAGAACGCCGAATACGCCGGCGCGATCCCGCACACGGAGATGCCGGACGAGTTCGCCCGCGCCGACATCATGCTGCTGCCGAGCCGCTTCGACCCGTGCCCGCTCGCGGTGCTGGAGGCGCTCGCCTGCGGCGTGCCGGTCGTGGGGACGAGCGAGGTCGGCTCGATCGAGAAGGTGAACAGGTCCGTCGGCGCAGAGGCGCGACCGGGTGACGTCGACGGCCTCGCCACGGCGATCGCCGAGATGCTCGAGCGGGTCCGCGCCGACCCCGCCGGCCAGCGCACGCTCGCCCGCGCCGAGGCGGAGCGCCTGTTCGCGCCCGATGTCATCTGCGAGCAGATCTCGCTCGCGCTGGAAGCGCTCGTGGACGGCGTCCGGCCTGTCGTTGGCGCAGCCGCACCGGCCAGCCTCTAGCTCGGGATCGCGATCACGCCATGAGCGCCGTCCGGCCCAAGGTCGTATACGTGATGGGCAGCCACCACATCGGCAGCACCGTGCTCGGCGTCGCCCTCGGCAACTGCGAGGACTTCTTCTTCGCCGGCGAGGTCCACGCGTGGTTCACGAGGCACGGTGTTCCCGCCTACCGCACCCCGGAGTCCCTGGCCTTCTGGCGCGGGGTGGCCGAGCAGGTCGAACACGGCGCCGAGCTGTTCGGCCACGACACCGAGTTGTACATCGACCGCTCATCCGCACTGCGCATCGACCGCCTGCGCAGGTGGCCGACCACGAGGCGTGAGCTGCTCCCGCGCTACCGCGAGGCGACCGCCGAGCTGTACCGCGCGATCGCGGCCACCTCCGGCGCGGGTCACATCATCGACACTTCCCACTATCCCCTGCGGGCGAGCCAGCTGCAGTCGCTCCCGGGGATCGACCTGTACCTCCTGTTCCTCGTCCGTGACCCGCAGGGCGTCGTCGCCTCGCACGACCCCACTCGTGCCGCTGAGGGAGCGAAGTCGGCGCTCACGATGAACCTGCACCTGTGGGCCACGCATGCCCTGGCGCTGCCGGTGTTCCTGCGCCAGCCCCCTGCGCGCCGGATGTTCCTGCGCCACGAGCAGTTCCTCGCCGAGCCGGCGATCGCGCTGGGCGCGATCCTCGACTGGCTCGGCTCGGACGCGGCGCTGCCCGATCTGACCTCGCTGCAGACGGGATTTCCGCTGCAGGGAAACCCGTTCCTCAAAGACCACCATGTGATCGCCCTCAAAGGCCCCCCTGCTCGGCCCGCGGGCTCCTCGCCGATGACGGCGGTGATGCAGGCGCCGTGGACGGCGCTGTTCTCACATCTCGGCCCGGCCGTCGCGCAGCGAGCGCGTCCCCCACAGCGGCCGTGAGGGCGCGCCCGAACGCGGCCACGGAGAAGCGCTCGGCGTTGCGGACCGCCCGCGAGGGATCGAAGTCGAGCTCGTCGACGGCGAGGATCGCCGCAGCGAACGAGTCGGCGTCGTCGAGCTCCGCGAGGACGCCGGTCTCGCCGTCGAGCACCGTCTCGAGCGCACCGCCCGCGGCCGCGGCGACGACGGGGCGTCCCGCGGCCTGGGCCTCGACGGCGGTGATGCCGAACTCCTCCATGCTGGGGACGACGACCGCCCGCGCCTGGGCAAACAGCCGCGCGATCTCGCTGTCGTCGGCGCGCCCGAGGAACTCGGCCTCGGGGTATTCGCGCGTGAGGGCGTCGTGCTCGGGCCCGCTTCCGATCACGCGGATCGGCCGCCGCGCCCGTCGCGCCGCCTCAAGCGCGACGTGGACCCGCTTGTGGCGGACGAGCTCTGAGACCACGAGCAGCGCCTCGCCCGGCTCGCCGGGGCTGAAGCGGTGCGTCTCGACGGGCGGGTGGACGATCGGCGCGTCGCGTCCGTAGTAGCGACGGATCCGCTCCTGCGTCAGCACGGAGTTGGCGAGGTAGGCGTCGACGCGCCTGCTCGCGGCGAGATCCCAGCTGCGGCTGCGCCGCAGCTGGGCGCGCAGCACCCCCCGCAGGACGGCGGGCGTCTCGCTGAGGGCCCGCTCTTCCTCGTACCAGGCATAGCGGAACGGGGCGTGGCAGTAGCACACATGGACGGCCCCGTCGGGCACTCTCAGGCCGTGGGCGAAGGCGCTGCTGCTCGTCAGCACGACGTCGCAGGGCCCGGGCCGCAGACGTTCGACCGCGAAGGGGAACAGCGGCAGCAGCCTCCTGAACCCACGCTGGCGGATGCCCAGGCGCTGCAACATGGACGTCGTGATCGCGCGCCCCGCGAAACGGCCGCCGGTCCCCTGCTCGTCATAGAGCAGCGTGAAGATCGGCGCCTGTGGGTAGAGGTCGGCCATCGCCGCGAACGTCCGCTCCGCGCCGCGCATCACGAGCAGGTAGTCGTGCGCCAGGGCGACGCTCGTCGCCCCGGCGCCGCCGACGGCGCCATCGTGCTCTTGCGGGGAGTGAGAATCCGTTCGCATGGCCTGCGCCCCCGGGGGGCGCCGGGCAAGCCTAGCCGCCCCGCCCGCCGCGGCGGGGGCGCGAGCCGTTGGTATGTTCTGGCGCATGCCGGACGCACTGCTCCGGCCCTTCGGCTGGAGCGCCCTCCTGATCCACGGTGATCCGTGCGTCCTGGACCGGTGGCTGTGGCTGCGGGGCCACCTGCGCAAAGGATCTGCGAGGACATTCGACGCGGGCTGCGGCAACGGCGCCTTCAGCATCTACGCCGCCCGCGAGGGCAACGCGGTCGTGGCCGCATCGTTCTCGCAGCGCGAGCAGGACGACGCCCGCCGGCGCGCCGGCATCCTCGGCGTCGAGGGGATCGACTTCCGCCTGATCGACCTGCGCGAGCTCGAGCAGCACGTCCCCGACCTCGGCAGCTTCGACCAGATCATCTGCCTGGAGACGATCGAGCACCTAAGCGACGACGAGCGCCTGCTGCGCACGCTCGCGAGCCTGCTGCGCCCGGGCGGGTCGCTGCTGCTCACCACCCCCTTCAGCGAGCACCACCCCCTCTACCGCGAGCAGGCCGACCCGTCGGCGCTCGAGGATGGCTCGCACGTGCGCTTCGGCTACGGCCGCGCGAAGCTGCGGGAGCTGGCGCAGGGCGCCGGTCTGCAGGTCGAGAGCGAGGCCTTCGTGAGCGGCTTCGTCTCCCAGCAGCTGACGAACCTGATGCGGTGGCTGAGCGCCCGCGTCGGCGTGGCGGCGGCGTGGGCGATCATGCTGCCGCTGCGGCCCCTCGTCGTGCTCGACCGGCCGCTCACGCGTGTCTTGCGCTATCCCCACCTGAGCGTGGCGCTGACGGCGCGCCGGCCGGCGTAGGGCGGCCCGGTGCGGGTCACGGTGACGGCGCCGTGGGGCCGGCGCCTCGGCGGGGCGGAGGCGATGCTCCAGGGACTCCTGGACGGGCGCGAGGAGCACGAGCACGAGCTCGAGGTCGTGTTCTTCGAGGACGGTCCCTGGCCCGCCGAGCTGCGCGCCCAGGGGCTCCGCGTCGACGTGATCCCGGCGGGCCGCCTGCGCGAGGCGCATCGGTGGGCGGCGGCGGTTGCAACGCTCGCCCGGCTGCTCCGCGAGCGCGACCCCGACGTGATCCTCAACTGGTCGGCCAAGACCCAGCTCTACGGCGCCCCCGCGGCGATGCTCGCGGGCATGACCGACCGGGTCGTGTGGTGGCAGCACGGGATTCCCGCCCGGGGCTGGCTCGACGGCACCGCCACGCTGCTGCCCGCGGTCGCGATCGGCTGCGACTCGCGCGCCTCGGTGCGCGCCCAGGAGCGGCTGCTGCCGCGCCGGCGCACGTTCATCGTCCCCGCCGGCGCGCCCGTGCCAGCAGGCGAGCGCCGCCCGGCGGCGCTCGCGCTGCCGGGGGGCGCCCCGGTCGTCGGGCTCGTCGGGCGGCTGCAGCCGTGGAAGGGCCAGGACCGGCTGCTCCAGGCCCAGGCGATCCTGCGCGAGCGGGGCCAGCCGATGCAGAGCGTGATCGTCGGTGGCGACTCCTACGGGCTCTCGCCCGATTACGCCGCCTCGCTGGGCCCGCTCGTCGAGCGGCTCGGCATCGGCGACGCGGTCACGATGGTCGGCGAGGTCCCGGACGCCGGTCCCTACATCGAACGGATGGATGTCCTCGTCAACGCCTCCGACGCCGAGCCGTTCGGGATCGTGATCCTCGAGGCGATGGCGCGGGGGGTCGCGGTCGTCGCGGTCGACTCGGGCGGTCCGGCGGACTTCGTCGAGCACGGCGTCACCGGCATGCTCGCCCGCTCGGGCGACCCCGACGCGCTCGCCGAGGCGCTCGGTCCGCTGCTCGCCTCCCCGGAGCTGCGCGAGCGGATCGGCCGTGCCGGGCAGGAGCGCTTCCTCGCGCAGTACACGACGAGCGCCTTGCGAACCCGCGTGTTCAGGAACCTGCAGGCGCTGGTCGTGTCCCGTCGGCCGGCGCCTGAGGTGGCGCGAGCGCGGCCACGATGACCGACACGGACGTCAGGCGCGGGTAGCGCCGGCGCAGCCGCTCGGGCCACGCCCGGCCTTTGCTCAGCGAGATCACATCCGCGCCCGCGTAGCGGGGCGGCTGCACCTGCAGTCCCTCGTCGGTCAGGATCCTGCTCGTCACGTGCGGCAGCGAGGGCGAGATGTGCGGGTCGTAGTCGGGACGGAAGCTTGTCAGGCTGCCCTTCACGGCCAGCTCGAGCCGGTTGCGCAGCGTGGCGATGTTGGGCGTCGAGACGACCAGCCGGCCCCCCGGCGCCACGAGTCGCGCCGCGGCGCGCAGGGCGCTCCAGGGAGCCTCCAGGTGCTCGATCGCCTCGACCAGCAGGACCCGGTCGGCCTCCGGCAGCCCGACCGCGTCCTCCGCCGCAACCTCGTGGAAGCTGACGTCCTCGCGCAGGTCGGGAGCGAGCCAGTCGATCGGGTCGATGCCGCTGAGCTGGGCCGGCTGCCAGCGGTCGCGGACGAGGCGCAGGAGATCGCCCCGGCCACAGCCGACGTCGAGCCAGCGCAGCCCGGGCGCCGGGTCCGCGGCATCGAGCGCGGCTTCGACGATCTCCGCCTTCGACGCGCCAGCCGAGTCGATCTGGTCGGAGAACGAGCGCACGCAGCGCGATCCTAGCCCAGCGCGGCGAGCAGCTACCCTTCGCCTCCCCACGGGAGCCCGGTGCCAGCCACTCGATCAGATACCGAGCCCCTGCACGGGCGCGCCGCCCCCGGCTCCGCCCCGGAGGTGACGATCGTCGCCCACGACATCGGCTCCGTCGGGGGCATGGAGCGCCAGCTCGAAGAGCTCGTGCTCGGCCTCGACGCCCGTGGCAACCGGGTGACCGTGGTCGCACGGACCTGCCGGCTGCCGCCGGGCAGCTCGATCGAGTTCCACCGCGTGCCCGCGCCGGGACGGCCGTTCCTGCTCGCCTACCCGTGGTTCCTGATCGCGGGCACGCTCGCGATGAGGCGACACCGCCGCGGCATCGTCCAGGCCACGGGCGCGATCGTGCTCGGCCGCGTCGACGTGATCGCGATCCACTACTGCCACCAGGTCGGGCCGGCCAACCCCAGTCGCGCCTCGCTGCTGTTCCGCCTGCACGTTCGGGCGGCGGGCGTGCTCAAGCGCGCGGGCGAGCGCCTGTGCCTGCGCCCCAGCTGGACGCGAGCGGTCGTGTGCGTCTCCGACGGCGTGGCGGAGGAGGTGCGACGCCACTTCCCGCGCCTCGCCGACAGGGTGCTCACGATCCACAACGGAATCGACACGGATGCCTTCGCCCCCGGCGTCCGTGCCGAGGAGGCCGCCGCCAGGCGCGCGAGCCTCGGGATCGCCGATCCGCAGCTCATCGCCGCGTTCGTCGGCAGCGAGTGGGAGCGCAAGGGTCTCGAGCCCGCGATCAGGGCGCTCGCGCTCGCGCCCGCGTGGACGCTCGTGGTCGCCGGCGGCGGCGACGAGCAGGCCTATCTGTCCCTCGCCCGCGAGCTCGGCGTGGCCGACCGAGTGAAGCTGCTCGGCGTCACCCACGACATCCAGCTCGTCTACCAGCTGGCGGACGCGTTCCTGCTGCCCACCGCCTACGAGAGCTTCTCCCTCGTCACCTTCGAGGCAGCCGCGAGCGGGCTGCCCGTGCTCGTGACGCCGGTCAGCGGCGTACGCGAGCTGATCGAGGACGGCCGCAACGGCTTCCTGATCAGCCGCGACCCGGAGCTGATCGCCGCGCGGCTGCGAGCGCTGGCCGGCGACGGCGCGCTGCGTGAGCGCCTCGGACGCGCGGCGCGGGAGTCGGCCCTCGCGTACTCCTCGAGCCGGATGGTGGAGCGCCACGCCGAGCTCTACGAGCGCCTCGCCGCCACCGCCGGCTGAGAGCCGCGCGCAGCCCGTGGCCCGGCTCGGGCGCTGCGCTGCTGGCTCGGCTCAGACGCTGCGCCGCTGCCCTGGCTCAGACGCTGCGGCGGGCCCCAGCCGCCGCGACTAGCAGCGCTTCGAAGGCGTCGGTCGCGGCGGGGACGGAGAACAGCCGCTCGACCGCCGCCCGCCCGCGCGTCGCGAGCTCGCGACGCAGCGGCGGTTGCTCGCGCAGCCGACGCAGCCGTTCGGCGAGCGCGCCGCTGTCGCCCTCGGGGAAGACGAGACCGCCTTCCGTCAGCCCGATCAGCCACGGGATCTCGCCCGAGTCCGAGCCGACGACCGGCACCCCGCACCACAGCGCCTCGACGATCACGCGGCCGAACTGCTCCTTCCAGGTCGGGGTCGTGTGCGACGGCAGCACCACCACGTCGACGCGGCCATAGCCCTCGGCCATCTGCTCGTGGCGGAGGCCGTCCACGACCTCCACGCTGCCACCCGGTATCTCCTGCCCCTCGAGCCGGGCCCTGAGCTCGCCGTTGCCGATCAGCACGAGCCGCACGGGCGCCGGCAGCGTGCGCACCGCCGCCAGCAGGTCGAACAGGCCCTTGCTCTCGACCAGCCGGCCCGCGTAGCCGACCGTGAACGGACGCCCCGCCGGAGCCTGCGGCTGTGCCGGCCATGCGGGGACGGCGGGCGGCGCGAGGCCGATCTCCCCCCGGGCCCCCCAGCTGCGCGCCAGCTCGCCCGCGGTCTGCGAGCGCGCTGCCACGAACGCCGCGTCGCGGAGCACGCGGGCGCGCAGCATGCGCACCGGGGCGGGCAGGCTGCGATCGATGTTCTCGTAGGCCTGCACGCCGAACGGCACCCCCAGGCGGCGAAAGGCGAAACCCCACTGTGTCGAGGCGAGCGCGAACGGCTCCTCCTCGATGAACGCGACGTCGGGTCGCGCCCGGGAGATCTCGGTGTGGGGGCGGCGCAGGAACACGTAGCGTTGCGGCCGGCCGGGAAAGGCGACGGGCAGCGCCCGCAAGGAGCCCTCGAGGCCGACCAGCGCCTGGGGCTCGATCGCCTCCTGTGCGAAGGAGTGCCGCCAGCGCTGCGGGACGAGCAGCGTGAGCTGCCATCCACGGCGTCCCAGCTCGCGGTAGACCTCCTGGTTGACGCTCACGATCGCCGGGTGGCTGACCACGAGCAGGCGACGATCGCCCGGGCCGCCGTCCTGCCCGAGGCGTGTCTGCTTGCCCTGCTGTCCGCCGTTGGTAACCGTTGACACAGCAGTAAGCATGGTCACATCGTTACATCCAGGCCTTGCGCCACGGCAGGGGGGAGCCGATACTCTATGGCAGAGACCGCAACCATGGCCGCGCGCCCGGCCCGGGCCAGGGACGACCCCGATTATGAACGATACGACCGACGCAGCAGGAATCCTCGCGCCGCTATGGAGACGTAAGTGGGTCATTCTTGCGGTGGCGCTGCTCGTTGCCGCGGGAACCTACCTGTATTACAAGGGCCAGACCCCGGTCTACGAAGCCTCAACCCAGCTTTACCTGGGTAGCGGCTCCGAACAGCAGAACGCGCTCAGCACGAGCAGCTCGTCCAAGGGCGCTTTCAGCGGCCGCTCGCTCGCCGACCAGGTCGGCATCATCAACTCGCCCATCATCGCCCAGCCGGTTCGCAAGAAACTGCACGTCGAAGGCGACATCGCGGGGGCGAAAGGGAAAGTGAAGGCTCAGGCCGCCGGCACGAGCGACTTCATCACGATCAAAACCGAAGCGAGCACGGTCCGGGGCGCGGAGGCACTGGCGAACGGCTTCGCGAAAACGTACATCCTGCGCCAGCACCTCAACTATCAGCGGGCTCTGCGCGCGGCGATCGCGAACACCCACGCCCAGCTACGTCGCCTCGAAGCGGCGCCGTCGAAAGGCAAGCACGCCAGCGCCGGCGCCGACACGATCCAGATCGTGAACCTCAACAGCAAGCTCAACCAGCTGGAATCGCAGCTCTCGGTGAACGGCGTCCAGCAGGTCGCGCCAGCGAAAGCGAACCCGCTGCCGCTCTCGCCGAAGCCGAAATCGAATGCGATCTTCGGCTTCGTGCTCGGCTTCGCGCTGGCGTGCATAGCCGTCTTCATCCTCAGCCGGACCGACCGCCGCCAGCGCAACCTGTCCGCCGTCGAACACACCTTCCAGACGCAGGTGCTGACGGCGATCCCGGAAGTCAAACGACCGATCACGGATGTCGACGGCGTGCGGGGGCCCGCGCGCTCGCTCGTCGAGCCGATGCGACGGCTGTATACGGCGCTGCAGATCGCCGAGGCGCCCGTCGCAGGCGCCCCCGCCGTCGAGCAGGAGCGGCCCGGCCAGCGACGGCGCGTGATCCTGTTCCTCAGCGCCGAGGCCGGCGACGGCAAGTCCACCGTGATCGCCAACCTCGCCCGAGTCCAGAGCGAATCAGGCGAGCGGGTCGTGGTCGTCGAGGCCGACTTCCGCAGGCCCGTCCAGGCCAGGCTGCTCGGCGTCGAGGGCTCGCGCGGGCTCGCCGACGTGCTCGGCGGGCGGCTCACGACGGCCGAAGCGATGCAGCAGGCCGCCGGGCCCGAGCGCCAGGCCCAGGTCGCCGAGGTGGGTGACGGCGCCAGTGCCTCGACGCTCGTCGCAGCAGCGAGCGCCGGCACCCTGTCGGTCCTGATCGGCGGTGACGAGGGGTCCGCCAGCCCGCCCGCGCTGCTCGGCGGCGAAGCGATGGGCGAGCTGCTGCGCACGCTGCCCGAGGAATACGACCACGTCCTGATCGACGCGCCGCCGCCACTGGAAGTCAGCGACGTGATGCCGCTGCTGCCGAAGGTCGACGCGATCGTGATCGTGGCCCGCGTCGGACACACCCGTGACGTCGCGGCCGACCGCCTGATGGAGCTGCTCAGCCGCACCCCCACCGCGTCCGTGCTCGGGGTCGTGGTGAACTGCGTGCAGCGCAAGGACCTCGAGCGATCCGGCTTCGCCTGGGTGTCCACAGGACGCCGCCAGGGGCCCAAACGCCGGCGCCGATGAGCGCGGTCCAACCCAGCCTGCCCACGCCCGCCGTCGGGCGGCATCCCCTCGTCGTCAGCCGGCGTCGACGCGAGCGGCTCCGAATGATCCTGGCGGTGCTCGCGGCGCTGATCGCCGGCATCGCGATCAGCGTGCTCGTGGGCAGCTCCAACGTGCTGCTGCTGATCGGCGGCCTGATCGGTCTGACGGGGATCGTCGTCCTCTGCGCCAACCCA
>Ga0209656_10003518_pt1 | contig 10132 bp, 10 predicted proteins | sample BogFormECP12_OM2_FD_188239 | JGI IMG/M metagenome (GOLD analysis project Ga0209656, IMG submission 188239) | Bog forest soil microbial communities from Calvert Island, British Columbia, Canada - ECP12_OM2 (SPAdes) (version 2) | ecosystem: Environmental > Aquatic > Freshwater > Wetlands > Bog ... | reverse complement strand
AAGGGGGTGATGCACCGCTGCCGTGCGCCGCGGCTAAGCGGCGGAGGAAGGCGGGCGTGATCGAAGCGCGGTGCATGGCGTGTCTCATCCCCGGTTAGGGCGCCGGCGGGCCCCCTCGCCTCCCCGCATAGCCGATTTTGCTATTCGGGACAATATCACTTATCCCGAATACGATAGGCGGAGCCGAAAACAATCGGGGTTATTTTACCGATAGCCGTCGAAAGGGTACGCCATTCTCATCGCCGAGCCGCGAATCGCTCTACGTCCACCCTGGTGGACAGCACGTTGTGCACTGCTCGACGGTATTGAAGATCAAGGACAAACGATCTGGACATTGTTGACCTGCAGCATCGCGGTACTCTCGACAGCGATTTGCCCAGAGGGCTCACGACAACTGATCTCGACCAATCAATGAACCACACATTGCTTAACCCTGATTACGATCATCCTGATGGATGACAACGGATCGACCCGCTCCGAGCGCATGCCGGTGGCGCTCGCCGCCGGTCTCGAGCGGGCCGTCGGCGCCGTTGCCCGCCTCGATTCGGCGCTCGCCCGCCACCCGCTCGCGCCGGCGTGGTCCTACCGTGCCTGCCTCGACTCGGTCCGCCGCCAGGCCATGGTCGATGGCCAGGCGATCGATCCCTGGCACCTCGCGGCGCTGATCGAGGGCGTCCGCTTCCGTCTCGGCGGGAGCCCAGCGCTGATCGACCGGGGCGCTGTATTCGCCGCGGCCCATCACGCCTTCGGTCTGTACCGGTGGTTTTCCGGGCCCGACGAGGCGCAGCAGGGAGCGATCGCCGAAGCGGCGGGGTACCTCGATTCGGCCGCCGACGGACATTCGCCGCTGCTCGGCGCCGCGCTCGGCGTGCACGCCTGGCTCGATCGGGGCGGCGAGCGGCCGCCGCTGCGGGCGGCCCTCGCGGCCTATTGGGCGCGCCGCGGGGTAACCCCCCTCCCCTGCCCGCTGCTGACCGGCGCCCGCGCGCTGCATGCCGAGGTTCCGTGGGCGTGCGAGGTGTGGATCGGGCATTTCCTCGACGCCCTCGCCGAGGAGGCCGAAGACGGGTTGGCACTGCTCGCCATGCTCGAGCGCCACTGGTTTGCCGCGCGGCGAGCCGTCGCCGGACGCCGGCGCGATTCGCGCGCCGCCGCGGCGATCGACATCCTGGCGGCGGCCCCCATCGTCTCCGCGACCTCACTCGGTGAGGCGCTCGGCATGGCGACCAAGAACGCCACGTGCCTGCTCGAAGGCTTTGTCGTGCTCGGCATCGCCAGCGAGGTGACCCACCGGTCGAAGCGCCGGCTCTACGGCCTCAAGCATCTGGCGCCGCTGCGCGAGGCCGCCGCGCCACCGCGACGGACGCTGCCCGGCCGCGGCCGCGGCCGGCCGACCGCGGGGTTGCTTGAGGTCACGGAGGCCGGAAGCGAGAGCTCGGCGGCGTCGGTCGGGCCCCCCTCCCCTGCCCTGCCCCCGCTCGATCGCAGAGAATTTGAATTTGGCGAGCTCGACCGCTGGCTCGATCTCGCCGATCAGGCGATCCGGCGCGCACGGCTGGTTCTCGAGGGATACGCGGCCTCCTCGACAGCTGTGGCGGCTGGCCGGTCGCGCACCCTGACCCCTCCCGATCGTCCACCGGGTAATTAAGCTTCTGGCGGCCCGGGGACCGGTCGACAGATCGCCGCGACGCCATGGAGCTTGCCCCGGTCGGCGCGACCGCAGCGTCCCTCGCCGCTGCGGCGGCCGAAAGCGAGGGCCCCGCGGGCACGGCCTCGATCGTTTTCCCCTCCCCTCCCCTGCCCCCGCTCGAACGGCGGGAATACGAATTCGGCGAGCTCGACCACTGGCTCGATCTCGCGGATCAGGCGATCCGGCGCGCGCAGCGGGTTTTCGAGCCGAATCCGGCAGCGCCGGCAGTCGCGCCTCCGCACTCCGCCCGGACACGGCCACTCGGCAAAGTGGTTCCAGCCTCTTGGGTGTCGATAAGACTCGAGCGGAGGGGGCTAGTTTGGTAAAATGGCCAAAACCCACGGATGGCGGACCGTCTGAGTGTCTGCTCGGCGAAACTCTCCGCGCATCGGAGCTGGTATAGATACGTTCGTTCGCGCGAGCTCTACTCGGGACTAACGATAGTGTGGAATTGCCTACACACTGCCGGCGAGTTCTCGTTCGAGTGCGGCAACTGCGCGCTCGAACGTCTCGCCGAGTACCCAGCCCTTCCGGTCGGCGATTCCGTAGAACGTCTCGATTACATCAGCACGCGCCTTGATGTTGAGCTGGATGTTGCGCCCGGTACGGTAGCGCCGCGGTTCCCGTTTCGGCGAGCCCGCCAGGATCTCACGCGGTGGCTCACGGCTTTGAAAATTAGCGGCTTCGGAGACTGCCCTCACCTGCTCGGGCCGCACCTTAGGCGTTACGGCCTCCTTCGGGGCAAAGCCGCTGACGTCAAGTTCTGACTCGGCTTCGAAGATGCCCGCGCGCTTGCCACTCATTAAGCCACCCCCACCTCGAGCGACGACACTACATTCTGGCGCAGCCTGGTGATGACCTCACCTGCGAAGGCGCGAGCATTGCCGATTGCTGCTTGAAGATTGCTTACCTGCGCTGCGTCTAAAGATTCGAGTGTGCCTCCGAAAGAGAAGATCGCGCGGAACGCCTCGCGCTCATGCATCTGAGTCTCGAATGCCGGCACCCCATGGCTATAGAATTCTTCGCGAATATGCTGCAGCGTTCGCGGCCGAATTGCGGCGCTCGTCCGTGTGAAGAGCACCGCATAGGGAATCTGCCGCCCGAACGCCTTCTCTTGTTGCCGAATGAGCTTGACCGCTTTCGCAGCCTCCGCCGCGTCAAGCTGCGAGCCTTGCGTCGGAATGATGGCCAGATCAGCCCTACTAATGGCATAGGCCACCGTCATGGAGGCTGTTCCCTCAAGATCAACAATTACAAACGCCGATTTGCCGGCAGCCTCCTCGATCGCATCAATGACGGTAGCTTCGGAAATGTCACCCAGCACCGTCAGGCTCTCAGGACAGCCTGGCCGCCGCGCCCAGTGAGAAACCGGCCTGTTGGGATCTGCATCGATCACAGTCACCCCCACGCCCCGGCGCGCGAGCTCGGTTGCAAGTACGACCGCGGATGTAGATTTCCCTACTCCACCCTTCGGGCTTGCGAAAACAATTGTCGGCACGTCCTCAGTCCCCCCGAACCCGGCAGCGATCACACGTTTAGGCTATCAGAAAGGCGACAGACGGTCAACAGCACACAACCTAGAAGTTGGTGTATATCCGAAGGCTATCCAGTCGCGCTCTGATAGCTTCCGATATCAGAAAGCTACCCGTTTTTTCCTTTAAGGACCGGGATATATCCAGAGCGTTCTGCGTGGGACCAGCTGCGACAGTCGGGCTGTCAGACGAGGCACCACCGAGCGCGTTCAGGGGCGCAAGCCGATAGCGAGCGGGATGCTATCAGATAGCTATCGGTTGGTTGTCTTTGCCCAACCGCTGCGATCCGCTGCCTTGCTCGGCTTAGTTCGCATATACGGGATATCAGCCAAATGCACCTCCTCGCGATGTCAATGGGCGAAGCGACGCTATCGGAATGGGTTCAAATGGTTATCCGGAGACTACCTATTACCAAGTCGCTATCCGAAAGCTACCGGCTATCCAATATGACTAGATGTCGGCACGACCCTGAAACCCCCGAACCACCCGGCAGCGATCACCAGTAGGGTATCGGAAAGGCGACAGACGGTCAACAGCAAGCAACCAAGAAGCGGGTTAATATCCGAAAGCTATCCAGTCGCGATCTGATAGCTTCCGATGTCGGAAAGCTACCCACTTTTTCCTTAAGGACCTGGATAGTCCAGAGCGTTCTGCGTGGGACCAGCTGCGACAGTCGGGCTGCCAGACGAGGCACCACCGAGCGCGTCCAGGGGCGCAAGCCGATAGCGAGCGGGATGCTATCAGATAGCTATCGGTTGGTTGTCTTTGCCCAACCGCTACGATCGCTGCCTGCTCGGCTTAGTCCGCATATCTTCGTCACCGTGCTCAGAGCCTCGAACTAGACGTATGCCGAGATGAGCTCGGCGCGGGGGTGCCGAATCTCCAGTCGGCCATCCGCAAGACGTCGTTCTGTGAACTGGAGGTCAATCTCACTTACGCGCGAACGGCGGCCTATTACGGTCAGCACTGTGGCGGCGCGATCGCGAAAGCCGAAAAACTGTCGGGAAGCGGATAGCGAACGGGGTGCTATCTAGTAACTATCCGTTAGCAGCCCGTTGACCAACAGCTTCCGTTGCCGAACCTGCTCCGGTTAGCTCGCTGGAAAGGGAGGCGAACCGACGCGACCTATGCCACCCTGCGATTTCCGGAGCCGATGTTCCGCTATGCGAGACGGCTGTCGTTCTGCAACGATCGATTTTCGACATGATCAGCCGGCGACAATTAACTTATGCGGGCTTTGTGGTTTCTCGACGGGCTAGTTGAGACGGAGTAGGCGGCGCGGCAGGTCAAAGGCGATCAGGCGCTCGAACTCAACGATCTGCTCCCAGGCGTCTCCGGACTTCGCAGAAGAGCCGGATGCTTCTATGCCGCAGAAGTCGAGCAATAGCACAGCGCTCTCATCTGATCTGAGCGCGTCGCCTTCAAACCCGGATCGCCTATCTCCTACGCACGCCCGTAGAGGCGAGGCCCACCAAAACAGATTTGCGCGGATGGTGTCCCACTTAAAGCGGCTTGAGTGCCCGCGTGAACCTGGTCGAGGTGGAAGGTCCCAGAGAGGATGTTGCGACGGCAGATCGTCGGTTTGTCAATTTCAGGCAACGTGACGCGGAATGAGAAAACCGCTGGGTTACTGGCACCCAATGCCGCCAAGCGCGCATCAGCGCCGACGTTTGGCACCCCGGGGCGACAACTAATCAATCCGAATCGCCGCCGGGGAAGGGGGTCTCCGCAGGCCAGGGGGTCGTACCCTGGGCACGATCGGCCGGGGACCAGAGCCAAGGGTGGATGGGAGAGTTTTGGTACATCATGGATCGATCCCATCAAAACGACCCGCGGTGGACGCGTGACCGGCTCAGCGCCTGCCCTCACGAAGCTCGGCGCCACGACTGCGTCAACCCCCAGGCCATCATCGAACAGCACCTGCTTCCCGGAGCGCCGTGGACTTTTGCGATGGAGCGGCGTCCTTCGCGGACGATTCGGCTCTCGCTGAACTGCTCGTCGTCTTAGCGCGCCCGCGACGCCGTATGGGAGGGCCATGGCCGGCAGAAATAGTGTGGACTTTTGCGAGAGGAGCGGGATTGGGATGCGCATAGTCCACGATTTGCCGATTGATTTTCGGGGACCGCGGCAACCCGGGGAAATTCGAGGTATCCCGAGACCTAACTCGTGGTGAATGCAACGTCGACGTGGACTTTTGCGAGGCCCCGGAGACGAAACTCCCGATGCATCCGGTGCAGAAAGATCAGTACAAAGTTGGGCTCGCGAAATTCCACACGGCTATTCGCAAAGGTCCACATTGCAATTTGTTCGATCGGCCCTCGATACTTCCTCCCGCCAAGATGACTCGATGGAGAGGCACGAACCATGGGACAGATTCACGAGCTGGTCGTGCAGCACGGTCGCGATACAGCCCGTAAGCTGGTTCCGATCGACGAGAAACGTCTTGTCGATCTCGCTGCCGATGTCTTGGCCGACGAGAAGGGCGCCGCGGGTTTTACCTACTCGGGCTTTTGCATGGCCTCTCTCCCGCACCGCTCGCTGCCTGATGATTCGCAATGGGTGCGCAAGAGTGAAGATTTTTCACTCATCATCGAGCCTGGTAAGCTATTCCGCCACGGAGAGGAGGAGGGCACCCTCTATGGCGTGCCCTTCGGGCCGCGCGCTCGCGTAATCCTTCTCTATCTGCAGAGCGAGGCGATCAAAACTAATAGCCGCGAGATCGAACTCGGCAGCTCGATGCGTCAGTGGCTTGACCGCATGGGGATCGAGCGCGGCGGCAAGACGTATCGGGCCTTCCGCGATCAGGCGGCGCGCATCAGCGCTTGCCGCCTTACCTTCGCTTTCAAGAAGCACGGCCGCGAAGGGTTTATCCGTGACTCGATTGTCGACGGCGGGCTCAGCCTGTTCGACATCTCCATTGATGGGCGGCAAGGACGGCTCTGGCGAGAAACAGTGCTTCTTGGAGAGAAATTCTTCCAGTCTTTGAAGAAGCATCCCGTAACGTTGTGGGACGGTGCCGTAAGCCGGCTCGCCAACCAATCGCTCGGGATCGACATCTATTGCTGGCTTGCTTACCGTCTTCACACCCTTAGCCAGCCGTCGACGATTGCTTGGCCGGCGCTCTACGCGCAATTCGGCGCGTCCTACGCTCATTTGCACCATTTCAAGCCGCGGTTCCTGGAAAGCCTCAAGACGGTGCTCATCGTGTATCCGGACGCGAAGGTAGTCTTGTCCGACGATCGCGGGCTGACCCTTTATCCATCGCCCCCGCCCGTCCGAGATCGACGTCTTATCGGCTGATGCGCGCAAAGGTCCACAGAACCGGGCCAGTGAGGCCGAACCAATCAAAGAATGATCATGGGCTCCTCGCTGCTGTCAGGCGATTGTTTCGCCGAACGTGGCGCAGCCAATGTTCTCGAAAGTGACGAGCTGAGAGGGGAGTTACACGACGAGGTACACATAGAAAACGCGAAAGCCCGCCTTGGAAGGCGGGCTTTCAAAATCGTGACGGGCCTTGCGGCTACCGTCGGACGCCTGAACAACTCCGACCCTAGCCGATACGCTCTTTAACTGCAAGCGGAAACCGCTGTTTCCGTGAACGGGAGAGGTCTGCCCGTCGCGAACCGACCGAGAGGAGGGGGAGCGATGGACTTGGAAAACAGCGCCCAAGGGGCGCCACGGAAGGGGTCTGCCTATAGTCCGACGGGTTTTCGGCGGTTGACCCCGGGTCTTTTGAAGGTCGACCGGACGGCGGAGAGTTTTGCCGGCCTGCCGGACGGGGTGACGGCGCACGGGCAGCTACTTGCAGCTTTCAAGGCCGCGGCGCCCAGGCTGGGACTGTCGACCCGCCTGGTGCATACTGTCGATTGGCTGTTCAAATTTACCCAGTCGCAGGATTGGGGACGGGGAGGCCGACCGATCGTATGGCCCTCGGCCCTGCTGCAGCAGGAGGCGCTCGGATTTTCCGAAACCCAGGCGAAGCGGCTTAACCGCTGCCTGATCGAGGCGGGGCTCGTCACGATGAAGGACAGCCCCAACGGCAAGCGCTACGGCAAACGCGACCCCAAGGGCCGGATCGTGGAGGCCTACGGCTTCGACTTGTCGCCGCTCGCTGCACGCTACGCCGAATTCGTGCGGCTGGCGGAGGAGGGGAGGGCGGAACGCGAGGCCATGGGGCGTTTACGCCGGCGGGCGACGATTGCGCGCAAAGGCATCGTCCAGATCCTGGAGACAGCCTGCGATTACGCGTTGGAAGGCGAGGAGTGGGGGACGCTGGAGCGAGACGCTCAGGCGGTCGTGCAGGCTCTGAAGCGCGCGGAGCGGCCCGACGAGATGGAGATGGGCGTCACGAGCCTGGAGCAGCGGCAACGCGCGGCACGGGCACGTCTCGAGATGCTGCTGAAGGATGTTAAAAAGACCCCCTCAGGGGTCGAAAACGAGCCCCACCAATATACCTACAACCCAAACCCCTATCCTTCACAGGATACGGTAATTGCCTCCAAGAGTAGTAGCGAGGCGGCCGAGCCGTTCGTTTCCCAATCCCCGGAATCGGAGCCCCAAAAGAGGCCGGAGAAGGGCTCGGTGCACGGGGTCCGTCCGGACGAGCTGGTGAGGCTTGCGCCGCGGCTGAGGTCCTATCTGCGCCGGCCGAACCCGACCTGGCCGGAGATCATCGATGCCGCGGACTGGCTGCGGCACGACCTCGACGTGTCGAAGTCCCTGTGGGGCGATGCCTGCGTTACGATGGGCCGGGATCTGGCCGCGGTCGCGCTGGCGATCGTTTCGACCAAGGACCCGGAACATTTCCGGACGACGCCCGGGGGCTACTTCCACGGTATGGTGCAAAAGGCCAAGGCCGGCGAACTGCATCTCGAGCGTACGGTGTGGGCGCTGCGGCGCGCCGCTGAGCCGGCACAGGCGCCGCGAAGCGGGCAGGGGAGGGGGCTGCGGCCACGCTGACCAGCCGGCGGCGCCTGGCTGACAGCGGGGCGAGTGCTATTTTGATGAGACGCGGCGATAGGAGCGTTCGATGATCCGGCTTGGCATGGTGTTCGCGGCGGCGGTGTTGATGTCGGTGTCCGGCGGTGCGTCTCACGCCAAAATGACGATGCAGACCTTTCCAGTGCTGGCGGGCGCCGGGCCACATGATGTTTATCCGGCGCCGGATGGCGCAGTCTGGTTTACCGCGCAATCGGCCGGCAAACTCGGCCGCCTCGATCCCCGGACCGGCAAGTCTGATCTGATCGCGCTGGGGCCGGGTGCCGCGCCCCACGGCGTGATCGTCGGACCCGACGGTGCCCCCTGGGTCACCGAAGGCGGGCAGAACGCGATCGCCCGGGTCGATCCCGCGACGCGCGCGGCGAAGCTCTTCCCGCTGCCCAAGGAGCGGCGGCACGCCAACCTCAACACGGCGAGTTTCGATCGCCAGGGCGTGCTGTGGTTCACCGGGCAGAATGGCATCTATGGCCGGCTCGATCCCAAAACCGGCGGGATGGCGGTGTTCGATGCACCGCGTGGCGCCGGCCCCTACGGCATCACTACGACGCCGGATGGACAAGTGTTCTTCGCCTCGCTCGCCGGCAATTATCTCGGCCAGATCGATCCCGAGGCCGACACCGTCACGATCTTGGAGCCGCCCGTGCCGCGTCAAGGCGCCCGGCGCGTCTGGAGCGACAGCCGCGGCGCGCTCTGGATTACCGGCTGGAACAGCGGCGATCTCTTTCGCTACGATAGCAAGACCAAGAGCTGGGCTCGCTGGCATCTGCCCGGCGACGGGCCGCAGCCCTACGCTGTCTATGTCGATGATACCGACTCAGTTTGGGTCAGCGACTGGGGCGCGAATGCGATCCTGCGCTTCGATCCCAAGACCGAGAAATTCGAGTCCTTCCCGCTACGCGACCCCTACGCCAGTGTGCGGCAGCTCGCGGGTCGCAAGGGCGAAATCTGGGGCGCTGAATCCGGGGCCGACAAGCTCTTCGTGCTGAAGGCGGAGTAGGGGAGACCAAACGTGATTTCCCTTATAGAGGCGATACAAGCGTTTCCGAATTTCCGCATCTATGGATCATGCTGTGGTATCGATTTGGCTCACCCCCATCGCGCGCGCCACGGCATAGGCCGAAGGCTCGTCAAGGTAGCCCAGCATGATGCGCGCCCGTGCCACTCGGTTCGCCGGCTCGGTGCGCGATCGAGAAATCTCGACCAGTGCCCGGCGCTTTCTACTAGGATCCCCGCTCAACTCGACTAGTGTGGGACCTCATTTATCAGCGACCTTAGCCGGATCACCTGCAAGCTGAATGACGGCGAGGTAATTGGCTGCTAGTTTGAAGTAGCGATTGCGAAACGGCGACGTTGCTCAATCTTGTTGAAGAGCGGCTCGACTGGATTGCGAGCGCCGTTGAGGTCCACTCTCTCCGGGTTCGTTTCGGTGGGATGTTTGCCGGTGAGCTGTACAGTGTGGACCGTCGAGCGCTCTGGTCCACTCAGCATCATAACCACGATCCACAGATCAACAAGCAACATCGCTCCCGATTTCAGGGCCGGCCAACGACGGGAGTATGAGGCAGCTGTCGAGCGCTTTGGCGGCAGTCAGGGCAAGGCGCATGGGCAATCCATTGATATCGAAGACGGCATGACGCTTGCTCGAGAGGCCACTGCGGCGCCCATCAGTGTTCTCCATCCGGCCCCCTGCTTGTGCACGTGCGCAATGGACGTGGCGACCGTCTGCGCACAAACAGCGAGTGCATATATGATCAGGTCCCAGGCCCCAGTCATCCGCCAGCGAACTAAGCGATTATAGGTGGTTTATGAGCCAATGCCGTCCGGCAGATCGCGCCACTGTTGTGCCTGACCGCAAGCCCCAAAATCGTGTTTAGGGCACGCCGATCGTCCACATGTCGTACCCAAGCGGCTA
>Ga0209656_10003516_pt1 | contig 10135 bp, 12 predicted proteins | sample BogFormECP12_OM2_FD_188239 | JGI IMG/M metagenome (GOLD analysis project Ga0209656, IMG submission 188239) | Bog forest soil microbial communities from Calvert Island, British Columbia, Canada - ECP12_OM2 (SPAdes) (version 2) | ecosystem: Environmental > Aquatic > Freshwater > Wetlands > Bog ... | reverse complement strand
CGCTAGCCCTTCTCCGGGGGGCGGGTGGCGAACGGGGCCGAGCCGCCGCCGTCGAGGACCAGCGTCTGGCCGGTCATGTAGCCGGCGCCCTCCGAGGCCAGGTAGGCCACGGCGGCGGCGATGTCCCCCGGGTAGCCGGGCCGGCCGACGGCCAGCATCGAGCCGCGCCGCTTGACCTCCGCGTCCACGTCGAGCGCCGGGTCCACCGACAGGACCGACCGGCTGGTCGCGACCATCCCGGGGGCGATCGCGTTGGCGGTGATCCCCCACGGCGCCACGTCGGCGGACAGCGCCCGGGTGAAGCCGAGCACCGCGGCCTTGGACGCGGAGTAGGCGGTCGACTTCGCCGCGGCCACCTGGCCGGCCTGCGAGGAGATGCTGATGATCCGGCCCCACCGCTGGGCGCGCATGTGCGGCACGGCGAACCGGGACATCAGGTAGGTGCCGCGCAGGTTGACGCTGATGACGAAGTCCCAGACGTCGACCGGCACCTCCTCGATGTCGGCACGGTCGAGCCCCTGCGGCGCCGCCGCGCCGTTCACCAGGATGTCCAGCCGGCCCCGCCAGGCCGCGGCCGAGTCCACCAGGCGCCGCGCGCCGGCTTCGGCGGAGATGTCGCCGAGCAGGCTCATCGCCGTCCCGCCCGCCGCCGTGATCTCCTCCACCAGCGAGTCGACGCCCCGCCAGCCGTCGTCGCGGACGCCGACGATCTCCTGGCGGCGGTTGGGCACGCCGCCTGGCTGCTTATCGGTCACCACGACCGCGGCACCGGACGCGGCGAGCGTGTTAGCGATGGCACGCCCCATCCCGTCACGCTTGCCGCACCCGGTAACCAGCGCGACCCGCGTGGTCAACTCGCGATGTCCTTCGGGTACGTGATGTCGATCGTCTCGCCGGGTACCTCAAGGGCCTGCGACAGGATCCCGCGCATCAGGTCTTTGGGCACCAGGCAGTCCTCGCACGCCTCGGGAGAGGCGGTGATGACCACCGAAACACGCGCCTCGTCCCCCTCGATGGCCATGTGATAGCCGTCAGCTTCAAGGGTCGAGGCGAGAGCCACCGTCCGTTCCGCATAATTCATGGTTTTTCTCCCACTGGGACAGCAGTCCCCGACCATTCGCCGAAAATACGCACCACCATGGATATCCCGGCGTTCTTCGCCCCGGCCACGATGACCGGGATCTGCCGCGGCTGCGTCAGGACACGGTGGAAGTACTCGTCGCTGACGGGCTCGGCGGCCGCGCTCGCGCCCAAGCGCAACGCCCCGCCTTTGCCCGCCCGCCGCAGCTCGCCGGCGGTGCGTCCGGAGTGCTCGATCAGCCAGTTCTGCACGTCCGCCTTCGAGTAGCCGGCGCCGGCGAACTGCTGCGCGTGCTCCGGGCACAGCACCAGGGCGACCGGGGTCTGCGGGAAGATCTGCGGGCCGAGCCGGCCGATCGTGTCGGCGAAGTCCCGCAGCACTTCCTCGGCGACCGGCGTGGCGCGGTTATCGATGAACTCGCAGGTGCGGGTAAGCGTGGCTGACACCGCGCTCACCCCGCCGGGCTGGCCGCCGTCCACGGCGAACGGCTCCCAGGGGGATTCCTCCTCGTTCTCCGCGATGCAGATCGACCACCGGCCGGGCACACCCTGGGTGGCCTGCCCGAACACGTGCTCCCGGACGCCGAACGCGTTCCGCACCATGAGGCCGATGGCCCGCGGGATCGTCATGTTCGGCCGGAAGCCGGGGCCGAACGCCCCGCCCGCGGTGTTGAACCCCAGCTCATGCCGCACCGGCCCGTTGACCACGATGAGCGGGGCGGGGCCGCTGGTGGACTGGAAGCCGCCGCCGCGCGCGGCGCGCTCGCGCATGAGCGCCTCGAACGCGGCGAGGACCACGGGGAAGTACTCCGGCTTGCAGCCCGCCATCGCCGCGTTGACCGCGGCCAGGTAGACCGTGCAGTCGCGGCCTACCTGCTCAAGCGAGCCGATGATCTCGTCCGGGTCGCGGCGTACCGTGGCGAGGAACCGGTCCACGAGCGGCTTGGACGCCGGGACCAGCGGCAGCCCGTCCGACCAGTCCTGGGCGTAGCAGTACTCGATCGCCCGCTGCGCCTCGTCGGGGTCGGGCGGTCCCTCGATGACGGCACCGGTCATGCGCCGGGCGCGGACGGATCGGTCAGCAGCGCTACCACGTCGCCGAGCACGCCCGCGGCCCGCTCCTTGACCTGGTCCTCATCGAGCACCGCGACCGGGTGCGCCGTGGTCGCGTACGGGAAGCCGGGCGCGCCGCGCAGCTGCGCCATCGCCTCCGTCGTGGTACGGAACGAGTCCGTGACGATCACCGCGGCCGGCAGGCCGGCGGCCTCGAACACGACGCCGTCGGCGGCGGCCGCGGCGCTGCACGAACCGCAGTCGCCGACGCCGGTGACGATCACGTCGGCCTGGGCGGCCATCTCCTTGATGACTTCCTCGGACTCGGGCACCGCGAAGTTCAGCTTGGTCCTGGCCGTCACGCTGCCGGCGCCGTACTCCTCGACGAGGAGGCGGCCGACCTCGTGGAGGAAGGGCGCGGCGTTCTGCTTGGTGTTGATCAGCAGGCCGACCCGGGCGCCGCGCAGGCTGGCGCGGCGCGGTGCCCGCGCTGCGGCCGGCTTGGCGGCGGCCGTAGCGGTCCCTGTGGGGTCCAGAATGGCGTTGGGCATTTCGTGCTCCTAGTGCTGGTGGACGATAACGCCGCGGATGTTCTTTCCAACGTACTTGGCGCTCGCGTACGCCGCGCTCTGCAGCACTGCGGCGCGGGTCTTCATATGTGCCTCCGGCTTAGCCGATTTACCTGGCTTTTTGTGTCCATACTCATGACAAGCCGGTGCCCGGCTGTCGTGGCAATAGATTTCATATCACGCGCTTCCCGTCGCGCCAAGTGTCATATATCGTCGTCCGTGGGCCGGGAGAAGCGGTTATGACCAGCACCAAATCGCCTGCCCCGGCGCTGTTGCCGAGCCCAACGAGGGACACAGCCCGAGGGCCCAGAAAGGGGTATGCCGAGTGGCTGACATGGTCCGCGCCGTAGTCCAGACGGGACCGCGGCAGATGGAGATGCGCGAGTTTCCCCGCCCGGTGATCGGTCCCGAGGACGGCGCGCTGCTGCGGGTCGAGGCCTGCGGCATCTGCGGCAGCGACGTGGAGCAGTACAAGGGGGCCATGGGCACCCGCGGCCTGCCGATGGTGCCGGGGCACGAGCCCCTCGGCGTCGTCGAGGAGATCGCGCCCGCGACGGCGAAACGGTGGGGCGTGCAGGCGGGCGACCGGGTGGCGGTGGAGATCCTCATCCCGTGCCGGTCGTGCGACCTGTGCCTGGCGGGGCGGTACATGCAGTGCAAGAACCGGGCCGGCAGCCACGGCGGTTACAACCCGCCCGAGCGCGGGCTCGGCCTGTGGGGCGGCTACGCCGAGTACATGCACCTGCACCCGAACTCGATCGTGCACCCGATCAGGAACGACATCCCCGCCGAGATCGCGGTCATGTTCAACCCGCTGGGCGCCGGCGTCCGCTGGGCCCTGCAGTACGGCGAGGTTCACCTGGGCACGAGCGTGCTGGTCCTCGGCGCCGGCCAGCGCGGCCTGTCGGCGATCCTGGCCTCCCGCTACGCGGGCGCGGGCACGATCATCGCCACCGGCCTGACCCGCGACGCGAGGAAACTGGCGCTGGCGCGGGAGTTCGGCGCCGACTACACCATCAACGTGGAAGAAGAGGACACGGTCGAGCGGGTCAAGGAGCTCACCGGCGGCGACGGCGTCGACGTGGTGCTCGACCTGACTCCCATGGCCCACCAGCCGATCAGGGACGCGATCAACGCGGTGCGCTGGGGCGGCATCGTCGTGCTGGCCGGCCTCAAGGGCCAGCAGATCGTCGAGCTGCAGACCGACCTGCTGATCAACAAGGCGCTCACGGTCAAGGGCGCGTTCAGCGTGGACGCGAAGGCCTACACCGACGCGATCACGCTGATCGAGTCGGGCAAGTTCCCGCTGGAGCGGATGCAGACGCACCGGTACGGCCTGGATGACGTCGAGCACGCCATCAAGCTGCTGGCCGGCGAGGTCCCCGGCGAGGGCGGCATCCACGTCGCGATCATGCCGGGCCTGTAGGGAGGCCGTGCCATGCCCGTTATCGACACGCACGCGCACATCTTCCCGGGCGACTTCGGCCCGCCGCCGCACGGCTGCGACCCGGCGTCCTGGCCGTCGACCGAGCCGCATCCGGACATCGACGGCGGAAGGTTCCTGGTCAACGGGCCGATGCGGTTTCCCGCGAAGGCGGTGTGGTTCGACGCCGAGCAGCGCCTCGAGGCGTCCGCGGCCAGCGGCCTGGACGCGGAGCTGCTCTCCCCGTTCCCCGCGCTGCTGAACTACCGCGCTCCGGCCGAAGTCGGGCGCGAGCTGTCCAAGGTGACCAACGAGTACATCGCCGGCCTGGTCGCCGCGTACCCGGCGCGCTTCTATGGCCTCGGCACGGTGCCGATGCAGGACCCGGACATGGCCGCGGCCGAGCTGACCGAGGTCGCCAAGGCCGGCCTGGCCGGCGTCGAGATCGCGTCGAACATCAACGGCGTATCGCTGCACGATCCGCGCTTCGACGGGTTCTTCGCCGAATGCGAGCGACTGGGCAGCGCGATCTTCGTCCACGGCCTGCCGGCGCCGAGCGACCGGCTGCCCGGGCCCGCCGTCGCCACGTTCGGCGTCGGCGCGGAGGGCGCGCTCGCCGCCGCCGCGATCATCAGCGGCGGGGTGGCGGACAAGTACCCCGGCCTGAAGATCGCGTTCAGCCACGCCGCCGGCGGCTTCCCGCTGATGCTCACCCGCGCCCAGTGGTTCTGGGGCCGCACCTGGAACGAGGAGCCCCCGCCGCCGCCGGACCAGCGGCCGGGCGCCGAGCCGTGGGCGGCCGAGCACGGGCCGATCGAGCTGGCCCGCCGCTTCTACTACGACTCGCTGGTGTTCGACCGGCGGGCCATCAGGTACCTCATCGACATGCTCGGCGCGGACCGGCTCCTGGTCGGCTCGGACTTCCCGGCGATGCCGCGCGAGGAGCCGTGCGCGAAGACGCTAAGATCGATGGGGCTTTCGGATGCGGAGTTGGGGGACATCTTGTGGCATAACTGCTTCCGGTTCCTCGGCGTCGAGCCGTCAACACCATCGTCACTGCCGTGAGTAGCCTTTCGACATACCTCGACGAGCTGGAGGGCGACGACACCTCCCAGCCGTGGACCTCGCCTGGCCCGGTCGCGCAGCGGCCGCCCCGGCTCCTGCTCACGCTGCTCGGCGACTACTGGTGGCAGCGGACCGAGCCGCTGCCCTCGGCCGCCATCGTCGCGCTGCTCGCGGAGTTCGGCGTCAGCGACTCGGCCGCCCGCGCCGCCCTGTCCCGGCTGACCCGCAACGGGCTGCTGGTCACCTCGCGGAGCGGGCGACGGACATTCGTCCAGCTCAGTCCGCGCGCCGCCGATGTGCTGGACGACGGCGCGCGGCGCATCTTCTCCTTCGGCGCCGACGGGGAGTCCTGGGACGGGATGTGGTCGCTGGTCGCGTTCTCCATCCCCGAGCAGAACAGGGCGGCCCGCGATGAGTTGCGCAAGGCGTTGCGCTGGCTTGGCTTCGCGCCGCTCTACGACGGCCTGTGGGTGGCGCCGGGCGACCACGCCGACGTGGTCATGGCCCGGCTGAAGGAGCTGGGCATCGCCACCGCGACCGCCTTCCGCGCCACCGCGGTCCCCGGCCGCGAGGCGCCGTCCGACATTCCCGCGCGCGCCTGGGACCTGGCCGGGCTCCAGCACAGTTACGAGGAGTTCATCGCCTACGCCAGGCTCCTGCGGGACCAGACCGCGGCCGGCGAGATCACCCCGATGGACGCGCTGGTGGCGCGCACCCGGGTGATGAACGAATGGCGCGCCTTCCCCGCCCAGGACCCGGACCTGCCCGGCGAGCTGCTCCCGGCCGCCTGGCCCCGCGCCGAGGCCCGCGAGCTGTTCATCGCCTGCTACGACCTGCTCGGCCCGCTCGCCGTGCGCCGGGTCCGGCAGATCATCAGCAGGTACAGCCCGGAACTAGCCGGCCGCGCCGCCTACCACAGCTCCGAGCTGACCCTCGCGTCCGCCCCCGACTAGCCCTTTTATCCAGAACGGACGGTGGCGCCTCCCGCCGGGCACCCTATTCGATGATCTTGGGTCAAAGGTGGTCGTATAAGGCACTAACGACCCAAGATCATGGTTTCGAGAGGCGGGTTAGCCGCAGGTCGCTTTGGCGGCCGCCCTCAGCTGGGGCCAGTCCCAGGGGTTGATGGGGGCGTTGCCGCCGCTCAGGGCGGCCGGGAGGCCGGCCGGCCAGGCGAAGGCCGCGTGCGTCCAGAAGTAGACGCCGTCGCCGCAGTCTTTCACCGGCTGGGTGAGGGTCACCTTTACCCGCACCGAGTACTGGCCGCCCGAGGCACAGTCGGGGTTGCAGCTCTCGATCTTCTCGGTGCCGGCGCCCACCGCCCCGGCGTCGTCCCACCGAGACCAGGTCATGTTCCACAGCACGATGGTGCCGTCCCCGGACAGCGGGCAGCCGGCGGCACAGCCCGGCTCGCGCACCGTCGTCCCGCCAGGGTCCTGGCTCTCCGCGAGGTAGACTTCGGTCCCGCCCGGCCAGGCCTGCACCGTCGTGGCCGGGAGCGCCCCGCCCGGCGTGCCGGACGGCGGGACCACGGCGGAGGCGGGCGGCGCCGCCGCGCGGGAGGCGGCGGCCGGGGTCGCGGCCGCCGGGGTCGCCGTGGCGGCGGTCCCCGGGCCGGACGCCGAACTAGAACTAGAGCACCCGGTAGCTAGCAGGGCAGCGAGCACCGCGGCGGGCGCGATCACGCGCGTCAAAACAATCATCATCCACCCCGTCCTTACCGACATTCGCCCCCTACGACGCGCGAACCGTACCACCGGTTGCTACCGGGTCAGGCCGGGTTCGACGAGCGTGAATGAGTGACGTCGCGAAGTGCGCCGTCCGGACCGAAACACGGCGCGTCGAGCAGCGTGACCGACACCCGCTCACCCGCTGGCCGGCCCGGCAGGCGGCACGTGAACGCCGCGTCCCCGGCGCGCACGTCCGCCTCCCAGCCCGCGCCGCTCGGCCGGGCCGCGACGATGTCGCCGCTGACCACGAGCCCGCGGCCCGGGTCAGCGCCGGGAACCACCCGGTCGGGGTGCACCCCCGCCACCAGGCCGTCGCCGGCCGGGACGAAGCCGAGGTAGCCGACCAGCCCGGCGACCAGGCGCGACGCCGGCCGCAGCACCACCTCGTCCGGCGCGCCTTCCTGCACGATCTGGCCCTCGGAGATGACAGCCAGCCGGCTGGCGAACGCCTGCGCGTCCGTGAGCTGGTGTGTGACTAGGACAGACGGCACCCCTCGTTCGGCGCAAAGATGAGAGACAAGCGCGGTGAGAGTCCGTCTCAGCGCCGCGTCGAGGCCGGCGAACGGCTCGTCGAGCAGCAGCGCGTCGCAGTGCGCGAGCAGCAGGCGGCCGAGTGCCACGCGGTGCCGCTGTCCGCCGGACAGCTGGGCGGGCATGGCCGGCAGCAGCCCGTCGATGCCGAGCTGCGCGGCCAGCGAGTCCAGCTCGGCGCCGCCTGCCGCCGAGCGCGCGTACAGCAGGTTGGCCCGCACCGACAGGTGCGGGAACAGCCCGGGATCCTGGCGCAGCAGGCCGACGCGGCGCTGCCACGGCGGCACGGCGACCGCGGGCGGCGCGGTGGAGGTCAGCACCCGGCCGTTCAGCTCGATCAGGCCCCGCCGCGGGGTGACCAGCCCCGCGATCATCTCGAGCACCGTCGTCTTGCCCGCCCCCGACGGCCCGAACAGCGCGACCCGCTCCCCGTCCGCCACGCTCAGCGCCGCGCGGACGGTGAAGTCGCGACGGTCAACCTCGACGTCGGCGCTCAGCACGCGCGCTCCAGATGTAGGCGGCCAGCGGCAGCGGCAGCGCGACCACCAGCAGGATAAGCGCGTACGGCAGCGCCGAATACAGGCCGGTCTCCTGCAGGGTCGTGTAGATCTGCAGCGGTATGCCGAACGGGTGGTAGGCGATGATCACCACAGCGCCGAACGCCCCGATCGCGCGCGCCCAGGCGACGGCGAGCGACATGGCCAGGCCCGGTGCGGCCAGCGGCAGCGTGATCCGCCGGAAGACGCGCCGCGGCGGGTCGCCGAGCAGGCCGGCCTGCTCTTCCAGGCGGGTGTCGACGCTGGCGAACGCCGCCGTCGCGCCGAGCACGTAGTACGGCGCGGACTCGTACACCTCGGCGATCACCAGGGCGAGGAACGTGTTCGTCGCGGACTGGTGCAGCCAGTCGAGCACGCCGCCGACCCACGTGTACGGCCCGACCATGAAGACGAGCAGCAGGCCGATCACCAGCGGCGGCAGCAGCAGCGCGCACAGCAGCCCGGCCTCCCAGACCCGCGGGAACGGCAGCCGGCCGCGGGCCAGCATCCAGGCGAGCGGCGTGCACAGCAGGATGAGCACCCCGAGCGTGACGAGGCCGGATTCCACCGACGTGATCAGCGGGTCGAGGTCGCCCGGCCCGGTCAGCGCGCTGGCGAGGTCGCCCGGCGACATCCGGGTGATGAGCGTGATCACCGGGCCGAGCAGGATGATCCAGATGACCGCCGCCCCGGCGACGGACGCGGCGGCCGACACCGAACGGACGCGGCGCGCTCCCCGCGGGAGCCCGCCGCGCCGTTCGCTAGGGGCGATCCGCGGGCTAGCTGCCCAGCTCACTTGCTATTGCCGCGGGCACGTCGCTCTTCGATCCGGACAGCGTCGGTGTGAGGACCGTGAACCCTCCCGCCTTGTACTGGGCCAGCCCCGTCGGGGACAGCGTGTACTTGACGAACGCGATCCCGGCCGGGGTTGGCGTGCCGATGGTCGTGATGTCGATCACCTGCGGTGACCCGTGCTTGGTGTCGCCATTTTGGAGCTTAACCGAGGCGGTGTGATAGGTCGAAGCGAGCGCGGCGCTGCCCAGGTTGATCTGGACCGGCAGCGGGATGTAGTCCAGGTGCAGTTCGATCGCCTGGGTGACGAACGCGCTCGAGGCGTCGAGCTGGCCGGACTGCAGGGTCGAGTCAAGGGCGGACTCGGCGTAGATCTGCGAGGAGTTGGACGTGCCGAAGTCCGTGGTGCCGAGGATCTTGGCGACCGTGTCCGACGGCAGGTGGTAGTAGGACTGCGCGAGCTCGAGCATGTAGATGAAGTCACGGCCCTGCGGGTCGATGTTCGGGTCCGTCCGCCCGAGCTTGAGGCCGGGGGTCTGCAGCAGGCTGCTGAACAGCGTGGACAGCGGCTTGGAGCCGTCCGCGTAGGCCTTGAACTCGCTGGCGTACTTGCTCTTCGGGTTGTAGGCGATCACCATCGAGGTTCCGGCGTACTGCACGTACCACTTGGTGAACTTCGGCTGGAGCGGGGTGATGTTGTCCCCGCCGACGGACTCAAAGACGTTGGGGCTGATCTCGCCGGCGGCGATGTCCGACTCCAGGGTGCCCGACGCGTTGCCCGTTCCGGAGAAACCGTAGCCAGTGGCCGTGAACGCGGGCTTGACCACGTTCTCGTTAAGGTACGTCAGAGAGGACGCGTAGGCGACGTTGGCGGTACCTGTCGGCGCGGCGCTCGTGCTCGCCGACGCCGAAGACGACGATGAGGAAGACGAGCTGCTGCAGCCCGCGGCCGCCAGCCCAATACAAGCGATGCCGAGCAGCGCGGCGAACCGGGCGCCAGAGGAAGACCGGAAAGAATTAAGCATTCCCCGACCATAGCCACCCCTGGTTGCGCGACGCAATAAAGCTGGACACGGGAAGAGCACGCTTCCCTTTCCGTAATTCATCGTTTATCGTCGATTAACGATGAATAGCGATATCACGGGGCCGCTGGACCGGGCGGTGGCCGCCGAGTACGCGTCCTGGTTCAAGGCTCTCGCGGACGCGACCCGGGTGCAGATCGTCTCGCTGCTGGCGCGGCGGGGGGAGCCGATGAGCGTGGGCGCGATCACCGCGGCGCTTGACGTCGGCCAGTCCACGGTGTCGGCGCACCTGAAGGTGCTCGCCGATGTCGGGTGCGTGCTGGCCGAGCGGCGC
>Ga0209656_10003515_pt1 | contig 10136 bp, 8 predicted proteins | sample BogFormECP12_OM2_FD_188239 | JGI IMG/M metagenome (GOLD analysis project Ga0209656, IMG submission 188239) | Bog forest soil microbial communities from Calvert Island, British Columbia, Canada - ECP12_OM2 (SPAdes) (version 2) | ecosystem: Environmental > Aquatic > Freshwater > Wetlands > Bog ... | reverse complement strand
CAAGGCGTCGAGCAATGCCGGCGAGAACTTGCGCAGCATCCCATGGCGCCGGACGATGCCGTGGAAAAGGTCGCTACGCTTGCCGGTTACCCACTCGCCGATCTTGTCCAAGCAGGCCACCAACTCCCCGCGCGAAACCGCGGCAAAGAGCCGGGCGCGCAGCTCCTCATCGGAGATGGCGTCGTCGAGCATGATCCTGCCGACCGAGGACTTTCGCACATGGTGGAACAGCGCCCGCTGGTAATTGCCGTTGAGCCACAAGAGATCGACTCCAAGCACGCCCGTAGCTTCGATGACCCTCAGTTTGTCCAGTAAAGTGAGCATCGCATCCACGGATGGCTTGCTGGGATTGGCTTTGATCGCCTGTAACCCGGAGCTGGTCTCGTCTGGCTTGACCACGAGCAGGTCCTCGAGCGTACCCGCCAAGCCGTTCGGGATGGACGCGGCGACCCGCCTAAACTCATCGAGTGGCAATCTCCAATAATCGTGTGTTGGATATCGCGGAGGGCAAGGTCACATTTCGTTACAAGGATTATCGTCATGGCGCCGAGCAAAAGACGATGACACTGCAAGCCGAAGAGTTCATCCGCCGCTTTCTGTTACATGTGCTTCCTGAGGGCTTTCAGCGCATCCGCTACTACGGCTTCCTAGCCAACCGGTACCGGGAACAGAAACTAGCTCGGTGTCGAGAGCTGTTGGGAGTGCCGGCACCCGAACCAGCGGCTTCAGAAGTCAGCAAGGATTATTCCGAGCGCTATAAGGAACTCACCGGCTCTTCGTTGTGGGAATGCCCGGTCTGTCACCAAGGTCGCATGCTCGTGATCGAGACCTTGCCGCGAAGCTCACACAGGAATCTGACGCCGATCAAGGATACTTCATGATGGAGAAGACTGCTTTGGGATCCAGATCCAAGTGTGCCGCACCAGCTTCGCCAAACCAAGCGACGGGAGCGACGTTGCCAAGCGGCTCATTCCCAAGAAAATCTGAAGGACAGATCTCATTCCCCCGACACCTTCATAGGTCACTACAGCTACCGCGGTCCCACAAAGCATCGCGCGCGCTCATCACTTCCGGGTACATCGGATCCTCGCCCGAGATCCAGCCGACAATCAATACCCATAGGCCACGCCCTGGGCAACGGCTTAGTCCAACCCATTTTTAGACCAGCGTCGCAGCGATCACCCTTGGTATGCTTTCCAAGCCTCTCCCGCCGCGACGCTGGTCTAAAAATGCTCTGCGTTATGTTCTACACTCCACGGGAAAATAACACAATATTTTCATGTGATTTCGGAAATTATTTTGCGCGATTTTTTTTGTGGTCTGAAAAACTTCAAGCACCTTCAAATTTTTGGTGTTTCTAATCTGGCCCCGGTAAGTCGGGAAACGTCTTGCGGTACTTCTCGCCGGGAAAATAGAGCTGCCACTCGTCAGCTAAAAGATTTCGGCCGACGGTGATACGAGCAAGATCAATCAAGTCGTTCAATTGAAGGAGCCAAAGCCGCGCCGTTTTGTCCTCGCTGCCGGTGACAAGCCGGCGGTTGTCCGGGCTGATCGCGACCGCAGTGACTCGGTTCTCGTGGCCGCGCAGAACTATCGCGCTAGCAGCCGGATCTTTTGCCCTCAGATCCCACACCCGCGCCGTCTTGTCCTCGCTACCGGTGACAAGCCAGCGGCCATCCGGGCTGATCGCCACTGCATCGACCCGGCCCTCGTGGCCGCGCAGAATCACAGGGTTAGCAGCCGGCTGTTTGGCATTTAAATCCCACAGCCGCGGCATATTGTCCCAGCTTCCGGTGATGACCCAGCGGTTATCCGGGCTGATCGCCACTGCATCGACCCGGCCTTCGTGAACGCCCCGGCCCTCGTGGCCGCGCAAAACCACAGGGTTAGCAGCCGGATCTTTCGCACTCAGATCCCACAGCCGCGCCGTGTGATCATAGATCCCGGCGGTGACAAGCCAGTGGCCATCCGGGCTGATCGCCACCGCACGGACCGGGCTATCGTGGCCGCGCAGAGGTATCGGGTTTGCCGCCGGATCTTTCGCACTCAGCAAGGGCGGACCGGCCCAATGGGCCAATGCGGTCAAGTCCCACAGCCGGGCGGTTTTGTCGTAGCTTCCGGTGACGACCCACCGGTTATCCGGGCTGATCGCCACCGCATTGATCGAGTCCGTGTGGCCGCGCAGAACCACGGGGTTTGCAGCCGGATCTTTCGCACTCAAGTCCCACAGCCGCGCCGTATGGTCATTGCTTCCGGTGACAACCCAGCGGTTGTCCCCGCTGACCGCCACTGCCCAGACCTCGCTCACGTGGCCGCGCAGAACCATCGCGTTAGCCGCCGGATCTTTCGCACTGAGGTCCCACAGCCGCGCCGACCGGTCCATGCTTCCGGTGACTAGCCAGCGATTATCCGGGCTGATCGCCACCGCATCGACCGCGTCCTCGTGGCCGCGCAGAACCATCGCGTTAGCCGCCGGATCTTTCGCACTGAGGTCCCACAGCCGCGCCGACCGGTCCATGCTTCCGGTGACTAGCCAGCGGTTATCCGGGCTGATCGCCACCGCATCGACCGCGTCCTCGTGGCCGCGCAGAACCGCCGGGTTTGCCACCGGATTTTTCAAATCCCACAGCCGCGCCGTTTTGTCATAGCTGCCGGTGACAAGCCAGCGGTTATCCGGGCTGAACGCCACCTCATTGACCCATCCCTCGTGGCCACGCAGAACCACAGGGTTTGCGCCGGGATCTTTCGCACTTAAGTCCCACAGCCGCGCCGTCCCATCCCAGCTGCCAGTGACAAGCCAGCGGTTATCCGGGCTGATCGCCACCGCACGGACCTCGCCATCGTGGCCGCGCAGAACCACAGGGTTTGCCGCTGGATCTTTCGCACTCAAGTCCCACAGCCGCGCCGTATTGCCAAAGCTTCCGCCGGTGACAAGCCAGTGGTTGTCCGGGCTGAACGCCACCGCAGTGACCCACCCCTCGTGGCCGCGCAGAACCACGGGGTTTGCCGCCGGATCTTTCGCACTCAGGTCCCACAGCCGGGCCGTCTTGTCCTGGCTGCCGGTGACAAGCCAGCGGTTATCCGGGCTGAACGCCACTGCACGGACCCCCAAATCGTGGCCGCGTAAAACTATCGCGCCAGCCGCCGGATCTTTCGCACTCAGCAAGGGCGAAGCGGCCGAATGGGCCAATGCGGTCAAGTCCCACAGCCGCGCCGTTTTGTCAGAGCTTCCGGTGGCAAGCCAGCGGTTATCCGGGGTGAACGCCACCGCCCAGACCTCGCGATCGTGGCCGCGCAGAACCACGGGCTTGGCAGCGGGATCTTTGGCGCTCAGATCCCACAGCCGCGCCGTATGGTCGTCGCCGCCGGTGACAACCCAACGGTTATCCGGGCTGAACGCCACCGCATTGACCCTGCCAAAGTGGCCTCGCAGAACCACGGGCTTGCCCCCCGGATCTTTGGCGCTCAGATCCCACAGCCGTGCCGTCTGGTCATCGCTTCCGCTGACAAGCCAGCGGTTGTCCGGGCTGATCGCCACCGCATTGACCCTGCCATGGTGGCCGCGCAGAACCACGGGCTTGGCATCCGGATCTTTCGCACTCAGATCGCACAGCCGCGCCGTCTGGTCATCGCTTCCGCTGACAAGCCAGCGGTTATCCGGGCTGATCGCCACGGCCGTTATCGGCCCGTCGGCTCTTGCTACTGGTCGGCCTCCTATAAGAGCAAGCGCTTCTCTTAACGATTGCTCGGCGGCTGCCACCCTGTCTCCGTGGAGTGATTGTACCGCTTTCGCAGCCTCAACGGCGAGCAATAAGCCACGCTGAGGGTACTTGGCGAAAGCGGAAGAAGACTCTGCAACAAGACGTCGGACATTAGCAATCCGCGCCTGTTCCTCGGCAATCCGTGTCTGTTCTTCTGCCTTTATACGCTGCTCATTGGCGATGCGGGTCTGTTCGTCGGCCGCATTCCTCGCCTGGAATTCAGCCCGCCAGCCCCAGCTGGCCAAAAGTATTGCAAGAAAGAGGATCGTGATCCCCGCCCATAGAAATCTCAGGCTGCGGCGCTGCTCACGGACATCCTCCCCAAATATTTCGTCAAGGCTTTGTCCTCGGATCGCAGCTGAAAGCTTCGCCAATGCGCTAGCAAACTGTGGATGTTTGCGAGAAAGATGGACTTCCTCTCTAGCCCAGCGCAGATCCTGGTACAATGGCTCTTCCCCTTCGAATGTCCTGGCGAGTAAAGTCGGCAGCGCAGTCGTCTTGTCCCAGGCAAAGTCCTTTCTTGCCTTGTCCCAAACCAGGTCTCCGCCCGTCCAGACAATCAGCATCTTCTCGGCGCGCCCCATTTCCAGCCAGCAAGCTACCTCTCTCTTCACCCATTCAGACTGCGCCGAAAGAGGGTCTGCCATTAGAATAAAAAAACGCGAGATCCGCAGCGCCTTTTCTATCTCCGGCCAGAGTTGCGGGGTCATCGCCAAAGTCGACTCGTCCCGAAACACACGGATTGCACGCATTTTGAAGAGAGGCTTTGCGAACCGGTGCAGCCCATGCTGGAGTGCTGCAGCAAGCTTTCCGTCGGCAGCATGAGAATAAGAAATGAAAGCGTCAAACACGACAGCTCTCCTTTCAAAAGTAAGCCGGCATTATAGCTTCCTGCATTTCGCAAAGTAACTCAATTCCCCGCGTCTAACAGGGACCCGATCGGGTAAGCACGACTAATGCCCCCACGCGCATAAATAAGGGATGACGACACAACAAATCTCCGCGACGTTGAAAACGCTTGGGACGTGACCCAACGGCTCAAAATTCTCATGAAACCCAGCGGCGCGATCGAGCGCTTTAGGCAGCGCGTGATGGCCGCGTGGTTGGTAAGACGGAGCGGCTAGAGCCTACTCGAAAGTGTCCCCCATTTTACCAGTCACACAAGGGGTTATGACGGGCTAAAGTTTGGCGAGGCTAAGTTCCCAAACACAGGGTTGCTTGTTACTTTGCGAATTATTTGGCATAGCTTGCAAAGACAGAACTGTGTCACCAGAGAATGCCGCTAACCAGACGACGAATGGAAACGGAATGAGTCAGGGCTGTCCACAAAACTGAACACCTTAGCGCTGTTTTCGGTTCCATTACTCCCGTTACCGCAATTCCGACTGTGACGCCGATGCGTGCGTTCGATCGGCGCTAATTTTCGCGAGTTCTCGCATTTGACGAGGCCATCTGTAAAATGGACTCGTGAATCGAATTCCCGCCATTCGCGACGCAGCTGTCGATGGTAGTTCGGATCTGGCGACGCTCTTGAGAAATTGCCGAATACTGGCATCCGAGATTAAGAACCAAGCGCTAGCGGAGTGGGCAAAATCGGAACTGGACGGCTATCCACAGACCGCGGAGTTACCGGAGTACCACATCCTACGCAACATGGTGCATTTAGGAAATTTTGTGGGAATCGCGGGCAGCGGGATTAAAAACTTTTCGCTCGAGATTTCGCGTCTGCCAGAGCAATTCAGAGAACACTTTTCGGTTCGCGAACTGCGACAGGGCGTGCAGGAGCTGAAACAGCTAATCGGGTCCTACACCGACAATTTTATTCAGTTGAGCTGGGAGCCCGAGATTTATGGCGTTTTCGACCATTCTGGATTCCGACCTGACCTGCGATTAGCTCAGGCATGGAGCGTGGTTCCTGCAGCAAGGCTGGAAGGAACTCTCGATGCCATAAGGAACAAGGTCCTGACATTCGTTCTGGAGCTCGAAGCGCTGGGCATCGGCGCCGACGACGAGGGAAAAATTGGTACGATAGACACGCCAACAAGCGATCGAATAACGCAGATCTTCAATCAGACAATCTACGGATCGGTTTCAAACGTCGGCTATGCGGGAAAAGTCTCGACCGTATCTCACGTCGTTCTGGGCAATCTGCAGTCGTTAACGCGGCGCTGCAAGCTGCAGGCGTTGAGGAAAACGAAATACGCGATCTAAATGCTGCACTCGAATCGGATCGGCAAGCGGGAGCGACAACCGGCGGCAGACTTGGTCGGCACGTCTCGAATTGGCTGGGAGAAATGGTCAAAAAATCCGCCCAAGGAGCAATCAAGATAGGGACAGACGTTATTACGGGCATCATAACTGAACAAATCAAGCAGTACTCGGGACAGGTCTAAGTTAGCCCGTAACTTCCCGCGCCGAAATCGACAGCGTATTCCAATGCATGGCCAACAATCGAACGACAATTCCCTACGTCTTCAAGACTCTCAGCCGGGCGCGCGCAAAAGAATTTTCCCTACACGCTCTTTTTTCTCAAGCCCCTGATTTTTCTCTCCCTCTTGATCCCAAAGTATCATAGGCGAAATGGCTAGAATGTTCGGCATAGTCGACGAAATGGTTGCGCATGCGGAATATTTCCTTCTGCGCGCCCGGGAATCATCCGATTTTCTCTCTATTCGTGCAGACGTGGTTGCATTTTCCTCTTCCAGCCGGAGCATCACCTACTGCGTCCAAGCCGCATTAGCTGACGCTCCCGGATTCGAAGAATGGTACTCTGTCCGCCGGGCGGCTTTAAAAGCGAGCGGCTTAGCAAGATACTTTCATAACTACCGAAGGATTGCCCATCACTTAGGCGAAAATTCAATTTGCCAAGGCGTATTTCGCGGCGGTCGTACGACGTGGTATTTTGTCGAACATGGATCGTTGCCCACGCCGCCAGTGCTCGATGTGGCTGCCGCCTGCACGCAACACTTTATAGACCTGTTGCGTGTCGTTTTCGAGTGTTATGAGGAATTCCGTTACATCGTTAATGGTCAATGGTATTACACTGAAGAAAATTTCGCTCGGCGCGGGCTCACAATCGAGGATGCCGAGGAAGAATTGGGCTTTCCCCGCGGACATACGAAAGTAGAATCATGGCCCGATTGTATCCGGTGGCGACTTCTGTGTAGAGAGGCTCAAGGTTGCGGGATCCAGCACATTTTCAGCCAATGGCTGAACCGGACAGTGCAATATCCGGATCTTCAGGCATAAGAGTTTGGTGTCCAAACGAGCCGGTACCAGCTGTCGATTGTAGTTAAGTCGTGGACCAGAAATGGGTGTCTCTCCCTCGGAGTCTACGATTTAGTTGCAAAGCAAATTGCAGGTAACATCCCCGGCCCTTTTTGGATCTTGTGCGTGCTGCCGACTAGCCGACGCATAACGGCAACACGAGCGCAGTGGGCATGAAGTACACTGCGGTCGCCGAATGGTGCAGATTCGCGAAGCGAGGTCGAGGATAGCCCAATTAATTTGGATTGCATTCCGACTGTTGACAACTCGCCGCGATAGCGCCTGAAGCCACGGATCGTATCGGATATCGACTAGTTTGCGCGCTCCAAAACATCGTTGTCGCGTTGCCATTAATCATTGGAATTTTCACTCGCGACCCTGAAAATTGCTCTTAATCGGCGGAATTTAACATTTTTGGTGCCCTTAATTATTGGAATTTGGTGCTAATCACTGGACATTTTGGCGCCGTTAATCTCTGGACTCGACCTCTCCACCGACCTTTGCAGGCCTGATCTGACCGCTTCGCACTGCGAATTGCCACTTTGGACGGCAAAGCAGCGTGAAAATCGGGTTGGCTGGTCACGGCGGGCTTGAGGCGACGGCGTGACACTCAGTCCACCGATTACGGGCAGCATTCCACCGATAAGCGGCAGCAATCCGTTGCCCTTTATCGCTGGACTCTCCTCGAGGGACAGAAGCCGGGCATTCCAGTAATAAAGGGCATCGCGACACCAACGATTCCTAATTTATTGGACGCGAATCCACAATGCGAATAGTCCAACTCATCAGGTCGCACGATCGTTCGAATGGAGCCCCTTCCGGCCGGACAGCGGCAAATCCGGCTCGGGCCTTCAGTAGCTCGAATATTTGCTGCGGGTTGTGCGCGATGTCCGGAATATCCTCAAGAGTGCCAATCGAAATCTGGTGTTCGACCGCCCGACTCCACGTGGAGTAGTCGCCGCGATACCCATCGGTGATAACCGCTCCAATCGCTCCTGATCCGATTCGGGTGCGTGTGTCCCGGGTTTGGGCAATGCCATCGATGATGTCCTTGTTACGGTTATTAACTTCCCCCGCCGCCTCGGGACGCAATGTCGACTTAAGTTGCAGCACGAGGTGCACACCTTCGCGGATCGCGTAGACGTCGATTTACTGGCGCTTAGGGTTGAATCGGGCAAAGCGGCAGACTCGCTTACACCCCCCATCTCTGCCATACGCTTCCTTGTTCGGCCTTCAACCATGCGACCTTATCCCTGAATTCTTGGGCGCGACCTTGGAACATAGCTTTGTTTATCTTTGACCAACGGTGTTCCGCCCCCCGCTTTACGCTTTCTTTAGGGCCAGTATAATCTCTGGGGATATCTGGGCAAAATCTTCTCATCCCTTCAACATTGTTGGCATTACTGACGTCACCTCCGTTTAGTTTTATAGGATATGTTGTTACGGAGCCCCTATAACCAAAAATAGTAACCTCATAGGTACACCCGATGGGTCGGAAGGCCCGAGCGAACCGACTGGCAAACGAGTTGTAACCGCCCTCACTGCTGTGACAAGAATAGATCTTGATTGAGACACCGGTGCAATCCGGGAACCTTGCCGCTGTGCGCTGAGCGGCAGCCTCGGCCGAGAGCAAGTTCGTTTCCTTGCCCCAGAACACCATGCCGGAGCCTACCTTGCCGTGCCCGGCCATGACATATACTTGACTGACTCCTTCCGGATTATGGTCATTCTTAAGATCGAACTTTCCCCTGAAATCCAATGTCAACAAGCGAGTGTCCCCCCCCCACATTGCCGACAGGTTGTTTACGGGAATCTTGTCGTCAGGAGATTCCTCGATTTCCTGTTTTGTTCGCGGCACAAAGATAATTTTCATGGATATTCCAGGTTGAGTTTAATTATTTTTTGCTTGGTTTTTTGTAGGCTTCTATGCCTTGGCGAATTGCGGATTAAGCATTTGTAGTGCCAGCCTGCAACGAAGATTGCAGCCCCTGGAGGCGCGCAATTCGGGAGCATCGGTCAAACTGGCACCCGTAGTGAGTGCAACTATCACAGGCCCAATAGGCTAAAACCTACCTCAGATGTTCGTCTTGGGATTAACTTAGGATTGCGTTGCCCTCTACGAGCTGCTTTTGCGAAGGATGGCGACCCAACATCGGGAAAGAATCGTCCCGCTTCCGAAAAGCGGTCGGACCGTCCGCCAGCCGATCGAGGATTAGACCGCTGCTTGTTTCAATCGGGTGCAGCAAAGCCGAATTCGATCATCGACTTTTCCCTGCGCTGACAGTGGGTCAGCCCCGCAAACAACGTCAGCTTCGCCGTCGGTTCAAGAGGTGCCGATTCAACTGATCCAAGCTCGCACTGGATCGAACGCCAAGGCGTGACCAAAGCCAAAATACTTGTCGTTTTCAGTGTATCCGTCTTACTAAGGGTACTAGGCAGATTCATGTAATTTTATACGCTAAGGGCGCCCTTCACGGAGCGACGGCGACGGCGAACGAGCTTTCGATCGAGGATACTGAACGTAAGGCACGACGTTATCCCACTCGATGGGGCTGACGTGTTCCAGCAGGGAAGTATCGACTCCATTGGCGACCGGGTCGCACTGGCTCAGGACCCGGGAGATCTCCCGCGCCTGCCAGTAGACGATGCACGCCAGGATCAGGTTCAGACAGCTGCAGGTGTTCATCTGCTCCCACAGCTCGCGGGCGTTAATCCGGCCCCGCCGCCCGTAGAAGACGTCCCTGGCCAAGGCGTGGAGTTGCTCGACATAAAATTACACGAATCTGCCTAGTACCCTAATCAAACGGAAAGCGGCCCGATGGGCGGCGAATTATCGATCGTTGCCGCCAGGCGAAAGGACAGCAGTCTGGCGGCGATTCTGGAAAGGCATTGGGATCCAGCATAGTTACCGCCGTCTATGCGAGCTGGGGATAGATAAAGGTGACTATGGCAGCATAGTCAGGGTCATCATCTATGGCCGCGGGTATAGACATAAGGTCACAACTCACCCTGGAGGCATCTTCCCCTCACCGTAGTTCCAGGGCGGCGACCGCACCGTTAAGCATCAACGAAAGCATAACTGCAGCTATGCTCAATGGCACCAACGCG
>Ga0209656_10003514_pt1 | contig 10139 bp, 11 predicted proteins | sample BogFormECP12_OM2_FD_188239 | JGI IMG/M metagenome (GOLD analysis project Ga0209656, IMG submission 188239) | Bog forest soil microbial communities from Calvert Island, British Columbia, Canada - ECP12_OM2 (SPAdes) (version 2) | ecosystem: Environmental > Aquatic > Freshwater > Wetlands > Bog ... | reverse complement strand
TCGTCGACGAGACTCATCCGGGGTACTTGGTCTCTTGAAGAAGTCTTTGATGAACACCTGTAGCGACACACCAATCCCCGTGGCGTTTACGTTGGCAACGTCGGCTGCCTTGACGAGAGTGCTGCGTGGACACGAACACTTCGCCGTAACACGAATTGCCCTAACACGGGATAGTCGAACAGCTGTATCCGCCTCCCATGACGACACCCTGAGGATATGGGACGTCGAAAGCGGTGAAGAACGTGAGGTGCTGAGGGGGCACACTGGGTCTATAGAGCATTTCGCGCTGAGCGCAGACGGGCGAATTGTTGTGTCTGCGTCTGCTGATCGGACTGTCCGTGTTTGGCTCCCCGGAACTGATGGGACATGCCGTGTCTTGTCTGGGCACGACAGTTTAGTTCGATGCGTTGCGCTCAGCGTGAATGGGCAGACTGCTGTATCAGCCTCCTGGGACAAGACGGTACGCGTATGGGACCTTGGGAGTGCCAGCCTGCGGCACGTCCTGCGAGGCCATGACGATCTTGTTAACCATGTTGCTCTGAGTGCTAATGGAGAAATAGCAGTCTCTGCCTCCTCTGACAAGACGCTGCGAGTATGGGACCTTGCGACCGGTGAAGCGCGTCATGTTTTTCGAGGACATGACGCACGTGTCGAATACGTCACTGTAAGCCCAGACGGTCGAACCACGACGTCCGCTTCCGTTGATAACACACTGCGCGTGTGGGATATCGTCACCGGCGAACAGTATCGCGTCTTGCGAAACCCCGGCGAACCACACTGGCACCTAGCGGTGAGCGTTAGTGGCGACGGTCGAACAGCCGTACGAGTCTCTCACGGTGAGGCTGAAACGTTATGGGTGTGGGATCTGGAAAACGGCAAGACGCGCCATGTACTACGAGGACATGAAGGCTTCATTAACTGTGTTGCGGTCAGTGGAGACGGCGGAATTGCGTTGTCAGGTTCCGATGACAAGACATTATGTGTGTGGGACTTGAAGACCGGCGAAATGCGGCAAGTCTTGCGCGGCCACACCGGGGGGGTTTTGGATGTCGCGGTGAGCACGGACGGCAGAGCTGCGGTTTCAGCCGCCCATGACAAGACCCTCCGGATCTGGGATTTAACAAGCAGCCAGGCAGAACACGATGGGCAGGGCCACACCGCCGTTGTCATGCACATCGCACTGGGCGAAAACAGCCAAATGGCCGTCTCTGGATCATGGGACGCAACACTTCGAGTCTGGGATCTGGTATCCGCCGAGCTGCGGCATATCCTGCGGGGCCACACCGAAGTGGTCATGCATGTTGCTATGAGCGCGAATGGTCGAACCGCCGTGTCGGCGTCGGCAGACCGTACTCTACGGGTCTGGGATCTGGAGACGGGACAGACGATCCGAGTGCTTCGAGGCCATGAGAATATGGTGAACAAAGTTCTTCTGAGCCCGGATGGCCGAACCGCCGTGTCGGCCTCCTTAGACACCACGTTGCGGGTATGGGATTTGTTAACTGGCGAGCATCAAGTCCTGTGCGGTCATGAGGCCGATGTCTGGGATGCCGGCATGAGTTCGGACGGTCGGGTATTGGTCTCGGTCTCCGATAATGGTCAGTACACAGAATCTAGAATTCGCGTGTGGGACTTACCCACTGGCCACGTGCGCCACATTCTCGGCGACCTGCTGCACACAAGACCCTACCCGGAATCACGCTACAACACCATCGCCTTGAGTGCCGATGGCCGAATCGCGGCTTCTGCTCTTCAAGACCAATCGGCGCAAGTGTGGGACTTGATAGCCGGGAAGAGGCTCTGGCTCCTGCAGGGCCATGAAGCTCATATAACGCATCTTGCCTTGGGTTCTACGGGGCAAATTGCAGTTTCGGCGGCCGAAGACAGGACATTGCGCGTATGGGATCTGGTTAGTGGCAAGCCACGTTGGGTCCTACGAGGCCATGAAAATACCGTAATTCAGGTTGTAGTTAGCGCGAATGGTCAAATCGCCGCGTCTACGTCGTTTGATGGGACATTGCGGGTATGGGACATCGTCGCGGGAAAGTGCGTTGGTGTCTTCGGTGGAGATGAGCCACTCGTCACATGCGGTATACATTCGGACTGCAGCTTGATCATTGCAGGTGATAATGTTGGCAACGTGCACCTCCTGCGACGCGCGAGCGACCCATGGTTCGTCGAGTACTTCGCGAGAATGGGTGCACAAATTCCGGATCGGGAAAAACGTCGTCTTGAAGACTCGGCCGCGGGGTAATGACCCGCGGCGGATGTATGGCATCCGATTTACTTCCAGAAGACGTTCGTGGCCCCGGAACGATTCCCGGCAGCTCGCCACCGCGACTAGCCCATCTTTCGCAGTTTCATCCCAAATTCTGTGTTTGGTAATTTTTTGTCAGCTGATTTTGAAGGGGTTACGCAGCAAAAAGTTGGCGCATGGCGTGTGTACCGACCTAACCTCTTTTCGGAGTCGATGTTTTTTGGCTAAATGACGCGGTGTTTTTGAAGCGTCACGTTCGTCGCAAAGACGGCAAGGAGCACGTTTACTATTCGCTTTGCGAAAGTATCCGGCTTAGTCGCGATCGGACGATCCAGCGGCGGGTGCTCAATCTTGGGGAATTAAACACCGCGCAGATCGAGCGTTGGCAGCGCTCGATCGAAGTGATTGAGCAGGAAGGCCAGACTCGGCAGTATCGGCTTTTTACTGACCGTGAAGGCGCGGCTCCTCCGGAGGCTCCCGATGTGTGTGAAGTAGTCCTCTCAAGTCTGTCGGTGCGTCGGCCGCGAGAGTTCGGTGCCTGCTCTCCAGGAACTGGCGTCATAACACGATGAACACGAACGAGTTGTATGAATTGCAACTTTGACTTAGTCCGCGTTGAGTACCGAACGCCAGTTCCTGGCACAAGTCACAAATCCGCAGGCATTTGTGGGCGCTGGCTAGGAAGCCGGCTATGGCAGGAACTAAAGCTCGATCAGTTTTTTGCCAAGGCGCTGGGGGATCGGCGGGGAAGTGTCGAATGGGCTAAGGTGATCGAGCTTCTAGCGGTTAATCGACTCTGTGAGCCGGAAAGCGAACTGGGGGTGCATCAACGCTGGTACGGCACCACCGCCATGGATGTGGTGCTGGGAACTGATGACGCCGTTGCGGCCAAGGATCGACTTTATCGGGCACTGGATAAGGCCATCGAGCACAAGGAAAGCCTGGAGCAACATTTAGCCGGACGTTGGCAGGATCTCTTCGGAGCCCGGATGCCTCGGGTTCGGCTGATCGGATTTCTACGAAGGGTTAATCGGTTAATCCGGAGTTGCGGAAAATACCGTTTTCAGGAAAGTCCAGGACGCGGCTTGTCCGATTCGCCGACTACATGACGAAGGACAAATAGCGCTTTTGGCAGAGATATTTTCGGGGAATGGCTGGCCAATCGGCCAATCTGGCAGATCTAAATTTGGACCACCACCCAAAAGGTGGACGCAACAGTTGTCGATTGCAGCTAAATCGTAGACCAGAAATGGGCTCCTCTCCCTCGGAGTCTACGATTTAATTGCAAAGCAGATTGCAGGTAAATCGTAGACTTTTGCAGGCAAATTGTAGACCATTTGGACCCTTCATTTGGTCTACGATTAAAATGCAAAAACATCGTTCTCGGGAGAGCGGGTCCCAACCCGAACTTGAAGAGGTCTTTCGATGGGAAGTAGGCAGCAGATCCTTGATTGACGCTGGTTTGCGCATTTACGCCCGAGTCGATGAAGTTGGCAAGGAACAGCCCATGAGCCCCAGCTTTGGCTTTGCAAACGGTCTATGATTAATCTGCAAAAAGCAGGCTTGGTCTACGATTTAATTGCAAAAATCTGCCGTCAAAATGTGCCAGTCTACGATTTACCTGCAATCGACACCCGCGGCCCTGCTTGCCCTGGGCTTGCGGTCCTCTACCGATATCCCCGCACTGAAGGAGCTCGAGGAGTGGTTTGATGCTCGGCCCAGCAAGCCTGAGAGTCTGGATTTATACTTCGCAAGGACCAAAAGTTTGCAATCCCGCCGGCTAAAACGGGAGATGGAGCGCAGGGAAAGTCTCTAAACTAAGGGGGCGGCGCGAGAGCGGGCTGCGAGAGCTCTGCCGGCCAGGAAAGCGGCTCGGATCTTTTCTGGCGTGACGCAGTGATTGAGCACCGTTGGCGCGCTCAGCCGTCGCAGAGCGTTGTGCAGTGCTGCCCGGCCCAAGGGAGCGCCGTGGGGCCCGGGGAAAAGGAGTCCTGACTGGCTCCAGCTGAGCGATTTGCGGTAGAGCCGGCGTTGGTCTGGTCGGGCGAGCCGCTCCCGCCAGGCGTGCCAGAAGCGCAGTCTCGCCGGCTGGTGAGTGAAGGCTGTTCGACCCCTCGGATCTGCACTCTTGAGAGGGTTTGAATCACCCAGCTTTGCAGACCCGCAATATCTTCGTCCGATAGCGAGCAGAACCGGATGGGGGAGGCGCGGAAGGAATTTGAGGAGGCACTGCAGTTTTGGCGCGGGCAGCCGGCGCAGAGAAACCTGGAAGCCTTTCAGCTTTTCATAGCCCAGACATTCAGCAACCTGGGGAACCTTGATAGCAAGCAGAACCGGCCCGACGACGCACGGAAGGAATATCAGGAGGCGCTGCAGTTTTTCCGAGGACAGGCGAAGAAAAATCCGGAAACCCGGCTGCCTATCAGTGGAACCTCGCGCTGACGCTCGATAACTTAGGGGTGCTCGATCGCGACCAGAACCGGGTGGAGGAGGCCCGGAAAGAATTGGACGAGGCGCTGAAGATTTTCCGCGACAGGAATCAAATCTGCGTTGTCATATCTAGCCGATAGATGACGCAAGCCGATCCAAATGCTTTTCGCTGCGAATCAGCAGCCAAGCGCCCTTGCCTGGTATTCCTTTGTTAAGTATTGTCTTGCTAATTGGTATCGTTTTTGCAAACTCCCGGGCATGGTCCATGATGGTGTTTTACAGGCCTCTGTTCTCAGGCACAAACCGGACTAGACGCCAAAATGGCGTAAAACAATGTGCCATTTTGGCGTCTACTTCTCAAACGAAAGGAGATTAACCATGCGCACTTTTGCGGAGAACCCGAAAGCAAGTCAGCAGCCTACATCTGCCAAGACTGCGACACCCGCTCGGGCACACCTTGGGCAAGTGCGTGAGGTGAACTCAATCCTTCGCTTACAACGCACGATCGGGAATGAAGCCTTGCTAGAAGCAGATACGGGGAATGGCAAAGGAGACTCAAGTACTGCCGGAATTGCCCGTTTCGGTCACGATTTCAGTCGCATTCCGGTACACGCTGCAAGCCCGATAGCTGTTGAAGACAGTAGCACATTCTCCTCAAATATCAGCACAATGGACGGCAACAAGCTTGGTGGCCAGCGTCACGAGGATGAACCTACTAAGCCACTGCATTCTGCTCCTTTGACCGTAGAAAGTTACTCGGCTCCCCGGGGCACGCACCGCAGCCTAGCACCGAACCCTTTATCGACGCCACGCGGTCAGTCGCCGAGTGAGCCTGCGTTGCCAGTTCCCATGCGAGGCGCTTTCCCATCGGTCGCCTACGACTTCAGCCATATTCCGCTGTTCTTAAGCTCCCGATCGGGTGCTCTCGCATTTGCAGATCGCGCCCTGGCGAAGTGCCGCCCGAAGGATGCCGGTGTGGAAGAGCCGTCGACCCTCGACAGTCCGCCCGTGACCCCCAAGCCCGTGACCGCCAACCCCGTGACCGCCAAGCACGTCACGCCGACATTCGTTCTCGATAAGAAAGAGGACCCGCGCTCGAACACAAAGCCGAGCACGCAGAGCAAGAGTCCCCCCACATTTGTCGGCAAGGTCGCCGGTGACGGCAAGGTGTGGCACTACGAACTCAGCTCCGTTGAATCGAAGGGCAAGATCCGCATCGTCTACTTCACTGACGACCGCTATCCTGCCCCAACACCAACTGATGACAGCGGTGCCCTCAGCAACGTGACCAAAACAAACTGGAAGACAATCGTCGATGATCTCGAGAAGAATAAGGAGGGCATCCCTGACTTCTGGTCCGCCTACCGGGCCGAGGATGTCCACGAGACCTACCATTGGGAGGTCGAGTGGCAAGGCGAGATGAAGAAGGAACTGGTGAAGGCCGAAAACGACATCGCCGCCCTCTCGGTCGGTGTCGACAAGGCCCCCACCGCGGTCGCCGCCGAGAAGGTGCTGGCGCCGCAAGCGACCACAGTCTTCAACGACGCAATGAAGCGTGCGGATGTCAGCTACCAGGCGCTGCCTGACTCGCCGGGCGCACCCGCGTACAAGGCTCAGATACCGGTGGTGACCGCGCTTAAGAACCGCGTGAACGACCATGCCAAAACCAACAAATGGTAGCCAACGCAGAGCGACCTGCCGCCGGAACGCCGGGGATAACAAACGATGCATTGTCTGGTAACGGTTGCTGCGGTTCATGCACTCACGCTGCACTTCAGCCTGCACAACGAAGGCGCCGTACCCGGATACGTGCCGCGCCTGCTCACTCCGCTGGGTGCGTTCGTCTCAGTCACGATCAGGGACGTGAAGGGGGCGGTCGTTTATCAGACCGAAACGCCCAAGATGAAACTGAAGCTCGACCCGTCGCGCGACGCGAGCTACTTCGAACTTGAGGCCGGATACAGCTATGGGGCCGTCTTCGTGCTCGATGACGCGACGCTCGTACCCGGCGAGTATCATCTGGACATCGCCTATTCCAACGGGCAATTCCAAGGTACATCCGGCACTCCGGTCGGCGTGCTCGAATACCACACCCTGTTGCCTCTTCACGTAAGAGGGTCCACCCATTAGGAACAATAGGAGACAGACCAGAATGGCGCGGCCCACTTAACGGCCATAGTTTGGGGTTTTGGGAACATTGGAACGAAAAGTCCGGTTAAGCGTTTGTCATGACCGGGTACTAGCCGCAGCGGCCCGAAAACCTCCGTTAAGGAGTTCAACCCGACAAACGATCGCTTTTCCCGAGAGGATGAACTCACACTCGCAGGGTACCGGTCATCAATGATCCTACCCACGTCGGAAAATGGCGCGATCGCCCGATGACCACGCACTTTGCGCCGCTTTGAACGCATTTGGAGCGTTATAGAACCTGTTTGCAGACCGGAAAGTGCGCAGTAACCAGGATCCGCGCAGTTTGGTTTTCTGTCGTCGGACTTGCCATGGCAAAGGGACCAAAACCAACGCGAAGCCAATGCAGAATCGTTTCTCATTGACACCGAATAGGGCGAAGCGTCCATTTGGCGTGTCGCTCAGGAACCTTTGACCAAAGGCGTTCCCTCTGCCCCTGGCGACTCGGAGAAATCCTGCAGCAGCTCGGTAGGCGACAGACAATATTAAACCCCTGGACGCAAACGATGAAAATGCGCTTAGTAGTTGCCCTTGTAGGGTTGGCAATCAGCCTTGCTTTGCCGACCTTTGCCCAACAAAAAGACACGGTCGATCCAAAAAGCCCAGCAGATTCGTGCCTTAGCTATGAAGTATGATGAGGCATTCAACAAGAACGACGCGGCCGCGCTCGCCGCGTTCTACACAGAGGACGGGATGCTGGTGACGCCGCACGGAACATTTCACGGTCGGCAGGCCATCGAAAAAGATTATGCAAAACACTCGTTCCGGCAGTGGCAGGCCACCAACCAAGTCACCAAGGTCGATCGGGTAATTGCGGTCGGCAACGAGGTACGTTCGATCGGAAAATGGAGTTGTAATTTTCGAACTCAGGCCGGCAATGCTGATCGAATCCAGGGCAGCTATTCATCGGTGTTAGTCCGTGAGGGTGATAATTGGAAGATCCGCAAGTATACCTACAGCGAATTCGGAACCGGGAAGCCAGGGGGTGGGATATAGGGTGGCGGGTTACCGTTTGGGGTATCGTAAATGATCCCGGCTGCTTGTGCGGCCAATTGCTGCGTTCGGTTTTTACCGGGTTTGAGCATAAAAGGACAAAAGTGGCCGCCGTCGCCGTCCAGGAACCCGGGGACTTCGATATTAGAAGGGGCTCAACCATGTTTTTGGTCATCTTTCGAAATGCCTAAACGGAGGTTTTCGGTCGATATTCCGTTAACGGAATACCGGTCGGATGTGGTTAGCACGCGATGACGCAACACATCACTCTTGGGCAAGCGCCAGAATTCGATACACGGTGGCTTCACCAATGCCGAGTTGGCGGGCAATACTTATCTTAGTGGCACCCTCGGCCGCAAGCCGCAGAACATGCTGACGTCGCTCTGGAGCGATTGGTTTTCTACCCTTGTATTTGCCGGCCGACTTCGCTTTGGGGATGCCTTCCCGTTGGCGTTCGAGCATCATTTCGCGTTCAAATTGAGCGACCCCGCCTAATACCGTCAGCATCAGCTTGCCGGTAGGCGTTTGGGTGTCCATGCCAAGATTGAGAATCCGCACGGCGACACGCTTACGCTCCAGCGCCTGAAGAATTGCCATCAGATCCGCGACCGATCGGGCAAGCCGATCCAGCTTGGTGACGACGAAAACGTCGCCATCCCGGACAAAGTCCAGCGCCGACTGGAGTTGGAGTCGCACAGTGATCGATGAGACCTGTTCCCGGAAGATCTTTTCGCATCCCGCCGCTGAAAGTTCTTTAGACTGGGCTTCGAAACCGGCGATCTGATCGACGGTAGAGGTACGCGCGTAGCCAACGATCATTTTCAATCACAAGAGTCTTTAATGCATTGATAATATATCTATCAAAATGCAAAGTAAACTCTAGTGAGAGTGTTTTGCACAGGAGGTCTATCAATCGCTAGGGCGAGCCCTATTGATAGATCCACATCGGGAGCCGATCCCGCCAGGACCTCGCCCGTGAAACCAGCAACACGCCCCGCCAGCATCCGGCCGAGCGCTGCGTCTGCCTTTATTTTGGCGATCAGATCGCCGGCGCGGCGTCAGGAGCATTGGTGTTTCGGCGGCCTACTCCTGACCGATCAGACTGTGCCGCTGTAATCGCCGCCACAATACCTGCATGCCTGTTAGTTTCCTCACCCCTGCGCAGCGTGAAAACTACGGGCGTTACGCGGCACCGCCTACCCAGGACGAGCTGACCCGCTACTGCCATCTCAATGATGACGATCTGACACAGATTATGAGTTGCAGGGGTGAACACAACCGCTTGGGTTTTGCTCTGCAGCTCACCACCGTCCGCTATCTCGGCACGTTTCTCGATGATCCCGCAGCGGTGCCTTCGTCGGTTTTGGAGACGCTTTCACGCCAATTGGGTCTTACCACCGGCGACGGTCTGCAAACTTATCGGTCCAGCAAGCAACGTTGGGAACACATCACCAAAATTCGCGAGCACTACGGTTACAGCGACATGACCGAACCTCTGGTCGGCTTTCGGCTGACACGCTGGCTCTACGGTTTGTGCTGGACCGGAACCGAGCGGCCAAGCAAGCTCTTCGAGCGTGCTACCGCCTGGTTGTTGGCGCACAAAATTCTGTTGCCCGGTTGCAGTACGCTCGAACGGTTCGTCGTCCGCCTGCGCAGCAGGGTCGAGATCAAAGTATGGCGCTTGTTGGGACGCGGCATTACGAGCGAACAGCGTAAGCGACTGGAGTATTTGCTGACGGTGCCCGAAGGCAGTCGCGGCTCCTGGCTCGACAAGCTACGCTCCGGACCGACGCGAGTCAGCGGACCGGCTGTGCGCGCTGGGATTGATCGACTGAAATCCGTGCGTGAGCTGGGCATTACCCTGCCGGCAGCAGCACGTATTCCAGAAAGCCGTATCGCGGCGTTGGCACGCTTCGCCAACCGCGCCAAAGTGACATTGATCACACGCATGCCGCCCGCTCGCCGCTTGGCCACACTGGCGGCTTTTGTACACAGCCTTGAAGCGACGGCTCAGGATGATGTTCTGGAAGTGTTGGAGATCCTCTTGCACGAACTGTTCGGCGATGCCGAAAAAGCCGACAAGAAGGCGCGCTTGCGGACATTGAAGGATCTGGACGGGGCGGCTGCCACGCTGGCGGATGTCTGCCGTGTGCTGCTCGATCCAGCGTTACCTGTAGCGGACTGAGAACATAAACGGCTCGAACCGATAACATCGCTCATTTCGAAACCACATTAAGTGAGAATAAGTGGTCCCTCAAAACCACATTACGTG
>Ga0209656_10003513_pt1 | contig 10139 bp, 9 predicted proteins | sample BogFormECP12_OM2_FD_188239 | JGI IMG/M metagenome (GOLD analysis project Ga0209656, IMG submission 188239) | Bog forest soil microbial communities from Calvert Island, British Columbia, Canada - ECP12_OM2 (SPAdes) (version 2) | ecosystem: Environmental > Aquatic > Freshwater > Wetlands > Bog ... | reverse complement strand
AGGAGGACACGACGTGACGGACACCCCCGGCCGGGCGCACCGGATCGACCTGCACGCCCACTATCTCGCACCCTCCTATCAAGAGGCGCTGCAGGGGGCCGAGATGTCGCTGATCGGCGGCATCCCGGTTCCCGAGTGGACACCCGAGCTCGCGCTGGAGTTCATGGACGCCCACGGCATCGCCGTGCAGATGCTCTCGGTCTCCGATCCCGGCGTGGAGTTCGTGCATCGTGAGCGCGCGCCGGAGCTCGCGCGCGAGTGCAATGACTTCGCAGCAGGGTTGGTGCGCGAGTACCCGGTCCGGTTCGGAGCGTTCGCGGTCCTGTCGATGAGCGATGTCGAGCAGGCACGCACCGAGACGGTCAGGGCCCTCGATGAGCTGAGCCTCGATGGGGTCGGCATGCTCTCGAGCTACGACGGTCGCTACCCGGGCGACCCCGCCTTCGAGCCGCTCCTGTTGGAGCTCAACAGACGCGGCGCGTGGGTTATGGTCCACCCTGCCTCCATCAACGTGGAGCGCAAGCCCGACCTGTCCGTCCCCGGCTTTATCGCCGAGTATCCATTCGACACGACCCGCGCGTTCATGTCGCTCCTGTTCAACGGAGCCTTCGAGACCCACCCGCACATCCGCTGGCACTTCGCGCACGGCGGCGGCACGCTCCCGATGCTGCGCGCCCGACTCGCAGCTGCCTCGGCCGCCGCCAAAGAGCTCGGTCCGTTCCTGGGGATGCCCGCCGGCGGCACTCTGCTCACGGCGGACAGCGCACACCGCGCACTCGCCGGATCCTTCTACGACACGGCACTGATCGCTGACCCACCCGCTCTGCAGGCCGTCGCAAACGTTGCCGGCCCGGGTCACCTCATGTTCGGCAGCGACTGGCCGTTCGCGGCGCGCATGTATGCACCCGAGGGCGACCCTCAGCCCGCTCTAGCCGAGGTGTTCTCCGGAGATGAGCTACTTGCCGTCGAGCGCGCGGGCGCGCTCGAGCAATTCGAGCAGCTGGCGAACCGCTTGGCACCGCTGCAGCACTGAGGCAATGGCCGGGCACGAAAACGCGCAAGTCGAGATACCCGCGCTGCCCGGCGGAGGGCAACTCGATCATTTGGCGTCGATCCTGGCACCGCTGAGCCGGATCGCGCAGCCGAGGTTCTACGGCATGCAGAACATCCCAACCGAAGGGTCGCTGCTCGCGGGAAACCACACCCTCTACGCGTTTCTGGACCTGCCGTTCATGCTCACGGCGATATGGAAGCGGCGCGAGCTCGCGGTGCGCTCGCTGGGCGAGAACGCCCACTATGCGATCCCGATCTGGCGCGAGCTGCTCACGGCCTGCGGCATGGTGCGCGGCACCCGCGAGAACGTCCGGGCGCTCATGGATGCGCAGGAGACGGTGCTCGTCTTTCCCGGCGGCGCGCGTGAGGTCAACAAGCGCCGCGGCGAGAAGTACCAGCTGATGTGGAAAGAGCGCGTCGGGTTCGCGCGCCTGGCGATCGAGCACGGCTACCCGATCATCCCCTTCGCCGCCGTCGGCGCGGAGGAGATGCTCGACATCGTCATTGACGAGAACAACCCCGCCTACGCGCACTTCACCCACCTCGTCAAAAGGCTCACAGGCTGGCCGATGCAGCCTCTCGTGCACGGCATCGGCCCGACGCTCTTGCCTCACCCGGAGCGCCTGTACTTCTGGTTCGGCGAGCCAATCCAGACGACAAGGTTCAAGGGGCGCCATGAAGACGATCGGACGGCGCGTGCGATCCGCGATGAGGTCAAGCTCGCCGTCCAGGAAGGAATCGCGTTCCTGCTCGCCGAGCGCGAGGCCGATCCCCGCCGGGGGCTTCGCATGCGGCTACTCGCCGGCCGGCCCCGGGACGATGGCTAGCCCGCGCCGTAGGGCCTCACTCCAGCTCGACCGTCGGCTCGCACGACTGCGGTCGCAGATGCGTCTGATTCTTCAGGCGGCCGTTGCTGCATCGGTCTCCTGGGAGCTCGCGAGCTTGGCGTTTCCTCACAGCTCGCCTCTGTTTGCACCGTTTGCCGCGATCGTCTGTCTTGCCAGCGGCTACGGGCAGCGTACGCGCCGCACACTCGAGTTGATCCTCGGTGTCGCACTCGGGATCGGTGTGGCCGACCTGGCTGCGAGGGCCATCGGCACCGGATGGTGGCAGCTGTTTCTGATCACGCTCGCTGCGATGTCCGTTGCGGTGCTTCTCGACGCCGGCCGTGTGTTCGTACTGCAGGCGGGTCTGTCGGCGATGATCGTCGTCACCGTCCAGCCGCCGGGCAGCGGAATGGCCGGCCAACGTTTCCTCGAGGTCCTGATCGGAGGCTCGGTCGCTCTCGCGGTCTCATCCCTTGCGCCGGCGGATCCCCGGCGAGCGCTGAGTGCGACTGCGGCTTCTGTGCTCGACGAGTTCAAGGCAACGCTCCTTGACCTAGCCCGCGCCCTGGACGATCGTGACACTCCCCGCGCCCGTGAAGCTCTGGCACGGGCTCGCGCCATCGACGCCCGTTCAGCCAACTGGCAGGACGAGGTGCGCGTCGCCCAAGAGACGATGCGGACATCTCCCACCGTGCGCCGCATGCAACGTGAGATCATGGCGCAAGCTCAGGCGGCCGCTTACATGGATCTCGCCGTGCGCAATCTGCGCGTGCTCTCACGAGCCGTCATTCGAAGCATCGAGCTCGGCGACACCGTGCCGGCGGGCCTAGCCGTCGCGCTACGGCAGATCGCAACCGCAGCGGAAAACCTAGGAGCCGAACTGGCCGGCGACACGCAACGGGCCGACCCCCGACAACCGGTGCTCGTCGCCGTCGCCGCGGCCGCCACCGCCCTCCAGGAAAACGGCAGCCTGTCGGTGGCGGCGATCGTTGGACAGATCCGCTCGACAGCCACCGATCTACTCAGCGCACTTGGCGACCGCGAGGACGACGCACGCTGGGCGGTGCGAGTAGCTGCGCGCGAGAGCGACCACACGAGCGCGCGCGGCAAGGCCGCAGCTCCAGCACCGCCGGCACCGGCCAGCTCCGACGCGAGGGTTGCGCACCCCTGAAGAACCCGCTCTGCACGGCATCGCAAGGCCGCCCGGAGGGACCCGAAGGCGACCCACGGGTGTGCTGTGCATCCGGTCTGTCCTGGCGTCGGCGAGCGCGGTGTGAGCCGCCGGTAAACTCCCGGCTATGTGCGGCATCGGAGGCTGCGTGCTGAAGGTGGGGGCAAATCCGCCGGAGGATCGCTTGAGGGCCATGCGGGACGCGCTGGGCCACCGTGGGCCGGACGATTCGGGGATCGCGATCGTGGAGAACGTCGGCCTGGTTCACACACGGCTGTCGATCATCGATCTGAGCCCGCGCGGGCACCAGCCGATGCGCCATCCGGACGGGCGCTGGCTGCTCTCATACAACGGTGAGATCTACAACCACCTCGACCTCCGACGCGAGCTGGACGCCACGGCGTTCACTGGCGACAGCGACACCGAGACCCTCCTGCACGCGCTTGCCAGCCACGGCACCGACGTCATCCCCCGTCTCAGCGGACAGTTCGCGTTTGCCGCCTTGGATCGAGAACACAAACGACTCATCCTCTGCCGCGACCGCTACGGGATAAAGCCGCTCTACGTCGCCAATCACGAGGGCGCGGTCTGGTTCGCCAGCGAGGAGACCGCCCTGCTCGCCGCAGGCTTGCCCGCCATGCCGATCTCCGACGCCTGGCATTCGATCAGGACCGGCGCCTACCTCGGCGGCCCCACGACGCTGCTCGACGGGATCAGCCGTATGGCCCACGGTACCTGCGTGATCATTTCCACGGACGACACCCAATCACGAGAGGTCCGCTGGCACGCCCCCGCCGACGACGTCGACCCCGACGACGCCGCACGCCTCGGCACGCTCTCGCGCACGGCGCTCACCAACGAGCTCGAGGCGACGCTCCGCACGGCCGTCCACGGTTCCCTGCTCGCCGACGCCAGAGTCGGCACCCTGTGCTCAGGCGGGCTCGACTCGAGCTTGATCACCGCGCTGGCAACCGAGGCCAAGCCGGACATGGTCGCCTTCAGCGCCAGCTTGAAGGCCGACGGCGTTCTCGACGAGGGCCTAGCCGCGCGGAAGGTCGCCGGCGCGCTCGGCATCCAGCTCGAGATCGTCGACGTGACGCCGGCCAGCTGGCTCGACGGCTTCGTCGTCGCCACGCTTCACCACGGCGGCCCGCTCGCCCACGCGAGCGCCGTGACCGTCTCACACCTCGCAGCGCGCGCTGAGCGCCATGGCGTCAAGGTGCTGATGACCGGCGAGGGCGCCGATGAGCTTTTCGGCGGCTACCCAGACATGCACGGCGCCGAGGTGGAGCGCTTCCTGCCGGCGACCCAGAGCCTGATCCACTGGGCCGAGCCAAGACTGCTCCCCACCCCTTGGCGGTTCCTGGACCCGCGTCGGCTCGTGCCGCGGGCGCGCAACGTGGCGCTGCGCCTGACCCACCGCCTCCCCGACCGGGGCGGCTGGACTCCGGTGCTCCAGCCGGGCACCTTCAACGGTACCGACGCGGCGGGACTGGCCGCCTACGCGCACCACAGCGGCGAGCGACAAACGTTGGAGGCGGGCCTCATGGACCACCTGGACTTCACCCTCTGCTTCTTGCTCAACCGGATGGACCGCAACATCATGCAGTGTTCGGTCGAGGCGCGCGTCCCTCTCCTGGAGCCCGCGCTGGTACGCCTGGTGATGAACCTTCCGCTGGAGGCTCGGGTCGGGCCATGGTCGAAGGGCATTCTCCGCGACGTCGCGCGGCGGCTACTGCCCCTGACAATTGCCCACAGGCCGAAGATCTACGGTATGGACTTCGAGGCCGGCTCGTGGATCGAACAGAGCGCCCGCCCGGAGTTTCTCCGCGACGGCATCCTGCGCGACGTGCTCGGACTTCCACGAGAGCAGTTCGAGCCGGTCCTCGACAGCGCGATCGACCGGCTTCGGATGCGGCTCTGGTCGGCCGAGGTGTGGGCCCGCTCGGTGTTCGCTGGACACTCCTCGGCACAGATCGAACAGGCGCTCTGGCGCTGACGCCGAGGGCACTCCGCCACGTGATGAACAACGACGGTCCTCCCGAGCGCGGCTTCCCCACCGACCGACGTCGGCCGCCGGCGCGTCGAGGGTCTGAACCCCGGCGGCGGAGCTACTGCAGGTAGCGCTCGACCGTGTTGGCGTCCCGGACGTGAGCGTCGTCGGGATTTCCCCCCGCGTCTCGAAGCGCACGCCGCTGGCGTAGTAGATCCCAGCACCGGTCGAGCTCGATCTCGAGCGCCTCGAGCCGCTGCCGATCGCGTTCTAGCCTCTCCTCATTGAGGCCGTCCTCCTGCTCGCTGTCTCGAAGCTCCTGCTCCTCGGCGACAAGCCTCTCAATACGAGCATCGACGCTCTCATCGCTCATGGTGAGATCCTAGCCGGCGCGAGCACGCGGCAGGGTCTAGGATTCTGCCGTGCCGTGGGACGCACTCGTCGATGAGGTCGCCAATGAGCTCGCCACCTGGCCTGGCGTTCACATCGAACGAGGTTCGGACGACAGTGCGCTGATCCGTTACGAGCGCGTCGAGCTGGGCGTTCTGCGTCCCGGCCGCGGCGTGGCCGAACTCCCGACCCCGGGTCCGGAGCGAGATGATCTCGTGGAGCACGGGGATGCCGAACCGGCCGATGCCACACCGCAGGGTGTCGCCCACGACATTCACGGACCCGCCGACGTCACCGCCGTACTCGACCTCTTCGACCGTCGCTACCGCAATCTGCGCGGACAGGACGATCCGGTGAGCTCACAGGATCCGACCGATTGACCGACCGACCGCACTGCCCGGATCGGTGCCATCCGCTCCGACCGTTCAGATCGCGAGGTCGCGCGCGCAGCCTCCGGGCCGCCGGCCGGGTGCCGCCTATCGCACTGGCGATTCGCCGGGACGAGCCCTCATCCCGGCGGGTGCGGGCTTGCCGATTCGGCGCTCGGCGTCCGCCCTGGGGTCGCGCCGCTTGCGCTCGATTTCCTCGCGGGTGACGCGCTGCACGTCCCACGCCAGGCCCGTCTTCTCCATCGCCCAGATAAGCCACCATGTCGGGTCGAACTGCCACTGCTGCAGGCCGTGCCTGGCCGAGCGTGGAAAGGCGTGGTGATTGTGATGGTTGCCCTCGCCGAGCCCCACGAGCGCGACGAGCGGGTTGTTGCGGCTCTCATCGCGGGTCTCGAACGGTCGCTTGCCCCACAGGTGGCAGACCGAGTTCACGCTCCAGGTCGCGTGATGCACGAAGAACACCCGCATCGCGCCACCCCAGAGGAAACCCCCCAGCCCGCCACGAAGCCTGCGCGTCGCGATGAGGCCGGCCGTGAACGGCACGACGAAGTAGCTGACCAGGACGATCTGCGCGAAGCGGCGGTGCACCGCCATCACGACCGGGTCCTTCAGCAGGTCCGGCACGTAGCGCTGGCGCGAAGAGCGCTCGTCGGCGAACAGCCAGCCGAAGTGGGAGTGCACGAAGCCTCGAATCGGGCCGCCCGCGTGTCCGACGTGAGGGCTGTGCGGATCGCCCTCCTCGTCCGCGTAGGCATGGTGCTTGCGATGGTCGGCGACCCAATCCGGGACCGAGCCCTGGATCGCGGACGAGCCGAGGACGGCGAACACACCCCGCATGAAGGGCGTCGTCTTGAAGCTACGGTGGGTGAAAAGCCGGTGGTAGCCGGCGGTGATGCCGAACCCGCTCAGGATGTAGGAGACGGCGAAGATGCGGCGGTTCGCCGGCGTTGCCATAAGCCACCCCCTACGGAAGGCCGCGACGAGCACCGCGGGTGGCCCGAACACGAAGAGGCCCGTGAACACGCGATAGGTCCTGCTCGCCGGATAGGTCTCGGGCAGGTCCCGCGGCTGCCCGGGCCGCGGTGGCGGTCTGAGCGCTCCCTCGGCCGAGTGGCGGGCCGTGGGCGCCGGGGCATCGCCTCCCGTCGCGAGCGTGTCGTGCTGCAGCGCCACGGCGGCTGCCGCGTCGGCGAAGATTGCGCGGCCCGTAGCCGAGGTCGATCGACGTCCGCCCCCTTGCGGAAAGGAGACCCCGCCCCCCGCATCGTCGGCCGACTCCACGAGGCCGGACGCGGACGCGACGCGGTGATGGCCGGCGTTCTCCACGCACATGACCGTACTTGACAATAGGCGTAGGTTTCTTGGCCAATGCCGACCGATCTGTACATGTCAAGTTATGCCAAGGGCATAGATTCGTGGCTGGAGCAGCCGGCCATCGCGGCGATCCGCGCAGAGCTGCCGGACCTGGCGGAGGAGATCGTCAGGGCGATCCAGCGTGAGGTTCCCGGGTACTCGCGCCCGCTGAGCGGCGACTTCGGACGCGGCATCCGCTCCGGCGTGGAGTTCGCACTGAGCCGCTTCATCGGGGACGGCGAGGACGAGTCTCCGGCGGTGTACAGGGGCCTCGGCTATGGAGAGCTGCAAGCCGGGCGCGGTCTCGATGCGCTGCAGTCCGCCTACCGCGTGGGGGCGAGAGTGGCATGGCAGCGCATGAGCCAGGCGGCAGCAAGCACCGGAGCCACGGCCGACGCGCAGCGCCAGCTGGCAGAGGCGATGTTCGCGTACATCGAGCACATCGCCGCCGAGTCGGTCGAAGGCTACGCCGAGGCCCAGCTCGCACAGGCAGGCGACCTCAGTCGTCGCCGTAGCGCCCTCTTCACCAAGCTCCTGAGCGTTCCGCCGACGGACGCTGCGACGCTCGCCACGGCGGCCGCCGAGGCACGGTGGACGCTTCCGCCGACACTCGCGTGTCTGACGGTAGACAACCACGCGGCCGCCGCCGTGGTGCACGCGCTCAGCGGCGACGTCCTGCACGGTCAGATCGACGAGGGGACCTGCGTCATCGTTCCGCACCCAACACGCGTGCTGCACGAGGCCCGCGGGATCGCCGAGAGGCTCGACGTCGTGGTGTGCCTGGGCCCTTCGGTCACGCTCGACAGAGCGCACCTCTCGATGAGGTGGGCGAGCCTCGCCCGAGAGTTGCCGGGACCTGCGGCCGGCCTGGTCGTGGCCGAGCGCCGCCTGGCCGACATCGCCCTGCGCGCCTCACCGGACATCGTTGCGGCGCTGGCAGAGCGAGTGCTCTCGCCGCTTCGCGCCGAGAGCGAGAGAAGCCGCGAGCGGCTGGGGCAGACGCTCCACGCCTGGCTGCGCACCCACGGCTCCCAGCGAGCGGTTGCGCAGGAGCTCGGCGTTCACCCGCAGACCATCCGCTACAGGCTTCGCCGCCTGCGCGAGCTCTACGGGGAGGACCTCGACGACCCCGACCGTCGCTTCGAGCTCGAGATTGCGCTACGGGATCGATTCGCGCAGGGTCGCAGCCGACGCGACTGAGCGGGGCCGTTGCTCCTCGCGGCCCTCTTCGTTACGCTTGGTGGAAACGGATTGACTGACCAGTCAATCGATTGGCTCGCGTCAGCTCAAAAGGAGGTCTCGAGAATGGTCGACTTCACGCTCACAGACGAGCAGAAGAATCTGCGCGAGATGGCGCACGACTTCGCCGTCAACGAGATTCGCCCCGTCGCCTGGGAGTACGACCGCGACGGGACCTGGCCGCAGGAGATCATCGACAAGGCCTGGGAGGTCGGCCTGATGAACTCGCATATACCCGAGCAGTACGGGGGCGCCGGTGCCAGCTACCTCGACGGCTGCCTGATCGAGGAAGAGCTCTCGTGGGGCTGCTCGGGCATCCAGACCTCGCTGGGCTGTAACGGCCTTGCGACCGCCCCGATCGCGCTGGCGGGTTCGGAGGAGGTCAAGAAGAAGTACCTCTCCATGCTCACTGAATCACCGAAGCTCGCGTCCTTCTGCCTGACAGAGCCCGAAGCGGGATCTGACGTCTCGGGCATGCGCACCACCGCTGTGCGCACGGGCGACAAGTACCTGCTGAACGGCTCCAAGTGCTTCATCACCAACGGCGGCTACGCCGACTACTACACCGTCTACGCCAAGACCGACAAGGACGCCGGGCACCGTGGCATATCCGCATTCGTGGTCGAGCGCGACTGGGGCGTGGTCGTGGACAAGAAGGAGGACAAGCTCGGGCAGCGCGCCTCGAACACCGCGACCGTGTCCTTCAACGACGTCGAGGTCCCGGCCGAGAACCTGCTCGGCGAGGAGAACCAGGGCTTCAAGCTAGCGATGATGACGCTCGACCGCACACGCCCGGGTGTCGCCGCGATGGCTGTCGGAATCGCCCGCGCGGCATGCGAGTTCGCCACCGACTACTCCAAGGAACGCGTCCAGTTCGGCGCTCCCATCGCGATGCACCAGGGGATCCAGTTCATGATCGCCGACATGGCGACCGACATCGAGGCGGCTCGCCTGCTGACCTGGAAGTCGGCGGTGATGCTCGACCAGGGTGCGCGCAACACGCTCGTGTCCTCGCACGCCAAGCGCTTCGCGGCCGATGCGGCGATGCGGATCACGACCGACGCGGTGCAGGTGTATGGCGGGTACGGCTTCATGAAGGACTATCCGGTTGAGAAGCTCCTGCGCGATGCGAAGATCATGCAGCTCTACGAGGGCACCTCTCAGATCCAGCGCTTGGTCATCGCTCGCGAAACGCTGTTGCCCAGGCGCGTCGAGGAGCCTGCGCCCGCTGCGGCCTAGCCGGTCAGGTCTACTGCGCCCAGGTGGGCGGTCGGCGGGCGGAGTATGCGCCCGCCGGCCGGTGGGTCGGTGAGATCGGATTGTCCTCTGCACCGGGCACGCCACCGCGCTCGGCCGCGCATGCCCTCGCGTCGTGGGCCGCTGTGCTCGAGCCGACCGATGAGGACCTCGAGCTCGCCCGCCGCGCCCTCGTCGACACCGTCGCCGTCGCGGTCGCCGCGCGCGAGCACGAGCTGCTCGCCATCGCCGGGCCGCTCACGGCCGCCGGCTGGCTGGCGGTCGCGGCGCACGTGCTCGACTACGACGACCTGCACCTGCCGTCGACGACTCACATCAGCGCAGTCTGCGTGCCGGCGGCGCTTGCGGCGGGTGGCGGTGCGCGGGCCTATCTGGCGGGCGCCGGGATCATGGCCCGCCTGGGCACGCAGCTCGGCTGGTCCCACTACGACGCCGGCTGGCACACAACGTGCACCGCTGGCGCTCCG
>Ga0209656_10003512_pt1 | contig 10140 bp, 8 predicted proteins | sample BogFormECP12_OM2_FD_188239 | JGI IMG/M metagenome (GOLD analysis project Ga0209656, IMG submission 188239) | Bog forest soil microbial communities from Calvert Island, British Columbia, Canada - ECP12_OM2 (SPAdes) (version 2) | ecosystem: Environmental > Aquatic > Freshwater > Wetlands > Bog ... | reverse complement strand
CGGGTCGCACCCTCGATGCAGATCAAGCTTCTCGGCCGGTCGCTTTGACGACGGGGCCGGTCGTGGAGAGGCACATGGACAATGTCACAATTCTCGGCGCGCAACCGAAAAGCGCCGCTTCTCCGATCGTTCCGACGGTATTGAGCATTATCATCCCGACACTGAACGAGCGCGAGAACATCGAACCACTGCTGGCTCTGGTGACGGCAGCTTTGCCGCACACCGAATGGGAGGCGATTTTTGTCGATGACGACTCGCTCGACGGCACGCCCGAGCACGTCCGAGCCCTCGCGCGGCGTAATCCGCGCGTACGCTGCCTGCAACGGATCGGCCGGCGCGGTCTTGCGACCGCTTGTACGGAAGGCGTGCTCGCTTCCGCCTCGCCTTACATTGCCGTCATGGACGCGGATCTGCAGCATGACGAGCGGCTGCTGCCGCAAATGTTGGAGGCTCTCGACAGCGGCTCGGCTGATCTGGTGGTCGGCAGCCGCTATGTCGCCGGCGGCGGTGTTGGCGCTTGGAGCAGTGGCCGCGTCCGGATCAGCGGGTTCGCGACGTGGCTCGCGCGCTTCATCTGCAAGGCTGATATCGCCGATCCGCTGAGCGGCTTCTTCATGTGCCGCCGCGAGGTATTCGAAGCCGCGCTGCGCCGTATGTCCGGGCAGGGTTTTAAGGTTCTGCTTGATCTCCTCGCCTCGTCGCCGGAGCCGCCGAGGGTCACAGAACTTCCTTATAGCTTCCGCGAACGGCAGCACGGCGAAAGCAAGCTCGATACAATGATCGCGTGGGAATACGGAGTGCTGCTCGCCGATAAGCTGGTCGGCCGGTTTGTTCCGGTGCGCTTTGCGCTGTTCGGTCTGATCGGCGGGTTGGGCCTCCTTGTGCATCTGGCTACCCTGTGGCTCGCTCTCAACTCGTTGGGCATCGAGTTCGCCGCAGCGCAGGCCATTGCCACAATGGTGGCGATGACCTCGAATTTCGTGTTGAACAATCAGTTCACCTATCGCGACCAGCGGCTGCACGGGCTCGGGCTGCTGCGCGGTCTCGTCATCTTCTATCTGATCTGTGGGGTTGGTGCGGTCGCCAATGTCGGCGTCGCCTCCTACGCATTCACCTCGAGCCATACCTGGTGGCTGGCCGGTGTGGCGGGAGCAGTTGTCGGCTCGGTCTGGAATTTCGCGATGTCCTCCGTCTTCACGTGGCGTCGCCGCTAGGGCTTAGAAGCATTCGGATGATTCAGTTTGACGTTCCCTCTTCGTCCTCCCGGCGAAGGCCGGGACCCATCTCTGCCATAGGCACCGGCCTTCGCCGGTGTGACAAAGTTTTTGATGTGAGTATTGGTCTGCCGTCGCCAAGTGAATCTACTGAATGGGTATGAACACTGGGCGCCGTCATTCCGCTAATGGCGGATGGCACCTGTCAGGCTATATTTGTGAAGGCGCGGCGTGGAGAAACAGCATGCATCTCTTCAAGCAGCCGGCGGTCAGGGATCATCGAGCGGCCGCTGGTCAGATCCCGGTAATCGATTACTGCCCTTATTTCGCCGGCGAGTCGGGAGCGCTCCAACGCGTGGCCGCCGAGATCGCTTATGCCTGTCAAAACATCGGCTTCTTTTATGCCTGGAACCAGGGCGTTCCGGACGAGCTGATCGACCGGGCCATTGCCGCTTCGCGCCGGTTCCACTCCCTGCCGCTCGAGCAAAAGCTCGCCGTGAAGCCGAATGAAAACAATATCGGCTATCTGCCGATCAATTCGTCCGTTCAGGGGGCCTCGACCGTGCAGGAGGCGACAAGGCCCAACCAGAACGAAAGCTTTTTTGTCAGCCACGACCGAGGGCCGGAGCACCCCGAAGTCGTCGCCGGCAAGCCGTTGCGTGGCCGCAATCAGTGGCCGTCGACACTCCCCAACATCCGCACCGATATGATGGCGTATTTCGAGGCGCTCGGGGCCATGTGCGACCGCATGCTGCCGCCCTTTGCCGTGGCGCTCGGGCTGCCCGCCGATTTCTTTGCGCCGTTCTTCGCCGACGAGGCACACGCGGTCGTCCGCTTTCTGCACTACCCGCCGCCGGAGACCATCGAAGACAACACCTTTGGCCAGGCGCCGCACACCGACAACAGCTTTATGACCGCCTTGGCGCGGACCGATGTGCCAGGGCTCGCCGTCAGGCTGCCCTCCGGCGAATGGTTCGCTCCGCCACTCATCCCGCGGACGTTTCTGATCAATCTCGGGAACATCATGCGACGGTGGTCGAATGACCGGTTTTTGTCGACAGCGCATGGCGTTCTCAACGAATCGGGGACGGACCGGTATTCGATCGCCTACTTCCACAGCCCCAACCCGAACGCGGTGATCGAGTGCGTTTCCACCTGCGTCACGGCGGAAGAGCCGCCCCGTTACCCGCCGTCCGTCTATCGCGATTTGGTGCTAGAATTCTATAGGGCCAATTATTTCCATCAAAAGGGGCATCGCTCCGTAGCCGCCGCGCAAGCAGCCGCTTAGCCGAAAGGGAGGAAGGGACGTGTTCGACCTCGATCGCTTCATCGCCGAGTGCCGGGCGGCAGCCAGCCTCGACGCGACTCACAAATCTGTCCGTGAAATTGTCGCACGTGCCGTTTCCGAGCCCACCGCAGTCATAGCGGGGCTGGGCGCCCCTGCGCGCGCCGAGGTGCAAAAGCTTTATAATTCGCCGGAGTTGACCATTCTCAACGTGATCTGGGGTGCCGGTATGACGATCATGCCGCACAATCATCTAATGTGGGCTGTCATCGGCATCTACACGGGCCGTGAGGACAACATCTTCTGGCGGCGCGTGTCGGGACAGGGCCGCATCGAAGCCGCCGGCGCGAAGTCGCTGGGGGAACGGGATGTCGAGCCGCTCGGGCGCGATATCATTCATACGGTAACCAACCCGCTGCCGCGATTGACCGGCGCCATCCACGTCTATGGCGGCGACTTCTTTGCCGCCGCCCGCAGCGAATGGGATCCGGAGACCCTACTCGAACAGCCGTTCGACATGGAGAAAAACTTGCTATTGTTCGAACTGGCAAACACGCGTCACGCATCCGCTTGAATACCATCCGGCGCCACTCCGTCGCTATTGGTGTAGCGAAAGGATAATTGCCGGCTTTTTACTAGATTGCTGCGGAAATGGCCGGTCAGCCTTCTTGACAGAACGGAGAGTGGCGAGTAAACGCCATTGTCCCGGGCTATATTGAATTCGTATCCCCTCGGCCGGAGCGCAAAAATTCGACGGGTTAGGGGTCGCCATGGACATTTCGATTGTCATTCCGGTGCACAACGAGGTGGAAGCTCTTCCGGAATTATACCGGCAGCTAAGGGATACTTTAGACCGGCTCGCGAACTCGACGGAAATTTGCTTTACCGATGACGGCTCGAGAGACGGTTCCGGCGCTGTGCTCGACGAGCTAGCGCATTCGGATGCACGCGTGCAGGTCCTCCACCTCCGGCGCAATTACGGCCAGACAGCCGCGATCATGGCGGGTTTCCAGCACTGCACGGGGAACGTGATCATTCCGATGGATGCTGACGGTCAAAACGATCCAGCCGATATTCCTCGCCTGCTGGACAAACTTTCCGAGGGTTTCGACGTCGTTTCGGGTTGGCGGATCGACCGGGACGACAGATTTTCGCGGCGGCTACCCTCGGCAGTGGCGAACTGGTTGATCTCATCCGTGCTCGGGGTGCCTCTCCACGATTACGGGTGTACGCTCAAGGCCTACCGGCGCGAGGTGATCGAAGATGTGCGTCTTTACGGCGAGATGCACCGCTTCATCCCGATCTACGCTGCGTGGGAGGGGGCGCGCGTCACCGAGTTGCCTGTCACCCACCACCCCCGCCTCCACGGCAAGTCGAAATACGGGCTTGGCCGAATTTCCCGAGTTTTTCTCGATCTTGTGATTCTTTATTTTATCGACCGCGCGTTCGACCGGCCAATGCAGTTCTTTGGGAAACTTGGTCTGGCATTTTGGGGACTGGCGTTAATGGCGTTGGGGTGGGCGGTGGTGCTGAAGCTGGGTTATGGGGTCTCCTTGATCCAGACACCGCTGCCGCTGCTCGCCGCCACGATCGGGCTTTCCGGAGTGCTGTTCATCCTGCTCGGCATCATCGCCGAGGTTCTGACCCGGATTTACTTCGAGACTCGCGGCAAACCGCCTTACAAGGTGGAGCGGGTGACGCAACATTCCGTTCTCGTCCGACCGACGGTGCTGGCGAGGCGGTGGTAGTCCGATGTGTGGCATTGCCGGCTTCACAAATCCAGGCGCCGATGCGCGGAGCATCCTTGCCGGAATGAATGTCGCGTTGGGCCACCGCGGACCCGACGGCAACGGCATCTTTGTCGACCGAGGCATTGCGCTGGGTCACACGCGGCTGGCTATCATTGACGTCACGGGGGGCGCGCAGCCGCGCGTCGACGAACCCTCGGGTGACGTCCTCGTCTTCAACGGAGAGATTTACGGGTACCAGGCGCTGGCGGCTGAGCTGAGGAGCCTCGCCACACCGTTGCGCGACCGTTCCGATACTGAAGTCCTTTTCCACCTCCTTCGTCGCGAAGGCGTGCGGCGCGCCGCCGAGCGGATCGATGGGATGTTCGCCTTTGCCTATCGCGATGGGGCCACCGGCACCCTTTGCCTCGTCCGTGATCGGTTCGGCGAAAAGCCGCTCTACTACGGAATTGTGGGCGAAGACATCGTCTTCGCGTCGGAGGTTCCGGCCCTGCAATATCATCCTGCGTATGCGGCAGCGGCACTCGACCGGGACGCAGCCTACCGGTTTCTACTCTACGAATATCTTCCCGGAACCGTATCGGGGTGGCAAGGTATAGCCAAACTCGAACCCGGGTGCATCCTTACTGCCAACCACGGCGACATCCAGATCGATCGCTACTGGCGCCCTCCGGTGCAGTCGGTCGGCCGCGCCGCTGAGCGCGAGGGAGAGGCGATCGACCGGCTGGACGAGCTGCTCTCGGCCTCGGTTCGTGATCGTGTCATCGCCGATGTGCCGGTCGGGGTCTTTCTGTCGGGCGGTCTCGATTCCGGCCTGATCACGGCATTGGCGGCGAAAGCCTCGCCCGATCTCACCGCCTTTAGCGTCCGGGTCGGCCGAGACAGCTTCGATGAAACCGCTCACGCGGTCGAGGTAGCTCGACACGTCGGGGTGCGGCATGAGGTGGTGCAGCTGGACGACGCGGATCTACTGACCGCATTCGATGCCGTGACGGACAAACTCGGTGAGCCGCTCGCGGATTCGTCACTGCTGCCCACCTATCTCGTTTGCCGGGCGGCGCGCGGCAAGATGACGGTCGCACTCGGCGGCGACGGGGCGGATGAGCTCTTTCTCGGCTACCCGAATTTCGCTGTCCAGCGCTTCGCTCGAGCGATGCGACTGATCCCATCCGCGGCGACCCGACCGGTCGAACGCGCGATCAAAGCGCTGCCCGGCAGTGACACCTATATGAACCGCCGCTTTCTCACAGCTCAATTGGCGCAGGGTTTTGGTGCCGCGCCGGCCCGCCAGTCTGTTCTGTGGATGGCGCCCTTTGGCCCGAACCGCATGGCGGCGCTGTGGCTCGGTTCGGCAATGCCCGAGGAGGCGGTTCTCGATAGCGTGTTCGCCGAGATCGACAGCCGTGCCGCGGAAGCCGGCAATGTCGGCTCGGTCGAGCGCTTGGCCTATCAGTTCCTGACCACCTACCTGCCCGAGGATATTCTGACCAAAACCGACCGCGCCTCGATGTTCAACAGCCTCGAGGTGCGCGCTCCCTTTCTCAGCCGTGCTTTAGCCGAATACGCGTGCAGTTTGCCGACCCGGTTGAAGCTGCGAGGAAGCGAGAAGAAATACATTTTAAAGCGGCTTGCCTGCCGCTATCTGCCGGAGCGGATCGCTTACCGTAAAAAACACGGCTTTGCCGTGCCGATCGGGAGCCTGATCCGGACGCTGTTCTGGCCGCAATGCCGAGACGTGCTGATGTCGACCAGCAACCCCGTGGCAGGGTGGTACCGTCGCGCGGCAATCGAGCAGCTGCTGAACGAACACGCCGCGGGCCGGATCGATCACGGCAAGAAACTTTGGGCACTTTACATCCTGTTCTGCGTTGCCGGGCGTCGGACAGGGCGGCATTCCGCAGCGCAGCCGGCCGCCTTGGCCGCCTCTTGATCTCGGTCGCGATCCATCGGACGAGCGGTTGCAATGGTGACGGACGAGGCCCGATCAAAGCGCACCCGGCGCAGCTGCCTCGCCTGCGACCGGACAACGGAACATGTCTTCCTCTGGCGGAAGAACAGCAGCCAGGTTTTCCGCTGCACGGAATGCGGTCTGGGCAGCGCTACAAAGGGCAGTTTCGACCCGAAGACGCATTACACCGCGGATTTTTTCAACGGTAACACAGACGGCGGGTACCCTGATTACATAAGCAGTGAGGAGGTGTTAAGAGCCGAGTTCCGCACCGTAGTGGATCGCATTCGGCGGACTACTCCGTCGGGAACCCTGATCGAAGTCGGTGCCGCATACGGGTTCTTTCTACTTGAAGCAAAAGCTCATTACCAAGTTCATGGTGTCGAGATCGCCGATGAGGCGGCAGAGTTCGCAAGGGCGCGGGGCCTCGATGTTCGGACCGGTGGTCTTACCCGCCCGCTATTGGAAGAGATCGGGCCGATCGATGTCGCCGTCATGCTCGACGTCATCGAACATCTGGAGTGCCCGAGGGCTGCGCTCGCGCTGTGCAGCGAATTCCTCAGACTTGGTGGGCTGATAATACTATCCACGCCAGACTTTGGCTCCGCCTTGGCCAGAATTACCGCAAAAGGTTGGCGCAATATGACGCCGCCGCAACACTTATGGTATTTTACGCGCGACAGTATCACTAGAATGGCAACGGCAGTCGGGCTTGAAGTTTACCAGATAAACCATCCCTGGAAACGCGTCCCGATATCGCTGATAGTGCAACTGATCAGCCGCTACACGGGTCTCGAATTGCCGCGGTCGGCGCTTTCATCGTTGAGCAAGATAGGATTGCCCGTCAATCTTTTCGACGCGATGTGCGTCGTGCTGCGCAAACCTCGATCTGGTCGTTCGACAGCAACCGGTAATCTCACGCCCGGCAATGCCCCGACTAATGCCCCGACTGGTTTTGTCAAAGTCGGTTACGTCTCCGAGTTGGATGGCGCGGATCAGTTCTCTCGCTGGGTCGGCAGTCACGATATTCTTGTGTTTCGTCGCAAGGGTGTGATCCGGGCCTTCAGCAATGTTTGTCCTCATTTTGGCGGACCGGTTGGCTACCACGAATTGACCGACGGGAAGTTCACTTGCCTCTGGCATAATCTGCAATACGACGCCGACACCGGGCAGTGCCTGTCCATTGCCAAATTCAAGCTGCGTGAATATCAATTGATGATCAAGAACACCGAAATTTTTGCGAAGCTCGTTGAGGAGTCGTAATTTCTAAATGACAGAGCTATACTCTAAATTCTCGGAAGAAGTTGCGTTCCCGAGGGGTATGATCATTTGGAATTACTTCGACCATGAGCATGTGGTCGGCACCCATTTCGAACATTACCACAAGATCCGGATTCTCGCCGAGCAGGATAATTGGTGTTTCTCGCAGAGAAGCGCCGCTCTGCCGTCCATCCCGATCAAGATGTGGGCCACGCAATTCTCCTACCTGAAATCGGACAAGTGGATGAGATCGTTCCATTTCGGCCCGTTCGGGCTGTTGCTGGAACAGGATTTTCACTTCGAAGACGTGGGACAGCAGGGTTGCCGCGTAACCGTCGAGAGCCGCGTAAAGGTGCCGCGCATTTTGCTATGGTTGCAGCCGTTCTTTCACAATCTGATGCGCCGCTGGTTCTACTCCGTCTGGGCGGAGGACACCGAAATGCGCGAAAGGCGGCTCAAGGTATGGCGGTTGGGATTTCGCGATTTTGTGGGTCTAAATTATATAAATAGTAAAACAGCCGGCCCGGATCGACCGGATACGGAGCGGTTGTATCCGATAGAGTTACCGGTCCCGAAGATTACTGAAATCACGCGCAGTGGCGTCAGCCGCCCGTTTCGCACCAGCAAAAAGCTGGGTTACGGACTCCCCGAGCTGCCCGAGTAGTTGAGCCGCCGGCACCCCTCACTGCAGACGGCGCAAGCCGAAATCGGCGAGACAACCCTCGATCGGGCGGTTCTTGTTCGCACTCTTTGCCCGGTCTTCGCAGGCGGCGACGACTGCCGCAAACTCGTTTTTCGAAGGCGGTTGTCCGGCTGCCGTCTGCCATTCGCGCAATTCGGAGGAAGCGCTCGCGGGTGTCACGGCATCAGCCGTGACGCAAGCGACGAGGCCAAGGAGAACAAAGAACGCCACCCCCCGCATCTGCAACACCCCGGTTAAATCTTCGACAACTTTCCCCAGCCCAACCGTACCCGGTGAGGCCCGGCTCCGCCACCCTTTTCAGATTTCTTACAGCCGATCAGGCTTACTCGACTTCTGTGAACCCGAGCTGGTCGGCCAGCCCGTAGCCTTCGGCCAATGTGCGCAGTTTGTACCAGGTGGCATCCTCGATCTCGATGCCGTTATTGCGGCGGTCCTCTTCGCGCATGTGCTCGATTTCGCCCGGATAGTAAACGCCGCTGCTGCCTTCGGCCGGTTTCGTCGCCTTCAAATACTGCGCAAACTCGCCGATGTCCTTTTTGAACTGGGCGAGCGGGCGGAAGGCATCGACTTTGAATACCGCCATGAAGCAGCCGTCATTGTGGCGGCCGGTCGGCTCGACCCCAAAGCCGAGCCCGGTCAACAAACCGCACAGGATTTCGACCATGACCGACAGGCCATAGCCCTTGTAGCCTTCGCTGCCGCCGACCGGGAGGAGGGCGCCGCCCTGGCGGAGCTGGCTCGGGTCGGTGGTCGGCCGGCCGTCGTGGTCGATGATCCATCCCGGTGGGACTGGCGTGCCGCGGGCGACCGACAGCGCGATCTTGCCGGCCGCGGCCGCCGAAGTCGCCATGTCGAGGTAGAGCGGCCCCTCGAGATCGGAGGGCATCGCGATCGAGATCGGGTTGGTGCCGAGCCGCGCCTCGCGCCCGCCAAACGGCGCCACCGCCTTTGGCGAACGCCCCGAATCGGCGGTGATCAGCCCAATCATGCCCGCCTTCGCCGCCATTAGGGTATAGCTGGCGAGCCGGCCGATATGGCCTTGGCGAAACACTGTGGCGGCTGCGACGTTCGACTTTTCGGCCTTTTCGATGGTGAGGCGCATGGCCCGCTCGTTGACCACATAGCCAAAGCCCCAATGTCCGTCGACGACCGTGGTGGTGGGTGATTCCTGGACGATCTTCCAGGGTGCGCCGGGCACGATATGACCGACCTTGATCCGCTCGATATAGGTCGGGATCTGGATCACACCGTGCGAATCGTGGCCGGCGAGGTTGGCGTTGACCACGTGCCTCACGACGATTTCCGCCTCTTCCGGCGGCGTCCCCGCCGCCACGAACAGCGCCCGCCCGATTTCGGTCAGACGCTCAGCCGGGATTTTCGGCATCGCGTTCTCTCCCTAATGCGCCGCGCCAAAGCTGGCGGGGTCGATCGTAATTCCATAAAAGCGCTGCGGGTTGTCGAAGAAGATCTTTCGCTTCAGCCCGTCCGCGATGTCGGTGCGATCCGCCAGGGTCGAAACCGCGTCGGGAAACTGCCCGTCCCAATGCGGGTAATCCGACGCGAACAGGATGTTGTCCGCCGGGAAGAATTCGGGCACGTAGCGCAAGGTCTTCTCCTCCGGCTCGCAGGACACGAAAACCCGGCCGCAGGTCATGTATTCCGACGGCTTCGCCTTCAGGAGCGGCGCGTCGAATGTCCGGAATTCGTATTCCTCGTCCATGTGCTCCATCCAGAACGGGACCCAGCCGATCCCGGCCTCGAGAAAAGCGACGCGCAGATCGTGAAATTTCTCCAATAGACCGCTGTAAATGACCGCCGTGCAGGCGATCAGCTGCTCCGGCGCGTGCGACAAAGTATGGATCTGCAGGAAATTCTCGAAATGGCACAGCGGGTCGAGCGTGTCGCTGCCCGAGGCGTGGAACGCCACCGGTACGCCCTGCCGCGCGCATTCCTCGTAGAACGGCCAGAAATCGCGGTGCGCT
>Ga0209656_10003511_pt1 | contig 10142 bp, 7 predicted proteins | sample BogFormECP12_OM2_FD_188239 | JGI IMG/M metagenome (GOLD analysis project Ga0209656, IMG submission 188239) | Bog forest soil microbial communities from Calvert Island, British Columbia, Canada - ECP12_OM2 (SPAdes) (version 2) | ecosystem: Environmental > Aquatic > Freshwater > Wetlands > Bog ... | reverse complement strand
TCGGTCACGAATACGCGGGCGAGATCGCGGAGCTCGGCGCCAACGTGCGGCGGCTCAAGGTCGGCCAGCGGGTGTCGGGCGAGGGCCACGTGATCGGGATGCGAAGCCGCGCCGCCCGCGGCGGGCGCTATCATCTCGATCCCGAAACGCGCGGCATCGGGGTCAACATCCCCGGCGCCTTCGCCGAATATGTGCGGGTGCCCGCGTTCAACATCGTGCCGCTGCCGGACGACGTCGACGACGAGCTCGGCGCGATTCTCGATCCGCTCGGCAACGCGGTCCATACCGCGCTCTCGTTCGATCTCGTCGGCGAAGACGTCTTGATCACCGGCGCCGGCCCGATCGGCATCATGGCGGGCGCGGTCGCGCGCCATGTCGGGGCGCGCCACGTCGTGATCACCGACATCAATCCGCGGCGCCTCAAGCTCTCGGCCGAGGTCGCCGACGTCGTGCCGGTCGACGTGTCGAAGGAGGATCTCCGCGACACGATGAAACGCCTCAAGATGGCCGAGGGGTTCGACGTTGCGCTCGAAATGAGCGGCGCGCCGGCGGCGTTCGACCAGCTGTTCGACGCCATCATCACCGGCGGGCGGGTGGCGCTGCTCGGCCTGCCGGCGAGGCCGACGCCGGTCGACTGGAACAAGGTCATCTTCAAGCAGCTGACCCTCAAGGGCATCTACGGCCGCGAGATGTTCGAGACCTGGCACAAGATGATCGCGATGCTGGAGAGCGGCCTCGACGTGCGCAAGGTCATCACCCACCGCCTGCCGGCGAGCCGGTTCCTCGAAGGGTTCGAGATGATGCGTCGCGGCGACTGCGGGAAGATCGTGCTGGATTGGACGGCCTGAGGCTGCGCACGATCGCGGCCTGCGAACGACCGCTCGAGAGCCTGGACCAAAGGCGGAGGGGGGGTCGTCAAATTGCACAGGTAGACCCCACTCGACCTCCAAAGGCGATTCTATCAAACCCGCATACGAGGACCAGATCCAGATTCTCTCCAAGAATCCGCCATGTGATTCAGTCTTGCTGCGGCGGCCTTTGCGCCGTCCTTTCCTTAGTCCTGTTGGCCGTTTGGGGCACTAGCACAGGCGCGCAAGAGATTTATTTCTGGCCAGAGGAAGACCTGGCGGCCATCGACGCGGGCTTGATCGCGGAAGCCAAGCATTCAATCGACTTCGCCTCTTACGCTTTGACGGAGGGCGTGATCCTGCAAGCCCTAAACGACGCGGACCGCCGCGGAGTGACCGTCCGCATTGTCCTCGATCCGCGCAAGCATCTTGATTTCGGCAAGCTCGGCGACCTTTCCAACAACGTTCGGATGAAACGGTTTGGGCCGCTGATGCACATGAAAGCCTACGAAGTTGATGGTCAGTTGCTCAGAACGGGATCGGCGACTTTCAATTCGGGTGGCGAGCGACGACAGGACAACGATTTGATCGTGTTCCACGATGCAAGAGCCGCCGCTCAATTCGAGGCCCATTTTGAGCGCATGTGGAACGCTGCGCAGCCGATGATCGAATTTGAGCCGGCGACAAAGGCTTTGGGGCCAGAATGATGCGGCTCGCCGAATGCACGCCAAAAATTCCACGTGTTGGCCAATAGAAACCTCGAGTTTGTCGAACTCTTAGTTCCTCAGTTCAGCGCCACGCGATAGGCAGCCTGGGTCTTGCCGGCGATTTCGTCGACCGTCACTCCGGGGGCGAGCTCGACGAGCGCCATGCCGCGATAGCCGTGCTTGTCGATCGAAAAGACGCCGAGATCGGTGATGACGAGGTCCACGACCTTCGAGCCGGTCAGCGGCAACTCGCAATGATGGAGGAGCTTCGGCCCGTCCTTGCCGACATGCTCCATCACCACGACGATGCGCTTGACGCCGGCCACGAGGTCCATCGCGCCGCCCATGCCCTTGACCATCTTGCCCGGGATCATCCAGTTCGCCAGATCGCCGGTCTCCGAGACCTGCATCGCGCCCAAAATGGCGAGGTCGATATGGCCGCCGCGGATCATGCCGAAGGAATCAGCGCTCGAGAAGAAGCTCGTCGTCGGCAATTCAGTGACGGTCTGCTTGCCCGCGTTGATGAGGTCCGGGTCCTCCTCGCCCTCGAACGGGAACGGCCCCATGCCGAGCATGCCGTTTTCGCTCTGCAGCTGCACGCTCATGCCCTTCGGGATGTAGTTCGAGACGAGCGTCGGGATGCCAATCCCGAGATTGACGTAGAAGCCGTCCTTCAGCTCCTTGGCGGCGCGCGCCGCCATTTCATCGCGGGTCCAGGCCATGGGAATCTCCTTGGGTCAGGCTGCGTCGCGCTTGCGCGTGGTGCGCTGCTCGATGCGCTTCTCGGCGTTGGGCGCGTGAACGATGCGCTGCACGAAAATGCCGGGGGTCATGATGTGATCCGGATCGATCTCGCCGGGCTGGACGAGATGCTCGACCTCGACGATCGTCAGCCTGGCAGCGGTCGCCATCATCGGATTGAAGTTGCGCGCCGTCTTACGGTAGACGAGGTTGCCCTCAGTATCGCCCTTCCAGGCGTGGACGAGCGAGATGTCGGCGACGAGGCCGGTCTCCATGAGATAGGCCTCGTTGTTGAAGTCGCGGATTTCCTTGCCCTCGGCGACGATGGTTCCGACGCCGGTGCGGGTGAAGAAGGCCGGAATGCCGGCGCCGCCGGCGCGGATGCGCTCGGCCAACGTGCCTTGCGGGTTGAACTCGAGCTCGAGCTTGCCCGACAGATAGAGGTTGGCGAAGATCTTGTTCTCGCCGACGTAGCTCGAGATCATCTTCTTGATCTGGCCGGTCTCGAGCAGGACGCCGAGGCCAATGCCGTCGACGCCGGCGTTGTTGGAGACGACGGTCAGATCCTTCACGCCCGTTTTGCGCAAGGCCTCGATCAAGATTTCGGGGATGCCGCAGAGGCCGAAGCCTCCGGCCATGATCATCATGCCGTCCTTGGCGGCGCCGGCGAGCGCCTCGTCAGCGGTGGCGTAGACTTTTTTCATCGACAAGGGTCCCACGAAAGCGCGGTGTTCCTATCGCTCCCGCGGGTCGACTGCAAGCGCCGAGGCGAGCCGGCGCCGCGGGTCAGCCGTCGCCGCGACCGACGGGACCGTGCCGGGATGCGCTTCGCCAAGGCGAAGTGAGCCGCCCGTCGCACCTCATTCAGCCTCCGCCCCGCCTCAACCGGCCGGCTTCGGCGAGCCATGCGGCGACGACGGCGCCGAGCAGCAGCGCCAGACCGAAGAACCCCGACGCGAGCGATGTCGAGCGGGCGCCGATCAGTTCGCTCGAGCCGGTCCGCTTGATGCCGATATAGTCGCTTCCTCCGTAACTCGGGCCCGAATTGAGGCCGACGACGCGAGGGATCGCGACATCGCCGCCGGCTGCCGCCAACCTCCGCACGGTGCCGCCGGTCGCTTCGGCGATCGGACGCAGCTTTTCCGGAGTCGAGACCACGTCCTGCAGTTCGAGAGGATTGGCAGGGCCGACGCTGACCAGCGCGACATGCTGGCCATCCTCAGCGCGATAGAGACCGTAGCGGTCGACCGCGACATGCGCGCGGGCAAGACCCGGCGCTTCGGGCGTCATGGTCAGCTTCGTCCTCGTGCCGTCAGGCGCGACGAGATCGGTTTCGCGCTCGGCGCCGCTCGCGCTTTGACGCTCGACCGTGACGTCGCGTCCTTTGGCGCTGGCGCGAAGCGCCTCTTCCTCGAGCTCCGGCTCCTTCATCAGCCAGTGGGCCAGGCGGCGCAGAAGATCGAGATAGGGTCCCCCGCCATCGTAGCCGCGCGCCCAGAGCCACATCTGGTCGCTGAGCAGGAGACCGACCCGCCCTTTATCGACGCGCGAAAGCATGAGCAGGGGCTTGTCGTCGGGGCCGTTCATCACCGTTTCGCCGCCCGTCGCCCTGGCGCCGATCAGCCGGAACCAGCGGCCCCAGGCGCCATCGCCGCTTTTGGCGTCGAGGCCTGAAAGGCCGCGGGTGACCGGGTGACGGAGGCCTTCCTCCGACACTTTCGCCTGGAACGGCGCCTCGACGTCCTCGCCCGTCGGCTCGGCCGGCGCGATCACGCCGAGCGGGGAATAGAAGAGGCCGTCCGGGGTGGAGAACTCCGGCCCTTCGGCCATCAACAACGCGCCGCCCTCGCGGACGTAACTGGCGATGTTGTCGAGATAGGCATAGGGCAGGATCGACTGCTGGGCGTAGCGGTCGAAAATGATGAGGTCGAAATCCTTGATCTTTCGCCCGAAGAGATCGGCGACCGGGAAGGCGATCAGCGACAATTCGTTGATCGGCGTGCCGTCGCCGCCCTTTTCCGGCGGCCGCAGAATGGTGAAATGGACGAGATCGACGTTCGGGTCCGATTTGAGCAGATTGCGCCACATCCGCTCGCCTGGATGCGGCTTGCCCGAGACGAGCAGCACATGCAGCTTGTCGCGCACGCCCTCGATATTGACGACCGCCCGGTTGCTGTCGGTCGCGAGCTCGCCCTCGACCGGGGCGACCTCGAGCTCGATCACATTGGGGCCGGCATGGTCGATCGGCGCCTCGACGTTGATGCGCTCGCCGACCCTGGCGTCGAGAGTGGCGATCGTCGCGCGGTCGCGCCGCACCGCGAGCGTGACCGGCTCGCCGTGGTCGGCGCTGTCGAGAACGCGGAGCGCAATGACCTGATCCTTGCCGACGATCCCGTATCGCGGCGCCTCGATGAGTTCGATTCGGCGCTGCCGCTCGCCCTCGTGGCCGGTGATCAGCGCGTGCAGCGGCGCGTCGAAACCGAGCGCGGCGACGGACCCCGGGATGTCGTGAACGTCGCCGTCGGTGATCATGATCGCCCCGCCCACGCGCTCCGGCGAAGCGTCCGAGAGCGCCCCGCGAAGCGCGGCGAAGAGCTTCGTGCCCTCCGTGTCCGATTCCTGGCGCGAGGTCTCGACGACGCGGAGATCCACGTCGGCAAGCGCGTTCAGCCGCGCCTTCAATTCGTCGCGCGCCTTGTCCGTCTGGCCCGGCCTCTCGCCGATGTCCTGGCTCGCCGAGCGGTCGACGACGAGGGCGACGATGTCCTTCAGCGGGCGCCGGTTCTCCTGCACGAGATTGGGATCGCAGAGGCCCAGAATGAGAAGCGCAAAGGCGAGCGCACGGAGCCAGGCGCCGCGCACGCGACGCCAGACGAGAACGATCGTGATGGCGAGCGCCGCAGCCGAGAGCGCGACGATCGCCCATGGCGGGAGGAAAGGAGAGAATGCGATCGACCAGACGCTCAACGGGTGAGCCTTTCGATGATGTCCTTCGCGTGGACCTGGTCGGCCTTGTAATTGCCGGTGAGCGTGTACATCACGAGATTGATCCCGCTGCGCAAGGCGAGCTCGCGTTGGCGGGCGCCGCCCGGAATGAGCGGATAGAGCGGGGCCCCCTCCGCGTCGCTCGCCCAGGCCGCAGCCAGATCGTCGGAGGCGATGATGATCGGCGAGACGCCGTCGCCCGCTCGCGCCGGCCTGCCCTTGTCGTTCGAATCGGCCGGCGGAAGCGCCTCGATCCATGTCTGGCCGACCGCCGTCCGGCCGACGATGCGGTCAAGGAGATAAAAGGTCTTGGTCAGCACGTGGTCGCGCGGAACCGGCTCGAGCTCCGGCACGTCCACGCCTGCGAGCAGCGCGCGCAGCCAACGCGCCTCCTCGGTCGGAGCGCCGCCCGGATGCGAGATGAGCGCGTCGCGCGTGTCGAAGACGACGGTTCCGCCGTTCTTCATGTAGGCGGCGATGCGCGTGCGAGCCTCAGGCTGGGGTTGAGACTGACCCGCGACGATCGGCCAGTAGATCAGCGGATAGAAGGCGAGCTCGTCGCGCGCCGGGTTAACGGCAATCGGCTCGGCGAGCTCGGCGGAGGTGCGGGAAGCGAGCACGCGCGTCAGTCCGATGAGCCCCTCCTTCGAGGTCTCGTCGACCGCCGCATCGCCGGTCACGACATAGGCGAGGCGAGCCGAAAGAGCCGCGTCCATATCGTGCGGTCCGGCGACGCCGGCCGCCCGGCTCGAATGGGGGACCGAAAAAGCGCCGAGCGCCACGGCGAATGCAAGCGCCGCGATCGCGCCTCGACGGCGGAAGGTCGCGGCGCCGGCAAGCCAGGCGGAGATCAGCGCGTCGATCATGAGGCCGATGAGCGAGGCAGGCAGCAGCCAGCGGCGCAGATCGATCGGCGGAGCAATCGCCAGCGCGCCTTCACGCACGGTCAAAGCGCCATAATCGGCGCGCGCCAGCGCCTGGCCCTGCGCAAGAGCGTTGACCGCGCTCAGCGACTCCTGCGCGCCGTAGAGGCCCGGCGGATGCAGCGGATCGCCGACGCCGGAAAAATCATCGCCGATCGGCTGGGCCTGGGCAGGCGGGGACCCGAGAACGCCGAAGCCGCTAAGCGTGCGCCAGGGCGCCAGGCTTGCGGTGCGCTCTCCAGGCTTCGGATTCGCCGCCGCTGCCGGCGCGCCGGCCTTGGCCACAATCCGGCGAAGCATGTCGACGAACAGCCCCGAGAGCGGCAGATTCGACCACGTCGTGTCGGCCGTCACGTGGAAGAGAACGATCAGGCCCTTGCCGCGCGGTCCGGCGGTCACGAGCGGAGTGCCGTCGCCGAGCCGCGCCCAGACCTTGTTGGCGAGAGCGGCGTCCGGCTCGGCCAGCACCTGCCGCGAGACTGTCACCTCCTCGGGCGCGGCGAGGCCGAAGAATGGACTCCCCTCCTCGAAGGGCGCGATGTGTTTCGGCGTCTCCCAGGAGAGCGCGCCTCCCAGCAGGCGACCGCCTCGCCTCAGTTCGCTCGGCGTCAGATCGTCGTCCCCGGCGGCGAGCCGCGTGCCGGCGAATCGCAGAAGGACGCCGCCCTGGTCGAGAAATTCGACAATCGCGTCGCGCTCCGGCCCGGGGGCGACGCTCATGTCGGCAAGCGCCAGCACCGAAGGCTTTTCCGCCAGCAGCGAAACGATGGGATCGCTCGACGAATCATGCCATTCGCTGACATCGGCGAAAGGCTCCAGCGCGCGTTTCAGATAGTAGTTCGGCGCGAGCAGCGGCTGGGCGACGTCGGCGCTCGCGCCCGAGGCGATCGCCACCCGCCGGCGTCGAGAGCGCTCGTCGACGAGCCAGGTCGCGCCCGCCGAGCGGTCGCCGTCGATCACGACGCGCGAGATGTCGTTGCGCACCTCGACAGGCAGGTCGAAGCGCGCCTCGGTCAGGAGGGTCTCGCCGAAGTCGAAAGGCGCGCGGCCAACTTCGCGCCCCTGCGAGTCGAGTGCGCGCACTGTGCCCTTGGGCGGCGCGAGACGATCAGAGCGCGTCAGCCGGACAGCGAGGGCGCCCGCTTCGTTGTTGACGCCGGCGATGGCGCGCGCGCCGGTTCCGTCGGTCACGACCTCGACCGAGCGCGTGAGCGCCTGAAGCCGCGCCGCGAATTCGCTCGCGCCGCCGAGTTCCACCCCGTCGGCGATCCAGAGAATCTCCGTCTTCGGCTCCTTCGCGAGAAATTGCTCGATGGCCGGCAGCGCGGTCTCTCGCGCCGGCGCGAAGGGGACCGGGGCCAGCGATCGCAGATGTCCCTGGATTTCGGCCATGTCGAGCGGCGCAATGGCTTCTGCGCCCTGCGACGGCGGTTTGATCGCGACTGCGCGACCGGCGCGGGCGGCTGTTTCCATCCGCTGCCGGGCGAAGTCGATGCGCTTTTCGAAGGCAGGCGCAGCCGCCCATCCGTCATCGATGAGGACGAGGAGCGGCCCGGAGCCGGCCAGGCCGGCCAGGCTGTTCCACAGCGGCTCGGCCATGGCCAAAATGATCAGAGCGCCGATCGCGAGGCGCAGCGCCAGGATCGGCCATGGCGTCCGCGCCGGCTCGGTATCCTTCGGGTCGAGGCCCATGAGGAGACGGAGCGGCGGAAACAGCGTTTGCCTTGGCCTCGGCGGCGTGACGCGCAAGAGGAAATAGAGCGCCGCGAGGCCGACGAGGGCAGCCAGCACGGCGGGGGCGGCAAAGGCGAGCGGGAGGCCAAACACGATCAGGCGCTCCGGGCTTCGCCGAACTCGGGGGTGGAGAGCCGCACGCGCAGCGCCAGAAGCACTTCCGCCGCTGACGCGTCGGTGCGGTGGAGGCTCATTCCCCAACCGAGGCGCCCGGAGATCCGCCGCAGCGCGTCACGGTGCGCTGCGAGCCGGCCGAGGTAGGCGTCGCGCAGATTCTGCGCCCGGGGGCTCACGAGCCGGTCCGCGCCGGCCGGATGGAGGAACTCGACGTTACCCGAGAACGGATAGACCTCCTCGATCGGATCCACGATCAGAACGAGTTCGCCGATCGCGCCTTCGGCGCTGATCGCACGCATTGCCTGCTCGGTTTTTTCGGGTTCGCCAAGAAAGTCGCCGACGAGGAGCGCCATCGACCGGGAGGGCGCCGGCGCCAGCGGGGGCAAGCCGGCTTCAGAGGCGCCGTGCAGGCGCTCGTCGGTCGCGATCGCCTCGGCGAAACGCTCGATCACCCCCTGCGACGCAAGCGGGCGCGTTAGTCCGAGAAGACCGGCGCGCTCGCCGCCGCGCACGCATAAGTCCGCGAAAGCGAGCGCGAGCGTGGCGGCGCGGTCGATTTTCGACGTCTGCGAGAGGCTCGATCCGAACCGCATCGACGCCGACCGGTCGAACCAGATCCAGACAGTGTGGGCGGCCTCCCATTCTCGTTCGCGCACAAAAGCGTGCGCTTCGCGGGCCGAGCGCCGCCAGTCGACCCGCGAGGACGGCTCTCCCGACACGAACGGCCGGAATTGCCAAAACGTTTCGCCCGATCCGGCGCGCCGGCGCCCATGAACGCCGTGGCGGACGGTCTGCGCGACCTTGCGCGCCGCGATCACGAGGCTCGGCAGGCGCGCGGAGAGCGTCGCTGCGTCCTGACGGATGGAGGGGGAGATCGTCATTGCGGCGAACGAGGATAGCGGCGAGTCATTGAACGAACTTCGTCACAAGGCGCGCGATCACGGCAGTGGTGGTTTCGCCCTCGGCGCGGGCGGCGAAAGTGAGCGCCATCCGGTGCTTGAGAGCCGGCTCCGCCAGCGCGGCGATGTCCTCGAGCGAGGGCGAGAGCCGCCCATCGACCAGCGCCCGCGCGCGGGCGGCCAGCATCAGCGCCTGTGCGGCGCGCGGCCCCGGCCCCCAGCCAATCCCCTTGGTCAGCTCCGGGTCGCCCTCGCCGGGCCGCGCCGCCCGCACGAGGTCGAGGATCGCCTCGACGACCCGATCGCCGATCGGCGCCCGGCGGACGATGTGCTGCGCCGCCAGCAGGTCCTCGGCCGTCATGACGGGTCTCGGCTTCGCCTCGCGGTCGCCGGTCGTCTCGATGAGGATCCGACGCTCGGCCGAACGGTCGGGATAGCCGACGTCCACCTGCAGGAGGAAGCGGTCGAGCTGCGCCTCGGGGAGCGGATAGGCCCCTTCCTGCTCGAGCGGGTTTTGCGTCGCGAGCACATGAAACGGGCTCGGCAGGTCGTGCCGCGCGCCGGCGACGGTGACGTGGTGTTCCTGCATCGCCTGCAGGAGGGCGGACTGTGTTCGGGGGCTTGCCCGGTTGATCTCGTCGGCCATCAGGAGCTGCGCGAAGATGGGGCCCCGAATGAAACGGAAGATGCGCTTGCCGTCGAGTCCCTCCTCCATCACCTCGGAGCCCAGGATGTCGGACGGCATCAGGTCGGGGGTGAACTGCACACGCAGCGCGTCGAGGCCGACGACAATCCCCAGAGTCTCGACGAGCTTCGTCTTGGCGAGACCAGGAACGCCGATCAGGAGCCCGTGTCCTCCCGCCAGCAGGATGGCGAGCGTCAGATCCACGACCCGCTCCTGGCCGAAGATGACGGCGCCGATCTCCGCGCGCGCCGCGGCGATCCGCTCAAGCGTCGCGTCGACGTCGCGCGTCAGGAGGCTGGGGCTAAGGGTATCGGTCACAGTCATTCGGTTGTCCTTTGCGCCGCAGCGCCTCGCGTCCGGTTTCGCTTTTGCGCCGGGCGCACTAGATTGACGGGCGTCCCTCCGGCGAAGCACGTATCATGCCGATGTCAGAACTGCCCGTAAACCCGCGCCAGACCACCGCGGACCCCACGAGGTCCCCCGAGCAGGCGCTAAGGGGGCTT
>Ga0209656_10003510_pt1 | contig 10145 bp, 9 predicted proteins | sample BogFormECP12_OM2_FD_188239 | JGI IMG/M metagenome (GOLD analysis project Ga0209656, IMG submission 188239) | Bog forest soil microbial communities from Calvert Island, British Columbia, Canada - ECP12_OM2 (SPAdes) (version 2) | ecosystem: Environmental > Aquatic > Freshwater > Wetlands > Bog ... | reverse complement strand
CCGTTCTCCTCGACAGCCCGCACCAGCACCCCGGGTCGCTCGGGAAGGCCGACGGCGCTGCGCATCCTGCGCCCCTCGCGGGCTGAGACGACCGCCACGCCGAGGCGCGGGCTCTGGCGGCCCGAGAGCATCCGCTCGAGCCCCTCGCGCACCGAGGCGGACGGGATCGCGAGCAGGAACCCAGGGTCGCCGCGGAGGGCGTTCAGGCCGAGGACGGCGCCGGTGTCATCGACGACGGGACCCCCGCCCGCGCCCCGCGGCATCGGCGCCGTGTGCTCGAGCATCTCGAGCGCACGCCCGCCGCGCGAGCGGACCGTGAACGGCTCGCACGAAACCATCCCCGCCGTGATCCGCAGGCCGGTGCCGGGGTCCCCGAGAGCGAAGACCGTCGTTCCCGGCGGCGGCGTCTGCGTCGCCCAGCGAACCGGGGGCGCCGCGCCCGTCTCCACGCGCAGCAGCGCGAGGCCGAGGCGCCGCTCGACGCCCGCCACCTCGCCCTCCACGGTGCCGGCGCCCGGGAGGGCGAGCTGGACACGGTCCTGGATCAGACGGTGGCGCAGCACCAGCACGCGATCGGGACCCACCACGATCCCCGAGCCACGTCTCGCCCCACGGCCGAGTGCCGCGACGGACCCTCCGACGTCGAATATAGTCTGTTGCAACATGCAAGCAACATATCACCACGTCGCTCGGCACCGAGCCGAGCCCGAGGACCTCGCCGTCGCCTGCCGACTCGTCGGTGACAGCTGGTCGTTGCCGCTGGTGGCGTCCCTGCTCGACGGGCCCCGCCGCTACACGGAGATCCAGGAGCTCCTTCCGGGGATCGCCCCCAACATCCTTACGGCCCGGTTGCGGCGGCTCGAGCAGGAGGGCCTGATCGACTCGCACCGCTACTCGGCGCGCCCGCCCCGCTTCGAGTACCGCCTGACGACGGACGGCGAGGGCCTCGCCGACGCGATCCACGTGCTGGCCGGCTGGGCGGGACGACGGGCGACCGGCGAGCCCGCGCCCACGCACGCCGCCTGCGGCACGGCCCTGGAGACGCGATGGTGGTGCCCGGCCTGCGAGGTCACCGCGTCCGAGGAGGCGACGGAGAGCCCGATCGTCGTCTGAGCGGCGCCGCTGCTGCTCAGCCGCCCGCCGCGGGCCCGGCACCGCGGCTTCCGGGCCGAGCGCTGCGGGTCCCGGGCCGAGCGCTGCGGCTCCGGTACGCCCGGACCTTTGTGCGATTGCCGCAGACCGCCATCTCACACCAGACCCCGGCGCGGTTGCGGGAGCGGTCGTAGAACGCGTATTGGCAGTCGTCGGCCCTGCACGCCTTCGCACGCCGCCATGTGCCGTCGCCGACGGCGCGGGCGACCGGGACCAGCAGGCGCGCCAGCCCGCCCGCGACGCCCTCGGCCGCCGGCCTGAGGGCGGCCATCTCGGCGCCGCCGAAGTGCACCGCCAACTCGCCACGGCGCGCCGTTCGCTCGAGCGCCGCCCACCCGGCTGCGGCGTCGCCGCCGCCGTTGTTGTTCGCGAGCATCAGGGAGCGCAGGCCCTCGCGCAGCTCACGCGCATGCGCGAGCGCGTGGCCGTCGGCCGGGGTGGACCGCGGCCGCAGCAGGTCCCGCTCCACGAGCCAGCCGGCCAGGGCGGCAGGGGACCCGAGCTCGTCGGCGCCCGTCTCGAGGTCGAGCGTGTTGACGAAGTCGATCACGACCTCGAGGCCGTCGGGAATCGGCGATGCAGCTGTGGGTGACACCGGTGTCCCTTTGTGGTAGGTTACATACCCGCCGCAACCAGCTATCGCATTACGGAGGTTTCACGATGATCGTATCGCAGCGAACAGCCGGGATCCGCCGCGTGGCGCTGCGGCGGGCACGCACGACCGCGGGAGGCGACGCTCACGGCGAGGGGGCGACGGCCTGCGGACCGCTCGATCGCCTGCTCGCGCGGCTCTTCTCGGGACGCCTCGACCGTGCCCTGGCCGCGGGTGCCGATCCGGCCACCTCGCCTCGTCTGGCCGCGAGGGCGGCGATCCTCACCTCGCCGGGCACGCGGGCCGAGCTCGCACGATGCCTCGAAGGGCTCGTCGCCGCCGCGCACGGGCCCCACCGCCGCTGGTGGGCCGCCTCGCAGTACGCCACCGTGCTCGCGAACGCGGAGGAGCTGCAGGCGCTCGCCGGGGTGCTCCGCGGCCCCGTGCCGGCCTATGCGCGCGGTCTCGCCCTGCTGCACGAGCTGGTGCGCGACGGCGCCGGCCCCGCCCACCAGGGTCGACCGGAGGCGCTGGCCGGAGAGCTCGCGCGCGCATGGACCGCGCTCGCCGGCTCTCGCTAGCTCAGCCGTCGATCGAGACGTGGCCCGGCAGCGCGGCAACACGGGCGAGCCAGGCCCTGATCGCGGGGTACCCAGCCAGCTCGAATCCCCCCTCGTCCGCGACGTGGGTGTACGCGTAGAGCCCGATATCCGCGATCGTGTAGCGCTCGCTGACGAGGTACTGCTTCCCCGTCAGGTGTCCCTCGATCGCGTCGAGCGCCGCGTACCCGCCACGATGGCGGGCCGCCAGCTCGGCCGCCGGCGGGGCCTCGCTCGCGACGTGCAAGAGGAAGCGCGCGACGGCGATGTTCGGCTCGTGGCAGTACTGCTCGAAGAACAGCCACCGGAGCACCTGCGCGCGCTGGAAGCCGTCGTTCGGGAGATAGGGCGTGCCCTCTGCGAAGTACCACAGGATCGCGTTCGACTCGGCCAGAGCGCGACCGTCGTCGAGCACGATCGTGGGCACGCGCAGGGCCGGGTTGAGCCCGCCGAGCAGCTCGCCTCTGCCCGAGCGGTCGACAACGTCGACCTCCGCGCGCTCGTAGGGAGTCCCCAGCAGCGCCAGCAGGAGACGCACCTTGTAGCAGTTGCCGGATACACGTGAGTCGTAGAGCAGCACGCGAAGCTGCCACCGGACTGCCGCGAGCGCCACCAGCGCCCGCGGCAGCAGGTCGAACGAGCGGGTCCCCTAGGCGTTGGCGCCCGGGCGGCCCCTCATAGCCCTTCCAGGAACGGCACCAGATGGCTCATGAATTCGTTGTCCGGGTAGGCCCCGGCGGGGTCGTTGTGGGCGTAGACGTTCTCCTCTTCCACGAGCGTCACGTTCGAGCTCGGGATGTGCGACTGCGCCGCCAGCACTTCCGCCGCTTCCAGCGTGTTGAAACCTCCCCCGAGCAGCTTGTCCAGTTCGGAGTCGATCGCGAGGATGTGCAGTGACGTGGGCAGTTCGCTGCCGTGGATCGCGTCCTCTCCGAGGACCGCCTGCGCCGGGTTGGCGTTGCCGTCCGCGACGGCGCCGGTGTCGATCGTGAGCCTTTCGGGGAAGTACCACTCCTCGCCGTCAGCCTTCAGCAGCCCCGTCCCGCTGAGCATTTCGGCGTAGCGCTGGATCGGCGTGATCGCACCGGTCCCGTCCCACGTCCACGGTTCGCCCGGGCCGGCTTCGACGATCCCCGTCCCCGCGTGCACCTGCGCGGCCGCGAGGTTGATCGGCGATGTGCCGACGTTGACGCCGTAGGCGAAGCCTGCTTCGTTCGTCGCAGGGACGACTTCGCCTTTGCTGTTGCGGGTCTCCAGGTTCGGCGGCAGCAGTGGCCAGCCGGCGAGCTGGGAGGCTTCGCCCGGAGCCTGGTGCGCCAGCGCCGATCCGACCATCCCGAACAGCCCGAGGAACGGAGCCGGGATCCCGCCGAAGGCCAGCCACGGCGACTTGGTGTTGAGATTGGCCAACTTGTCTTCGGCTTCCGTGGCGCTGATCGCCGCCGGACCGCTGCCGCCGTCGTCGTAGACGAGACCCGACAGTCCGTCGGCGCCGGGCACGCCGCCGAAGTCCCAGGTCGCATACGCCGTTACGACCGACCCTCCGAGCGAGTGCCCGCCCAGCACGACTTTGCCGCCGAGTGCTTTGGCAGCGTCGATCACGACGTGGAGGTCCTGGACGGCGACGTTCATGCCCCACTGCCTGGCGCCGTCACGAATCGCCGTTCGTTCTCTCACCTGGTGCATGTGGGGTTCCGGGTCGCTCGGTTCGGTCAGGTAGCCGAGGTAGTAACGGAAGAACTGTTTCGGCGTGATTTCGCCGCGCTTGAACTCCTCGAGGCCGCGCTGGTCCTCGAGCCTGTTCTCGCGCCGTTCGACCGACCACACCTGCCAGCCCGGCGCCAGTTCGGTCAGCCACTTCGCGAAGGGCACGAAGTAGCCCGCGCCCGCCGAGGTCCCCGGCTCGAGCACGAGCACGTTCTTCGCCCGTGGCGATCCGATCTTGAGCACGCCGACCTTGTCGAGGCCTTCGGGCGTTTCCGGCGCCGCGAAGCCCTGCATCCACACCCGCTTGACGGTCGTCTGGGCGCTCGCCGACGACGCGCCGGCCAGCGACGGCACAAGCGCCGCCGCGCAGATCGCCCCGAGCAGCCTCGGTCCCGAGATCAGCCTCATCCCCACTCCTCCTCATCGCGCCGGTCGCGACCCTCGTGGTAGCGATCCGTCACGTTGACGCTACCCCCACGCGCCCGTCCTGGCAAGGGGGCGCCTCACCCCTCGCCGGGCTCCTCCTCGTCCTCTGCGTCCTCGTCCTCGCCGTCGTCGCCCGCGTACAGCGACTCCCGCGCGAGCTCCCTGCCCCGGACGTCGAACAGCTTGATCTCGAGCAGGTCGCCGCGGTAGTCGTCGGGGGCCAGCAGCGTGAAGCGATCCTCCACCAGCTCGCACTGATCGACGGCGAGGTCTGCCAGCTCGGCCGTCACGATCCGTCCCCCCGAGACGAGCGGACGTCCCCACACGAGCGTCATCGTGGCCGCGGCGCCAAAGTGGCCCCGCCACGAGCCGACGACCTCCTCGCACAGGTCGAGTCGCCACTCTGGATGGCGGGCGGCGGTCTCCGCGGTGAAGTCGGCGCTTGCGGCGAGCTCGCTCGGCTCGCCGTCGTCCTCGGCGGCGAGGAAGCGGACGTAGCCGAACAGCTCGTATCCGCTCGACGTGGCCGTCGTGGCCGGCACGAACGTGTGCCCGTGCCAACTGCGGTCGGGGTACCAGATCACGGGCCCGGGCTCGCCCAGATCCTCCTCACCCGGATCGATGCGCTCGACCGCCGCCAGGAACTCGCGGCTCAGCCGCTCCTCCCAGCGCCCGTACGGGAGCTCCTCCTGGGGCGGCTCCGCGGCGAACCTGGGGACGAAGCGTTCTACGGGCGGCATCGCGGGCCCAGCCTAGCTGCAGGCCCGTCCGACCGTGTGCCCGCCCGCCGTCGCGCTCACGCCTCCCGCAGCGCCGCCGCCGCGTCCTCGGGGGCGACGATGTTCAGGTTCAGGCCCGTCGAGAGCTCGAGCCCGGCGATGTGGGTGAGCCGTGGCATCACGTCGATCCGCCAGCAGAAGTCCTCCGTGCCGCGCGGCGCGGTCCGGATCCACATGTTCAGGGGAGGGCTTGATCCGAGGTGCCGGCTGAGGCGGCGCAGCCCGTCGTGCAGGAGCGCGGCGCCCGTCGAGCCGTCGTGCTCGAAATGTGCCCGCGGGTGGCGTGGGGCGAGCATCAGCTGGTAGGGCAGGCGCGAGGCGTACGGCGCCATCAGCACCGCCTCCTCGTCGATCGCGACGATCCGATCCTTGCGGCGAACCTCCTCCGCCACGAGGTCAGCCAGCAGACCGCGGCCCATCATCCGGGTCGTGTAGGCCCCCGCCCGCTCCCGCTCGCGCGCGACCTCGGCGGGGACGAAGTCGAGCGCGTACAGCTGGGCGTGGGTGTGCGGCAAGGAGGCACCCGCCTCGCGGCGCTCGTTGACGATCAGCTGCACGTAGGCGCTGGCGGAGTGAACCCGCATCCGCTCCCGCCACACCTCGACCGCCGCGAGCACCTGCTCGGGCGGCAGCTCCGCCAGCGAGAGCACCGGCTGAGGCCCGTTCACGATCACCTCGTGCGACCCCGTCGCGGGCAGTGCGATGAACAGCTCGCGTTCGTCGGCGGGCGCCGCGACGGCGTCGCTCGGGTCGCCGCGCTCCAGGGCCGGGTACAGGTTGGGCACGACCCGCACCGTCCAACCGGGCGAGTCCGGTGCCCCGCCGCCCGGGCGGACGGCGAACAGCTCGGGCGGGGTGCGGCCCTCGTTGCCCGCCGCGAACGGGTCGCCGGCCGGGTCGATCTGCTCGGGTGGGGCGCACGTCGGCGCCCCTCCCGGCCGGCGCGAGCGCTCCCCCGCGACGATCGTCCTGTGCCCGCTGAGCGGGTCGATCCTCAGCTCGGGCACGTTCTCAGCCGGCGAGGGCGTAGCGTCGCACGTCCTGTTCGAGCTTGGCGGCGCTCGCGTAGGGGCCCTGGTGGATGAACTCGCCGCCGCCGCCGTCGTAGAAGACGGTCACGGGCGTGAAGCCGGAGTCGGTGATCGCGAGCCCTGCCTGCCCGTCGGGGTCGTAGTAGCTGGGATAGCTGACCGGGTGGGTGTGCAGGAAGCTCAGCGCTTCCGCCCGGCTGGGGTCGTTGGAGTCGATGCCGATGAACGCGACACGGCGACCCAGCGCCACCGAAGCGAGCTGCAGCGCGCCGAACTCCGAGCGGCACGGCACGCACCACGACGCCCACTTGTTGATCACGACCGGGAGCCCCCGGAGCGCCGCCAGCCGTGCCCGTAGCGCAGGCAGCCCGCCGGAAAGAACCTCGCTCGCCTGGGCGTGCAGAGAGGCCAGGGGCGCCGGCGATCCCCCCAGGCGCACCCGCATCTCGGCGAGCGTGAGGTGGTTGGCGCTCGAACCACTCGAGCTGCCGTGGAGCTCGGTCAGGCCGACCACGAGCAGGACGGCGAGGGCGACGCCGACCGCGAGCAGCGAGAGGCGGGTTGCGCTCATCGCCGGACAGGGTCGCAGATGCGAACCCACTTCAATGCCGGGGCCGCGTGCTATATCCTGCAGTGACTGAGCCGGGCCGATTGCGAAACGACCGGCTGAAGGCGTCCTCGTGGGCGCCACTCCCGAGCCGCCCGAGGCCTCATCGACGGCGGCTCCGTCTCGACGTCCAGAGCCTTGATGGCCGAGTCCACTTCAGTGGCCCTCGCGGCCGCGACCATTCCAACTTCCGCTGACATCAGGCGGGCTGAGAAGCTCGTGCACGAGCGCTTCCTACACGAGGGCGAGGACCCACTCGTCGCGCTGGCCCCTGGCACGCCGCGGCGCCGCGCCCTCGACCGCGCCCTCGACGAGCTCGCCGAGAACCCGAAGGCGAAAGGACCCTCGACCGCGTGGCGGCGCGAATTCTCCCTGCTGCTCGGGCTCGAGCGGCTGCTCTCCGAGGAGGAGCCGCGGCTCGCCGACGGCACCGTGCTGTCGGCCCACCAGGTGGACGCGCTGTCGGGGACCCTCACCGCGCTGCTCGCGGAGGCGCAGCGGGTCGCGGGCGACGGCGACGGCCGTGCCTCGGCCTCGCCGGAGCTGCTGGCCTCTGCCGACATCCTCGGCCCGGGCGGGGTAGCCGGCGCCAACGGTGCGCCCGAGCCCGAGCGCCAGCCCGAGCCCCAGGACGACGACGAGGAGCCCGATGATGAGGAGCAGGACCTCGACGACTTCGACGAGGAGGACGACGAGCTCGGACCGGTTCAGCGGGCAGCACCGGAGGAGGACGAAGACGAGGAGGACGAAGACGAGGAGGACGAGGAGGAGGACGAGGAGGAGGAGGAAGAGGACATCGAGCAGGAAGCCGAGGGCGAGGAGGAGCCCCGGGACTGGGTCGAGGAGGGTGAGGACGAAGGCCTCGGCGAGGAGCCCGAGGACCCCAACGCGGCCAAGCGGTTCTGGTTCGAGCACGCCACCGGCGCCGGCAAGACGGTCGCCGCACTCGGCTTCGTCGAGGCATCCCAGACCGGCGGTGTGCTGATCCTCACCCATCGGCGCAACCTCGTCGACCAGTTCAACGGCGAGCTCCGCGACCGCGGTTACGCCAAGCGCATCAGCCGGCCGCTGCTGAAGGGTGAGGACTCCTACAGCGGGCCGGTCACGGTCGAGACCTACCAGTGGTTCGTCCGCAACGCCGGCAAGATCTCGAGCGCCTACACGATCGTCATCTGCGACGAGGCCCACACGGCGCTCGGCGAGAAGACGAGCGCGGCGATCCGCAACTGGACGGGCCCGATCTTCATCGGCATGACGGCCACCGGTGCCCTGATCGCCCGCCACGTCACCGACCTGTTCCCGACCCAGACCTCCCGCTTCGACCTGGCCCAGGCGGCGCGGCGGGGCGTGATCGCGCCGCTTCGCTGCGTGCGCATCTCCCCCGGCGTCGGCGTCCGGACGATCGCCAAGGTGCCCCTGCGCCGAGGCGAGGTCGACACCGAGTTCGACCAGGACGAGCTCGCCAAACTGCTCGACCAGCAGCCCTTCAACCTTGCCGTCGCCAACCTCTACAAAACGCGATTCAACGGTGTCCCGGGAGTCGTCTATGCGGCCGGCGTGCGCCACGCCTACAACCTCGCCGAAGCGTTCCGGGCCGAGGGCATCAAGGCGCAGGCCGTCTCCGGCGAGACGCCCAAGCGCGAGCTCGTCGAGATCCTCGCCCGCTATGAGCGCGGCGACATCGACGTGCTGATCAACGCCCAGCTGCTGGCCGAGGGCTGGAACAGCCCTCGCGCCACGGTCTGCGTCCACCTCGCCCCGACGGCGTCCAAGCGCATCTACCAGCAGCGTGTCGGACGCGTCACCCGCCGCCACCCCGGCAAGGAGGCGGGCCTCGTCGTCGACTTCGTCCACCCGGCGACGAAGAACGACGACCCGGTCGTGACGCTGCACTCCCTGCTCGACCGCGATGTCTACCGGGGCGGCGCGATCGTTGTCGGTCCCGTCCGGCGAGGGCGCGGCCGCAGGATGCGCGTCGAGCGCCGCGTGCTGCCCGTCTGCGCGGAGGAGGAGCGCCGGTTCGCGGTCTTCGAGCGCGAGCTGTGGCGGATCGCCGTCGAGAACCTCGACTACGGCGAGCAGCACGTGTGGGCTGCACTGGCGGGAGCGCGCGTCGCCCCCAACGGCTGGCGTCGGGCGCGGGCGATGCTCCACTTCGACCGCACCGGCGAGCTCAAGAGCCGCTTCCTGATCACGGCGGTGCAGCGCAACAAGAACCCCCAGCTGCGCCTGCGCGCCCTCGGCGACATCGCCGCCCTACGCGATCCGGACGCGTTCGACACGGCCATCGACATCATCGGCGGTTGGCCGCGCGAGGAGCGCAAGGAGGCCACCAAGATCATGCTGCGGGCACTCGTCGAGCGCCGGATCGGAAGGCGCGACCAGGCGAACGCGTGGATCTGGCGCCTTGCGGAGTACACCCGCGACGTCCACGAGGAGTACGCCGTGCAGCGCTGGCCGGAGACGAAGCGCCTACTCGGCCTGCTCGTCAACTCAGCCGGCGGCGCCCATGCCCGCAACGCCCGCCGGCTCATCCACGCAGCCCGCAAGCAGGACCGGCGGCTCGCGGCGGCTTTGCTCGCGGCGGCGCTGGCGCACACTCCCGAGGCCGAGGAGGCGCTCCGTGGCGCCCGCACGCGGATGGCCCGCAAGCCCCCCGCGCTGGCGCGCGAGCTGCTTCGCAACTTCCCCAAACGCCGCGCCCGCAACGCGCGGCGCCGGCGCAAAGGGGCCAGGATCGCGAACGGCTCCGTCGCAGGGGCCGACGGGGCTAACGGCCTCGTCGCGGGCGACGAGCTCCCAACGGCAGACCTGCTGAGCGAAACGCCCCACGCGAACGGGCACGCCTCCGAGGACGGCGCCGATCTGGACGGCCCCCACGGGGAGGGCGGGGCCCCCAGCACGGCCGAGACCTAAGCTCCAGCTGCAGGCTGGCCCGGTGGTGCTCCGATGTGGACCTCGCCGGCGGCGAGGGCCGTGCGGCCGCCCCCGCTGAGCAACACGACGAGCCGGCCGGCCCCGTCAACGCCCTCGGCGCGCCCGCGCCCGCGCGCCCACACGATCTCCCGCCCGCGCAGGGCGTCCCGCTCGCGCCAGGCGGCGAGCGTGTCCTGCGCGGGCTCCGCCAGCCGGAACGCGAGGGCCTCCAGCAGCTGCGAGAGGATCGGCTCGATCTCCTCGGGCGAGCGTCCCATCGTGGCCGCTGGCAGGCCATCCGCGCCGCCCCGCAGCTGGGCGGGCAGCTCCGCTAAC
>Ga0209656_10003509_pt1 | contig 10146 bp, 9 predicted proteins | sample BogFormECP12_OM2_FD_188239 | JGI IMG/M metagenome (GOLD analysis project Ga0209656, IMG submission 188239) | Bog forest soil microbial communities from Calvert Island, British Columbia, Canada - ECP12_OM2 (SPAdes) (version 2) | ecosystem: Environmental > Aquatic > Freshwater > Wetlands > Bog ... | reverse complement strand
AGGCCAGGGTTGCATCATGACGCTTCGTGGGTGTTCCAAAGCGCCGCATTGGATCGCCCGCGATGGGATGCTCTACCTTCAGGATCTCAGCACCAAACTCGCCCAGGATCGAGGCAGCATAGGGGCCAGCGAGGAAGGTCCCCACGTCGATGACCCGCACGCCACTCATCGGCAGCTTCTCAGTCTCCGCTGGAGTATCCTCCTGTTGACTGCTTTCTTGATCGCCTATATAAATACCGCCGCCTTTCTGCCCGTCATCTGTGGTGCTTGTATCTACTGGGTGCTGCTCCATGAATTCATGTTACTGCAATTTTGTTGGCATTCGCCAGTCCGGAAGCGCGCACCTTACTTTTAGGCGTAAATAGGCTGTAGCGGTGCCTTCCCCCCGGAAGACTTCAAGTCGAGTTTGTTCTTGGTAAGTCCGTCAGCGCCCATGCAACGATCGTTGACGCGGAGACGGATGAAAGAGTGATATCTAATCGGAGGTAAGGCATCTCAAATTTTGACCGGGTGAAAATCCACCTCCAGCTTCTGAAACTGATCACCACGACAATCCATGAATCGAAATGCGCTAGCGTTAATCGCTTTGGTCCTCCTGGCAGGTTGTGTAACGGCTCCTCCACCGCCGCCGACAGCCGATAACCCGGCGAGTCCATCCGCGCCGGAAGCCGCTGTACGACCCCTTCGTAACGCCCTCGGAGCGGACGAACTTACAAAGAAGACTCGCCAGATCTTCGCCCAAGCTGACAAACAGCAGGACCTGCCATCGCCGACTCCGACGCCGCAACAGCAGCAAATGGATCAAATGCCTGGCATGAAGATGCCTTAGCAGGAGTCAAAACCACGACTAACCTCAAAACGACCAAGAGCATGACAGTAAATAAATTTGTCGCTTTCAGCTCGATTTGCGCGCTGACTTTGCCGGCTGGTGTGGCCCGCGAAATAGACGACGCTTTCCAGAGCGTCCAACAGTCGGTCCAGGAACGTACCGGAAAAGCCCTTCGCTGGGAACAGGATCAGACGGCACGCGAGCAAGCTCTGCAAAATGTGCGTCAACTTCTTCGCAAGCCATTGACGATCGATGCCGCTGTTCGGATAGCATTGTTAAACAATCGAGCTTTGCAGGCGACCTTTGAAGAAATTGGCCTTTCGGCCGCGGACGTTCTAGAAGCCGCCACGATCCCGAATCCGAGTTTTGATTTGGCAGTAAGATTTCCGAACAAGCCGCCCTCGGGTACCTACGTCGACTACAGTACAGCCATTGATTTTTTAAGTATCATCATGATTCCGCTGAAAAAGCGCGTTGCGAAGGATCAGCTGGAAGCTGCAGCTCTGCGGGCAGCCGATGCGACGCTCGAACTGGTCTCGCAAGTAAAAGGTGCCTTTTACTCACTGCAAGCTTCTCAGCAGCTTTTGAAGCGGTTCGATTTAGTTGTAGACGCCAACGCGGCTTCGTTGGATCTATCCCAACGGCAGCACGAAGCTGGGAATATCAACGATCTGGCGCTGGCTCAGCAACAGGCAACCTACAGCCGTTCCCGATTAGATGTTGCCGCAACGGAGGCTGAAATCCGGCGGAATCGTGAGAAATTGAATCGCCTGCTCGGCTTGTGGGGCGCGGATACCGACTGGCAAATCGCCGGTGAACTGCCGAAGGTGCCAAATTCCGACCTGCCCATCAGAGGGCTGGAACGCTTGGCAATTTCCCAACGGTTGGACTTACAGGCAGAGTATCTCCGGGTCGCAAGCCAGGCAAAGAATCTCGGGTTGACGAAATCCTTTCGGCTGCTGGGCGCCTTGGATTTCGGCGTCGAAAGCGAACGGGAAACAGACTCGCAAACAAGGACTGGTCCGAGCTTCGCAATAGAGTTGCCAATCTTCAATCAAGGCCAGGCGCCTATTGCCAGAGGTGAAGCAGCTCTAAGGCAGGCACAGGACAACTTTGAAGCACTGGCAATTGACGTTCGCTCTCAAATAAGAGAGTTGCGTGACGAGCTTACAAGTAAAAGAGAGATCGCACGTTTCTATCAAGACGAGCTCTTACCGGGCCAGCGCCGAATCCTGAACGAAAGTCTCGCCAACTATAACGCGATGGAGATAGGGGATTTTGAGCTCTTTGCAACCAAAGCAGAAGAGGCGCGAACCGAACGCGAATACCTCGAGGCCGCCCGAGACTATTGGATTACCCGCGCGGAACTCGAACGAGCCGTTGGTGGTAATCTCGATCCGCGCCAACCCGCAGAAGGCAAATCAGAGGCAGTTTCAAATCCAAGAGCAACCAGATGACCAAACCATTCGCTGTAAGGGAATAGGCGCTACAGCCCACCATGAGAATTAAAAGCCTTAAAATTTAACCAGATCCAAAAAGGGTTTATGATATCGCGTCGTAAGTTTTTCTCTAAAGCAGCTGTCGCTGCGGGGGTGGCTGCGTTCGGCGCTGCTACTCGTCCTGTACAGGGAGCAGAGCCTATTGAGCAGCCGTCCGAAAGTCCCGAGAATATCTGGGGGAATACCTCAGCAGATCGCCAGGAGTATCCTCCTGGTGAACCTGGCAAAGACTATACCCCTGTAATCACACCGAACGGGTCGGCGCTCCCTCATAAAGTGGTTGGAGGCGTCAAAGTATTTCACCTCATTGCTGAAGAAGTTGATCACGAATTCGCACCGGGCCTTCGCGCTTACTGTTGGGGATTCAATGGCAAGGTCCATGGCCCAACGATCGAGGCGGTGGAGGGGGACCGTGTGCGCATTTACGTGACGAACAAGCTTCCGGAAGGCACCAGTATTCATTGGCACGGTGTGCTTGTACCATCGGGTATGGATGGAGTGGCGGGGCTTAGCCAGAAAAATATCGCGCCCGGCGAGACCTATAAATACGAATTTCAGCTTAGGCAGCACGGAACATACATGTACCACTCTCACTCCGACGATATGACCCAGATAGCACTTGGGATGATGGGAATGTTTGTCATTCATCCGCGAACTCCAACCGGTCCGAAGGTGGACAGAGACTTCGTTCTGATGTCGAGCGAGTGGAGAATCGATGTGGGCACCATGCGGCCAGTCCCGACTGAAATGACGGACTTCAATGTCCTCACGTTTAATGGTCGGGCGTTTCCAGGCACTGCCCCGTTAGTGGCAAAATACGGTGATCGGGTAAGAATCCGGTTCGGGAATTTAAGCCCGATGGAGCATCATCCGATCCATCTTCATGGGTACTACTGGAAGGTCATTGAAATGGATGGCTTACAAGTCCCTGAGTCAGCGCAGCAGCCCGGAAGCACAGTCCTGGTCGCGGTCGGTCAAACCCGAGCCGTGGAATTTATTGCGGACAATCCCGGCGACTGGGCGATGCACTGCCATATGACCCACCACACAATGAACCAAATGGGGCATAACGCACCGAATCTTATCGGGGTACGGCCTGGCGGCCTTGCTAAAAGAGTAAGCACACTTCTCCCCGGTTATATGGCCATGGGCGAGAGCGGCATGGCTGACATGGGCGAAATGGGCATGAATGTCCCGCGCAACAGTATCCCGATGGTTGGCGCGCCAGGCAAACACGACTATATCGACATGGGCGGTATGTTCACCATCCTTAAGGTTCGCGAAAATCTCACCAGCTATGATGACCCCGGGTGGTACGAGAATCCGCCAGGGACGTTGGCAAGTTTGGCCAGCAATGAAGAGTTGCAACGAGATTTGGGAGAACTTCCAAAAGTCAAACCCTCAAGCTGACCTCAACCCTCTTCCCACGCTCTCGAGCAGCCGCCGCCCCCATTGCCCGGCGACTATCTTTGCTGCTGAATCGCTGTATCTGACTGCCCGTCGAACATGAAAGCATGGTCTCATGACGAAGAAGACTTTAGTCGATATCGCCGGAACTCGCGTCGAGCTCACAAATCTCGACAAAGTCTTTTACCCGAATATCGGTTTCACGAAGGCTCAAGTCATTGACTACTATGCCCGCATCGCTCCCGTGCTCCTGCCGCACCTGGAGAATCGGCCAATCAGCCTCAAGCGTTACCCGGACGGCGTGACCGGCTCCTACTTTTACCAGAAACAGTGTCCGCCGCACCGACCTGACTGGATCGAGACAACGCCGGTGAAAAGCAAAGGACACCAGATCGACTACTGCCTAATCAACGATCTGCCGTCTCTGATCTGGGCAAGCAACCTCGCGAACCTCGAACTGCATACCTTTCTTCACCGCGCGCCGGAAACTGAGAAACCGACCATTTTGGCATTTGATCTCGATCCGGGGAAAGGAGTCGACGTCCTGCTCTGCTCTCAAGTTGGACTCTGGATTCGAGATCTCCTAAAGGATCTGGGAATCACCTGTTTTCCAAAGACATCCGGATCCAAAGGTCTGCAACTCTACGTGCCGCTGAATAGCCCGGCCGACTATGAAATGGCTAAAGGCTTCGCCCACGAACTCGCTCTGCGCCTCGCAAGGGAGCACCCTGATAAAGTCGTTACCAAAATGCAAAAGGAGCTCCGGGTCGGGAAAGTACTCGTAGACTGGAGCCAGAACGACGAGCATAAAACCACGGTTTGCGTTTATTCTCTGCGAGCGACGGATCGGCCAACTGTCTCGACCCCCGTGACCTGGGAGGAAATCGGCGCAGCTTTGCGAAAAAAAGATTCTCAACGGCTGCAGTTTGAATCTCACGAGGTTTTGGAGCGGGTCAAAAAATACGGAGATCTTTTTGAGCCTGTTCTCGCGCTCAAGCAGGAACTACCCTCTATCGAGTCGCTTTTGGGGGCCAAAGCAGCCAAAAGGAAAGAAAGCAGCCGTGCAAGCGCAAAGCCAGATTTACAGGCCTACCGTGAGAAAAGAAAGTTCACCGCCACCGGCGAACCGGAAGGAAAAAAACAACCAGGTGAGGAGCTCAGTTTTGTCGTCCAGAAGCATCGAGCGAGGAACTTGCACTACGATCTGAGGTTGGCGATGGGCGGCGTCTTAAAGAGCTGGGCAGTGCCGCGCGGACCATCACTGGATCGGGCGGTCAGGCGGCTAGCGGTCAGGGTGGAGGACCATCCTCTTGAATATGCCAGCTTTGAGGGTGTGATTCCCAAGGGCAACTACGGTGCGGGGGAGATGATCATTTGGGACCGTGGAACTTACCGCACGGAAGGCAATCCCCTGGAGCAACTTGAGCGCGGCAAGTTAGTGTTTGAGCTCGCTGGCAAGAAGCTGCACGGGGAATTTCATCTGGTTAAAACGCGCTCCTCGAAAGGAAACGAATGGCTCTTGATAAAGGGAAGAGACCAGTGGATCAGCAAAGAAGACGTCCTCGCCCAGGATCGTTCGGTTCTCACCGGCAAACGAATCGAGGAATATAAAAACGTAAACGTTAACCACGAGGTCTCACAGGACGTGAGTTTCTCCGACCTTCGCAAACTTCGGCCCATGTTGGCCAAAAGCGCAGATGCGCCCTTTGATGATCCGGAGTGGATCTTCGAACTGAAGTTCGACGGCTATCGGGCGCTGGCGTTTACAGATGGGGTAAATGCCCGACTGCTTTCGAGGCGCGGCAACGATCTGAGTTCAGATTACCCTGCAATTATCGACGAGCTTGTACGAATGCGCGTAGCCGCCGTCCTCGACGGTGAGATCGTTGTTATCGATCTAGAGGGGATCCCCAGGTTTGAGCTGCTTCAAACTTACAAGACCGCTCGGGAAGGCAATCTGGTTTATTACGTCTTCGATATCATGTTCCTCAATGGGCGCGACGTGAGGGACCAACCTTTGAGCGAGCGCAAAGAAATCCTTCAGTTTATCCTGACTGGCTCGGAGACTGTCCGGTACACCGATCACGTTGAAGGCACCGGAATCGAATTCTTCAACCTGACAAAGAGGATGGGCCTCGAGGGAATTGTCGCTAAGAAGAAGTCCGGCCTCTATCTCAATGGCAAACGAGTTGATCACTGGCGCAAAATAAAGTGTCGACCAGCGCAAGAGGCAATCATCTGTGGTTTTACTGAGAGCCGCGTTAATAAAAATACACTCGGTGCTTTGCTTCTTGGCGTTCATCAAAACTCAGAACTCAAGTTTGCTGGGCGCGTTGGGACCGGCCTCAACCGGGTTCCAGACCTCATGACCAAGCTAAGAAAGCTTTCGACCCGCTCACGCCCATTCAAGACAATACCAAACACCGATATGCCGATTCGTTGGGTGAAGCCGGAGTTGGTCTGTTCAGTCGAATTCCACGGATGGACTAAAGCCGGCCTCATGCGAGAGCCGTCATTTCTATCGCTTCGCCCGCGGCAATCCGACTAGCCCGGATTTTTCATGAAAAATCCGCCCGGAGGTCCGAAACCGCCGCTCTGGCCTCTGCCAGAGCGGCTCTTCGGGGTTGTCGCCCGAGGTATTCGGCCGCGCTGAATCAGCTCTCTGAGCTGATTCAGACGCGGCGGAGATTACATGATGTCGAAGCGTCATGCAATCTCCGGGCTAAGCATCGACGGACAAGGCTCTTGCGTAAGGCGCGTTTTATTGTTAGAAGGAGCTTATGGCACTGCGAGCGTCGTGGTCGGGCTACTTGAAGCTCTCGTTGGTTACGATTCCGGTTCGAATGTATAACGCGATCAGCAGCACCAGTCGGGTTTCGCTAAGCCAGTTGCATAAAAATTGCCAGCATCGCGTCCGCCAGCAATTGATTTGCCCGGAACACGGCAAACTTGAGCGCGAGGATATTGTTAAGGGGTATGAGTACGAGAAGGACAAATACGTTGTCATTGACGAGTCGGATCTCCAAAAAATAAAGCTCGAAACGAACAAGACCATCGATCTGATACAGTTTGTCAAGGCTGACGAAGTTGACCCAATGTTCTTTGACAAATCGTATTACATGACTCCGGACGGGCCAATGGCGGAGGATGCCTTCCGGGTAGTGCGTGAAGCGATGCGGAAGGCGAACAAGATGGCAATTGGTCGAGTGGTTATGCTCGGCAAGGAGCATCTTATCGCCTTGCGGGTTCAGGACAAGGGATTCACATTGAGCACGTTGCATTACGCCAGCGAAATCCGTCAGGCCGCTCCATATTTCGAAGAGATCCGAAACGGTGAGGTGGATAAGGATCAGCTTGCTCTGGCTACACTGTTGGTCGAGAACAACACGGCAGCATTTGATCCTGGCCAATTTACGGATCGCTATGAGGAAGCGCTCCTGGAGGTTATCAAAGCCAAGATTGCAGGCTCTGAACCGGTCGTGGTGCAGCAAGTCGAAGCGGGGAAAATCATCGATTTAATGTCGGCTCTGAAACAGAGTCTTGCCCAGACCAAACCTCAGAAGGCCGTCAAGAAGCCTGTAATTGGCACACCACCGGTTAGTGCCGGCGAGCCGGCTCAGCGCCTCAAGGTCAAAAAGCCCCGCGCCGGTAGCGTGAGAACGATCGCTCAGAGCCAGCGGAAAATGAAAGCTGGATGAACAGCTGGTCGGAGCCATCCGATCGCCGCTAGCCGCCTCTGGAATTCACCACTCGAATCGCTCTCACGCCAGCGCAGTAAGCCCGATGCGCCCTGCGAGTTCTGGTGTACCCCGCCGTTTGCAATCGAAAAGGACTCCTGGTTAAATTTGCCGGACCGGCACGGCTATAATCATGGTGAAATCTCTACAAAACGCACGGGTAGCCTTTACTGGAAAGCTCGCGAGCATGACGCGGCAAGAGGCCGTGCGAATCGTTCTGGCCGCCGGAGGTAAAGCCACAAATAGTGTCTCGCGATCGACCTCGGCGTTGGTTGTGGGAATGTGTGGCTGGCCGTTGCTTACCGACGGGCAAATCAGTGACAAGCTGCAACGCGCTGAGAAGCTGGTCCGCAATGGGTGCCAACTACGCATTGTCTCAGAATTAGTCTTCTTAGAATTAGCTGGGCTCACAGAGCGAGAGTGCGAACTCTGGAAAGTTTATCCCGCCCACGAGGTTTGCCAGATTCTAAATATTCAACCAGAGACTCTTCAACGCTGGGAACAGTTTAGTCTCGTCCACTCTCAAAATGGGTTGTACGACTTTCGAGATGTCGTTTCTCTTCAAACCATTTGCCAATTGGTTGGGCACGGGGTTAAACCCGAAACCGTCGCCCAAAGCCTGCAAGGATTGGCTGCCGTGCTTCCCGGAACGGAAAGGCCACTGGCCCAACTGAAGATCGTAGTTGAGCACCCCAAATCCATTCTTGCGGACTTTGGACAGTACTGCGTTTCCCCTGGGGGCGAGCTTTTCTTTAATTTCGAGAGCAATGATAAATCAAAGCCTCCGGTCATCTCGTTTACTCCCGATGACTTGGGGGCGCACGGCTGGTTCGAGCGGGGCCAGATTTTCGAGGAGGAGGAGCGCCTCCGAGAGGCCGAAGACGCTTACCGAAAAGCGATATTGCGTTCCCCCCATTTTCCGGAAGCCTACTTCAATCTGGGTAACGTGCTGCTAGAGCTCGGCCAACTCGGTGCTGCGGAGGAGGCTTATCGGACCGCGGCAACCCAAGATCCTGGGTTTGCTTGTGCTTGGTACAACCTGGCACACGTTCAGGAAGAGAGCGAGAAAGTAGCGGAGGCTATTCTCAGCTTGCAGACCGCGCTTTCGGTGTCGCCGGAATATGCAGATGCGCATTTTAATCTGGCGCTCTGCCTCGAAAAAATCGGCCGGCAACGAGATGCAGATGAACACTGGTCTGCCTATATGCAGTTAGGATCCAGCAGTTGAGGCCGTGCCTGATCGTTGCCTTCGAGGATATGGAAACGCCCATCTTTTTCTTTGCTCACGGAGCCGGTGCGCCCTCCTCGCATCCTTGGATGCGACGTTGGGAAGGGATGCTGGCGACGATCGGCGCCGTTTCCATGTTTGACTATCCCTATATGAAAGAACGAAGGAAACGTCCTGATCCGCTGTCAAAGCTTATCTCTGCTCATCGCGAAGCACTTGCTGAAGCCCGGCAAACACACAGCGGACCGACCGTTCTAATCGGAAAAAGCCTCGGGGCGCGGGTCGGATGCCACGTCGCATTGAAAGAAGATGTGGCTGCAGTTATCTGCCTTGGTTACCCGCTTTGCGGTGGGGGTGATCCGACGAAGCTGCGAGCCGAGGTGCTCCGCGCATTGTCGACGCCGACCCTGTTCGTACAGGGAACCCGTGACCGACTGTGCCCCTTGAGCATTTTGGAGTCCGTTCGACGAGAAATGACAGCGGCAAATGAACTGCACGTCGTCGAAGGCGGAGACCATTCGTTGCTCGTTACCAAAAGCCAACTCAAAGCGAGCGGCGAGACTCAGGATGAAGTCGATCAGCGCATCCTGGAGGCGATCCGCCATTTTGTGGCCTCCAACCGCGGACATTCGCGCCGTTACTGAACAAGATTTGGGGGTCTTAGGAGCGATAACCGCAAGGGACAGGTCAACGACGCGTTCGCCCGCGACCAAACGACTGCAGACCTGATAAGAGCTAGCGGCGGCCAAAATCTTATTGAAGCGCATTCCGGCATGAAACCAACTCTTGAATACTGATCGTCCCTCAGGAATTTTCGCTAGGGATATTTAGCGTCTATGCCAATACCCAAATCAAGCACTGCCGCTCGTCGGCGCGTAGGACGACAATCCGCCCTAAAACTCTTTACCGATCGAGACCATGAGCGAGAGTTTCTTCGAAATTTCTTCGAACGATTGGCACATCCCCGCTCACGCCCCGGCAAGCCGATCCTGAGTATTTGGGGAGTAGGTGGAATAGGCAAAACCAGCCTGCTGAAAAAAGCCGTGGAAGAACTCGGCAGGGATCTGGCCGGTCTACGATTGATTTTTCTCGATCTGGATCACGACCGTTGGACACCGTCTTCTCCGGTAGCGGAGTTCTTCTGGCAGATGCGCTCTCAGTTATCGGCTGCAAAACCCCGTGGCACATCAGGCGGCCACGGCATTGAAACGCCGCTTTTTGATTATCTCTACTTCGCTCTTTGGCGAGCGCAGCATCCAGGTGAGCGTTTTGACTTAAGTGACAGCGTATTGAACGATCTGCTCAATACTTCCGCGCAAGGGAGCAATATCATTGCAGAGGCGTCCGCAAAACTCGGTACAGCAAGCAGCGCCGCGGCCGGTCTTGTCTTCTTGCTCGATAAAGGCTTGGCTTCGTTGCGGAATCGGGCCCGAAAAGGCTTATTGA
>Ga0209656_10003508_pt1 | contig 10149 bp, 11 predicted proteins | sample BogFormECP12_OM2_FD_188239 | JGI IMG/M metagenome (GOLD analysis project Ga0209656, IMG submission 188239) | Bog forest soil microbial communities from Calvert Island, British Columbia, Canada - ECP12_OM2 (SPAdes) (version 2) | ecosystem: Environmental > Aquatic > Freshwater > Wetlands > Bog ... | reverse complement strand
ATATCAATATGTTAGCGATCAGAAGCCCCCCGAGTCCGACAGGCTGCTAGGGGAATTCAAGGAAATCCTGACGGGTCGCCCGGACCGGGTCGCGCGTCGTGGACCACGCCGAAATTAACGAGAGTGGTTATGAACTGGTCATGTTTGTATAAACGAGCGGCCGCCGTCAGACCGCAAAGCTCACGCCGCAGCCGCAGGACGCGACGGCGTTCGGGTTCCTGACCTGGAACGACTGACCCATGAGGTCGTCCACGAAATCGAGCTCGGCGCCCTTCATCATTTCGAGCGAGATGGGATCGACGAGCACGGTCGCCCCGTCGCGGGTGGCGACGAAGTCGTCCTCGGCGCGGGTCCTCTCGATGTCGAAGGCGTACTGGAAGCCCGAGCAGCCGCCGCCCTTGACGGAGATGCGCAGCGCCGCGCCGGCCTCGCCCTTGAGGATCGCGTTGAGCCGCCGCGCCGCGGTGGCGCTGATCGATACGGCTTCCGTGGCCGGGGAAGGGGCTTCGCTCATCGTGCGACGGCCTTTCGTTGCTCACGCCCGAAAAAGCGGGCGCTTTCCAGTCTACGAGACGCTAAGATATGCAGCCTGCAAGAAAGCGCAACTTCCGGGGAGCGATGGATAACCGATTCGCGCGAGCCGACCTCGCCCCCTATGCGGCCGACGCGGCGCGTTCGCCAGGCCGGCTCGTAGCAGAGCCGCTCTCGCCGACGCGAACCGAATTCCAGCGCGACCGCGACCGCATCGTCCATTCGACCGCGTTCCGGCGGCTGGCGGACAAGACCCAGGTGTTCGTCCATCACGAGGGCGACCATTTCCGCACCCGGCTTACGCACACCATCGAAGTCGCGCAGATCGCCCGCGCGCTTGCGCGCGCGCTGAAGCTCGACGACGACCTCGCGGAGGCGGTCGCGCTCGGCCACGACCTCGGACACACGCCCTTCGGCCATACCGGGGAGGACGCGATCGACGCCTGCATGGCCGACCACGGCGGTTTCGATCACAACAGCCAGGCGCTTCGCATCGTCACCGAGCTCGAACGGCGCTATGCGGAATTCGATGGCCTCAACCTAACGCAGCCGACGGTCTCCGGGCTTGTCAAGCACAACGGACCGCTCACGGACGCATCCGGCGCGCCAAGCGAGCGTTACCGGAAACGCGGGATTTCCGACGCGATCCTGCGGTACGATCGCCTGCAGCCGCTCGACCTCAGCCGCCAGCCAAGCCTCGAGGCGCAGGCGGCTGCGATCGCCGACGATATCGCCTATGACGCGCATGATATGGACGACGGCCTGCGCGCGGGTCTCTTCACCCTCGCCGACATCCGCGCCGCCGTCCCCTTTGTCGACGGGCTCCACATCGAGATCGATGACCGCTATCCGAAGCTCGAGGAGCCTCGCGTCATCCACGAGCTGACGCGCCGCGTGATCACGCGCTTCATCGAGGACGTGATCCATGAGAGCGGACGGCGCGTTTCGGAAGCGAAGATCGACAGTCCCGAGGCGGTCGGCGCGGCGGCCGGACCTCTTGTCGGCCATTCGGCGGCGATGGCGGCGGCCGACCGGGACGTCAAAGCCTTCCTCTTCGCCCGCATGTACCGGCACCCTTCGGTTCAGCGCGAACGCGACCAGGCGGACGCCATCGTGAGACGGCTGTTCGAGGCGTATCTGACTGATCCCTCGACGATGCCCAGCAACTGGGCGGCGAAGGCGGGGCAGGGCGAACGGGCGCGCGCCGTCGCCGACTATATCGCCGGCATGACTGACCGCTTTGCGATCCATGAACATGCCCGCATTTTTGACGGGTCGCGGGAGTTGCGTTAGACGCGCCCACCTCGACGAGCTTGACGAAAGAATGAACGTTTTTGCGGATTTCCAGTCGCGTATTGCGGCGCTGCTCGAAAAGCGGGTCGCGGCCGGCGAACTGCCGCGCGATCTCGATCTCGGCCGTTTCGCCGTTGAGCCGCCGCGCGACGCCGCGCATGGCGATCTTTCGACCAATGCCGCCATGGTTTACGCGCGTGAGATAAAGTCGGGCGGCTCCACTCCGCGCGCCTTCGCTGAGTCCCTGTCCGCCGATCTCGCGCGCGAGCCGGGCGTGCTCAAGATCGAGGTTGCCGGGCCCGGGTTCATCAATATCGTTCTGAAGCCGGAGGTTTACCAGCGGGTTCTTAGAACCATCCTGGTTGAGGGCGACCGGTACGGCGCGGGCCCGCGTAGCAAGAGCGGACCGGTCAATGTCGAGTACGTGAGCGCCAATCCGACCGGGCCCATGCATGTCGGGCATGCGCGCGGCGCGGTTTTCGGCGACGCCTTGGCGAGTCTGCTGCAGTTCTCCGGGCGCGACGCCGTGCGCGAGTACTACATCAACGACGCTGGCGCCCAGGTGGACGTGCTCGCCCGGTCCGCATTCCTGCGGTACCGCGAGGCTTTGGGCGAAGACGTCGGGCCCATTCCCGACGGTCTTTACCCGGGCGACTATCTCAAGGCGGTCGGGGAGGCGATGGCGCAAGAATTCGGACCGGCCCTCAGGGCGAAGCCTGAGCCGCAATGGCTTCCTCTGGCGCGCAAGCGCGCGACCGACGCCATGATGGCGATGATTCGCGACGACCTCGCCGCGCTTCACATTACGCATGAAGTTTTCGCCTCGGAACGGGAGCTGACGGGCGCCGATGGCGGCGCAGACCGGGTCCGCGAGGCGATCGAAGCGCTGCGCGCGAAGGGATTTGTCTACGAGGGACGGCTGCCGCCGCCCAAGGGCGCGCCTTCCGAAGACTGGGAGGACCGCGAGCAGACGCTGTTTCGTTCGACGGCGTTCGGAGATGACGTCGACCGCCCGCTGATCAAGTCGGACGGCGGCTACACCTACTTCGCCAGCGACATCGCCTATCACAAGACGAAAATCGATCGCGGCTTCCTCACCCTGGTCGACATTTGGGGCGCCGATCACGGCGGCTACGTTAAGCGCATGCAGGCCGCGGTCGCGGCTCTGTCGGACAACAGGGCCCGGCTCGACGTTCGCCTGTGTCAGCTCGTGCGTCTCATGCGCGGCGGCGAGCCGGTCAAAATGTCTAAGCGTTCTGGGGACTTCGTCACCCTTCGTGAAGTTGTGGACGAGGTTGGCGCGGACGCCGTCCGTTTCATGATGTTGATTCGCAAGAACGATGCCCCACTCGACTTCGACCTGGCGAAAGTGATCGAACAGAGCCAGGACAATCCGGTCTTCTACGTCCAGTATGCGCATGCGCGTGTCCGCAGCGTCCTGAGACAGGGGCAGGCGGCCTTTCCAGACTTTGACCTCGCACCCAGCGCGCTTGCTGGAGCCGACCTTGCGCTACTGACCGACGAAGGCGAACGTGACCTGATGCGAGCGTCGGCGCAGTATCCCCGCACGATCCTTCAGGCGGCGGAGGCGCACGAACCGCACCGCGTCGCGTTTTTCGCTCACGAACTCGCAACGCGCTTCCATGCGCATTGGAATCGGGGCAAAGATTTACGGAATTTGCGCTTCGTTAATGAAAACAATGGTAAATTGTCGTATGCACGGCTGTCTTTGGTTGCGGCGGTCGGCCTTGTTTTGGCCTCCGCGCTGTCAATCTTAGGGGTTAGCGCCCCCGAAGAGATGCGATAGCGGATTGTTAGCGAGATGGCGCGCATGAGGCGCGCCGGCCAGCTCCGCGTTGACGAGGAAGAGATGAGCGTTTCCGGGTCGCGATCGGCGGAAATCAACCTTGACGAATTTGAGCGCAGGCTGCGCGCCGCGGGGGCGCAGCCAGCGGGTTTGGAAGACCCTTTGTTCGAACTTGCGCGACTGGTCGAAGGCTCCTGGCCGGCGCCTGCGAACGCCCAGTCGCCCGCTTCGCCCGCCCGGCTTGACGTGGAACCGGCCCAACAGCTCGAAACGGGGGCGCTGAGACCCGAATTGGAAGGGGCGGCGGATTATCACGACGAGATCGTCGCGCCGTCGCAGACGCCCGATATTGAGCAGCTGGTCGAGGTTCACGATGTCCGAAATCCCGCGCCCGTCCAAAGGCGGCGTTCGGCAGGCTGGACGCTGAAGGTCGCCGTGCTTGCGGTCGTCGGTTTGGCCATGATCGGCGCGGTGTTCGCGCTCAGAGGCGGAGTGCCGGGCCTTCCAAAACAACCGCCTTTCATTGCGGCAGCCCAGGGGCCCACGAAGGTGCAGCCGCCGAGCGATGAAACCGTTGCGGCCGCCAACGACGCCGGAGCAAATCTGCTAAAGGACAGCACCCAGGACAGTCACGTGAAGGTTGTCCCTTCGGAGGAGCAGCCTGTGGACCTGAACGCCCAGAGGACGGCTGCGGCGGCGCCTGCGAGTGCGCCAACTCCTCCGGCCGGTCCCGGCGGAAGCTCGATGAAGGGAACAGGCGACGCGCCGGTCGTAGTGGCGTTGCCCGCGGGGCAACCGCCTGTGGCGCAGCAGTTCCCGGATCCGAAGCCGGTGCGGACAGTTTCGTTGCGGCCCGACGGGACGCCAATTCCGCCGTCGATGGTTGCGACGGCGGAGGGAAGCGACGCCACTCCGCTGAGCGAAGCTCCGAAGCCGCCTGCAAAGCCTGCGGCGAAACCCGTGGCCGAGAGCGCCGGGAGCGCGCAGCCATCGACCCCGAAACTTGATGTGCCGACCAAGCTTTCGGGCAAGTCTTCAGCGCGGGTGGCGGTCGCCAAGACCGATACGACGGCGTCCGGCGCGGCGACAGAAACACATAACGAACATGTGCAATCTGCCGTTCCCACGAAATCCGAGAAACCGGTGAAAGCGCCAAAGATCCAGCAAGCCGCGGCCGAGACCGGCAGCCCGGCGGCGCCGACGCAAGCGATCGTGGAGTCGCCCGCGGCAGCATCCTCAACCGGCTGGGCCGTTCAACTCGCCGCGCCGAAGTCTGAGGTCGAAGCCAAGAGCACGGCTGCGCGACTCAGCGCGAAATACGAGGCGGCGCTGAACGGCTCGGCGATCGGAGTGCACAAAGCTGTCGTCAACGGCGAGACAATCTATCGGCTTCGCGTGTCGGGGTTGTCAAAGGCGGACGCCATCGCGCTTTGCGCACGCCTGAAAGGCGATGGCGGCGACTGCTTCATCGCCAAGTAGGCGAGGGGAACGCCAGCCCGGCCACGGACGGAGCAGACCATGCCGAAGGCCTTCGTTTGCGGCTGTGCAGGTCTCGCGCTCAGCCGGGAAGAGCGGGCGTTCCTTCGCGAAAGCGATCCGTGGGGTTTCATCGTCTTCAAACGCAATGTCGAGCATCGCAATCAGCTGCGCGGCCTCATCGGCTCGTTCCGCGAGTGCGTCGGGCGCGCCGACGCGCCAGTTCTGGTTGATCAAGAAGGAGGCCGAGTTCAACGCCTGGCGCCGCCTCACTGGCGGGCTTATCCCGCAGCCGGCGTGATCGAGGCGGGTCTCGATCCGTCTGAAGCCGAGACCTCGGCCCGCCTGATCGCCCGGCTCATCGCCCATGATTTGAGCGAGGTCGGGATCACGGTTGACTGCGCGCCGGTGCTCGACGTCGCCGAACCCGCGACCCACGCCGTTATCGGCGCCCGGGCCTTTTCCGAACGGCCTCACCGGGTCGCCGCGATGGGCAGGGCGTTCGCCGAGGGGCTTCTCGCAGGCGGGGTCATCCCTGTCGTCAAACACATGCCGGGCCATGGGCGTGCGCGAGCGGACAGCCATCATGAGCTGCCGGTGGTTGGCGTGACGCGCAATGAGCTGGAGCGCGATTTTCTCCCCTTTGCGGAATTGAGAGATCTGCCGATGGCGATGAGCGCGCATGTCGTCTTCAGCGCGCTCGACCCGGTCCGGCCGGCGACCACGTCGCGGACCGTCATTCAGGAGATCATGCGGGGCGAGATCGGCTTCGACGGGCTGATCATGAGCGACGATGTTTCGATGAAGGCGCTGCATGGCCCATTCGACGAACGCGCACTGGCTATCTTCGAGGCCGGGCTCGATATTGTTCTCCACTGCAACGGCGAACTCGAGGAGGCTCGCGCGGTTGCGTCCGCCGCGCCCGTACTCTCGGGCGAGTCGCTCCGCCGCGCCGAAGCCGCGGTCGCCGCCCCTATTCTCCCGCAGGCCCTCGACCTCGAAGCGGCCGAAGCGAAATTGGCGTGCATCAAGAAAACGCTTGGCTTCGGCTGATCGATTCTTCGGTTCGCTGCGATTTTACACTTGCGCTCGCCCGGCACGGACGAGCGCGACCCGTCATCGAAAGCCGCGAGGCACGTCACGCGCTGACAAGGAACCGATCGATCGTCTCGAAGAATCTGGCGACGGAGATCGGTTTGGACAGATAGGCCTCGCAGCCGCCTTGAAGAATCTTCTCCTCATCGCCCTTCATTGCAAACGCCGTTATGGCGATCACGGGAATTTCGCGCAGGTCTTCGTCATCCTTGAGCCATTGCGTGACCTCGAGGCCGGAGACCTCTGGTAGTTGGATGTCCATCAGAATAAGATCGGGCCGGTGCTTGCGCGCGAGATCGACGGCTTCGATCCCGCTCCGGGTTTGCACGATCCGGTGCCCTCGCGTCTCGACGAGATCGTTGAAGAGCTTCATGTTGAGTTCGTTGTCCTCAACGATCAGCACAGTCTTGGGGTTAGGGCTTTCCATCGGGGCGCTTTCTGGTCGGCTTGCCAGCAGACAATAACCTGTGGACATTGATGAAAAGAGAATCAAAAGATGCATCATCCGAAAAAGAGCCGGTTATCCACAAGCCCCGCCTCCGACCAATCGATGGCGATCGCGGCGTTGACCTTCCTGGCGGCGGATCGTGAGCGTCTGACAAGATTTCTGTCCGTGACCGGGCTTGGCCCGCACAATCTGAGGGGAGCCGCCGCCGACCCAGGCTTTTGTGGAAGCGTGCTCGATTATCTACTTGCCGACGAACCGCTTCTCCTTTCTTTTGCGGCGGACGCGGGCTTCGAGCCCGGAGACGTGGCGCGGGCGCATCAGGGACTGAGCGGACCGCCTCCTGACGAGTCATGACAGAGCCGCCCAGGCATAGGCTTTGCCGGGACTGCCTCGGCCGGCATTCGGACGAGGCGGCGCGCTGTCCCTCCTGCGGCTCGCCAAGATCGGTCGATCTCGAGGCTTCGGCCGGCCTTCACGTTGCGCATGTCGATTGCGACGCGTTCTATGCCTCGGTGGAAAAGCGCGACAATGCCGACCTTCGCGACAAGCCGGTGATTGTCGGCGGCCTGGGGGCGCGGGGGGTCGTATCGACCTGCTGTTATATTGCCCGAACTTTCGGCGTGCGCTCGGCGATGCCGATGGCGCGCGCGCTCGCGCTTTGCCCCGACGCTGTCGTTCTGCCGCCGGACATGGGCAAATATGCGCGCGCCGGCCGAGACATCCGCCTGCTGATGCAGCAATTGACGCCTCTGGTCGAGCCATTGTCGATCGATGAGGCGTTTCTTGACTTGACAGGATGCGAGGGATCCAACGGGATGGGAGCCGCAGAGACGCTCGTGCGCTTCGCACGTCGCGTGGAGAGTGAGATCGGCGTCACGGTTTCCGTGGGCTTAAGCGATTGCAAATTTCTGGCGAAGCTCGCCTCGGATCTCGACAAGCCGAGGGGCTTCGCGTTGCTGCGCCGCGAAGAGGCGAAGGCCTGGCTCGCGCCGCAGAGCGTCGGGCGACTGTGGGGCGTAGGGAGGGCCGGGCAGGAGCGTCTCGAGCGTTTGGGATTTCGGCTGATTGGCGATCTGCAGCGGATCGACGAATGGGCCGCGGCTTCGGGACGGCCGTCGACTTTGGCGCCTGGCTCAGGGGCTTGACGACCGCCGCGTCAGCCCCGACCGCAAGACGAAAAGCATTTCGAGCGAAACGACATTCGATTGCGACGTCGCGGACAAGGGGGAACTGACGCGCGTCCTGCTCGGCCATTGCGACCAAGTCGCCGCGCGACTGCGCAAGGAGGGCCTCGCTGCCAGCGGCGTCACGCTGAAGCTGCGGCTACCCGACTTCAGCCTCAGAACACGGAGCCGAACCGGCATGAGGCCGACCCAACTCGCGCCCCGCCTGTTCGCCGCTGCGAGAGCGCTGCTGGACGCTCAGCCCGACGGAACGTCCTATCGTCTTCTCGGAGTCGCCGGAACCGAGCTCGCGCCGGCCGCGAGCGCCGACGAGGATGATCTCGTTGACCGCGACGCCAAGCGGGAGAAGTCCCGGGAAGCGGCGATCGCGAACCTGCGCGACAAGTTCGGCGCCCGTTCAGTCCAGCGCGGCCTCGCCTTTCGGCAAACGTTGCGCAAGACTTGACCGGGTTATTTCTCGCAGGCCGGCGTCGGGAGAATCTCGAGTTTCTGAAGGCGCGCGCGCAATGCGAAGAGGCCATAATCGAGCTTGAGGGTGCCCGACACCCCGTTCTCGTAGAGATCGAAAGACAGCGTGTACTCCGGCGCCGAGTCCTTAGAGGCTTCGTCGAAGTAGGAGACCACGACTGGCCAGCGGCGGATTCCCCTCAACTCGGTTGCTGCCTCCGCGTCGTCGCTCGGCTTGCTGGCCTCTTTCCCAATCACGGCCATCGTCGCATAAATCTTCGCGCCGGTATCCGAACCGTCATAGACGCGGGCCTGGATCGCCCCTCCGCCCTTCTTGGCGGCTTCAATTAGACGTTCGATGTGCTGCGTCGGAAAAAGAACGTCATGGCCAAAATCGATCGCCTTTGGGGACGGCTTGGTCAGTTCGACTCGCAGGTCATCGTCGGGGCCCCGGGTCGCGGTCCCGACGATGGGCGGAGTTTCCGGCGCTCCCTCCGAATCGACCCGGAAACGCATGGACTTGCCGTCCGCGTCCTCGAATGACATCGCGTTCACCTGAGTGGAAAGCGGTTCGCCCTCGCTGCGCTCCATCTGGGTCAGCTGGCGGAAGTTGGAAGTGTATCCCTCACAGGGCGATCCGCGAAATTCGTAAGCGATCAGCCCGGTCGCCGCGATCGGGGTTTGAGCGGACGAACGAGGCGGCGAGGTGGGATCGACCAGCGAGAGCTCGTAAGCGGCGCGATGCGACGCGAGCGGCATAATCACGGACGGATTGGCGTAAGCCACGGACTGGAAGACAAGAAGGGCGGTGGCGCTGACGGCGAGTCGCAGGACCATGGTCTCTCCACAATGGACGATATCGAAGGATCGTCCGCGTTTCCGGCGCTTTCGTGACTCTCCCGGTCCGGGTCTGTCAAGCGCTCTCATCGGGAGGGATCGGCCCCCAAGCCTGATCGAGCGGCGCCTGCTCGCCAAGCGGCTCTTCGTCCGGCCTCAACGTCGGCTCGTCGTTCGGATCGGGGAGGCCGTAGCCGGCGGGCAGCTTGCCTTCGAAAAGGCCGGCCCCCTCAAGTTCGTCAAGTCCGGGCAGGTCCGTGATCGCCTCGAGCCCGAACTCCATCAGGAAGTCCGGCGTCGTGCCGTAGGTGATCGGGCGGCCGGGCGCCCTGCGGCGACCGCGCATCCGCACCCAACCCGCCTCCATCAGGACGTCAAGGGCGCCTTTCGACACCGCGACCCCCCGAATTTCCTCGATGTCGGCGCGCGTGACCGGCTGATGATAAGCAATGATGGCGAGGGTCTCGGTCGCCGCCCGCGACAGCTTGCGCTTCTCTTCCCCGTGGCTGGCGAGCAGCCAGGACAGGTCTTCGGCCGTGCGAAACGTCCAGCGTCCCGCGACGCGCACGAGATTCACGCCGCGTCCGGCATAGATCCGCCTCAGCTCCTCCATAACGACGGCAACATCCGCGCCAACGGACAGTCGGGAGGCGATCGTCTGTTCCTCGAGCGGCTCCGCCGACGCGAAGACCATCGCCTCGGCGACGCGAACGTCTTCGGCGTTCGTGCGCGGAGTGATCGTTTCAAACAAGCGCGCGACATCGCTTGCGGCGGTCATCCGGCCCATTGCTTACCTCGTCTGCCACTTCGGATTAAGGAAGGTCACGCGGCGATCTCATCGACGGTGGCCGCTGGACAGGCGCGAATCCAGATCGGCGCGAAGATTGCGTCCTGACGCAACTCGATTTTGCCTTCACGAACCAGTTCGAGCGACGCCGAGAAAGAGGAGGCTCGGGCGCTTCGACGCATTTTCGGATCGACGCAGGCCTCGAGCAGCCAGTCGTCGAAGGCGGTCCAGTCGCAAACCCGGC
>Ga0209656_10003505_pt1 | contig 10154 bp, 9 predicted proteins | sample BogFormECP12_OM2_FD_188239 | JGI IMG/M metagenome (GOLD analysis project Ga0209656, IMG submission 188239) | Bog forest soil microbial communities from Calvert Island, British Columbia, Canada - ECP12_OM2 (SPAdes) (version 2) | ecosystem: Environmental > Aquatic > Freshwater > Wetlands > Bog ... | reverse complement strand
AGGGTCGCGGCAAGGGATCGATCCCGCAAAAATCTGCCCTTCCACGCTCAACATCTTGATTGATATGGCTTGTTACGCGGCATGAAATGGCCAAACTCAAGCTGAGCTGGGTATACAAAAAAGCCGTTCCAAGTCCTGGAGGCTATCTCCAGCGTCCTTCGGCCGGCGGGACAATTGTATCTCGCGTTCCCGTCGGAAAAAACCGCAAGACTACCCCATCGTAAGGGAACCCTGAACTTCTACGACGACAAAACGCACGTTTGGCTTCCACCCTTTGGTGAAGTGGTGGCGAATCTCCGGCAAAACGGTCTCGACGTGATTCATCACGTCAGGGAATATCATCCCCTTATTTATGTGCTTCTCGGCGCCGCCACTGAACCATACTCGGCGTTCAAGGGCAGGGTCGGACCGTTTGGCGGAACCTGGGCGCTTTACGGCTTCGAAAGGTAGAAAAGGCCCGCTGGCAGATGCTGCGTCCCAGCGGATGGAGATCGCCGCGGCGTCGGCATAACAAGCTTGCAGCGCGCTGCCCCGGCGCATGACGATTCGAGTTGAGCACTCCGTTTGAGTTGGTTTGGCATGCTGGGCTGTTGGCGGATGGTTGCGGCGGAGGCCGGTCCGGCCGTCGTCATGGCGTTGACGGGCTGCAGCCGGAAAGACGGGCAATGGCTGTGAAAGCTTTCTTCCAGGCAGCGGCAGTCGACGGTGTCTCGCTCCAATACAGGCTGCTGTTGCCTCCGGACGGGTCGTCCCAGAGAGTGACGAATGCAATCTGAGCGCTGGAGGCGGCTATGACGGTCGCAACGTTGGCCGGAAATGTGGTGTCATTGGTGCCTGCCCCGACTTCCGGCAGGGCCAATGGTTTGCCATTTTCGATCGCCATCGCCAGCGCGGACTTCAGACTGAAGTCCGTCGGACCGCTGGACTCATCGAATACCGATGAATCGGGTGTCCCGCCTGCATCCACCCCGTAGGTATCAAGGCCGATCATATCCACGTATTGGTCTGCCGGATAAATGCTGTTGTAGTCGACAAAGCCCCTAAAAGCCGGGTTCCATATCACCTTTATGGTGGCGCCAGGAAAGTTGTGCGCAAGATCGGCGATTCGCCTGAACGCAGCGACGAAATCAGCAGCATTCGCGGATGTGACGGACCATGGATACCAGTCGCCATTCATTTCCCAGCCTGGCCTGATATAGATCGTCTTATAGCCTTTATTCGCATAGGCTGCAAAAATCCCGTTGAATACTGCGTCTTCCGATCCCGATGCAATGTTCCTGAATGACGTGCCGGCGTCCTCTCCGTTTGCGGCCATCGGGATGCCGAGAACCGGAATTATGTTTCCGGGCCGGGCGTAGGAAGCCGAGATCATCTTGCCTGCGGACCATTGCGCGTTGCCGACCCATTCCGACTCGCCAAATCTCGGGTCGACGTAGCCATTCAACATTTTCGGTGCACTGCCCATTGCGCTCACGAACGATTGGTACTGGGCCGCGGCGTTGTCATCACCCACTACTCCAACGTATGCGCCGAGCGCATTTGCCGCAGGGGGGGGCGGCTGACGTCTGGCAGGGGGTTCCTGCAGCGATCAGTGTTGCCGAGGTCCGTCTGTGCGCGATTGCGGGCTTCGGATGGGTCGCCGGGCTCGCTCTGACGCCCGGCGTCGAGGCTTTGCCGCCTGGGGTCGAGACGGCTGTCGATGTGTTGATCGAATGGGTGCTGAACGGCTGTTTGGCCGCGTCGTCGCCTTTGGTCTGCGCGTATGACGAAGACATCACCGCCATAAAGGCCGTGAATGCCGATGCAACGAGTCCCGCCGGAGCGTCCACCCTGTCGGCATTTTTGCTACGGAAGCCGATCATACAGTTTTCTCTGCTCAAAAGCTTATCTGGTGTGTTCAAGAGTAGGCCGTTCCAGTGCGATCGCGCAGGTCGCTCGGTCATTTCGGTACATCATAGGTGAACGCATACCTGGGTCAGCATAATGTTGGATGCCGCAGGACGGTTTGTCAATTGCGGCCTTCCGCCGGCAGGGCGATTCGGTTCTGAAGAGTCTTGATAAATTAGGGCTAGCGACGCGGCCGCCTCCAGATTCAAGATGTTGTGCGAATCGGGTGGAGGGAGTGGCAGATGTCGTTGGCGGCTGGCGAGGTTGGTAGTCTTTGGCATGCGCTGGTGTTGGTTCCGGATCATCGGCGTGCCGAGGGGAAGCGCTATCCGCTGGCGAGCCTGCTTCTGATTGCCGTGGCGGCGTTTTTATCGGGTCGGCGCGACCAATTGGGCGTGGTGCGTTGGGGCCGGCGGCTGACCCGGGACGCATTGGCGAGCATTGGGATCAGCCGTGCCCGGGTTCCCGCACCATCGGTATGGTGCGAGTTGTTCAAGGGGCTGGATGTCAGTGCTCTTGAACGTGCTCTGGGCAACTGGGTCCGTGGTGAGCAGGCAGCAGGCCATGTCGCGATTGACGGCAAGCGGCTTCGCGGCAGTGCCACGGCGCGGCTGCCTGGCGTTCATCTGCTGGCGGCGTTCAGCGCATCCCTGCAAGGGGTGATCGGACAGTTGGCGGTGGCACCTGATGGCAACGAAATCACCGCGGCGCTGCAACTCCTGAAGACGCTGCCGCTCGATGGCGTGATCATCACCGGGGATGCGATCTTCACCCAGAAGGAGATCTGCCGTGTCATCACCGACGGCGGCGGCGACTACTTCTTCACCGTCAAGGATAACCAGCCGACCCTGAAAGCAGACATTGCCTTGGCCTTCCGGCCGATTTCCCCCCTCTGCGGAATGGTCGCCGCCGCCTGATCTGCGGCACACTGAAACAATCGAGAAAGGCCACGGCCGGATCGAGACCCGCCAGTTGGCGGTTACTGCCACGCTGGCCGAGCATCTGGCGCCGTCCTGGCCTGGTCTGGCGCAAGTCTGCCGCCTCACCCGCGAGCGTATCGTACGCGGCAAGACCAGCACCGAGACGGTCTACGCCATCACCAGCCTGACCGCTGATGCGGCCGGCCCCGAACGTCTGCTCGAATTATCACGCGAGCATTGGGGCATCGAGAACAAGCTGCATTACGTCCGTGATGTCACCTGCCGCGAGGATCAGGGGCGAACCAACGTCGGCCATGCCCCGCAGGTGCTCGCTGCCTTGCGCAACACCGCCCTGACGCTCCTTCGCCGCCTCGGCTTCAAGCCGGTCGAAGGCTTCGAACACTTCGCTGAATACCGTCAGGCAGCCATCGATGCCGTCAGCGGCAAGAGAACCGAATGACCCTGTTCCGCCGGGGCCGGCGACCGGGGCAACGCTTGATCAAGCGGACGGACAGCCGGTAGACAGTTGTTGATGACCGATCCTCCGCAAGCAAGTTGTTCGGATCGTCGGGCTGTCACTATACTCAGGCGGATAACGCAACCTATGGAGGTAAAGAGCGTCGCGATGGTTCCGATCGGCTGCATCGCGAGCTTTCTTGCAATCGGCAGCTAGTGGTGTCCCTATATTTGAAGCCGCGTGAAGGAATAGAGGCCCTTCGTTATGGCCAGCCTGACAGGTTGCGGGTCGTCCGCAATTGCCTGGTTACGATGATTTTCGCTTCGGTGTTTATACAGCGGTTCGCTGTATATGCGGGCGGAACCAGCGTGTCATTGATCCTGTTTGTCAACCTCGGGGCGATCGGGGTGCTATCGATCCGGCAACAGACCAGTGTTCATCCATTTCGCGCCGCCCTGGTGTTTCTCTTTATCGCCTACGTCTCGCTATGCGTGATTTTTGACGCCACCGGCTGGACGTCGGCCGTATTCGTCATCGCCACGTATGTTCCATTCGCGTTCGTCCTGCGGTCGGGGGATGCGCTGTTCATGGATTGCCTGCGGGCCTATCGATCCATGGTGCTGGTTTGCGCAATTCTTGGAATTATGCAATTTCTGCTACAGTTCGTCATCTCAAACAGTTTACTCTTTACCTTCAAAGACCATCTGCCAGCTGCCCTTTTGATGAAGAATTTTAATACATTCCAGCCGCTTACGTATGGCTCCCCGCTGCACAAGAGCAACGGCTTCTTCATGATCGAAGCATCCACGTTCTCGCAGTATGTCGCGGTGGCGGTCATTATCGAGTTGCTGTTCTTTCAAGTGAAGTGGCGTTTCGCGGTCTACGGCGCTGCTTTGCTGTTCTCCTATTCCGGCACCGGGCTCATTGCGCTGGTTCTGACGCCGGGTATCCTGATAAGCCGCCGTTCGTACAGCACGGTCGTTGCACTTGCCTTGTTCGCCTCGCTGGTCCTTGCGACGTCGCAACTCTGGCATTTGGACGTCATGGAGCAACGAGCGGCGGAGATCAACAGCACCGGCAGCAGCGGATATGGCCGCTTCATCGCGCCGGCAGAGCTGATCGCCCGATACCAGCTGCCCAGAGCACACGACCTCTTGTTCGGCGTCGGCCCGGGATCGATACGCCCTTATGGGCTTCTGATGCCTTACGAGACGAATGATCCGGCGTGGGCGAAGGTGTTGTTCGAGTATGGCCTGGTCGGCTGTCTATTGTTTTGGCCGATGTTTATCGTCGCCTTGTTTCACAATTCGCCCAGTGCCTGGCTCAGTATGGCGCTGATGATCGGCTTTCTGACCTTTGGCGGCGAGTTCCTCGATCCAGAGTTTCAAACTCTCTTGCTGGTTTTTTGCGTCCTGCCCAAGCGGGCCACGTCGAGCCGCCTGAGCATGCGTCCGCCGATGCGGATCCGCCAGCGCACGGCGTGACATCAGTTGGGGCGGCGCGTTGTGGCAGAGGCCTTGTTCGGCGGTGCGGCACGTGCTCAGGCCCAACTTCCACAGTTTGACCCGAAAAACACACTTGGATCAGTGCCTTAAGTTTCTTAGGCACCACACCTTCCGGGGCTGGTAGGGGCGTTTGGAGAGGCCACCGGGCGAAAATCGTGGCATAGCCTTGACTTCTGACGTCCGGCGGAGCGAAATGCCTTCCTCCGCCGTGCATGCCAGCATACCATGGTCGAGCCGGTCAAGACGAAAAGCCCTTCAGAAGGGCAGCGATTTTTAGCACCACAAATCGGCGGCCGCTTCGGGACCCCGCAGTTTTCCGCGGCTTTGCTGCTGTCATGTGTGCAACGGTGCGGAAGTTGGGTCAGGCTCACTTCGGTCACGTGCATTTGCAAATGCCTTGCCTGCCTATCGTTTATTGTCGAGTTAGGGTTTGGTCGATGCGAGCGTGCGGCCGGGACGGCAGGTGTTTGGGGAGCGGGTAAAGAGGATTTTGGTCACCGGCCATCATGGTCATATCGGGTCAGTGATGGTTCCCCAAAATCTTCCGCTGGTCACGATCGCGATAGCGATGCGGCTGAATCAGCTCAAATCAAGTTGCGAGAGTGGGCCTTGCTGCAACGCTGGTCTGCCAACCGATTTGACCTGCAGTTTCTTATCGAATGGGCAGTAAATGGAATCAAGAGAACTTGAGCTCAGCCTTTGGCCTCATTCCGGGAGGGATGGATCAGGAGGAACAACTCCCGAGCGAATCGATTTTCTAATTTTAACGATGAGGCGAGAGGACGCTCCGGAGGGTTTAGGTCGGCACAAAACTCTCAAGGGCCTCAAGAACGGCCTGCCGAACGTCGGATGCCGGTCGCATTGGCTCAGCCTGAGGGCACCATCAAATCGATTGCTGGCATTCGTGCTTGGTGCAACGCGCTGGATCCGAGCGGCCCTGTGCGGTCGGATCTTGCCGCTTCAGTCTGTCCTGGCGCTTCAAGGGCGGTTCGAGACGTCACCTTTTTTAGCCACTCTTGCAGGTATCAACGGACGCGGCGCCTCATCTCCCGTCATCTATGTCGACGGCGTTCGTCTCGCACAACCAGGCGTAGCAATGTGGCGGCGGGTCGGCGGCAGACTGATCATCGATTTCGACGACCTCATGAGCCGTCGTGTCGCGCGGATGGCGCGAAATCACGAGGACATTTCGTTCGGCGCGTTCGCCGCGGCCGTGCCCGGACATATCCAGACGTTCATTCGGGCGCTTGGCCCGCTTCGGGCTATTCTTCTGGGATGGGAGAAGCGCCTTCTGCGCCAAGCTGAGCTCGAAGCGGCGCGGACAGCAGATGCGATCGCTTTCACCTCCGCGTACGAGTCAAGACTTTTCCGCCGCTTTCAGCGCCGTCACGCCTCGGAGGCCGATCCGGTGTACCTGGTGCTTGGACCCTCAACGCGCCATATAAAAAATAGAGCCAGTGATATTCTGCGGCGGCAGCCGCCGACGGATGTTCGCTTTATTTTTGTCGGCTCCGACGTGCTGGAACAGAATCGGGTTGCGATCCAGGAGATCGTCGATCTGGCGCGCGACGGCGCCCTCGCAGCTCCTGCGTATATTTACGGCAGGATGACCCGGAAATATGAGCCACCAGACAACGTGGTGTTCTGCGGCTTCGCGGAGACGTTGGCGCAAGTGTATCAGCCGGGAAGTATTCTGCTTCTAGCACGGTCAGTCCGGGGAGGCATCAAGTCTAAAGTCCTCGAAGCCTGTGAGCATGGCGTTCCCACCGTCGGCGTAAGTAGCGCCCTGGAGGGATTCGAAGGCGCCTACCCGTGGCGTATCGATGGAGCCGCGCTGCGACGTTTGGTAGGTGATGCATCCGAACTCCGGAGGGGCTATCACGCGGCCGTTGCGGCCGGCGTCGCGATCTGCGCCGCTCGGTTTTCCAGTCGGCGCTACTGGGAGGTGGTCAGTTCCTACGTACGGTCCGGAGCAGACGGGCGCGGACAAGAAGGGATCTAGCAGCCTGTCGGACTTAACGCGACGACTCGGCCTGGGATAGAATTCGGGGGCGCTGATTCGTTTTCCTCCCGCCCCCGGATCTCCCCCGGCATGAGCAACTTCCGCCCGATCAACCGCGACACCGGGTTTCTGATGCCGCCGTCGGTGGAGGAATGGCTGCCGGAGAAGCATCTGGCCCGGTTTGTGGTGGAAGTGATCGCGGGGCTCGATCTGCGGGCAATGATCGGCAGCTACCGGGGCTCCGGCGCGGCGTCGTACCACCCGACCATCCTGTTGGGCATCCTGGTCTACGGCTATGCCACCGGCGTGTTTTCCAGCCGCAAGCTGGAGCGGGCGACCTACGATTCTGTGGCGTTCCGCTTCATCGCCGGCAACGAGCATCCGGATCACGACACGATCGCCGCGTTCCGGCGCCGCTTCCTCAAGCAGATCGAGAAGCTGTTCGTGCAGGTGCTGATGCTCGCGCGCGAGATGGGCCTGCTGCAGATGGGCACGGTGGCACTGGACGGCACCAAGATCCACGCCAATGCCAGCCGCCACAGCGCGCTGTCGTACGAGCACGCGGGCAAGATCGAGGCGCAGTTGCAGGCCGAGGTGGCCGAGCTGATGGCCCGCGCCGAGGCGGCGGATCAGGCGGACGTGCCGGATGGGATGTCGATCCCCGACGAACTGGCGCGGCGCGAGCAGCGCCTGGCCGAACTCGCCAAGGCGCGCGCGACCATCGCGGCAAGGGCGAAGGAGCGGCAGGCCCGCGAGCAGGCCGAGCACGAAGCCAAGATGGCAGCGCGCGCGGCCAAGGCGACGGCCACCGGCAAGAAGCCCGGCGGCAAGCCGCCAGCGCCGCCGGTGGAAGGGCCTGGCCCCACCGACCAGGTCAACCTGACCGATGAGGAAAGCCGCATCATGAAAGTACCGGGCGGCGGCTTTGAGCAGTGTTACAACGCACAGGCGGCGGTGGCGGCGGGTAGCCTGCTGGTGGTTGCCAACGATGTGGTACAGGCGACCAACGACAAGCAGCAGCTCCAGCCGATGCTGGGCAGGCTCGGTGCGTTGCCGGCAGAACTGGGCGAGGTCGAAACGCTGCTGGCCGACACTGGCTATTTCAGCGAGGCCAATGTCGAGGCCTGCGTGGCGGCGGAAATCGATCCGCTGATCGCGATGGGCCGGCAGCCGCACTATCCCCCGCTGGCCGAGCGCTTTGCCCCTGTTCCGCCGCTGCCGGACAACCCGACGCCGATCGAGGCGATGGCGCATCGCCTGAAGACGCCCGAAGGCAAGAAACTGTACGCCCTGCGCAAGCAGACCCCCGAGCCGGTGTTCGGCATCATCAAGTCGGTGCTCGGGTTCCGCCAGTTCCTGCTCCGCGGCCTCGACAATGTCCGCGGCGAGTGGAACCTCGTCACCATGGCCTACACCATGAAGCGGCTGTTCGCCCTCGCGGACGCCGCCTGAGGCCCGCATGGCGCCGCCATAGCCGATAACGATGCGGTCTCGGCACGGTCGAGGTGATCGGAGCGCGATCGGAGGCGCCAAACCTGGTAAGGGATGAAATCAACGCCCGAAGCGCCCCTGCGCCCGCCATACCAGCTTCGCCAACCCCGCCGGCCAACAACCCAACTCCGACAGGCTGCTAGAATGACATCAGCAACCGTCGCGCCGGCAGCGTCGAGGACCCTGACCGGCAACCGATCCGTGCTGCGTCGTGAGACGGCGTGCGGCCGTTGCGCGGCGGCGCCTGGGGAAGGCCTTTTTTGGTCGGCGAGCGACACTGCGCCAGCTTAAGTGAGGGCATGATTGCGGTGTCCGATCAGGGAGAAACGCGCGTCTGCGGTCAGATACCGGACAGGCTTGCCGGGCAAACCGTGCTGGTAACCGGAAGTAGAGGTTTCTATGGCACGAACCTGCTGTCGCGCCTGTCCGGCTCTGGTGCCCGCGTAATTTCGGTCTGCCGCGATCGGTCCAAACGGTTTGGCGCAGCCGGGCAGGCGTGCGAATGGGTGGAAGCGGATTTGGCTGATGGTGCACAGACACCAGCCGTCTCTTCGAGCAAGCGCGGCCGTCGGTGGTGTTTCACCTCGCGAGCGCGAGCTTGGGGGGGCGGAGATCGGTAATGTCGGCGCCTCGATCAGGGGCGATCTGCTCCCTACGCTGAACGTGCTGGAGAGCGCTGCACTTTTCGGTGGTGCGCGCGTTATTCTGCCCTGTTCGATGGAAGAGCCGTTTCCCGTCACCGGCCCGGACGGCGAGCTGGCCATTCCGGAGACGCCATATGCGCTATCGAAAGTTGTCTGCGGCTTATATGGCCGATTCTTTCAGCACATCTACGCGCTTCCGGTCGTCGTGGTCCGCTGTTTCATGACCTACGGCCCGCATCAGAAGCCGTACAAACTCATTCCCTATGTCATTCGTTCGCTGCACCGCGGGGAGGCGCCACATCTGTCGTCAGGAAGCCGGCTGGTAGACTGGATCTATATCGACGACGTCATTTCGGCGCTGCTTTCCGCTGCCACCATGCCGCAGATACCGGGTCGCGTGCTGGAGATCGGAACCGGGGAGATGCGCCCGATTCGGGAAATCGTGATGATGATCCACGACCAGATGGGTGGGCCGCAGCCGGTGTTCGGCGCGATTTCGGATCGTGGTCGCGAACGGGCGGCGCAGATCGGCCCCTCGATGTCGCTGCTGGGCTGGACCCCGCAAACCGGGCTCGACCGCGGGCTTCGCAGCACGATCGAGTTCTACACATGGCCTTTTCCGGGTGCCGGGTCCGACGATTACTAATCTCCCAACATTATACCAGACATAAGGCTGCGTAACGAACGTCCTTGTGATGGAAGTAAGCTCTGATCCGGGCCGATGTCGGGCCAACTGGACAAGCCGGGATCATCATGGCATTCCTGCCAAGCAAGACGCCAGAGCGGTGAAAGCATGGAATTTGTGACTTTAAGGTCCACCCTCAAGCGTGCGATCCTTCCTATAATCCGATCACGTGGACAAACGTCGTTCACCTTGCAATTGCCTGCGCAGGCGCGAGTGCTGGATGTTGGCTGCGGCAGTTCCTCTCCACTGCGTGTGAAGACCATGCGCCCCGATTTATATTATGTCGGCCTCGATATCATCGGCCCCAACCAGGGCGATGTCAGCAGATCGGTTGCCGACGAGTATCACGTCACGGAACCGGCAAATTTCGACGAGGCTATCCGCGCGCTAGGCTCAAACCGGTTTGATGCCGTCATTTGCGCACATAATATTGAACATATACCCCGACTCTGCGGGAACCCGAAACAGGCACTTGCGAATCAGTTCCGCCGCGACTCTAGTCATTGCATGATCCGCGCTGGCTTCCTTGACCCCGAATCGCGTAAGGACCTGACCGAGCTGGC
>Ga0209656_10003504_pt1 | contig 10154 bp, 6 predicted proteins | sample BogFormECP12_OM2_FD_188239 | JGI IMG/M metagenome (GOLD analysis project Ga0209656, IMG submission 188239) | Bog forest soil microbial communities from Calvert Island, British Columbia, Canada - ECP12_OM2 (SPAdes) (version 2) | ecosystem: Environmental > Aquatic > Freshwater > Wetlands > Bog ... | reverse complement strand
CCTCTCGCCTCTCGGGCCGGTTTCGTGAACGGGTGCCGGTCGACCCCGAGCGCCGGTCGGCGCGGCCGGTCGGCCCAACCCCCGAAATTGTACTAAGTATCAATTCACCCGGCAAGGCGCCCGGCCGATCCGGCCCGTGGGCCGTTGACCGGCCCGGGGTAGAACGATATTTTCCCAGAACGAGAGCTAGTTGCTCTCTCCCGACGTCTCAGAGGTGAGCCATGGCAACGGCCAGCGAAGCGAAGGCGTGGGCGCCCGGCGCCCTGCGCGGCCTGATCGACACGCTGTACACGCCCTTCGACGGGCCGGGCGGCGAGCGGATCAACGAGGACGCCGTGCGGGCGCTCGTGCGGCACTGCCTGGGCGCCCTCGACCACGACGGCATCTGGGTCGGCGGGTTGGTCGGCGAGTGCTGGTCGCTCAGCACCGCCGAACGCCGGCGCCTCCTCGAGGTGGGGGTGGCCGAGGCCCGGGCCGTCAAGCCCGACTGCATCATCGAGGCCTGCCCGGCCAGCACGAACGTGCTCGAGACGGTCGAGCTGGCCCAGCATGCGGCGGCCGCCGGGGCCGACATCTGCTTCCTCATCCCGCCGTACTTCGAGGCGAAGGGGTACGCGGCGGCCCACGAGCTCGTCGACTACGTGGCGGCGCGCACCGACATCGCCCTCGGGCTGTTCAACACCCACGCCGCGGGGTGGGTGCTCACCCCCGAAGAGTGCGCCCGCCTGGTCGACGAGTACCCGGCCATCTGCGCCGTGAAGAACGGGATGTTCCGGCCGAGCCACACCGCCGCGCTGCACCGGCTCAACCCCGACCTCGTGATCTGGGAGTGCGACATGTTGGCCTACCGCGGTGGGTTCCTGCGCCGGGGCATCGCCTCGGCCGGGATCCTGGGCGGGACCGGGTACCTCTACGAGCTCCCGGACAAGCCGATGTACCGCGAGCAGTGGGAGCTGCTGGCATCCCACGAGCTCGAGAAGGCGGTGGACCACTGGTACGAGTCGGGCCTCGACGACCTGGTGACCAGCCTCCACGCCGCCTTCGGCGCCTCCAACCTCGAGGCCACGTACACCCACTGGGGATCGGCCTTCAAGACGGCGGCGGCCACGATCGGCCTGCCCGTCGGTGACTACCCCCGGTCGCGCCCGCCCCAGCCCCCGCTCTCCGACGAGCAGCGCCAGAAGGTCCGCCAGGCCTACGTCCGCAGCGGGCTCATCGACGGCACACCGATGGTGGACCAGTGATCGACGTCGGGAGTCCGGGGCCGCCCTGGTGACACCGGCCAACCGGCGCGCTGACTCGGCGGTCGGGACCGACCCACCGGCGATGCCCGAGTGGCAGCGCCAGAGCGTCGATCGGTCGCTCACCTCGGCCCGCCAGCGGGCCCGCGAGCGCAGCGACCGCCTGGTGGCGGCCACCCTCGACCTCATCGCCGAGACCGGCGACACCGACTTCACCGTCCACGACGTCGTGGCCCGGTCGAAGATGTCGCTGCGCACGTTCTACAAGTACTTCGCCAGCAAGGACGACCTCCTCGTGGCGGTGCACGGGGTCATCCTGACCACCGAGGTGATGCCCCGCCTGGTCGGGCGGTGCGACGCCCACACCGACCCGGTCCGGCGGCTGAAGGCCTTCGTCGACGGTCTCTACGAGATCACCACCGACCCCTCGGGCGTGGCCCGCGCCCTGACCGTGCACCAGAACCGCCTCAAGGAGTCCCGTCCGGCCGACCTCGACCGGGCCCTCGCCCCCCAGCTCGAACTGGTCACCGAGCTGCTGGCCGACGCGGCGCGGGCGAACCGGTTGCGATCGGGTGCCGAGGTGGGTCGCGCCGCGCTGCTCCTGCACCACGCCGTCCTGGCCGCCGTCCACGCCCGCATCCTGGGCTCGACCGGGATGGAGGCGGTGTCGGCCGAGGACCTCTGGGTCTTCTGTGCCGGGTCGGTCGGCGTGGTGGACGGCGAGGGGCCGACCACGGCCTCCGGGCCGGGGTAGTTGTACTCGTTCCAATTATGTAGAGTCGGCCGCCGTGATCCTCGACACGACCGACGAGCAGGAGCTCCTGGTCGAGACCTCGGTCCGCTTCATGGAGGCCGAGTGCCCGATCACCCGGGTGCGTGAGCTGGCCGAGGACCCGACGGGCTTCGACCGGGAATGGCTGCGGGGCGGTGCCGAGCTCGGATGGTTCTCGCTGCTGGTCGGAGAAGAGCATGGCGGAGGGAGCGTCAGCGGCCGGGGGCTGATCGACGCCGTCGAGGTGGCCGAAGAGATCGGGCGTCACGTCCAGCCCGGGCCGTTCCTGCCCATGAACGTGGTGGCCGCCGCGCTGGCCCGCCGGGGCAGCGACGACCAGCGGGCCGACGTGCTCCCGGCGCTGCTGGCCGGCGAGCAGGTGGCCACCTGGGCGCCGCTCGACGACGCCGGGCGCTTCGATGAGGGTGCGGGCCTGGTCGCCCGGCGCTCGGCCGGCCGCCTCACCCTCTCGGGGTCACGGGGCCTGGTCCACGACGCCCACGTGGCGGGGTGGATCCTGGTCACCGCCTCGCTCGACGGGCGCCCGGTGCAGGCCCTGGTGGCGACCGACACCCCCGGAGTCCGCGTCCGCCCGCGGCGCTGCCTCGACCTGGCCCGGCGCCTGAGCGAGGTGCGCTTCGAGGACGTCGTGCTCGACGAGGCGTCGGTGCTCGGCGACCCCGGCGGGGCGCCCGACGAGCTCGAGGACCAGCTCCGTCAGGCGCTGGTGGTGCAGTGCGCCGAGACGGTCGGCGTCATGGACGCCATGTTCTGGCGGACCGTCTCGTACTCGAAGGACCGGATCGCCTTCGGGCGGCCGATCGGGTCGTTCCAGGCGCTCAAGCACATCATGGCCGACCTCGGGCTGTGGATCGAGAACGGCCGGACGGCCACGGTCGCCGCCGCCGAGGCGGTCCACGACCAGCGCGACAACGCCGGTCAGATGGCCAGCATGGCGGCCGCCTACATCGGGGACATGTCGGTCGAGGTGGCCCAGCAGAGCCTGCAGCTCCACGGGGGCATCGGCTACACCTGGGAGCACGACCTGCACCTGTTCATGCGCCGGGTGAGCGTCAACCGGGCGCTCTACGGCGACCCGGCGTGGCACCGCGAGCGCCTCTGCGCGCTGGCCGGGCTCTAGTGGCGAAGGGAGCCGAGCCGATGGTGGACGTCGACGAGCGACCGGTCGGCGATGACGCCGACCTCGAGGCCTACCGGGAACGGGCCCGCCAGTGGCTGGCCGCCAACCTGAAGCGCCGATCGGGCGGCGCCGTGCGCGGGGCGGGAGGCGGCGACGACCAGGCCCCCGAGCGGGTGGCCGCCCAGCGGGCGCTGCAGGCAACGCTGCACGCCGCCGGGTACGCCGGGATCACCTGGCCGGTCGAGTACGGGGGCCAGGGCCTCACCCTCGCCCACCAGCGGGTCTTCTCCGAGGAGGCGGCCGGCTACCAGCTCCCGATGCCCGGCGGGGTGGCTGGCGGGGTCACGTTCCGGATCGTGGCGCCGACGATCATGGCGCACGGGACCGAAGCCCAGAAGCGGGACTGGCTCCCCAAGATCCTGCGGGGCGAGGAGATATGGGTGCAGTTCCTGTCCGAGCCGAGCGCCGGGTCGGACCTGGCCGGCATCCGCACCCGGGCCGAGCGCGACGGGGACCACTGGGTGCTCAACGGGGCGAAGATCTGGAGCTCGGGGGCGGCGGCCGCCGACGCCGGGATCTGCCTGGCCCGGACCAACTGGGACGTCCCCAAGCACCGGGGCCTCACCTGGTTCAGGGTCCCGCTCGACGCGCCGGGGGTCACCGTGCGCCCCATCCGCGAGATCAACGGCGGTGCCGAGTTCTGCGAGGAATTCTTCGACGACGTCATCATCCCCGACGAGTACGTCATCGGGGAGGTGGACAACGGGTGGTCGGTGGCCAACACCCTGCTCGCCCACGAGCGCGGCGGCGAGAGCGACAGCCCGGCCGGGCCGCCGGCCGTCGTCCCGGGGGTGCTCCCCGCCGACCTGGTCGCCCTGGCCCGGCGGCGGGGGACGACCGGGGACCCGACGGCCCGCCAGCTCATCGCCCGGGCCCACATCAATGACTTCGTGCACAGCTACCTGATCAAGCGGGTGATCTCGGGAATGCGCGACCAGAAGATGCCGGTCACCTACGCCTCGTACATCAAGCTTGACTCGGGCATCTGCTCACCCACTCGGGCGGCGATCGGTATGGAGCTGGCCGGAACCGACGCCGTGGCCTGGGACCCCGAGGAGCCAGAGGGGGCGGTCACCAGCACCAACTACCTGAACGGGCGGATCATCTCGATCGCCGGGGGCTCGGACCAGGTGCAGCGCAACATCATCAGCGAGCGGATCCTCGGGCTGCCCCGCGAGCCCTCCTACGACGCCGACAAGCCGTTCAACGAGGTACTGGCGGCGGCCGAGCGCTGGGGGACCGCCGGGGCGGCGCCACCCACCGCCTCGCGCTGACCGCGCCCCGATGGCGGACGACCCGCTCCGACTCCCCGACGACCTGATCGAGTGGGTCGCCGAGACGGTCGGGGGCCCGGTCACCTCGGCCACCCGGGTCCCCGGTGGGGCCAGCCGTGAAGCCTGGTTCGTCGACGTGGCGGTGGGCGACGACCCGCCCCGCCGGCTCTTCGTCCGGTACGCCCGAACCCCCACCGCACCCGGCGGGGTCTTCCACTCGCTCCAGGTGGAGGGGGAGGTGCTGCTCGCCCTGCGCGACACGGCGGTGAAGGTCCCGCCAACGCTGGCCGTGCACCCGGTGCACGAGGCGATCCTCGAGGAGCGGGTCGAGGGCGACACCTGGTTCTACCGGATCACCGACCCCGACGAGCAGGTGGCGGTCGCCCGCGACTTCGTCGCCAGCCTGGCCGCCCAGCACCGCCTCGACCCCCGGACGCTCGATCTGCCGAGCCTCGGCCCGGTCACCACGGCCCGCCGCCACGCGCTCGACGAGGTGGCCGCCATGCGCCGGCGGGCGACCGACGAGAAGGGCCGCATCGACCCGCTCCTCGACATCTCGCTGCGGTGGCTCGAGCACCACGTTCCCGAGTACGACGGCCCGGTGGTGCTGGTCCAGGGGGACACCGGCCCGGGGAACTTCATGTACCGCGACGGGGCGGTGACGGCGGTGGTCGATTGGGAGCTCGCCCACTTCGGCGACCCGATGGACGACATCGCCTGGTTGTCGTTGCGGACGGTCCAGGACACCTTCACCCACCTCCCGGACCGCCTGCGCGAGTACGAGCAGCTGTCGGGGATCGAGATCGACGACGACCGGGTCTGGTACTACCGGCTCTTCGCCGAGACCCGCCTGGCCTCGCACCGGGCCGCCTCCGGCGGGCCGGCGACCGACGGACCGGCGCAGCGGGACATCGGCAACGCGCTCATCTACGGGGTTCTCCACCGCCGGCTCACCCTCGAGGCACTGGCCCGGGTGATGGGGGAGGAGCTCGAGCCGGTCGAGTGCCTCCCCGACCAGGACCCCGAGGAGTGGCACCACCTCTACGACGCCGCCCTCGGAATGCTGAGCACCGTCGTCCGCCGGGTCGACGACCCGTTGGCCTCCCAGTGGACCAAAGGGGTGGCCCGGGTCGTCAAGTACCTGAAGGAGCTCGACCGCAACGGCCGGGCCTACCGGGACGAGGAGTGGCGCGACCAGGCAACTCTTCTCGGCGAGCTCCCGTCGTCGGCGCCGGCCGGGCGGGTGGCGGTGGCCCAGGCGTGGCGGGCCGGGAAGGTGAGCGACGAGGCCTACCTCAGGTACATGTGGCGCCAGGTCAAGCGGGACGACAACCTGATGGCGACGGCGTCGGGCCAGCTGCGCCACCGCACGTGGCCCCCGCTGCGAGACCCGACCGACGCCGGGCCCGGCTGACCGGACCGCCGACGACCCACCCGACACCACAGAGAGGACCCCGATGGAGCTCGAGACCGTGATGCGCACGACCGCCGCCGTGCGTCAGTACACCGACGACCCGCTCGACGACGCCACGCTCTACGCCATCCTCGACGACGCCCGCTTCGCCCCCAACGGCGGCAATCGGCAGTCCTGGCACGTGATCGTCGTGCGGGACCCGGCCACAAAGCGCCGGTTGGCCGACCTCTACGAGGTCGGGATGCGCGAGTACGCCGGGTTCACCCGGGCCGGCCTTGTGCCCTTCGTCGCCTCCGAGGCCCACTGGCGCAACCCGCCCGGCGCCGAGCCGACGCCCGCCATCGACCTGGAGGCGGCCCGCCAGGTCCCGGTCCCGCCCGGGAGCACCGACCACCTGGTGGCGGCGCCGGTACTGCTCGTGATCACCCTCGACCTGACCAACGTCTCCGCCGTCGACACCGGTCTCGACCGTCTCCCCCTGACGGCCGCCGCCTCGGTGTTTCCCTTTGCCCAGAACATCCTGCTGGCGGCACGCGACCGCGGCTACGGCGGGCATTTGACCTCGGTCCTCTCACGCTGCGAGCCCGAGGTCAAAGCCCTCCTCGGGATCCCCGACGACCACGTGCTGGCCACGATGGTCCCGCTCGGCCGCCCGGTCCACCAGGTGACCCGGTTACGGCGCATTCCGGTCGAGGATTTCGCGACCGTCGGGCGATTCGACGGCGCGCCGCTCGAACCTCCGGCTGGTAAGTCGTGAGGTCGTTGGTGAGCCCCAGTCTGGGATCCCTTTCGAACCGAAGCTGATCAAACTGACCAACGAATCACGGCTCAGAGGCAGTCATTCCAATCTGATCCTGCCCCACCCCCCGCGACGATCTTCGACACTCCGGTGAGTGGAGCGCGACATCAAGGTGAACTTCGCTCGCTGGGTTGCAGATGCACTGCGTCCGTGTCAACCTGCGTCTTGGTGATCGAGGCCGCCGAAGGCGCAGGGGAACGGCGCCCGCCGGCGCTCGGAGCGTTGCGCAGACGATTCGAAGGGCCTGACGGACCGGGACGCCGAGGCCCCTCTCGGCGGGTGGGACCGCTCCGGCACCGTCTTTTTCGAGGAACCCACGACGTTCGAGGCTGCATCTCTGGGCAGCCGTCGTGGGTCGTCCGCGGTGTGCGGAGCCTGGGCCGCTCAACTGACCCTCTCTGCCGCCCGCCCAGTGGTCTTTCAGCGAAGAGAGCCGCTTCCGTCGGTGCGGCCATGCTTATCGTGACATCGATCTTTGCCATCTTCGGCGTAGCGGTGGCGCCCGCTGGGGCCTTACCGGTTGGCCAGCAAGCCCCGTCGGTCAACGAGACCATCAACAACATCGCGCCGGGGACGATCATCACGACTCGCCTACCCGACGGCGGGACGAGCGGGGCTAACCTCCTCTATGCGGACGGCCGCCTGTATGCGTCAGCGGGTGCAGCAGAGATTCTTTGGGTGAACCCGCTGACCGGGGCCAGTGCGACCGTCTCGACGCCCGGGGTCCACGGCCCGATGGCCACGGACGGCACGAACGTCTACTACGTCGGCGGGGGGGAGATCTACGCCCTTTCGTTCAGCGGGGTCGTTACCGCGATGAGCGCTTCGAACCTCACGGGGTCCTTCTACACCGACATCACGATCGGACCGGACGGCTACATCTACGCGCTGTCAAGCGGGGGCGAGATCTACCAGATCGACCCGAACCCGAATGATCCGGGAAGCTACGGAGTTCCGGTCGGGGTCTACTCGTTGCCGCAACCCTGCAACGACGGAAACCAATACGGGGACCTCACCGCCGACAGCACGTCGCTCTATTTTGTCCTCGGGGACAACTGCACCGGAGGGACCGGCGATGATCTCCAAAGCCTCGTCTTCCCCGTCACCTCATCGGAGAACGTCAGCACGCTGGTTTCGAGTCTTGAGGTGGGTCTTGGACTCGAGCATGGGACCCTCACTTCGGCGGGAAGCTCTCTCTACTACGTCACTGGCGGGTACGTGTACCAGGTCAACAAAGCCACCGGCGCCCAAAGTCTCGTGGTCGGAGGGACGTTGGGTGGGGACCAGGGACCCGTCGACGGCACCGGGGTCAATGCCGGACTCTGGAGCAACCAGTACGACGGCTACAGCATCACGTCCGACGGTCAACAACTGTGGGTGACCGACTGGGGCGAGCAGCTCCTCCCGTCATTGCTTCGAGAAATTGTTCCTCCAGCGAATACCTACAACGGCGTCCTCACCTCGGTCACCTGCAGCGATGCCACGAACGGGCCGAACGCGCTGGGCGTGCCGGCCCAGGCGTCGGTGGCCAGCTCGGTCGACTCCGCGACCGGCGATCAGACGACGAGTACCACCGACGTGATCGCGCCCGGACCGGGCCTGCCCCTCGACTTCACGCGGACCTACGACGCGCAGTACGCACAGAGAGAGGTCCAGAACAGCGCTGGCCCCGGGCCCCTTGGCTACGGCTGGACGGACAACTTCGGCGTGATGGTCACCTCGAGCTCTGGCACGGCGACGGTGACCGGTGAGAACTGCGGCCAGGAAGGCTTCCAGCCCTACTCGGCGGTCAGCTCGAGCGAGCTCTGGTGCAACAACACCGAGGCCGACCCCAACGCCCCGACGCCGATCACCGTCTACTGTCCGAACGACGCCCGTGACCTCGAGCTCCTCCAAGAGAACGGCGACGGCACCTGGACTCTCGAACGCGACGTTTCGGGAACAGAGCTCTTTCGGTTCGACTCAAGCGGAGCCCTCTCGTCGATATCGGACGCGGTGGGCGAGAAGCTGACGAGGACGACCGGTGCGCCGCCCTCGCACTGTTCGGGCCCGGTGAACACCTGCACCCTGTGGACGTCGTCGACCTCGGGCCAGTCCCTCGGTCTGGGCTTCGACTCTTCCAGCCGCCTGATCAGCGTCAGCGTCGACGGGACGACCTCGACGCCGCAAACTGCGGCCACCTTCTCATACTACGCGCCAGGGAGTCAGAACGGGGGGACCAACGACCTCTACCAGGTGACCGACCCCGCCCAGGGGGCCACGACCTTCGCCTATTGCGCGGCCCAGACCAACTCCAACTGCCCCGGCGGCTCGACCCAGGCCCACGACCTCTTCAGTTGGAACCTGCCCGGCCAGGCGGCCACCCAGGACGAATACAACTCCTGGGGTGAAGTGACCCAGCAGACGAGCCCGACGAACGTCGTCACGACCCTCCAGTATCAGGGGAACAACCTCTCGGCGACGGCCACCGGGGACACGCTGGTGACGAGCAACCCGGGGGGCGCCGGAACCGACGGGCAGCAGGAGACCCAGTACGACTACGCCTATGGGTACCTGAGCGGGGAGACGACTGGGTACGGCACGGGCGGGGCGGTCACCAAGTCGTTCTCGCGCGACCCGGTGACCGGCGTGGTCCAACGGGTCCTCGACGGAGTCCTCGCCGACCAGAGCTACGTCGCAGTCCAGGGCCTGCCGGCCCAGAACGTGGCCGGCACGCCGGCCCAGCTGAACGCTGGCGACCCGACGATGACCTTCGACGGAGTCGGCAACCAGACCGCCGATGCCTACAACTCGTTCAATCAGCCGTGGTGCACGATCCAGGCCGCCCAGGTGGCGGCCGGCGCACTCTGTCCGCTCACCGCACCGAGCGCCCCTCCCGCTCCGGGAGCGAGCGATCCGAACCTCGGGGCGACCATCAACTTCTACAACTCGACCGACCAGCTGACGGCGACGACGGACGCTCTCGGCAACACGACGATCTACGGCTACACCCCGACCGGCGGCAGCGAGCCGCCCGGGCTCCGCTACTGCACGATCGACCCGGCGAACTATGCGGCGGGCGTGACGACGTGTCCGACGTACGGCTCCACCGAGGCCGGGACGACCACCTCCACGTTCGACGCTAACGGAAACGTGCTCACCCGGACCGACCAGGACGCCAACACGACGACGTCGATGTACGGGGCTCAGAACGGGTGCGGGGTGACGACCGGCACCCCCTGGGGATCGGCCGCGTACCCCGGTCTCGTGGCCGAGACCACCGATCCGGACGCCACGACCACCTGTTTCGCCTACAACGGGGCCGGCCAGGTGACCGAGCAGGTCCAGGCCGCGGGCGGCTCGGCGCAGTACCAGGCGATCACCAAGAACTTCTACGACACCGACGGACGTCTCTACTGCACGATCGCCCCGCTGGCGATTTACCAGGGCGACAGTTGCCCGTCGAGTGAGCCA
>Ga0209656_10003503_pt1 | contig 10156 bp, 10 predicted proteins | sample BogFormECP12_OM2_FD_188239 | JGI IMG/M metagenome (GOLD analysis project Ga0209656, IMG submission 188239) | Bog forest soil microbial communities from Calvert Island, British Columbia, Canada - ECP12_OM2 (SPAdes) (version 2) | ecosystem: Environmental > Aquatic > Freshwater > Wetlands > Bog ... | reverse complement strand
CCGGAGGGACTCGCCACATAGACAACAGAATGGCAACCACGGACAAGAAAGACTATTACGCGGTTCTCGGGGTGAAGAAGACGGCTTCTGCGGAGGAGATCCGCAAGGCGTTCCGCAAACTTGCGCGCAAATACCATCCCGACGTGAACCCGGGCGACAAGTCCGCGGAGGAGAAGTTCAAGACGCTCTCCGAGGCGAATGACGTTCTCAGCGAGCCCAAGAAGCGCAAGATCTACGATCAGCTTGGTTTCTACTCCGACAACATTGATCCTGCGACGGCGGAGGCTTATGCCCGCGGAGGTGGCCGCGCCGCGGAGAATGGGGGACGAAGCGGCGGACAGGAGGTTCCGTTCGACTTCGGGGGGTTCGATTTCAATGATTTCTCCGAGGGCGCCGGCGCGGCCGGTCGTCGAGCCGGAGGGGGTGGCGGCGGATTCAAAGATATTTTCTCGTCGATGTTTGGCGGCGGCGGACGCGTCCAGGAGGAACTCGAGCAGGAGCCGGGCAGCGATCTCGAGTACCAGATGAACGTCGGATTCTGGCAGGCGATCCAGGGTGCCGAGTTGCAACTCAGCGTGCCGCATCTAGAGAGCTGCGCGAATTGTCACGGACGCGGTTACTTTGAAAGTACTGAGCCGTGCCCTCAATGCAAGGGCAAGGGGCAGATCACGCAGAAGAGCGGCAGCATGAAGTTCAATATCCCATGCCCGCGGTGCGGCGGCAGCGGTCACAGCCGAACGATTTGCAACGTGTGCCACGGGGCGGGACGCGTGGAGCGCAACGAGATGCTCAAGGTGCGCATCAAGCCCGGCACGCGCGACGGCCAGCGGATTCGCCTCGCCGGACGTGGCAATGCCGGCACTATGGGTGCGCCCGCCGGCGACCTCTACATCATCGTGCGGACCGGCGAGCATCCCGTGTTCAGGCGCGACGGCGACGACATCTATCTAAGCGTGCCAGTGACGGTTACGGAGGCCGGGCTGGGCGGCAAAGTGGAAGTGCCCACCATCGACGGGCGTGCGCTGCTCAAGATTCCTCCGGGCACGCAGAGCGGGCAAAAGCTGCGCTTGCGGGAGAAAGGTGTTCCCTCGGCAGTGAAGGAGGGAGTGCGCGGCGACGAGATCGTCGAGGTTAAGTTGGTAGTGCCGGCGCTGCGCGACGAGAAGTCAAAGGAAATCCTGCGTGAGCTGGCCAAGCTGAATCCGGAAGATCCAAGGGAAGAACTGTGGCAGCAGGTGCAACATTAAGCAATTAGCAATTAGACGTCGGTAATTGGTCCTTCCACCTTGATGACGGCTGAAATACAAAGCGCGGCTCATGATGTGGTCCTCGAGACCCAGCGGTTGCGCTTGCGGCGGTTTCGACACGGTGATTTGGAGGCTATTTTCGCCATCATCGGCGACGACGTAGCCATGCAGTACTATCCGAGGACATTCAACCGCGCCGACGCCGCACAGTGGATTCAGCGTAATCTGCGGCGTTACCGCGAGCATGGCTACGGGCTGTTTGCGGTGACATTGAAGGACAGCCTCGATGTCATCGGCGACTGCGGCATCATCCGGCAGGAAGTTGAGGGCGAGCCACAGATGGAAGTGGGTTATCACTTCCGCCGTGATCAATGGGGACACGGCTACGCCACAGAAGCGGCGCATGCCTGCATGGGATTGGCGTTTTCTGCGTTCGGTGCCGGCAAGGTGATCTCATTAATCCGGCCGGAGAACGTCCCGTCGCGGCGCGTGGCAGAGCGTAACGGAATGAGTTTGGAGCGGCAGGTTATTCATTGTGGATTGCCGCATTTCGTGTATGCGATGGGGCGAGAGGAGTTTGATTCCCCTCAGGGGCTAAAGCCGGCGGATCAACAGGGCTCGAACGGCACGGCTAAAGCCGTGCCCCTTCAAAACGAGAATCCCGGAATCGATGGAGCGCGAGTGAGGCGTGAGGACTATGGGCAAGCGTAAGAAACAGGGAGCGTACATGATCAGCTCGGTGGCCGAGATGTATGGCATCCATCCGCAGACGCTACGCCTGTACGAGCGCGAAGGTCTACTCAAGCCGTCGCGCACCGAGGGAAACACTCGTCTTTACACCGATGAAGACCTGGAGCGGTTGGAACTCATCCTGTCGCTGGCGCGCGACCTGGGTGTAAACATATCCGGTATAGCGATCATTCTGCAAATGCGCGAGCGCATGGAGGAAATGCAGCGCCAGATGTCGGAGTTCGTGAGCTACGTGCGGACTGAGGTCATGAGTCGCGCACACAACGCCGAAGCCTCCCGCGGAGCGATCGTGCCGGTTGCCCATTCCGTGCTGGTGAAGACGGAAAAGAAACGCTAGCGCCTTTTCCAGCAGCCTGGCTCAAGGTCGCGACCCTCGGCACTAATGGCCTGCCATCATTTGCTCCACAGCCTGCAGTCTGTCTTTCACCATCGCATTTTCGGGATTGAGCTGGAGGGACCGTTCGAGGCACGACTTTGCCTCTGCCAGACGGCCAAGTTCAGCCAGTGCCATGCCTAGACTGGCCTGAGCTCCGGCGTCAGACGGATCCAGGCGGACGGCTTCGCGAAATTGCTCTTGGGCAGCGCTCATGTCGTTGGTCGAAGCCAGCGCGATACCCAGGTTATAGTGCGCATCGAAATAGTCGGGGCGCGCCTTCAGCGCGGCATGGAAGTACGGCAGAGAATGTTGCGGCTGTCCCGCCGCCAGCAGAATCGTGCCGAGCGAGTTGTTTGCGACAGCGTCTTCGGGATGAATCTCCAGCGCCTTGGCATACTGCTCTTGCGCAAGTTGCAGATTGCCTCGCGTCTGCGCGACGGCTCCGAGGTTGTAGCGCGCCTCGAAGTCCATCGGGCTCTTCTCCACATGGTGCATCATCAGCGCTTCTTCCAGTACCAACCGAGGATCTCCCTGATCTGCGGGATAGTTCACCGGGAGAACCTGCAACCAAAAATGCGCCATCTCATCGCTGGCGCGATTGCCTGCTTTCACACGCTGTGGCGGATGGTTGGGATTGGCGATGTTGTCTTCCGAATTGTCGTACGTGTACCGCATCGTGACTGCGGTACCTTTCGGCAGCCTCACCGGATCAACGTAGCGAAACACCTCCTGCCAATTCAGGTCCCACTTTTTGATTTGGATCAGCGTCTTCGACGATCCATCCGGCAAAGCGGCGGTGGCAAGAATGGCTCTCGCAAGATAGTGTGCGTGCGGATAGACAGCCAGCAAATCGAGATCGATCGGAAGCGTAAAAGTGTCGCTTACAACGAAATCCTTATCACCAGGCGGGATATCAAGCTGCTGGTCCGCGTCGAGCTGCAGCAGCATGGGAACAAGAGTTGCTGGCTGGTCTGTGAAGTAGATCCCAACACTCGGCTGGATGACTTCGGCCTTGCCCGACGGCTGCAGATGCACGTTGAGCACGAAATCTGTGCCAGGATCAAGTTGCAGTGCCATGCCGTCAGGAAAGGGTGTGACTACGGTGCCCGGCTTCAAGAAAAGAAAGTGACTGTCTGGTTCGAAGTGCTCGGAATCAATCTCCAACTCCATTCCACCGAATCCAGCACCCGGTTCCGCTTCCTTGCGGCGTGAAGAGTGGTAGCGATCGATCAGCACGTTGGCGTGATGAATCAATCGCTGGTTGGTGGTGCGAATTTCGACCGCCCGCACCCAACGCGCGCGATCTACAGGGATCGGCAGAATGAAATTCCAGTACGAGTCGCCGCCACCAGCGGGAACAGTGTATGGTTTCACCGCCGTTACGATCAGGTCTGGCGTTCCAAGCTGCCAGCCTTCCACGAAATGAGGCCTCGGCGGAACGTCGCGGGGATTTCCTTCGACTGCACCCTGCGAAACCCACTTTTGAATGAGAGCAATCTGAGCATCCGACAGACGGCGCTCCTGCTGGAGCTTCAAGTCCCCGGGTTCGGGCAGCCAGGGAGGCATGAAGTGCGTGTGCGTCACCGCGACGATCTGGTTGGCGTGTTTCTTAACGTCTTGGTAGTTCAGAAGCGGAAAAGGCCCCGATTCCCCGGGACGGTGGCAGCTCGCGCAGTTCTGGTAAATGATGGGCGCGATGTCGCGACTGAAAGTTATATGGCTGCCAGTGGCTGAACTGGCCGCCGAGGCCTGCTGCGGGCTGGCATTGCCTCCAGCTAGAAGCGCCACTGCGAACAGCATCAACAAGAGCGCGATTAATCCAGTTCGCAATGTTTTCCTCATTGCAGGTCGGATATGCAGCATCCGACCCCTTCCGCTGAGTCTACTGGCGATCTCTTGCTGCCCGCAATGTGCTTGAGTGAGTCGCCGCGAAACCTTCCTGGAGCGGCAGTCTGATATAGTCCGGATAACTTTTGCCTTTGGGGTGACACTCATGAAGCGCGCTCTGCGCCTGGCGACGTTCTGCGTACTGCTTCTCTCCACCGTTTTCGCGACAAGCGCATACGCAGATGAGGCCATCGCCTCGCACACGGTGGGTGTCGGCGGCGTAAAGCTGCACTACCTCACCGCAGGCCACGGAACACCGCTGATCCTATTGCATGGCTATGCGGAGACTTCGCTCATGTGGAAGCCAATCATACCGCTCATGGCCACGCGATTCACTGTGATCGCGCCGGATCTGCCGGGCATTGGAGACTCGGGCATCCCGACAAACGGCCTCGACATGAAGAGTGCGGCGATTCGCATTCATGATCTTGCGAAGTCGCTCGGCGTCCAGAAGGCCGAGGTCGTGGGTCACGACATCGGGCTCATGGTTGCCTACGCCTACGCCGCGCAGTTCCCTACGGAAGTGACGAAGCTGGTGCTGATGGATGCGTTCCTCCCGGGCGTGCCGGGCTGGGAAGCCCATCTACAACAATCCCGATATATGGCATTTCCGCTTCAACGGGCCGACTCCGGAAGCCCTGGTGCAAGGCCGTGAACGCACCTACTTCGACTATTTCTGGAACGACTTCGCGGCCGATAAGAACCATTCCGTTCCGGAGGCAGACCGCAAAGCTTACGTGTCGGCGTATTCACGTTCAGGACGCATGCATGCGGGATAGGCTTACTTCGTGTCGTTCCAGCAGGCCGCCAGGGACTTCGCTCAGCTCTCGCAAACCAAGCTGACCATGCCTGTGCTGACCATCGGTGGCGAGAAATCGCTGGGAGGACCGTTAGGAGAACAAACCAAGCTGGTGGCGACCAACGTGACCGTGGTGGTGCTGAAGAACGCCGGACACTGGGTGCTTGAGGAGCAGCCTAAGGAAACCATAGCAGCCCTGCAAAACTTCCTCTGACAGCCCCGGTGACTTAACCGCGTGATCGGAGTTCGCAGGTTCGCTCTTCGTGTCACCACGTAGTCAGACGGTCAAAGGCGATCGGTTGTTCCCTTCCCGGCCTCAATATGTGACAATCCTGCGACAGCGATTTCCAATTATTCGATAACTTCCGACGAGGTGGGCTGATGCCTGAGACTTCAAGCGCGCGCCGCTTGACCCTTGCCATTGACCGCAAAGGAACCGTGCCGGTGGTGCAATGCAGCGGCAGACTGGTGGCGGGGGAGACGGACCGTTTCTACTCCGAAGTGAAACAACTGGTTCCGGAATACAAGCGAGTCGTGCTGGACTTTGCGGACCTCACTCACATGGACAGCATGGGCCTGGGCACGCTGGTGCGGCTGTATGTTCACGCCAAGTCTTCGGGAAGCGTTCTGGACCTCGTCAACGTCGGCAAGTCCGTGCGGCAGTTACTCGGCATCACCCACATGATGGCGGTGTTCCAGGTGATCGGGGAGAATAACATCCGGATGGGATGAGACGTAACCGGTCATTGGCAACTGGGAATTTGCAAACACGCAACGTTAGTCGAACGCTCCTGGCAGAACAACTTTCCATTTAATCTTTCGCGCGCTCCCACACCAGCACTCGCTTCTGTATGGCAGGATTGGAAAGGCCGCGGGTTGCGGTGATGATCAGGCGGTTGCCTTCGAGGCGAAACGGGCGTGGCTGGGTTGAGCCGACGTACGCCGGCGTCCAGGCAACGGAAGGATAGTGCGTCACTGTGGAGGTCGCGCTGTCGAGTTTGAAGGTCCCGCAATAAGCGATGAAAGTGTCGTAGTAAGCGATCTTCTCAGCGTCGGTCGGTTTGGCCGGGTCTTTCCAAGCTGGGCGATCACCGTTCGCAATGGTGGCGCACATGTGGCCGTCGGGTTCGTACATGATGAAGCCGTGCGGGTGCGACCCGAATTGAGAGGACGGTTGCACCTTTCCGTCCGTCATGGTGTCTTCAATGGAGACCAGCTTCCAGGTGCCGAGTAGCTGAGCGACCGTGGGTGCAGCAGTTTGAGCGAGCGCACAAGACGTCAGTAGCAGCATTGAGACGAGAAGCTTCATGAAAATTCTCCGTTGGAGAGCTTGAGTTCCCAGGCCAGCGCCCAGGAATCGGGCGCGAAGCTGTGAACCCGAATTTATCACTTGATCTGGTACACGAACATCGAGCGATCGATCATCTGACTGGGTAGATAGGCCAGCAGCCAGCGATAACCGTCGGGATCGGGCAGCACCTGTCCAGATAGTACGCTTGCGCCCACCACGAGCTTTCCGGTCACCTGTTCTCCGGGAGAGAGCGGCAGCGACTTCACCCCATACAGCACGGGGTTCACCGAACCGAAATACGCCAGCCGCATGTTCTCGTCAGGATGAGTCAGCTCGTAGTCACGCAGCGCTATTAGTCCCTGTCCCCAGTCGAGATTGCTGTCAGTGAGATAGCGCCAGCTGTTGGCCGGCTTCACTAGAATGTTGAAGTACGTGAGGTAGTCGGGCGCGGCGCGCAAGGCGTCGGCCGCATTGACGGCGAGCAGAAACAGCAACACGATCGCAGCCCAAGGATAGCTGCGGGAGGTCGAGGCCGTGCGCCTACCAACTCCGAAACGCGACGCCTTCACGCGTTCCCAGATTGCTCCCGCGATCAGCAGGGCGAAGGGATAAAGCGGAAGAATGTGGCGCTCGCCAATGTCGTACTTCGATTGGATAGCGAAGAACAAGAACACTACGGCGAACGAGCACATCGCCAATAGATCGCCAGGGGCTCGACAAACCCTGTGGGCTCCCATCAGAAGGCTGGCAAGAAAGAGCGCCAGCAGGACGGTTGGCCACTTAAGCACGATGGCCGTCGGGTAATACAACTTGATTCCACCCGTAGGATAGACATTCCCGAGAAACCATGCGGGACGTCCATGTTTGTTACTGAAGGCGACTGCGCGGAGGCCCTCAAGAAATTCGCCGGCGGGAACGAACGTGCTGATGTGCACATTCGATCTTGTCGCCCAGGTCTTCTCGCCGCGATTGGGGAACGATGCCACGACCTTTCCGTCGCCCACTTTGAGATGCGAGATGTGGAAGAAGTATCCCGCCCACAATGTGACCAGCGCGAGCGCGAGCGCCGCCAGCATGGGTTTCCAGTTCCATTGTGACGGCCGACGCGACACGCCTTCGGGCTTCAGTATCAGCATCAGGGCCAAGGCAAGCAGTACCAGTGGAGGCGCGTAGAACTTGGACAACAACAGTCCGCCGAGTGCCAAGCCCATGAGCACGACTTGCGTCCAGTTGGGACGGTGCCGCCATCGCACTAGTTGAAACGCTGCGAGAAAGATGAACAACGTGCCGATGCCGTCCGTCGTGACGACGGAGAAATTCGCGATCAGCGATGGAGTAAATGCAAACAGCGCCAAGGCTACGTTGGCTGCTCCTTCTGAGAATAGCCGCCTCGCCGCAAACCACAACGCCACCCCGAGGGCTATCCCGAGCAAAGTATTCATGGGACGCGTGCGCTGCGCGATCTCTTCCGGCCCGGGTTGCATGGCTTCGACGCGGTAGCCACTCGGCAACTCCCGCCACGCATACTGGCTGTCCATGCGTGCGATGGGCAGCGTCAGCCAGAGGCGTCCCAGCGGCGGGTGGTCGTTCCAATGCTCGAAGCGCCCGTGCCGCCATGCATCGACGCCGGCGATGATGTGCGCCGGCTCGTCGTAAGTGAGCGATTGCGTCTGGATGAACCACAGCGATTGCAATGCGAACACCGACAACAGCAAGAACGGAATTGCCGTGCGCGGATGGAGGTCGCGGCGGCGAGCAAGGAGGGACTTCGGTTTCGATGTAGAGGATTTCTTCACGCGATGCACCCACCATATAGGAGTGCACGCGTGAGACTCAACCCACGATCAGCTTGGCTTGGGCGCGGGCGGGGACGCGGTCGCGCCCGCTTTGGTTTTCACCCGTTCGATTCCCTGCTGTGCCTTGGCGGCGTACGGTCCCTTGGGAAGGATCTTGATGTAGTCCTGGTAGTTCGCCAGCGCGGCCTTGTAGTCGCCGTTTTTTTCCTGCGATTCGCCTAGCTTGTAGGTGGCTTCGGCGTCTCTGGGCTTCCAGTCAAGGGCCTCCTGATAGCGGCTGATGGCACCGCGGTAGTTGCCCTCTTTGTAGTAGTAGTCGCCGACTTCGATGCACTTGGCTGCCTTGTGCGGGTCAAAGGGATGAAATTCGCCGAGTTCACTCTCGTCAGCGCCGGGATGCTTCTCGTCACCCGATGGGGCCGAAACGTCGGTCTCGGTTTGCTTGCTGGAGCTCTCATCCGGCGCCAGTGTGTCAGAGCGCGGCGGGGCCTTGCGATTGTCCTTGGGCGGAGGAGCGGACTTGTCGACCGGGACGCGCGTGATGGGTCCGTCGTCCGGGCTCTGCGCCAGGGCAGCGCCCGCCAGGCATAGACAGAAAACCGCGAGTATCGATACGCGCAGCCGCACAATCATATTCTATTGCAACCCGAAGGCCGCACGCGAGACTCGGTAGGCGAGGGGAAACGACAAGGCTGTCCGCAAAGCGAACGGCCTTAGGTCGCGGACGTTGTGAATGCGCCCGCGTCTGGAGGAAATCTGGCAGCCTACTGGCGGTCAGCGGGGGGCGTCGCAGGGGCCTTGGCCGCGGATTCGGCCGATGCCGACTCCAGCGAGTTGGTCATCAACTGCACGTCGACGCGACGGTTCTTGGCGCGGCCGGCAGCGTTCTTGTTTTCGGCGACCGGGTTGTCCTTCCCGAGGCCGATCAGATAGATCCGGTACGGCGGGACATTGTACTTCGCTGCCAGGTATTGGATGACCGCATCGGCGCGGCGGCGGCTCAACTGATTGTTGTACTCGGCGGAACCCACTCCGTCGGTGTAACCCTGCACTTGGATGATGTAGTGCTTCTGACCCGCGACCTGTTGAGCAAACTCATCGAGCGCCTGCTGATCGGCCTTGGTCAGCGTCGCCTTATTAAATCCAAACTGGATAGTCGTGTTGGCGGTTGACTTGTAGTTATCCAGGTTCTCCACCGTGCCCGCCAATCCGTTCAAACCGCTAGCCACATGTCCGGCTTTCTGGTTAGCCTGGTCGGCGGACTGTCCGGCAGCCGCAGCTTTCTCGTCAGCCTGGTTGGCGGCTTGAATGCCTTGCTGCGCCTTGCCGTCAACGTCCTTGATGTCGCGGCTGTTCTTCGACGTGATCTCGTCTAGCTCGCCGATCTTGTTGTTAATGGGCGTGACCTGGCTCTGTACATACTTCTTAGTTGCGCATCCAACAGTCGAGAACAAGCTGCCTGCGACCAACGCAGCTACGAGAGAGATTCTGCTCATTGCATAAGCTCCTGCGAACGTGACTTGCACACAACGGAGGGTGCAAGCCAGTTGCCAATCGACCTGCGTCCAACACGTAGGCTCGGTGCACTGTTTTCAATCACTTGGGAGCGTGGCTGGGAAGTGTGTCAGAACGCGCCGGATAATCCTGACGCAGTAGTAAAATTTTTACAGGGTAGTAACGTTAGATTAGCGGTTCGCCGGCAACGGCATCCTCGCAGTCTCTATCTCCCCAGCATGGATTTACAGCAGAAAATTCGCACCCTGCCAACGTCTCCCGGTGTGTATCTGTACAAAGATGCCGAAGGCCGCGTCATCTACGTCGGTAAGGCGAACAATCTGCGCTCGCGAGTGCGCTCGTATTTTCTTGAAGGCGCAGCAGAGAACGCCAAGACCGGCACGCTAGTGCGTGAAGCCGTCGATCTCGATTACATCGTAGTCGACAACGAGAAGGAAGCCCTTGCGCTTGAGAACAACCTGATCAAGCAGAAGAAGCCGCGCTACAACATTCTGC
>Ga0209656_10003502_pt1 | contig 10157 bp, 4 predicted proteins | sample BogFormECP12_OM2_FD_188239 | JGI IMG/M metagenome (GOLD analysis project Ga0209656, IMG submission 188239) | Bog forest soil microbial communities from Calvert Island, British Columbia, Canada - ECP12_OM2 (SPAdes) (version 2) | ecosystem: Environmental > Aquatic > Freshwater > Wetlands > Bog ... | reverse complement strand
GGCGGCTCGTCGCGCCCTGGTGGAACTGGCCGCTGCGCGGAACCACGGACCCGAACGACCCGGGTGCCCCCGACGACCGCCGCGCCGTCCGGGTCTCGCGACCGGTGCTTCAGATGTACGACTCGCTGGACCTCGTCAACGTGTTCCTGGCCGAGCCGCAGCAGAGGCTGGCGTTCGATCCCGACACCGACGAGGTCTGGGACATCGCGGCCGGCAGCTTCGGGACGTTCCCCCAGCGGAACCCGACCCACCGCCGCAAGCTCTTCCTGGCCACCCACCACCGGAACTACCTGGTGGTCTGCTCTCTGCACTGCAACGCCGCGGGGTTCCCCCGGGTGGGGACCGGCGAGATCTGCCAGGCCGGCCTGGTGGTCCGGCGGCGGCGCCTCGACCTGCCCGGCGGCCCGCAGGGGGAGGTGGCACGCGCGCTTCGCCAGCACGCCGCCGCCCGGACCAAGCGCGCCGCGGTCGAGCGCCGGCTGGCGGCGATGCGGCGCGGCAACGGCGGCGCGCTGCGGTCGGCCGTCCTGGACAGCCGCCTCCGCTCGCTGAGATCGGCCGAGCAGGACGCCCATGATGTGGTCCGGCAGTGGGTGCAGTCCGGCGGCCAGCTTCGCTGCCTGGAGGGCTGGATCCCGACCGGGGTGGACGCCGCGGGCATCCGGGGACCGCTGCCGGGCTGCGGCGCCGGGCCCGCGCGGACCGCGCTGGCGGGCACGGGCTCCTGGCAGCCGGTCGAGGAGCTGCCCGAGACGCTCACCGAGGCGACGTACCCGCTCAGCCTGCTCGTCCCCGACCCCACGAACCCGGGCCACGACGCGACCGGCCAGACCATCTACTTCGGAGTGGTCCCCACCGGGTCGTCCGACGTCAACGACGCCGGGCACGCACGGTTCAACGATCACAGCTGCTACGAGATCCGCTGTTTCGCCCGGCGGCACCGGGCCGAATGCCCCCGGACCGGCGCCCAGTGCAGCTGCCCCATCACCTGGTCCGAGCCGACCGAGACCTACCAGCTCGCATCCCACTTCGATCTCGACGGGACCGCCAACCGGCCGGTGACCGTGCAGCTGCCCGATCTCGCGCAGTTGCACGCCGATTCGGTGCGGCTCAGCCCCGGCGGCTCCGGAGGCGTCCGCTTCCAGAGCCCGCCCGGATCGCAGCTCTCGTTTACCGCCAAGGACCTTCAGGCCTCCCCGGCAAAGGATGCCATGCAGAACGGCAACTTCCAGATCTGCTCGTTCGCGATCCCGCTCATCACGATCGTGGCGTTCTTCGTGTTCCAGCTGTTCCTGCCGATCGTGGTGTTCATCTTCCAGCTCTGGTTCCTGCTTACGCTGCGGTTCTGCATCCCGCCCGACGTCGACCTCACCGGAGGGTTCGGTAACGAGCTCGACGCCATCGGAGGCGGCCTGAACATCAATGCCGGGGCCGTCGCTGCCGTCCAGGCTGATCCCGCGTTCGGCAGCAACATGACGACGATGCTAGGCGGCGCCAGCTACAACGGCGTGCCGCTGTCGGACGCGGTCGTGAATGCGGCTAAGAGTACGGGCCCGGATAGCATCGACCCGAAGTCGTTCGCCTCGCTGCTGCGCGGCGTGTTCGCGGCTGGCGTCGCCCCACCCAAGGCCCTGACGTACGCCAAGCGGGTCGAGCGCAGCGAGGTGGTGCGGCCGTGACGACCCCCGCTGCGACGCCTCCGGCCGTGACGACCCCGGCGGCCGGCCCGGACCCGCTCGGCACCGGCTGGACCTTCCCGCCCGAGGCGGTGACGGCCGGCGCGTTCGAGTGGCTATCGGGAGCGGCGCTGGTCCGGCAGTCGATCCTGATCATCCTGGACACCCAGCCGGGCGAGCGGGTGATGCGGCCCGATTTCGGCTGCGGGCTGCGCCGGTACCTGATGGAGCCGAACACTCCGGCGACCCGCGCGGCGATCGCCGGGGAGATCCAAGCCGCGCTGCGCGCCTGGGAACAGCGGATCGTGGTCGGGACCGTGGACGTCGTACCCACCGACGATCCGAGTACGGTACTCGTTTCCATCACCTATACCCTGGCCCGCGACCAGAGCATCGACACGGTCCAGGTAACCGTCCCGGTCAACGCAACCAGCGGAAGTCAGTGACATGACCGTGCCCACGCCGGTCCTCGACGACCGGAGCTACGACCAGATCCTCGCGGAACTCGTGGCGCGGATCCCGGTCTACGCGCCCGAGTGGACCAACTACGCGCCGAGTGATCCCGGCATCACCCTGCTCGAGCTTCTGGCGCACCTCGGCGAGAGCCTGCTGTTCCGCTTCAACCAGATCCCGGACCAGACCCGCCTGTGGCTGCTGCACCTGCTCCAGGTGCCGCCGTACCCGCCGCGGAGCGCTACGGGCCTGGTCGCCTTCGACGCCGGCCAGGTCACCGGCGACCCTCCTGCGGTCAGCCAGGGGACGCAGGTGACCGCCGGCAGCGTGCCGTTCAAGGTCGGCAACGACGTCACGGTCCTGCCGATCACCGTCACCGCGGTCGTCAAGGCGGGCGCCAGTGAACCGACGGATCCGATCTTGCTCGATGAGTACCGCCGCGTGCTCGACGCGGCCGGCCTCGACGAGGCCGCCGCGGAACCATACGAGGAGGTGGTGCTGGCCGCGGATCCGAGCGCACCGGGTTTCCAGCCGCTCGACGTGGGCACCGCGGTCGACCGCTGCCTGTGGATAGCGGTGCACACGGCGCCGCAGGCCGCCCCGGACGTGGCGACCTCGCTCTTCGGCACGTCCAGCGTGCTCGCGCAATCCCCGCTGGTCCTCGGGATCGGCACGGACACCGAATACCCGACCATCGACCAGATCGATCCGTGCGACAGCCTCGCCGCGCCGCCGGAGAGCCAGCGGGTCACCGCCGCGCTGATCAGCGCAGAAGCCGGCGCGGCCGCCGTGCCGGGCCCAGAGCTGCCGGGGGGCCCGGCCAGCCAGGTCGACTCGACGCTCATCTGGCAGGTGTCCGCGCGGCGCCCAGGCGATCCGGTCGGCACCGACTATCTGCCGGTCAGCGTCGTGCGGGATACGACGGACGGGCTCCGCCGCGACGGCGTCGTCGCGCTGCAGCTGCCGGCGGCACAGCTGGACCAGATCGGCGTCGGCCAGGTCACCGACGCCGACCTCGCGGGCGTCGCCGATAACCCGCCGGCCTTGGCGGATCAGCCCCCGGTACTGTTCTGGCTGCGGGCTTTCCCCCGGCAGGGCGTACCGGAAATCGGGCGGCTGCGCTGGGCCGGAGCCAATGCCGCCGACGTCGAGCAGGTCGCGGACGCGGCACCCGAGCTTCTCGGCACCGGCAACGGCCTCAGCGGGCAGCAAGTCGTGCTCTCGCACACGCCGGTCGTGCCGGATTCGCTCCAGGTGCAGGTCCTCGAGGGCGACCAGTGGCAGCCGTGGCAGGTCGTCGACTCGTTCGCCGCGAGCACGCCGGCCGACCGCCACGTGACCCTGGACCCGGCCTCCGGCACCATCCGCTGCGGTGACAGCGTACGCGGTCAGGTCTTCCCCATCGGAGCCGCGATCAGGGCCGCGGCCTACAGCTACGGGGGCGGCCGCGCCGGGCTGGCGAAGGCGGGGGCCATCAGCTCGATCGTCGGCGGCCCGGCCGGCGTCAACGTCACCAACCCGCTGCCGACCGCGGGAGGGGAAGACGGCGAGCCGATCACCAGCGCACTCCAGCGCATCCCGGGCGAGCTGGCGCGCCACGACCGTGCGGTCACGCAGGAGGACTTCCGCGAGCTGGCCGGCATCGTCGGGGTCGGCCGCGCCGAATGCCTGCCCAGGTTCGATCCGGTCAGCAAGAGCTTCGACGCGGCCGGCGTGGTCACGGTCATGATCTGGCCGACCGCCGACCCGCGCCATCCGAACGCCCCGGTGGCCGACGCCACGCTCCTCAGCGCCGTGTGCAGCCAGCTCGACGCAGGGCGCCTGGTGACGACCGAGCTGTTCGTGATACCGCCGACCTACCATCCGGTGGCGGTCTCGATCGGGCTGGCGGTGAAGACCGGCTACAGCGCGGTCGGGGTGCGCCGCTGGGTCGAGATCATCGTGCGTCAGTACCTGGCTCCGCTGCCGCCGTTCGGCCCGGACGGGACCGGCTGGCCCCTCGGCCATCGCGTACACGGGCCAGAACTCGAGGCGGCGGTGGTTCAGGTGGAAGGCGTCGACTTTGTCGAGGAACTCAAGGTGGCCGATCTCGCCGGCGGCACACCAGTTATCGGCACGGTGGAGCTGGCCGGGTGGGAGGTACCCGAACTCAGCGAGATCACCGTCGTCTCCGGTTCCGCGCCCGATCCCGGCGGTGGCGGGCCAACCCCGCCGCCCGGTCCCGCGCCCGTGCCGGTCCCGGTGCCGAAGGACGAGTGCTGATGACCCCCATGCAGATGGCGCCGCCGCCCGGCCGCCGCTTCGCGCCGATTACCGGGGCCCCGTGGTGGGATCGTTGCCTGCACCGCAAGACGGTGGTCGACCCGGCCACGGCCGAGGTGACGCTCGCTGGCCGGCCCGTCGGATCTACCGGCCCCTGGCCAGCGACGCCCGGTCCGCCCGCCGAACGAGCAGGTATGGCCTTCGACCAGCGTGGCTGGCTGTACCACGGGGTCCCGGAGCGAGGCCAGATCGAGCGGGTACCGTGGCCCCGCGCGACGGCGGCCGGCGGCAACGTCCCGGTGGACCTGCTGGCCGACCCAGCGGCGCCGGAGCAGGCCAGCCCGGCGGTGGGCTTCTCCGCGGTCGCCGCCGACCCCGGGCGGCCGTTGCGCGCCCGTGCGCTCGCCGTCGACCCGGACGACCACCTGTTCGTCCTCGACGGCGCGACGGGGACCATCGCCGTGCTCGACCTGACCGACGGCCGGCTGCTGCGCACGATCGCGCTGGCCTGGCCGCCGGTCGATCTCGCGGCGCGCGGGACGGCGATCATAGTGGCCACGTCGGCACGGCATTATCCGCTGGTGGAAATCGACGCGATCGGGGTTCCGCGCACCATGCCGGCTGACGTCGGGACGGGCGGCCCGCTGGCCCAGGTGCCGCCCACCGCCGAGCCGCGCCGTGTCGCCGTGGGACCAGACGGCGGCGTGTGGCTGCTGCTGCGTGATGAGGCCGGCGCCTGGGTGGTGCGGATGACCGGTGAGCACCTGGATCAGCCCATCATCGCCCCGGGCGCGGACGACCTCGACATCGACGGCTCAGGCGACGTCGTGATCGCCGGCCCCGCCGACCATGACCTGCTGGTGTGGACGGTCGACGGGCGGACCGCGGAAGCCTCCTCGCCGCTGGAGGCCCGGGGATACGACGGGCGGGGGATCGCCACCACCCCCGAGGGGCGTGTCGGCTTCTGGACCGCGCGCGGATTCCGGCTCGCCCGGCCGCTGAGAGTCAATTACCCGGCGCTCACCGGATATGTGGACACCTACCGGCTGGACAGCCAGGTCTACCGGCAGCAGTGGGGCCGGCTGTTCGTCGAGGCCTGCATACCGCCGGGCACCAAGGTTGAGGCCGGTTACGCCACCGCCGACGACCTGCCCCGGCCGGATGAGATGCTGACGGACGGTGCCGCGACTGACGGCACCACCGGCCCGCCGCAGCTGGAGTTCGCGCCGCGGTCGCTGGACTACCTGCTGAACCAGGTCAACCCGCTGCATCGCCGGGAGACCGGTCGCGAGCTGACGTGGACCCCATTGGATCGTGCTGACCGGTTCGAGGTGTACGAGGCCCCGGTGATGGCACCACCGGGCCGCTACCTGTGGCTGCGGCTCCGCCTCACCGGCACCAAGACGCTGACTCCGCGGATACGCGCGGTCCGGGTCGAGTGCCAAGGCCACGACCTGCTCCGGCGGCTCCCGCGGACGTACCGGGACGACGCCGTGGCCGCCGCCTTCCTGTGGCGCTACCTCGCGATGTTCGACGGCCTCCTGAGTGAAATGGACTGGCGCTCGCAGCAGAGGGACCTGCTGCTCGACCCCTGCGGGGCTCCGGTGGAGCTCCTGGGATGGCTCGCGTCACTCATCGGGCTCACGCTCGACAACCGCTGGCCAGAGGCCGCGCGCCGGACGGTCCTGGCCGAGGCCATCTGCCTGTTCCGCCGCCGCGGAACGATCCCAGGACTGACGCGGCTGCTGGAGATCTACCTCCAGACCCCGGTCTCGATCATCGAGACCTTCCAGCTGCGAGGACGCGGCGGAGCCTTCGTCGGCGGCGCGCACGGCGACCCCGACGCGGCGTCCGCCGTGGTCGGCACCAGCCTGCAAGTCGGGGGTGAGGTCGGCTCGCCGGGCGACCGGCTCACGGCCCAGGCGCCTCCCGACGCCTTCGCCACCCACGCTCACCGGTTCTCGGTTCTCATCCCCCGCGACCTCGACCCGGGGCAGCTTGCCGTGGTGCAAGACCTGCTCGACATCAACCGGCCAGCGCATACGGCCGTCGACATCTGCGCCGGGCACGGCATGCGGGTCGGCGTCGCCCTGTACCTGGCGATCTCGACCGCCGTCGGACCGAGTTCGTCGTTCACCAGCGCCGTCGTCGGCCAGAGCAGCGTGGGCCGGGGAACCGTCGTCGGTCGCGGTCATGCCGGGGTGCGCGTCGGCGCCACCCGGCTGGCCCGGAATACGGTGGTCGACCCATGAACGCGGGAACGACCTCGCCCGGGATCACGATCGGCCGGCTCGACGTGCGCTGGCGGGTCGATGCCGAGCTGCGGGAAGCCGACCGGGCCAGGCTCGACGGCCTGGTCCGGGAGCTTTGTGACGGCCCGCTCGAGGATGCGCTCACGGACACTCCCGGCAGCCACCCGGCCGAGGTATGCATCCGGCGCCTTGTCGTTCCCACCCATCGCGTGCGGTGGGACTCCGCCGATGCCGAGCTGATCTCGGGGTGGGCGACGGCCATCGGTCGTGCGGTTCACGCCACCACGGTCCCCGATGGCAACGTGGTGCGGTTCGCCAGCCGGGCCCACGCCCAGGCGGATCTGATCGCCTCGGTGCTGACCGGCGACCGTGAGCGGCTCTGGGCCTGGCAGCTGCTCGGCTTGTGGGCCAGCGAGAACTGGCCGGACGCCGAGGCCGTCTCGCACACCGTCGCCACGGCGGTCGGCGAACGGCCCGGCACGCTGGTCGCTCTGGTCATCGCCGTGGCCCGCGCCGGACAGCTCGGCCGGTTCGTCGAATACGTAGGTCCGGATGCGCTGACCGGATTTGCCCGGCGCGCCTGGCTGGCCGCCGGAGGGACCTGGCGCCCGCGCCCGCCGGCCGGCCAGGACGCCGCCGCCGGCGCGGCCCTCGTCGGCCGCCTGGTGGCCCTGGTGCGCGAGCGGTCGGACATCGCCGTATCCGCCCTTGGCCTGCCGGTCGCCCGGCTGGCCGGCCCGCCCCGCCCGCATGGTTCCGGGCCCGCCACCGCCCCCGGGCCCGCCATCGCCCCGGGGGACGCCATCGCCCCGGGGGACGCCACCGCCTCCGGCGACGCCACCGCCCCCTGGCCCGCCGCCGCGTCCCGGTCAGCGGTCCAGTCGGGCCCGCTGGCCGAGTCGCTGGCCGCGCTCGCGCTGCTCGAAGTGGAGCCGGCGATGGCGGCGCACCCAGACGCGTGGACGGCGGTCTCCGCGATGGCGCGCGCCCTGCTGAGCGCCACCACACACGAGCCGAGACCGCAGCCCGCCACGCCGGACGCGCCCGCGTCAGATCACCCGACGGGCGAAGCTACCGCACCGCCGGCCCGGTCAGCGATCCGGTCGCACTCACCGCGCCCTGAACCCCTGCCGCCCCGGGCGGATGCCGGGACGCCGGGCGTCAAGGCGCAGGCTTCCCCGCTCAGCGATGGCGGTGCCGCACCGGTTCCGCCGAGCACGGCGGCCGCCACATCCTGGGGCGGCCTGCTCTTCCTGCTTCCGGTCGTCGCGGAGCTCGGTATCCCTGCCTCCGTGACCGCGGAACCCGGTGCGTACGGCGTCGGGCTCCGCCCGGTGCTGCACGAACTCGGCCGCCAGCTCCTGGCCAGGGCGGCACCCGACGCCGAGCCGGCCGGCGCGTGTGATCCGGCCCTCCTCGCGTTCTGCGGGCTCGGCCCCGGCTCGCAAGCCCCCCGGCGGCCGGAGCCGCAAGCCGGCGAACGGATCGGGCTGGCCGCCGACGCGGTCGTGGCCGCCCTGCGGGAGCGCCTGCCCGAGCCGGCGTCCCACCGCGGCGATTCGGTATTGCTGCTCAGCGTGTGCCGCCGGCACGCCGTCATCCAGGCCGACCCCGGCTGGATCGACGTTGACCTCAGGCTCGACGAGGTCAGCGTCGACGTCCGCCGGGCGGCCCTCGACCTCGATCCGGGCTACCTGCCCTGGCTGGGATGCGTGGTGCGATTCCGCTATGTCTGAGCTGGGCTTGATGCCGCCGCCGGCCGATGCGCGGGTAACCCCGCCCCGGCTCGATGCCGCGCTCGACGCGATGGTGAGCCGGCTGGGCCAGGCGCTGGGCGCCGTCGGTGACGAACAGGCCGCGCGGTTCTTGCGGTCGCTGGCCCCCGGTCCCGCGGCCCCGGCAGCCGACGGCGGAGTTCTCGGCCTGCCCCAGGGTGGCCTCCAGCCCGTTGACCGGCTGATCAAGGCGCTGGGCATCGGCGCGACGGATCGGGATCTGCTCGTCTTGTCGCTGATCGGCCATTGCCATGAAGGGGTGGCGGCCATCCTTCGCGGCCTTCACCCTGAAGGCAGGCCCTGGGCCACGCTCGGGCTGGCGGCGACGCTCGCGGAGCAGGGATGCCTCGCCGGAATCACCTCGAGGGCCCAGTTGCGCGACGCCCTGAACGCCAGCGTGCTCCTGCGCTACGGCGCGCTGGTCATCGAGGGCGACGGGCCCGCGCCTGAGCGCACCCTGCGGCCCGCACCGCATCTCTGGGAGGCGCTCACCGGCCTGGGCGGCTGGCCGGAAGGAGCGCGGGTCGATCCGCGCCCCGCGCCGGAGTGGGGCCTGGACGGGTGGCGGGCACTTCCCGCCGTAAAGGGTGCTTCTAAAGCTTTGACCGAACGGGCCTGCGTGACACTGCTCATCACAGGTCATCGCCCCGCGGCGCTGGCCGGGCGGCTGGCTGCGCTCGTGCGCGGCACCGGCTCCCTGCCGGTCGTCCTGCGAGTGGACGCCCTGGGGGAGCCCTTGGTGGCGGCCGTGCTCCTGCTGGCGGTCGTCCGCGACGTGGTCCCGGTGCTGTGGGAGGCCGAGGACCGGGCCGACGGCCTGGAACTCCTGGTGCCGGACCTGCCGATGCCGCTGGTCATGGCCGCGCGCACGGCGGATGTCACCACCTGGCCCCGACCGCTGATGACGATGCCGGGAGGCCCGCTCGGCGGGCTGGACCGGACGGCGGCCGTGCGCCTGGCGGTCCCGGAGCTGTCCGTCAACGGCACGTGCGCTGGACCCGCGTCGGTCGAACCACGGGATGTCGCGATGGCCGCGCGGGACCTGCGGGCCCGGGCCGCCCTGACGGGCCCGCTCACGGCCGATGAACTACGCCGCGAGTTCGCCCATACGGTCGATACCCGGACCGCGGGCACCGTCCCGGTGGGCGCGGTGCTGGTTCATCCCCAGGCGACCTGGGCAGACCTGGTGCTGTCCGCGGATCGCCAGCTGCAGCTGCAGGAGGCAGTGGGACGAGCACGCGCCCAGGATCTGCTTGACAACCGGGGCCTGGCCGCCGGACGTCGCGGCAGCAGGGGATTGCGGCTCCTGTTCACCGGCCCTCCCGGCACGGGCAAGACGCTGGCCGCCGAAGTGGTAGCCGCCGAACTCGGCCGCGACCTGCTCATCGTTGATCTCGCGCGGCTCGTGTCGAAATGGATCGGCGAGACCGAGAAGAACCTCGCGGCCATGTTCGACGCCGCCGAACGGGGAGACGCCGCGCTGTTCTTCGACGAAGCCGACGCCCTGTTCGGCAAGCGTACCGAGGTCGGGGACGCCAGGGACCGCTACGCCAACCTCGAAACGGCCTACCTGCTGTCGCGGCTGGAACGCTTCGACGGCATCGCCGTCCTGGCCTCGAACCTGCGCCAGAACATCGACTCAGCCTTCGGGCGGCGGATCGAGTTCATCGTGCCGTTCGACCCGCCCGATGCGGGCCAGCGGCTGCGGCTGTGGCAGTTGCACCTGCCCGAGTGGGCGC
>Ga0209656_10003500_pt1 | contig 10164 bp, 7 predicted proteins | sample BogFormECP12_OM2_FD_188239 | JGI IMG/M metagenome (GOLD analysis project Ga0209656, IMG submission 188239) | Bog forest soil microbial communities from Calvert Island, British Columbia, Canada - ECP12_OM2 (SPAdes) (version 2) | ecosystem: Environmental > Aquatic > Freshwater > Wetlands > Bog ... | reverse complement strand
TCGAAGCAGAAGGTCGTGGGTAACTCCACAATGAATCTGGAACGCTTTGACGAGGGTTGGAAAATCGTCGCATCCCATTCCAGCACCGCCGAGATGTGATCGGATGCAAAACAAAACAGCGCTCACTGTTTCCAGTGAACGCTGTGAGGTCGTTTATTACGATTATTTTACAAATTCATCTTTTGATGAATGTTCGTCCGCCTCGCTGTCGAACAAACAATCAACCCCCCAAGTAACGGCGGAATCCGGGCGAACTCGGGAGCTCGTAAAGCTGCCAGTTCTCGTCCGCCTTTTTGACGTTGGTGTCCGGGTCGCTGCTGAAAATCTTCAATCCTCTCTTGGTCGTGCAGACGTAGAGCTTCCCTTTGAAGACGAAGAACGCCTCCGGATCGATGTCAGCCACCCGATGTCTGCTCATGCTGTACGCGCAGAAACCACCGTATTGAGGAACATAGTTGTCAGGATTAGCGTCAAAATCGGCTTTGTCGGACTCCGATGCGAACAGATAGGTTGCGCCTTTGTAAGTGCTTTTGATCGAAGGATTTCCCTTTACGGCCTTGCCCTGCTTAATGTATGCAACCGCATCGTATCCCTTTAGAATAACGCCGTTTGGATCGAGGTTGAGTAAGGGTCCGTGCTTGGCTTTGGCCGAATCCGTGGTATCAGCCTGGGCCAATTGCATCGGTTCGCTGCCAATGCTGTAATCTGGTGACCCTGATTGCTGAAGCTCAGCCGCATGCGCTGTCACCAACGCTCCGACTGAACCAATTGCCGCGACACATGCCGCCGTTAATAAACTTTGCATTTTTTTCATGTCTGACGTCTCGAATGTGATATTTGATCGAGACCTCCTGTCTCCTTGCGAAGATGTCGTGATCTCCGCTCTTCAGTAGCCAGAACATTGTTGCGGTGCAAAGCAAAATCGTTCGGAGTCAAATCCAGGCCTTCAACGCTACTTGGGCACCTTTGGCGCTCAGGAATAGGGAGCGCAACCCTCTCATCGACGCGCGACGGCGCCTAAATCGTTCGAGTGCAAACTCGCGGGGCTTCGGCTAATGTTGCGGGCGTATGCCGAAATCGATCTACGACTTGAGCGAGAAGGAGATCCTCGCTTTGGCCATTACCCTCGAGGAAAACGATGGGAAAATTTATGGGGAATTCGCCGAGCGGATGCGACCGAACTACCCGAAAACCGCCGCTGTGCTTGACACCATGCGCGAGGAGGAGTCAGGACACCGGCATAGATTAACCGAGACATATCGTCAGAAATTCGGCGAGCACATTCCGCTCCTCCGCCCGCAGGATGTCAAAGGATTCGTAAACAGGAAACCGATCTGGCTGAACCGGATATTGACCGTTAAACAGGTTCGAAACGAGATCGGCTCGATGGAACAGGAGACTCAACGGTTCTACGAAACGACCGCTCAGCGATCCACGAGCGCCGCCGTTCGAGAACTGCTCGGCGACCTTGCCGGGGAGGAGAGCAAGCACGTAAAACTTGCCGAGGAACTCGAAGAATCCCAAGTCGATTCAGGAGCCAGAAAGGAAGAAGACGAAGCTGCACGGCGGACATTCGTATTGCAGGTCGTTCAACCTGGTCTGGCCGGACTAATGGATGGCTCTGTTTCGACTTTGGCTCCGGTTTTCGCTGCAGCGTTTGCCACCCGGAACAGCTGGGATGCTTTCCTTGTCGGTCTCGCTGCCTCGATCGGTGCGGGCATCAGCATGGGGTTTGCGGAGGCTTTGTCTGATGACGGCGCACTGAGCGGCCGCGGTCAGCCTTGGCTGCGCGGGAGTGTCTGTGGTGCGATGACAACTCTCGGAGGAATCGGCCACACGCTCCCGTTCCTGATTCCGAATTTCTACTACGCGATGCTCGTGGCGGTCGTTGTCGTGGCAATCGAACTGGCCGTGATATCATGGATCCGTCACCACTTCATGGATACACCACTGTTGGGGGCGATCTTTCAGGTGGTTCTGGGCGGCGTGCTTGTGTTCATTACAGGGATATTGATCGGGTCGGCGTGACCGCAGAGCCGGATGCGACCGCTACTCTGTGTACCTGGACTGGCGTTGCTGTTGCTGGCCGCTGGTTGTTCCAAGGCTCCCTCCTCTCCGCCCGGTCAGCAGAGCGCTTCGGCGTCCGGCGACGGCGAAGCGATCTTTCAGACAAGATGTTTCGTTTGTCACGGGCGCGACGGCAAAGGAGATGGGCCCGCCGCGGCTGGGCTCGGCGCCACCGTCCGGGATTTGTCGAATCCGGCCTGGCAGGAATCGACCTCGGATGAAACCGTCCGTTCCGTGATCCGCAATGGCACCCGTGCGGTTGGCGGAAGCGCCGCAATGGCACCGAACCCGGACCTCTCAGATGAACAGATTAGATCGTTGGTTCAGTATATTCGACAACTTCGTGTTCAGACTCCGCCATAATGCGCCATATCCGTCTGGTGACAAGACTTTGTTCAAATATAAATCGGAGTGGACGGCCCTGGACGTTACCAGTGGAAAAGAGGTACGCCTGCATTCCAAGCTAAGGTCTGCCGATTCAGTTACACGTAGCTCCCTTTCGCAATCCGAATCGATCTATAAAAATATAGCTAGTAGGCTAAGACGCTGGACTAAATGACCGCCTGCAAGCTGCCTTTCAAGCAGCTTGCAAGGGGTAGACTTCTCGCAAGTTTATAATCTTGTGAGAAGGCGAGACTGGTGTCCTGACAGAGATTCAATTGAGTGTAACCCTAAATCTTAATTCTAAATTCGTCAGGGCAGGGAGCAATGACGCTGACTATTGGCTTCATGATTTAAGCCTGATTCTTACATGCCGTGGACTATGGTCTCGGAGGATTGAGACAGAATCCATTCACGCAAACCGCGCAAGTATATCGCTCCCCGATTCTCAAACGAAACCGTGCCCATATTAATAAAGTATGGCGCAACCAAACGGACTTGAACGAGCTTTACTCCCCTGCACTGTCGCACTAGTGCGCACCGTGTCGACGAAGTTTACCGAAAATACCCCCCGTTATGCATGCCCTTGACTTGCAACGCTTTCTCCCCCCACCCTGCTCCAATCCAATGACCAGCCGAGCGCTTTTCGCAGCTGGGTGGCGGCGTTGATGTACGACCAGGTCAGTTCGGGCATTTGCCAGGAAATTACCAAAGCCCCTTGGCTAAGACGGCTTGAAGGACCACTCATACGGAAACAGCAGAGCACAGGATCAGCATCGACAGAAGCCGGCAGGAATAAGGAGACCCATGGCAACGAACAATCCCTACCAAGCTTTGGTTGACGGCTATGCCCGGTTGCTGACCGAGGGAGAAACCTTGAGGACACCGGGGCTTATTCCGGCCGAACGGCCGTCCATTGCGGCTGACAAGCCCACGGCGCTGATCTTTGCGCCTCATCCAGATGACGAGGTTATTATCGGCGGGCTCCCGTTGCGGCTGCTGCGGGAACAAAAGCTGAAAGTCATTAATGTGGCGGTCACTTTGGGTAGCCGCGCGGAGCGGCAGCTCGAACGCTGGCAGGAGCTGAAGAACTGCTGCGACTATATCGGCTTCGGTTTGGTGAGGACCCAAGAAAGAGGATTAGAGGGAATCAACCCGGATGCACGGGAGCAGCAGCCGAAGCGGTGGTCCGCCGCAGTCGAGACAATCGCTGACATCCTGGCGACGCAGCAACCTTCGATCGTTTTCCTGCCGCACGCGGACGACTGGAATAAAACCCACATTGGCACTCATTACCTCGTGCTTGAGGCTCTGGGCCGGTGGCCAAGCTCGGCTTGCCTCGTGGTCGAAACGGAATTCTGGGGCGCCATGGATGCGCCCAACCTGATGGTTGAGTCGAGTGCGGCTGATCTGGGCGATTTGGTGGCCGCGCTTTCGCTGCACGTCGGCGAGGTTGCGCGGAACCCCTACCATTTGCGTCTGCCGGCTTGGATGATGGACAATGTGCGCCGCGGGGCCGAACTGGTCGGCGGCCAAGGTGGCGCGGCGCCACGTTTCGCCTTCGCCACGCTGTACCGACTGCGCCGTTGGGCCGACGGGCGGCTGCACGAGGTGCTAGAGCGGGGCCAAGTGCTCTCTTGCCAGGATGATCTGAGCAAATTGTTTCTGACCACAACGCGAAACTGACGATGGAAGTAATCATTCGACCCACTGCCGAACAGGCGGCGGAGCTCGTCGCCCGGCTAATTGTCGCGCGCTTGCGCTCCAAGCCCGACTTGGTATTGGGATTAGCCACCGGACGCACGATGGAACGCGTCTACGACCGTCTGGTCGCTACGCAACGGAAAGAAAGCCTGGATTTTTCGCGCTGCCGTACGTTCAACTTGGACGAGTACATCGGCGTCCCTGCCGAGGACGACCACTCCTACCGCTATTACATGAATCATCACCTTTTTCGCCGCATCAACATTGACCTTGGAAATACGCACGTCCCCGATGGCATGGCGGCCGATTTGCGCGCTGAGACCGCTCGCTACGAGCATCTGATTCGGGAGGTAGGCGGCATCGATGTGCAACTTTTGGGCATTGGCGAGGCGGGCCATATCGGCTTTAACGAACCCCTCTCGGCACTCATGTCGCGCACCCGGGAAAAAGCGCTTACGCCCATCACACGCCAGCAAAATGCGGCGATGTTTGGGGGCGACCCGGACAAAGTCCCGAAACGGGCACTGACGATGGGTGTGGGTACCATCTTAGATTCGCGCGAACTGCTGCTGTTGGCGACCGGGGGCGCCAAGGCATCCATCCTCGCCAAGGCGGTTGAAGGACCCATCACCGCCATGATCAGCGCCTCGGCCATGCAATTGCACCCCAATTGCAAGGTGATCGTCGACGAGGAAGCAGCCCGGGAACTCAAAGAACGGGATTACTACGATTGGATCTTTCAGAACGAACCCGAGTGGCAGGAGTTCCGAGCTTAGAAGTCGTCTGATAAAGAAAGTTACACGCCTAATGGACCTCATTTTCTATTCCCCTTTGTCCGGTCGCGCTGTCCCACTTGAGGATGTGCCTGATCCGGTATTCGCTCAGCGGATGGCGGGCGACGGATTGGCGATCGATCCGCTCGATAACCGGGTTTTGTCCCCATGCAACGGGAAGGTGACTCAGGTTCATCGGAAGCGCCACGCCGTCACTCTTGCAACCGACGAAGGTGTCGAAATTCTGATTCATATCGGAATCGAGACGGTGAGTCTGGATGGAGAAGGGTTCCAAGTCCGGGTCTCGGACGGCCAAACGGTCAACAAAGGTGACCCCCTGATCGAGTTCGACGCTGACGTGATTGCCCGGAAAGCCAAAAGCCTGATCACCGTTGTGCTGGTCGCGAATAACGACCGCTTTCATCCGACTAATCCGTTTCAAGGACTCGCCGAGGCAGGCACTACGCCATTTTTTATTGTTCACATCGAAGAACAGCCTGCAGAGGTGTTGATGCCGGCGCCCGACCAAGCGTTGCCACCAGTGGAATCCGCGCCGATTGTCGTCGAAGCCGAACACGGGATTCACGCCCGTCCGGCAGCTGCGCTAGCAGACACCGCGCGCCGCTACAAAAGCGTCGTGGAGATCGTCAGACGGTCCGGTAAAGCAGCCAACGCCAAAAGCGTTGTCTCCCTTCTCGGGCTTGAAATTGAACGCGGTGATTCGATTCGAATCGTAGCAAGAGGTACCGACGCGAAGGAAGCCGTCGAGGCTTTGGGTCTGGCCGCGCGTACAGCGTTTGGTCGTACGGAAGAAAGTCCATTAGCTGCCCCCGCCGAGAAGATAGCGATTCCAACGCCGGCAAGATCGGGTCAAGAGGAACCGGACGTCCTGCGCGGCGTCTCAGCTTCTCCTGGTTTGGCGATCGGACAGGTCGCGAGATTGGTGCGGCCGGTCGTTCAAGTTCAGGAGTACGCTGCGGACAGTGCGCTGGAAAGACAACAACTGCATAAAGCCGTTGCCGCGACGCGAAGCGATATCGAAGCGGAAAGCGCACAGGCTGGCGAGAGCCAGGGTGAAATCCTCCTCGCTCACCGGATCATTCTGGAAGACCCGTTGCTCGTCAATGAGGCGGAAAAGTGGATTGGGGAGGGCAAAAGCGCTGGCTGGGCATGGCAAGCGGCTGCCCGCTCCTGCGAAGATCGAATTCGATCGCTCAAGAGTGGTCTTCTTGCTGGTCGAGCCGCCGATATCGAGGACGTGGCTCTGCGGGTGCTCTGGCGCCTCGCCAGCGTCGAACCACAACTTCCAGAACTAAACGGCCAATCGATCCTCGTGGCCGAGGATCTGCCGCCCTCGGTCCTGATCTCGTTGGAGCGCACCGAGCTCGCTGGTTTTGCTACGGTTCGCGGTGGACCGACTTCGCACGTCGCGATCCTCGCTCGTTCAATGGGAATGCCCGCGGTCGCCGGTCTCCCGGTCGCCGCGCTAGCGTTGGCAGAAGGCAGGGAGATTGTGCTGAACGGAGATGACGGCTTGCTCGAAACGAAGCCGACCAGCGAGCGGCTCGAGAAAATCCGGGATATTCGACGTCAACGGGAAGCTATCCGCGTCGAAAGCCGGAAGATGGCGCACGAGCCGGCGCTGACCCGGGATAAAACGCGGATTGACATCGCCGCGAACATTGGGGGCACATCCGATGCGCAAGAGGCGGTTAAGATCGGAGCCGACGGGATCGGTCTGCTACGGACCGAGTTCCTGTTCTTGGATCGCGCCGAACCTCCCACCGAGGAGGAGCACTTGGCCGAGTATCTTGCTATCACCGCGGCACTGGGAGATCGACCGCTGATCATCCGAACCCTCGATCTGGGAGGCGACAAATTGCCTTCGTATTTTCCCCAGCTCCGCGAAGACAATCCGAGCCTTGGGATACGCGGGATCAGGCTCGCCCTGGAGCGCCCTGACCTTTATCGGGACCAATTGCGCGCGATTCTCCGAATTGGCTCGCGTGGCCGATACCGCATCATGTTACCGCTGGTGAGCGGAGTCGAAGAAGTTCGAGAGCTTCGCGGCGTGCTAACCTCGTTGGCCCAAGAACTCGGGGTTTCGGCTTTACCGGAAATGGGGATCATGGTTGAAACGCCGGCGGCAGCGATGCTGGCGGATCGCTTTGCAGCTGTAGCCGACTTCTTTTCGATCGGCAGCAATGACCTCACCCAATATATTCTGGCGATCGATCGTGGGCATCCGATTCTGGGCCGCAAGCTCGACAGTCTGCATCCTGCGGTTCTGCGGGCCATCTCAGTCACCGTCGAGGGAGCCTCGCTCCATAAGCGATGGGTCGGTGTTTGCGGCGCTATGGCCTCCGAGCCGGCCGCAGTCGCGCTGCTGATCGGCCTCGGTGTGTCGGAGCTCTCCGTCAGCATCCCGATGGTGCCGGAGATCAAAGCCCAAGTCCGATCCTTGGATCTCGAAAGCTGCCGCAAGATGGCGGAAAAAGCGCTTGAGTTAGACACCGCGGCCGAAGTCCGGGCGCTGGTCAAAGAGGCCTTCCCCGTTGTCAGGTAGCGCGGCAGGAAGAGAACGGGCAAAACAGCCGAAATATTTTCAAAGAACATGAATACAACTTCGTTTGCTAAATTTCAGAAACTCGGTCGAGCGTTAATGTTGCCGATCGCGGTGCTTCCTGTTGCCGGACTTCTGCTCCGCTTGGGACAGCCCGATCTACTCAACATCAAATGGATCGCGCAGGCCGGCGATGCGATCTTCACCAATCTCCCGTTAATTTTTGCCATCGGCGTTGCGGTGGGCTTTGCGAAGGAGAACCATGGCGCGGCTGGTCTGGCCGGAGGTATCGGTTATCTCGTCCTCACTGCCGTCTTGAAGTCGATCAACGACAAGCTGGATATGGGTGTACTCGCAGGCATCCTCTGCGGCATGCTGGCTGGCTATCTGTACAATCGATTCAAGGACATCAAGCTCCCCGAGTACCTCGCTTTCTTCGGAGGAAAACGGTTTGTCCCAATCATTACCGGTCTGGTCTGCGTAGTTCTCGGTTTAGTGTGCGGCTTGATCTGGCCAACGGTGCAGACAGGCATCGACTGGGTCGGCCACGTGCTCACTGGCGCCGGTCCCGTGGGTCTCTTCATTTACGGTGTGTTGAACCGGCTCCTCCTGGTTACTGGTTTGCACCACATCCTTAATAGTCTCGTCTGGTTTGTCTTCGGCAGCTTCACCGGAGCCGATGGAAAAGTGGTAACCGGGGATCTCCATCGCTTCTTCGCGGGCGATCCCACGGCCGGCCCGTTCATGACCGGTTTTTTTCCGATTATGATGTTCGGTCTCCCAGCGGCGTGCCTCGCGATGTACCGCGCCGCCCGTCCAGAGAACCGGAAGGTGGTGGGAGGAATGTTGCTCTCCATGGCACTAACCGCTTTTCTGACTGGCGTGACCGAGCCCGTCGAATTCACCTTTATGTTCCTTGCGCCGATCCTGTACGTTATCCATGCAGTCCTGACCGGCATTTCAATGGCGTTGATGAACCTTTTGCACGTCAGGCTCGGATTCACATTCTCTGCCGGTCTCTTCGATTACATCATCAGCTACAGGCTTGGAACAAACGGTTGGGTATTACTACCGGTCGGCTTGGTCTACTTCCTGATTTATTACTTCCTTTTCCTCTTCGCGATTAGAAAGTTCAATCTGGCAACGCCCGGCCGCGCTGAGATGTCCCTGGAGCCTTCTGCTGAAGAGGTCGCGATTGGCAGCGGCCTAGCCGGTGGGGAGCCTCCGGCCGCTCTCGTAGGGGCAGTCGGCTTCGTGAGAGCCTTAGGTGGTAACAAGAATCTTACGCTGGTGGACGCCTGCACGACGCGTCTGCGCCTTGAAGTAGTGGACGATTCCTTGGTCAATGAGGCCGCGCTCCGGACCCTCGGCGCGCGCGGCATAGTTCGGCCCAGTCACAATGCTTTGCAGGTGGTAATCGGACCTCAAGCCGAGATCGTCGCGGGCGAGATCCGAGAAGCGATGGCCAGTGGAGAATACGCTGCGATTGGGCCAGCGGTTCGGAAGCCGGTGGCCAACGGAGAGACCGCTGCTGGACCGATCTTTGAGGGGCCGGTTCAGGCGAGCGCTGAAAACGCCGTGGCAGCTCAGCATTTAGTGAGCGCTTTCGGCGGGTCTTCGAATGTTCAGGCGGCCGAAAACGTGGCGGTGACCCGATTACGGTTTGTGCTTCGGGACGGTCGCCGAACCGACGAGGAAGCGTTGAAGCGCGCCGGCGCCGGCGACGTGATGAAAGCGTCGGAGAACGTCTGGCACGTCATTGCCGGTCAACGCGCTCCGGCGATCGCGGCTGCGATCAAGCTGGAGTTGAATGCTCCTTAGTTTTTCAGTGTCCCACAGAGTCACAGTCCCAGCACTCTGCAGGTCTTGCGAAAGTGGTGGCCGTAGATGGAGAGAGTAACGGCCAGGGGGAACAGGTCGGGACGGCGGAAGGATGTCCAGAGCAGCAAACCCCAGTATTGGAAACGTTCTCGACCAAAAATGCCGAGACGGAGATTGGCTCGAAGAAATGCCATGATAGACGGCCAGTTCAACGAGTAGGAGATTTTTGGAGGCTGGTACTCGCGCAGGAACGTGCGGATCCGCTGGTAATATGGCCCGGGCGCATAAAGGTATCCCATGAGGCTCTTGTAACCTTCGTGCAACGTCTCCCGATTCATCCGCGGGATGAAGTTGGTCGTCCCATCCAGATTGTTGCCGGTTGTCTGGCCGATCAGGCGGCCCTCGATGTTCAGCCGCTGGTGAAGCTTCGTGCCCGGTATGGCTTGCAGCAGGCCGACCATCGCCGTGACGATGCCGCTTTTCTGAATGAACTCGATCTGCCGCGCAAAAATCGTGGGGGTGTCGCTGTCGAATCCAACGATGAACCCGCCCTGCACCTCCAACCCCGCGCGCTGGATGCGCTTCACGTCGGCGATCAGGTTACGCTTCTGATTCTGGCGCTTGTTGCACTCCGTCAGGCCGGCTTCCTCCGGTGTCTCGATGCCGACAAACACCTGGTTGAACCCCGCTTCGACCATCAACTGCATCAACTCCGCATCGTCGGCCAGATTGATCGACGCCTCGGTGAAGAACGGAGTCCCGCGTCTGCCCCTCTGCCACTGGATCAGCGCCGGCAGTAAATCCTCTTTGAGCGCACGTTTGTTGCCGATGAAATTGTCGTCTACGAAGAAGACC
>Ga0209656_10003499_pt1 | contig 10164 bp, 8 predicted proteins | sample BogFormECP12_OM2_FD_188239 | JGI IMG/M metagenome (GOLD analysis project Ga0209656, IMG submission 188239) | Bog forest soil microbial communities from Calvert Island, British Columbia, Canada - ECP12_OM2 (SPAdes) (version 2) | ecosystem: Environmental > Aquatic > Freshwater > Wetlands > Bog ... | reverse complement strand
AGGAAATCTTGGGCCTTCGGCCAATTACCGCAAGTGCGCGCCGCACACCCGAGAGGCTTGTTGCCGCTGCCGACTCAACTCGGTTACTATTACATAATATTCAACCAGTTAAGAAGTAAATATCATTAAAGGTCTAGAATTAAACGCGGCGAGCGAGGGCAAGGGGACGAAGGCGAAGCCGATGCTCTCGGCCGCGGTAGCGCGTAGCTTGCGCGAAGGCACGCTATGGATTTTGGGTGCAATCGCGCTGATCTTGTTCTTGGCGCTGATCACCTATCACGCCCGCGATCCGGGATTCGCCGACACCGGCGAGCCCGGACCGGTGGCCAATTGGATCGGGCCGATCGGCGCGTGGGTCTCCGGATTTTTCTTTTTCCTGTTCGGACGGCCCGCGTATCTGTTTCCGGTGATGCTCGCCTATGCCGGATGGCTCGTGCACAAAAATCAAGGTCTTGGCGATGCGCGCTCTCGCATCAACACCGTGCTGCGTGCGTCCGGGTTCGTGCTGACGGTATTGACGAGCTGCGGCCTCGCGAAGCTGCATTGGGACGGATCCGAACTGCCGCACACGGCCGGCGGCGTGCTCGGGGACCTCGTCGGGACGGGCTGCGCACACGGGCTCAGTTTCCTCGGCGCGACGCTGCTGCTGCTCGGATTGTGGTTCGCCGGCGTCGCCTTGTTCTTGGGCCTTTCGTGGTTCGACGTCATGGACGGGCTCGGCGCGCGCATGCTTCAGGGCATCGACTGGGTGCGCACGAAACTCGATCAGCGCCGCGAACTCGCGTCGGGCCAGCAGCGCAAGCAGGCGCGCCAGGAAGTCGTGCGCGAAGAGCAAAAGAAAATCGCCGGTCGCACGCCGCCGCGCATCGAGCCGGCCGCACCGATGGTGCTCAAGAGCGAGCGCGTCGAGCGCGAACGCCAGGTTCCGTTGTTCGATGCGCCGACATCGAGCGAGCTGCCGGCGCTGTCCTTGCTCGATGAACCAGCGGCGCGCGAGACCTCGTACTCGGCCGACGCGCTCGAGGCGATCTCAAGGCTCGTCGAACTGAAGTTGCGCGACTTCGGCGTCGAGGCCGAGGTCGTGGCCGTTCAACCGGGCCCCGTGATCACGCGCTTCGAGCTGCGCCCTGCGCCCGGCGTCAAAGTCAGCCAGATCAGCAATCTTGCCAAGGATTTGGCGCGCGCATTGTCGGCGATCAGCGTTCGGGTCGTCGAAATCATCCCGGGCAAGTCGGTCGTCGGCTTGGAAATCCCCAACGAGAAGCGCGAGATCGTCACTCTCGGCGAAATCATCAAGTCCAAGCCTTACGATGCGGTCGCGTCCCCTCTCGCGCTGGCGCTCGGCAAGGACATCGGCGGAGTGCCGGTCGTCGCCGATCTTGCGCGCATGCCGCACCTGTTGATTGCGGGCACGACCGGATCGGGAAAGTCGGTCGCGATCAACGCCATGGTGCTGAGCCTCGTCTACAAGGCGACGCCCGAACACGTGCGCTTGATCATGATCGATCCGAAGATGCTCGAGCTGTCGGTCTATGAGGGAATTCCGCACCTGCTGGCGCCGGTCGTGACCGACATGAAGCAGGCGGCAAATGCCCTGCGCTGGTGCGTCGCCGAGATGGAGCGGCGCTATCAATTGATGTCGGCATTGGGCGTGCGCAACATTGGCGGTTTCAACCGCAAGGTCAAGGATGCCGCGGACGCGGGAAATCCGATCAAGGATCCGATCCGCATGCAGAAGATCCTCCAGGGCGTGCCGGGTGTCGTCGCCGAGGACGTGCCGGAGCTCACGAGCTTGCCGTTCATCGTCGTGATCATCGATGAACTCGCCGATCTCATGATGATCGTCGGCAAGAAGGTCGAGGAGCTGATCGCACGACTCGCGCAGAAGGCGCGTGCCTCCGGCATCCATTTGATCCTCGCGACGCAACGCCCGTCGGTCGACGTCATCACCGGGCTGATCAAGGCCAACATTCCTACGCGCATCGCTTTTCAGGTTTCGGCCAAGGTCGATTCGCGCACGATTTTGGATCAGAGCGGTGCGGAGTCCCTGTTGGGGCACGGCGACATGCTCTATTTGCCGCCTGGAACGGCGATCCCGACGCGCATCCATGGTGCGTTCGTGTCCGACCAAGAGGTTCACCGGGTTGTTGCCGGACTCAAAGCGGCCTTGCCGCCCGTCTATATCGACGAGATTCTCGAAGGTCCCCGCAATGCGATCCCGGGATTTCCGGCGGACGACGAGGAAGGTGCCGACAATGGCGTCGCAGACGTCGAACAGGACCCGCTCTACGACGAGGCGGTGCGAATCGTCACCGAGACCCGCAAGGCGTCGATTTCGGGCGTGCAGCGCCGCTTGAAAATCGGCTATAACCGCGCTGCTCGGCTCGTCGAAGGCATGGAGGCGGCGGGATTGGTCGGCCCGCTGCAGCCAAACGGTTCTCGCGAAATCTTCGGCGCGGCCCCGCCCGAGGAGTAAGTCGATGCCGAAGACGCGTACGTATACGCTGGCCGCCTGCTTGCTCGGCGCCTTCAGTTTGTTGGCCGCGGGGCTCGCGGCTGCCGCCTCTCCGGCGAGCCGAGTCGAGGCCTATTTGGCGGGCCTCTCGAGCTGGTCGGCGGATTTTGCGCAAACGATCGGCGACGATCACGGCAACGTGCTGCGCAGCGCGGCCGGCCACTTGTATCTGCAGCGGCCGGGAAGATTTCGCTGGGACTACACCGAACCGTCGGAACAACTCGTACTCGCCGACGGCGCGAAGCTCTGGTTCTACGACAAGGATCTCGCCCAGGCGAACGTGCGCGACATGGACGCGACGCTCGCGAGTACTCCGGCGATGCTGCTCTCCAGCTCCGACCCGGTCAGCAGTCAATTCGAGATCGCGGCGCTGCCGGCGAGCGAAGGGCTCGAATGGTTTCGCCTGACGCCGAAGCGCTCGGGCACCGATTTTCAATCCGTGAAGATCGGCTTTGCAAAAGGCGAGTTGTCCCAAATGGTGCTCGTCGACAAGCTTAACCAGGTCACTCGCTTGACGTTTTCGGCGGCACAACGCAACCCCCAGCTGCGGCCGGATCTGTTCTCCTTTTCCCCGCCCGCGGGGGTCGACGTGATCGGGCGCGACGCCAAGTGAAGGCGCTGCGCGACGGCAGCTATCGGCCGCTCGCGGATCGACTGCGCCCTCGGTCGCTCGATGAATTCGTCGGACAATCGCATCTCGTTGGAGCCGGTGCGCCGCTGCGGCGCGCGCTCGAGGCGGGCCGTCCCCACTCGATGATCTTGTGGGGCCCGCCCGGCACCGGCAAGACGACGCTCGCGCGTCTGGTCGCGACGGGCGCCGATGCCGAGTTCATCTCGCTCTCGGCGGTGCTCGCCGGCATCAAGGACATTCGTGCGGTCGTCGAGCAAGCGCGCGCATTGCGCGGCACTCGCGACACCGTGCTGTTTCTCGATGAAGTGCATCGCTTCAATAAGTCGCAGCAGGACACGTTCCTGCCGTACGTCGAAGACGGCACTTTGATCTTCGTCGGCGCGACGACCGAGAATCCATCGTTCGAGGTCAACAACGCGTTGCTCTCGCGCGCACGTGTTTATGTGCTCAAGCCGCTCGATGCATCCGATTTGAGCGTGCTGCTCGATCGGGCGATTGCGGACGCCGAGCGCGGGCTCGGCTCCCTCGGGCTTCAAATCGACGCAGCCGCGCGCGAATTGCTGCTTTCCGCCGCGGACGGCGATGCGCGCCGCATGTTGAATCTGCTCGAGACTGCAGCGGATTTGGCCGCGCCCCGAGGAGCTTCGCGCCATCTCGATCTCGAAACAATGCGCGCCGTGATCGGCAGCACCTACCTGCGATTCGACAAGGGAGGGGAGAATTTCTATGACCAGATCTCCGCCTTGCACAAATCGGTGCGCGGCAGCGATCCGGACGCCGCGTTGTATTGGCTTTGCCGCATGCTGGCGGGCGGATGCGATCCGCTGTATATCGCGCGACGCGCGCTGCGCATGGCGAGCGAGGATATCGGCAATGCCGATCCGCGCGCCTTGACGCTCGCGATCGAGGCCTGCGCGGTCTACGAGCGGCTCGGCAGTCCCGAAGGGGAGCTTGCAATCGCGCAGGCGATCGTCTTCATGGCTTGTGCTGCCAAGAGCAATGCCGTTTACGCGGCCTACAACGCCGCGAGTGCGGATGCAAAGGCCTTGGGTTCGCTCGAGGTGCCGCTGCACCTGCGCAACGCGCCGACCCGATTGATGAAGGAGATCGGCTACGGCAAAGGCTATCGGTACGCCCACGACGAACCCGATGCCTATGCGGCCGGAGAACGCTACTTTCCGGACGATATGGACGATCGCCGTTACTATGTTCCCGCGCCGCGAGGCTTGGAAATCAAGATTGGTGAGGCGCTCGAGGCGCGCCGCGCGCGCGACCGGCACAAGCCGGGTGCGCCAGAATCGTGATCCGACCCAAGCTTCGCCTACAATGGCGCGAATGTCGGCCGACCCATCGCTGAAAGGAAATCATCGTGCTCGATCCCAAGCTGCTGCGTAGCGATTTGACCGGAGTGGCCGCCCAGTTGGCGCGCCGCGGTTTCGTGCTCGACGTCGTCGGGTACGCCGCGATTGAAGAGCGCCGCAAGGCCGTGCAAATCGAGGCAGACGGCTTGCGCGCCGAACGCAATGCCAACGCCAAGGCGGTCGGATTCGCGAAGTCCAAGGGCGAGGACTGTTCGGCTTTGCTCGCGACCGGCGAGACCTTGAGTGCAAGGCTCGAGGGCGTCGGCAGGCAGCTCGATGAGCTGCAGACGGAGCTCGAGAATCTGCAGCTCGGCCTGCCCAATATTCTGCATGAGAGTGTACCGCCGGGCCGAGACGAGAACTCGAATCTCGAGATACGCCGATGGCGTGAGCCGAGCGCCCTCGGCTTCGAGCCCAAGGATCACGTCGCGATCGGCGAGCGCTTAGGCATGGATTTCGAGGCTGCCGGGCGCATTTCCGGGGCTCGATTCGTCGTGATGACGGGACCCCTCGCGCGGCTGCACCGGTCGCTCATTCAGTTCATGCTCGACCTGCACGTCGGGGAACACGGCTACCGCGAAGCCTATGTGCCGTATCTCGTGCTTCCCGATGCGCTGGTCGGTACCGGCCAGCTGCCGAAGTTCCGTCAGGAATTGTTTGCGGTCGGCGGCGATCCCGGATTCTTCCTGATTCCGACCGCCGAGGTTCCGGTCACGAATCTCGTGCGCGACCAGATACTCGGCGAGGAGACGCTGCCGCTGAAATTCGTCGCGCATACGCCGTGTTTTCGCTCCGAGGCGGGCGCTGCCGGCAAGGACACGCGCGGCATGATTCGCCAGCATCAATTCGAAAAGGTCGAACTCGTGCACATCGCGCGTCCCGATCGCTCGTACGAGGCGCTCGAGCAATTGACGAGCCACGCCGAGGCGGTGCTGCAGGCACTCGAGCTGCCGTATCGCGTGATCGCCCTGTGCGCGGGCGACGTCGGCTTCAGCAGCGCGAAAACGTATGATTTGGAAGTATGGCTGCCTTCGCAGCAGCGCTACCGCGAAATCTCATCGTGCAGCAATTGCGAATCTTTTCAGGCGCGCCGCCTGCAAGCGCGCTGGCGCAACCCGGCGACGGGCAAGCCCGAGCTGGTGCATACATTGAACGGCTCAGGCGTCGCGGTCGGACGTGCGCTGGTCGCAATCTTGGAGAATTATCAGCAGGCGGACGGCAGCGTGCGCATACCTTCCGTTCTCCAACGGTATATGGGAGGAGCGGCCCTGCTCAAGTAGGCCGCCCCTCGCCGAGTTCCGCCGCACGCCGGCGGCGCTTCGCGCAGCTTAGTTGCGATTGCCCATCATGAGGCGCAGCACGTACCAGAACATCAGCGCGATCGAGGCGAACAGCTGCATCGCCGCTGAGACGTAGCGATCTTCCGGGTAGGCGTGAATGATGTTCGAGGTGTCGTACAGCACCGCCGCACCCGCGAACCCGATCATCGCAACCGAGAACCACGTGCCGAGCTGAAAGCCGAATACGACGCCGCCCGCGATCGCCACGAGCGCGAGCACGCCGCCCCACAGCAAGATTGCGCGCAGAAACGAAAAATTCTTGCGCGTGCGGTGCGCGACGAACATCAGTCCGGCGGTGCCCATGAACGTCACGAGGGTCGCGCTGTCGATCGTGCCGGGCGCCTTCGCGTCGGCAATGTACAGCAGGGGCACGAAGATCAAGGCTTCGGCAACCACGTAAACCGCATACGCGAAATACTGCATGCCGATCGAGGTGCTGGTCTGCGCCGTGCGCGTCGCCAACCAGCCGGTCAGCATGAAGGCGCCAAGGATCAACAGCCAATTGAAGCCGAACATGAAGCGGGCGATCTGGCCGGCCCATCCCGATTCAAACAGCGCCAGTTCGACGAGAATGAATCCGAGGATCCCCGCGACCAAGTGCGTGTAGGTGCGCGTGATGAAGACGCTGCGGCTGTCGGTGCCGGCGCCTGTGAATGACGCATTGCTGCTGGGGAAAGTCGCCATAATCAATACTCCTGGTAAATGTCGCGAACGGCGCTCATTTTAACATGCTCGGACGGCTCTGACGCCCGCCGAATGTGGGCCCCGCAAACGGGCAATTTGGGGCGAGGGGCGGGGACTTCAAGGCCGCGCTTGCGCGTTCCCTCCAAAGAACTGAGAATGCGGCGCATCAAGATGCAGTTACGCGACGCCGAGCTTGACCCGATCCGATTGAAGGAGCCGCCGCGACGCATTTGTCTGATTCGGCTCTCGGCGATCGGCGATACCTGCAATTCGGTGCCCTTGATCAGGACGCTGCAGCGCGCCTGGCCCGGGGTTCAAATCACCTGGCTCATCGGCCGCGTCGAAGCGAAGCTGCTGTCGCTGATGCCGGAAATCGAATTCCTCACGCTCGACAAGCGCATTTTTGTATCCGAATTTCTGCGGCTGCGCACGCAACTGGCCGCGCGCGAATTCGATCTGCTGCTGATCATTCATGTGAGTTTTCGCGCGAACCTGCTGTGCACGCTGGTGCGGGCGCCGATCAAGCTCGGTTTCGATCGCGCGCGCTCGCGTGACCTGCAGTGGCTGTTTACCAACCGCCGCATTCAGGCGCGCCGGCGAGAACATGTGCTCGAGAGCTTCTGGGGATTCGCGGACGCGCTCGGCATCACTGAGCGCCGGCTCGAGTGGAATATCCCGCTGCCCGCGGAAGCAATCGACTACGCGAAGCGTTTGATCCCGGATGCGCAGCCGACGTTGCTGATCAGTCCCTGCTCGAGCCACAGCCTGCGCAACTGGCGCGCCGAGTACTACGCGCTGCTCGCCGATCATGCGACGCGCCGCTTCGGCATGCGCGTCGTGCTCTGCGGCGGTCCGACCCCGATCGAGCGCGACATGGGTGCCCGCATCGCCGCCCTTGCCAAGCTGCCGCTGATCGACAACATCGGCCGCGACACGCTGCCTCAAATGCTTGCGCTCGTCAGCGAGGCAACGCTGTTGGTCGCGCCGGATACCGGACCCGCGCACATGGCGACCGCCGTGGACACGCCCGTGATCGGTCTTTACGCGCCGACCAACCCGGCGCGCAGCGGCCCCTACAAGAGCCTCAAATGGTGCGTGAACCGCTTTCCCGATGCGGCGCGAAAAATCCTCGGTCGCGAGCCCGAAGAACTGCCGTGGTGGGTCAAGATCGAGCGGCCCGGAGTCATGGATCTGATTGAGCCCGACGAGGTCATGCAGCGGCTCGACGAATTCATGCAGCGGGACGCCAGTCTAGGATATTGAACGGCGCGCGCGTGCTGCGACGAGCAGCGCCAGCGCCGTGACTTCGACTGCGTCGATGCCGCCGCCGCCGAAGCGGTGGCCGGAATCGCCGCGGGTGACGATTCTCACATTGGCCCTGCCCTCGTGTACGGCTGTTTCGAATTTGGTCAACGCGGCGTCGAAATTCGCAATCATTTGATCGCTGGCCGCGTCGAAGCTGCCGGCGTCGGCCGCGCGCGCCGCACGCTGCTCGTCGATCAATGTCGAAGAGCCGCTGCGTGTGTCGGTGCCGCCGGCTCGCAATACGAGCGTGCGCGTCGCCGGGTCCACGACCGCGAGATCGACGAGTGTTGCGGTGTCGCGGCTCGTGCCATGGAGCACGTAGGCGCCGACGATCGTCAAATATCCGAGCGACCACCGGTTTTGGTCGAGATGCGTGATCTGGTCATAGGAGACCAGGGCCATCAGATCGATGCCGTAGAGCCTCTGAACGCTGCTCAAGCCCTCGAAGCCGCGGCTCGTCGTGAGGTAGTAGTCCGGTATGATGACGATATCGGCGACGAATTTGCGTTCGGCAAAACGTGTGCGAATGCGCTCGAGTATCTGTTCTTTGTGCGCGGCGTCGAGTCCGTCGCCGGATGACTGCGACGGCAAGAATGCCAAGCCGACGCGCAGCGGCAAGTGCAGCTCGGGAACGGCGTCCTGGGCCGGCGGCGTTTGTCCATCCGGGTATAAAAAGCTCACCAAGCTCGAAGAATTGCGGGTCTCCGCGCGGCAATGCGGCGCGCAAAGCATTTCATTGAACCCCGCGCATCCCGACAGCAGACCGATCACAATCGATGAAAACCCAATCGTCCGGTAATTCATGTTCGCGCTCCCTTGCCGAGTGACTGCGGCACAATTTCCAGGCCGCGACCCTTGCACGCAACGACGACCTCACGAGTATTCGCGGACGACCCGCGCGGTATCGTCTCGTGATACTTTTGACCGTGGTCGCGGCAATCGAGGTGGAACGCAGTGGCGCAACAAGCACAAATCGTCGCGGAGCTGAAGCGCAGCCTCAAGGAGCACGGCGTCACTTATCAGAGCGTGGCCAAACGTCTGAACTTGAGCCTGGCGAGCGTCAAGCGCCTGTTCGCCGCGGGCGATTTCACCCTGGAGCGCATCGACGCGATCTGCGATCTGATCGGCATGGAGCTCTCCGACGTGCTCGAGAGGGCCCAGCGCCGCGCGCTGCCGGGCGGCAAGCTGACGATCGCACAGGAGCAGCAGATCATCGCCGAGCCCAAGCTGTTCCTAGTGACCTGGCTGGTCCTGAATCGAACCCCGTTCGACGAGATCATCAAGGATTACCAGTTCACGGAACGGGAACTGCAACGCTATCTCATACGGCTCGATCGACTGCGGGTCATTGAGCTGCAGCCGCTCAACAAGGTGCGGCTGCTGGTCGGAAGGCACTTCAGCTGGCGCCCGGGCGGGCCCGTGCAGAACTACATCCACCAAACGCTGATCAAGGAATTCTTGCATTCGCAATTCGTCGCGCCCGACGAGGAGGTTCTATTCCACGGCGGCGCAGTGTCAAAGCAATCCTTCGCACGGCTGCAGCGAACGCTGCGCAATGCAGCGCGCGAGTGCATCGACATCATCGAGCGCGATGACAGCCCGCCAGAGGGCCGCCATGGTTCGGCGTTCCTGCTCGCGGCGCGACCTTGGCGGTATTCGGGGTTCGTCGAATTCTTGCGCACGTAGCCCGAGGGCCGCACCGGCTTCGATGTCGCTGATTTCGCAGTATGCTCGAGCCTCAGGTAAGATGCGCGGCGCGGCGCGGCCGCCCGCCTGGAAGCGTCGTCGCAGCGGGACGCATCGATTTGGAGAGGTGGCAGAGCGGTTGAATGCACCGGTCTTGAAAACCGGCAATGGGAAACCATTCGCGAGTTCGAATCTCGCCCTCTCCGCCAACACGAAGTCCGTGGGTTCGACAAGATCGCCAACGGCGATTTTGGACGCCCGAAGGACGCCTGAAGGGCGAGGGCCTGCCAAGGCCCGAGTCAATCCCACCCTCTCCGCCAAAATATTCAGCGTCGCGCGTCGGCAGACGAGATTCCGCTATGTGCCCGTTGCTGACGGACGCGACGGCCAGCTTTGCAGCAAGCAATTCGTTGCGTCTCATGAATAACGAGCCTCGACATGGCGGGTGACGCGAGAATCGCCGAAAAAGATTCCAGCAGGGCTGATGGAGACGTTACCCAATGATTCGACGTGCGATCACCATCCATTCGGGCTGCTTGGTCAGAAATATATACATGGTCAATACCTGACCAACGATCATCAGGGGTAAACCGTAAAGATAAACCGGGTGGACACGCTTCGTCACAAGCAAATCTCGCCCGA
>Ga0209656_10003496_pt1 | contig 10166 bp, 8 predicted proteins | sample BogFormECP12_OM2_FD_188239 | JGI IMG/M metagenome (GOLD analysis project Ga0209656, IMG submission 188239) | Bog forest soil microbial communities from Calvert Island, British Columbia, Canada - ECP12_OM2 (SPAdes) (version 2) | ecosystem: Environmental > Aquatic > Freshwater > Wetlands > Bog ... | reverse complement strand
ACGACTTCCGGATGGCCACGAAACAGCAGCTCTTCCACCGCTACGGCGGCCTGCTGGGCGTTGCGCCCGGCGCGGTAGGCGTAGATTTCCGGTGGAAGGTCGGCTTCGAAGATCGGTCCCAGCACCAGCATCGCTGCCGTCATGCAGACCCGGTCCCGCACGGTCGAGATGCCCAGCGGCCTGAGTTTGCCGTTGGCCTTCGGTATGAACACGCGTCTGATCGGCTCCGGTCGGTATGTCTCCTCCCTGAGTGCAAGCGCCAGTTCGGCCAGCCACCGCTCGACCCCATACGCTTCGATATCCGCAAAGTCCTGGCCGTCCCCGCCCGGTGCGCCCCCTGCCTCCGCAGGGGCAAGCTCTTATTGGAGCGGCACTGGGCATAGGCATGCGCCAGAATATCCTCACGGCTGATCTTGTCGTATAGGGCGTAGAAGCGATAACCGGCTTCCGCCTTCGCTTTTGCGTGCAACGCCATCTGCAGTTTCTGAACACGTTTCGGAGTTATTAGGTTGCCCAATCTCCCGGTCCCTCACCGCTTGTTGCGTTTGTCTTGAACTGAGGCCCCTTCCCTCCACCGGCATTACCCGGCTTCGGCGGTACTACGAGCCTCTCCGCCACCCCAGCGCGCCCGGCCTGTCCCTCACGGGCGTCCGGTTGATCATCCCTGATCACGTGTTGGGGCTTCCCGTGTTGCGTGCGCTTTCCTTGTGTACATGCTGCCGCCACTACCCCGGTGCAGCGGCTGGGCGTAGTCTTCGCTCGTGTCACCCAACCGTGTCAGCCTTCCCCGATTCCACTTTCGGGTCGGCCTGCACATCGTCCTTTTCGAGGCTTGCTCAGCGTATCGCGGTAGGGACGGCCATTACTGGCCGCCCCCCGCACAGATCCGGACTCGCCCGACTAAGGCATCCGGCTCCTACCTCAGGTGTCTGACGTCAAAGCGCTCGTCGGGCCAAGGATGAAGGATGCGCGGCGGGGGGAGCCAATCAGCGACCAACCTCGTCATGCGTTCCCATGTGAACCCGCCTTTCTGGCTGCGCCGCCGGAGCGTTCGCCGCCAGAGATTGGTCACATAATGCCGGAACGCCGAGAGCGCCCGGCTATTGGTCGGGACCGCGTAGTAGGCGAAGTGGCCAGCCACGACCTGCCTCAGCCATTTCCCCTGCTCTGGAATCGGCTGATGCATTCGACGCCGTAGCTCCGCCTTAATGTCCCTCAGCTTTCCCCGCATGCGGTCGCGTCGGGTCTTCCGTTGAAGCTGGAAGTTGCCGCGGCGAGATCGACCACAGATGAAGGTGAAGCCCAAGAACGCGAAGGTTTCCGGCTTTCCAAGCCCGCGCAGCTTGCGATCGTTCGCAGCAAAGCGGCCGAACTCAATCAAGCGAGTCTTGTCCGGGTGGAGCGACAGTGCAAATTCCCCAAGCCTGTCATGCATCGCATCGAGGAAGCGACGTGCGTCGCCCTCATGCTCAAAGCCGAGCACCAGGTCGTCGGCATATCGCACGACGATCATGTCGCCCCGGGCCTCCTGCCGTCTCCAGCGCTCAGCCCAAAGGTCGAAGCAGTAATGCAGGTAGATATTGGCGAGGATCGGCGAAATCACCGAGCCTTGGCCTGTTCCCCGGTCATCGACTGTCACGACCCCGTCTTCGAGTACACCCGCTCTCAGCCATTTCTGGATGAGGCGGACGATGCGCTTGTCGCCGATCCGATGTTCAAGGAAGCGAACTAGCCAATCTTGGCTAACCGCCCCAAAGAAGTTCCGAATGTCGGCGTCAAGTATCCAGTTCACCTTTCTTATTTTGATCGCCGTCGAAAGTGCGTCCAACGCATCATGCGGTCCTCGTCCGGGTCGGAACCCGTAGGAGAAGCCGACGAAGTCGCCTTCGTAGATGGCATTGAGCACCATGACGGTCGCGCCCTGGACGATCTTGTCCTCGAGGGCAGCGATCGCTAACGGCCGTTGTTTTCCATCCGCCTTGTCTATGTAGGCCCGGCGGGATGGTTGCGGCCGATAGGCTCCTCGGTGGACCCGTCCATGCAGATCCTCGATCCTGAGTTCGAGGTCCGCCTCGTAATCCTGCCACGTCATACCATCCACGCCGGGGGCGGCTTTGCGCTTAAGCGCGTAGAACGCCGTCCGGAGCGTGTCGACATTGATATGGTGGAGGAGCGCAGTGAACTGTTCCTTCTTCCTCTGCCTTGCGGCTTGCCGTACGCGGCCCAGCGCCTGGGTCACGCGAGCCCGGCTCTGCGCCCGGTGCGTGCTTTGCTGATCCGCGTTCCCTTTGGTCCCCGGCCTTGGCTCCACCGGCTCCGCCACCGGTGGCCCGGCTTTGTTCGTCGGCTTCGTCGCTACTATGCCGGAGTCAGACTTCTCTGGGTCGTGCATCAGCGGCTATGGCTCCTCACCTTCCCGCTACGGACCATCCGACCCCAACAGGGCCTATGGCCGATCCAGAGATCTCCCGGTTCCCGCACAAGGAGCGTCCGTACATGCCAGGGTCTCAGACCACGCCGGGTCCGACGGGCGCTCGCAATAACGCGTCCGCCGATTTTGCCTTCCGTCAAGTAAACAACGTCGGCACCCGGGTTGATAACGATTTCGCGGCTCAATGGCTGGCCTATACGCTCCCCTACCGACGCTTCGCCGACGTCCTCGCGGACGCCTGCGCACGGATCGGGGGCGACGTGGATTGCTACTCCTTCACCGCAGTGGACTTTCACCACATACTCCTTGCCAGTCTCCCGGCGCACTTACTTGCGTTACGGGCTGGCCTCCGACCTGGCAATGATGCTCGACGACTGCAAAGCGGAGGGCGATCTTCTGCGCTGTGAGGTGCTGCTCTCCGAGCTGCGCGCGCTGGCGACGGCCTATGAAGATGACGATTACGTGCGCAGCGCCCTGGCTGATGCCCTGTGCAAAACCCTCAACGACGCCAAAGCGGAAGACGACCTTGCTCGCTGTGTCGCGCTGCTCGACGAGCTGCGCGCTCTGGCAAGAGAGCACCCGGACGACGCCGCCATTCGCGCGCAATTGGCCAGCGGTTTGTTCAACTCGCCCAACGATTCGAAGTCGAGCAATGATTTCTGCTACCGAGTGGCGTTGCTTGACGAGCTGCGTTCGTTCGCCGGGGCGTACCCCGATGACGCTGCCGTGCGCGATTGGCTGGCAAGCAGCCTGTTCAACACGCTCCTTGAGGTGAAGGAGGAGGAGGAGGACGACCCCGCTCGCCGTAACCGGCTGCTCGACGAGCTGCGTGCGCTGGCCACGGCCTACCCGGATGACGCCGCGGTTCGGGACCGGCTGGCCCGCGGCCTTCTCGACATGCACGCCGGCGCCAGCGCGGCGGGCAACCTCGTTCGGCGCGACGCGTTGCTAGGCGAGCTGCGCGCGCTGGCCAGGGATCATCCAGGTGACCCGACTGTGCGTGAACAGCTGACCATTGGACTGTTCAACACCCGCAATGAGGCCACAGCGGAGGGCGAGCTTGCTCGCCGTGACGCGCTGCTCGATGAGCTGCGCGCGCTGGCCCTGGCCTATTCCGATGACGCCGCGGTGCGCGAGCGGATGGACCGCCTGCAAGAGCCTTGATGAGCTAGCTGCTCATTCGGGCAAATTCGGGAGAGGGTCTGAGGGGCCGATAGGTGTCGACGCCGACCATCGTGCTCGTCCGGCGCATGCCGGGCTTGCGACGGGCCTGAAATTCGGCGCGTTGGGCCTCGTTGGCGCCGTGCAAGACCCCTTGCGGCGTGTGCCGGAAGCTGCCGGGCCGGCGGCCGCTCGGGTCTTCGTCGGCGTGGGACAGCATCACTTCGTCCATGTCGATATTGCGGTGATAGCTGGGCAGTTCCTCGGCTTCGAGATCGGCCACGGCGACTTGCGGAACGATGCTCAACACGACGAAGCCCGGCGTCTCGAACGTCACCCAGGACGAGGGTGGGACGTGGATCCGGTCCGACATGATCGGCAGGATGTTCCGGACATTCAGCTTGAACGGGAACAGATCGCCCTTCCAGCCGACCACCTTCATCGGGTCGTTACGATAGAAGATTGAGCTGTGCCCACCGGCGTGCTTGAGGCGCACCTCGTATTCGTCCTGCTTCGGCAAGCCGTAATCGGCGATGTCCGGCACCTCCAGCATCGTCGGGTCGATCGGCGTATGCCGGCCGACCTGCTCGTGCTCGAATAGCCGGATCGGCTGCGGCGATTCGACGACCAGCAATAGGCTGTCGCCCGCCTCCGGCAATTGCCGGAACGTCGTCGCCTTCGGCAGCAGCACCCAGTCGCCAGGCTCGTAGGAAATCGGCCCAAACTCGGTGGCGAAGACGCCGCAACCGCGATGAACGAAGTAAAGGAGATCGCCCTCCATGTCGCGATAGCAATAAGGCATCGCCTCTCGTCGTCGGCTGATCGCCACGGCGACATCGTCATTCGTGAGCAACGTCTGCCAGCCGCCGCGCGGGTCGCCCGCATCCGGAGCGACGACATCGGCGCTGTCGACCTGACGCGGCCGATAGTCGCCTTCGAACCGCACCACCTCGTTCGGTCCGTCGGTGCGGTAGAGCATCGCAACCGGCCCGGCAAAGCCCTGCCGGCTCAGATGCTCCTCACGCAGATCGCCGAGCCCGACCCGCGCCTGACGCACAAAGCGCCCGCGCGTAAAATGGATCCAAGAGCGCGTCATCCCATTTCCTCCAGACTTCGATGGGAGGGATAGGATACCCGCAAAAGCGATTGGCTGCACGGCGGACGGACGGCTACCCTCACCCACCGAGCTCTTCGGGCTTGGTCGACCCTCTCCCGCAATTGCGGGAGAGGGTCGGTGGCGGCTATGCCTGATTGGCTTGGTAGTAGGTGTTGCGCAGGACGCGGCCGGGAAGTGCGCCGGTGTGCTTGCCGTCTTCTATCAGGACTTCGCCGTTGACGATCGTCATGTGGATGCCCTGGGCCGGCTCTTTGATCCGCTTGGCACCGGTCGGGAAGTCGTGCAGTACCTCGAGCGGCAGCGGTTTCACCGTATCGGGATCGAAGATCACGATGTCGGCGACCATGCCGGGGCGTAGCAGGCCGCGGTCGTAGAGGCCGAAGATCGAGGCCGACTCGAAGGTCAGCCGGCGCACCGCCTGTTCCAATGACATGATCTTCTTTTCGCGCACCCACTCGGAGAGCAGCCGCGTCGAGAAGCCGAAGCCGCTCTGGAACTGCACGTGCGCACCGCCATCCGACAAACCGATGATCGCATTCGGGTAGGTCAGGATCTTGGCGACCGCCTGGTCGTCAACATTGTTCTCGCCGTGTAGCCACTCGGTGTCCAGGTTTTCATCGATCGCCAAATCGAGGAAGCAGTCGATGATGCCCTTGCCCTGCATTTGGGCGATCTGCCCGAGGGTCTTGCCCTCGAACTGCTTATTCTTCGGCAGCACCGCCGTCTGTAGGACCATGTAGTCCCACCAGGTGCTGCAGATGCCGATCGCCGGCCCGTTTTTGAACTCGATCGCCTCCTCGTGAAGCTTCTTGCGGACTTCCGAATCGGCGTAGGCTTTCAGCATCTCCTCGGGCGAGGACAGGCAGATCGGATGCCAGACCGGCAGTCCGCGGAAGGTCTGCGTGTTGCGCATCGTGAAGTAGTCGGTGATGCGGTTCGGCGTGCACATCGGGAAGGCGCGGATGCCCTTTGCGGTCGTCGCATCGACCTGGGCCATCTGCTTCTGCCATTGGCCCGGTCGGCGCATCGTCTGGCCGAGATTGTTGTAGACCACGGCGCGGCCGGTCGCTTCGCTGAGCCGGCTCATCAGCGCATCCTTCATCTCGGCGCCGTTGCCGCCGCCGGATTGGATCAGGCCGGTGCCGAGGTCGCGCAATACGTCGCCGAGAGCGAAGATCTCCTTCTCGTCGGCCCAGATCGCCGGGATGTGCACGCCCTGCGGGTCGAAATGACCCTGATTGCGCGACACCGAGAGCCCCAGGGCGCCAGCTTTCATCCCGTCGCGAACGAGGCCCTGCATCTGTTTGATCTCGTCGTCGGTGGCGGTGCGCTTCTGGCAGTCGTCGCCCATCACATAATAGCGGACGGCGGTGTGGCCGATCAGGTTGCCGATGTTGACCCCGAGATGGTGATCCATCTGGTCGAGATATTCGGGGAAGGTCTCCCAGGTGAATTCGAGCGTGTCGAGCACCTCCATCGGGATCGCTTCGACATACGAGAGGAACTCCGACAGTCGCCGCTCCGAGCCCTTACGCACCGGCGCTAATGACAGCGAGCAATTGCCGAAGATCACCGAAGTCGCCCCGTGGTCGCAGGAGAACGAGCACAGCGGGTCCCAGGTGACCTGGGCGTCGTAGTGGCAGTGATTGTCGATGAACCCGGGGGCGACGACCCGACCGTCGGCGTCGATCGTCCGCGTCGCGGGGCCGCTCAGCTTGCCGATCTCGACGATCCTGCCGTCTTTGACCCCGACATCGCCGCGGAACGCCGGCATTCCCGAGCCGTCCACGATGCGGCCGTTGCGGATCAACAGGTCATACGCCATCGCGACCCCTTTCTTTGATCGTTTCCAAAGAAGTGTAACACGCAGAGTGGGTCGGACCTGCACCGCGAAATCGAGGCTATGCTCTTCTTCTGCCGCATGGCTGGTGCGCGGCGGACCGATGGTTGTCTCGGCGAATGCACCGGTCCACAATCGGGCTAATCCGAAGCCAAGGGGGGAATGATGACGCAAATTGTTCGTCGGCGATGGATCTCGCGGCGCACCGTGGTGACCGGCTCCGCCGGATTGGTGGGCGCGGCGGCGCTGGTACGGGGCGCGGCGCTCGCTCAGGAAACCGGCAAGGCCGGCATACCGGCGAGCGTCATAACCAACCCACCGCGGCAATGGGGACCGCCAAACCCCTCGATCTATCCCGACCCCGACGTGGTCGTCGTCGATCAATCCTTTCTCCCGATGAGACGGACACAAGGCGCGATTTACCGGTTATGGACCGGCGCGTTATGGGCCGAAGGGCCGGCCTGGTCTAACCAGGGCCGGTACGTCGTGTTCAGCGATGTCTCGGGCAACGTGCAATACCGCTGCCTCTGGGACGATAGCCGGGTCACTGTGTTCCGACGTCCCTCCTACAACAGCAACGGCAATTCCTTCGATTTTCAGGGGCGCCAGATCTCGTGCGAGCATTTCAACCGCCGCGTTGTGCGTTGGGAGCACGATGGCACGATGACGGTGATAGCCGACGCCTACGACGGCAAGCCGCTCAACTCGCCGAACGACCTGGTCCCGCATCCCGACGGCAGCATCTGGTTTACCGATCCGCCCTATGGCGGATCGCTCGCCGAAGGTCACCCGGACGAGGCTGGCGGCCCAGGTAATCCGCAAGGGATCTTCAATCCGCGCATCGGCGCCGAGAACGCCGGTGTGATCGGCGGGCGAAAACGGGAGTTATCGACCAACGTCTACCGCTGGGATCCGAGTGGCCGGCTTGAGGTGGTGATCGGCGAGGACCAGCTGGCTGACCCGAACGGCATCTGCTTTTCGCCTGATTACAAGACGCTTTATGTGATCAGCACCGGCAAAGGTCCCGGCGATGCCGGACCGGGCGGCACGCGCTCGATCTATGCGTTCGACGTGCAGGGCACCAAAGTCGCCAATATGCGGCTGTTCACCGACATGACGGTGGACGGGGTCAAATGCGGACCGGACGGGATGCGCGCGGACGTCACCGGCAATCTGTGGTGCAGCTCCAATGCGCCGCTCGGCTATGCCGGCGTGCTCGTGTTCAACCCCGGCGGCCAGCTTATCGGCCGCATCCGGCTGCCCGAAGTGTGCGCGAACCTGTGTTTTGGCGGCCCCAAACGCGACCGCCTGTTTATGGCTGCGAGCCAGTCGCTCTACATGCTTCAAGTCGCGACGCAAGGCGCCGCTCCCGGCTGATTGCGAGCCATGAAACCGCCATTGTCTCGCTGCATGCGAGCCCGCGGGGACCACAGAGGATATTGAATATGTCACGACGCTTTGTCGCGGCCGCAGGATTTTTGGCCTGTTTGACGATTGCGGCTGGTTCCGAAATCGTGGCCGCAAGAGCTCCAGCGCAGGTTCTGCTGGCGCAAGCGCAGCCCGCGCCGGCCCAACCGCAAAATGTCGAGGCCAATATCGCAAGCCTGCATCAAAGATTGCAGATCACCCCGGCTCAGCAACCTCAGTTCAACGCCGTCGCCAATGTGATGCGGGAGAATGCCCGGGCGGAGGCGAGCGCTCCGGCGCAGCCGGCGGCGAACGCGACTGCGGTCGACGACCTGCGCGCCTTTATCAGATACAGCGAGGTGGAACTCGCCGGGTACAGAAGGCTTTTGCCGGCGCTCGAGGCCTTGTACGCGACATTGTCGCCGGTACAAAGGAGAACCGCCGATGCGGTCTTTCGCGAGGGCCCGGGAGGCTAGTAGCCACAGCGCGAAATCCCGTGCAACTATGCGGGCCTCTGAGTACAAGAGGGTACAGGCATGTTCGACCTGATCATCATCGGCGGCACCGCGGTTCTGCCGAGCGGCGCGGAGCCGGCCGATTTGGCGGTCGCCGGCGGCAAGATTGTCGCGGTCGGAGCGCCGGGAAGCCTTGCCCAGACCGGCGCAGTGCGGGTCGTCGATGCGACCGGGCAGATCGTCATGCCGGGCGGCGTCGATCCGCATATCCATTGCAGCTCGCCGATCCCGTTCCCGGCCGCAACGAGGATCTGTTGAGCGCGCCACCGGAGCAGGTCAGCCGCGCCGCTCTCTATGGCGGCACGACCACTCTTCTCGATTTCGCGCCGTGCCCGTCGGACCAGCCATTGCAGCAATCGATCGAGCTGCGCAAACGGGAGTGGGCTGGCGCCTGTTATTGCGATTACGGGTTTCATTTGCTGCTGCACGGCAAATTGTCGCAAGGGGTGCTCGACCCGTTGCCCGAGGCGATCCAGGACGGGCACGCCTCGGTCAAGATGTTCACGACCGACATCCGGCCGAACCGCCAAGGCCGCATGGTGCAGTTCGGCGATATCTGGGAAGTACTGAAGGTGCCGCGGGTGGCCTCGCCGCGATCCACGCCGAGGACAACGACATCGTCATGCATATGTACGAAAAGCTGATCCGCGAGGACCGGGTCGGCTTCGAGAACATGGCCGAGGTGCACAATACCCTGTCGGAGGATCTGTCGTTCAACCGGGTGATCCGGCTGGCCGAAAATACCGAAGGCGCTACTCTCTACATGGTGCATGTCTCGGCGGCGACCGGTCTCGCCGCGATCGCGGCCTCACGGGCGCGGGGCTTTCCGATGTACGGCGAAACCTTGCACCAATACTTGCTCTACACCGCCGAGGACTACAACCGCCCTGGTGGACAAATGTTCCACGCCTATCCGTCGCTCAAATTTCGCCAAAGACCAGGAGGCGCTATGGGCGGCGACCGATCACGGCGCGATCCAGGCGGTCGCGACCGACGAGGTTTGCTGCCCGCTGAAGGTCAAGCTGCAGGGACGGCGGATCGACGACACGACCGGCGGCAATTCCGGGGTCGAGCCGCGGCTCTCCCTGATGTACAGGCATATGGTCGCGAAGCGGGGCTACAGCCTCGCCGATTTTGTCGGCCTCACCTCGGCGAACGCTGCAAAGATCATGGGCCTCTATCCGCGCAAGGGCGCGCTGGCGGTCGGCTCGGAGGCCGACATCGTCTTGCTCGACCCCCGCTCCCGGCGAGTTATACGCAAGGAGGATTTGCACGAGACCGACTATACGCCGTGGGAGGGTCACGAAGTCGCCGCCTGGCCGAGCATGACGATCCTGCGCGGCAAAATCGTCGTCGAGAACGGTCAATTCCACGCCAGCCTCAGCGACGGCCAATTCCTGCCGCGCAAGATCCCCGAGGACATCCGCTCCCGCCCCGCGGTGTGAAGCAAACGCGAAGTTCCGTCGCTTGCCGCCCCTCACCCTCCCGCTACGGGGGCCCCTTCCTCTCCCCGCAAGCGGGGCGAGGGGCTGTACCGCTCCCTCGCCCCGCTTGCGGGGAGAGGGCCGGGGTGAGGGGCTCTCTCCTTAGCGGTCGCGCATTTTGGGGTCGAGGGCGTCGCGCAAGGAGTCGCCGAACAGGCTGAAGCCGAATACGGTCAATGCGATCGCGAGGCCCGGGAAGATCGCGATCCAC
>Ga0209656_10003494_pt1 | contig 10169 bp, 11 predicted proteins | sample BogFormECP12_OM2_FD_188239 | JGI IMG/M metagenome (GOLD analysis project Ga0209656, IMG submission 188239) | Bog forest soil microbial communities from Calvert Island, British Columbia, Canada - ECP12_OM2 (SPAdes) (version 2) | ecosystem: Environmental > Aquatic > Freshwater > Wetlands > Bog ... | reverse complement strand
AGTCTGTTTGAGAATGCACTGAAATCCACGGAGGATTCAAGAATGAAGAGAATCATCGCAAGCGGTTTACTCAGCGTCGTTGCGTTGGCGGGTGCGGGTTGGGCGCAGGCGGGCGGTACTGAAAAAGCCATCACAGCCATGGAATACAAATGGCTCGAATCGCAGAAAACAAACAAACCGGAGATAGTAGAGCCGCTCATTGCCGAAAAGTTCGTCCTCACCAACACCGAGGCAAAAGTGCTGACTAAGGCTCAGATGATGGAGGAGGCGAAGGCAACAAAATATACCAGCGCCGACTACGAGGACGTGAAGGTCACGGTTTTCGGCGACGCCGCCATCGCGACCGGAGGCTTTAAGGCCAAAGGTACCGATCCGAAAGGGAACCCCTTCGAAATTCATGAGCGCTGGACCGATACCTGGGTGAAAATGAAGGACGGAAAATGGCAGTGTGTGGCGACCCAGGGAACGGCCGAGAAGATGTAGCCATCTACCCAAGAACTTGAACCACGAAGGCCACGAAGTATCACGAAGGTCTCTGCAATTGTTTCCTTCGTGTCCCTTCGTGGCCTTCGTGGTTAGTGGCCTTTGAAACCAGGGCGATACACCAACGCAGGCCTATCGCGCTAGGTCGTCGCCGTCCCCACGGTGGCCGGTTCATACGGGCAGAATGGATCTGTGCCCAGCAAGTCGCCGGTATGGGCATAAGCGCGGGCCCGCGATCCGCCGCAGATGTGGCTGTACTCGCAGGCGCCGCATTTCCCATGGAACATTTCCGGCGAGTGCAGCGCACGGAAAATTTCCGACTCGCGATAAATCTCGACCAGCGAGTTGTTGCGCACATTGCCGCAGGGGAACGGTAGGAATCCGGAAGGATAGACCTCGCCCAGGTTCGAGACGAACACAATCCCGTGCCCGTCGCGAATCTGGAATCCGTGATAGACCGACGTGGTCTTCATCTCCTGGGTGGCCATGCCCGCACTGCGCATGGCTTCAATTGCGATGCGGCGATATGACGGCGCCTCCGTTGTCTTGATGGCGAATGGCGCGCGCGGCGACAGATTGAACACCCACTTCATGATCTCTTCGCCACGTTGCGGCGAAACTTCGTTCAACGCCTTGCCGCGGCCCACGGAGATCAGGAAGAATAAGCTCCAGCGCATCACCGGAAAGCTGGTGCGCAGCAGTTCGTAAATCGCGGGCAGGTCGTCGGCGGTTTCTTCGGCGACCAGCGTGTTGACTTGGATTGGCAATCCGAGGCGGCCGCACTGCCGCGCCGCTTCCATGGTGTGCTCGAAAGTCCCGGGCACGGCGCGGATGTTGTCATGCTTCTCGGCGTTGGAGCCGTCGAGGCTCAGTCCCAGGCTCTGAATGCCGTGATCTTTCAGCTTGGTGATCGCTTCGTTGGTCAGTTCTGGGGTTGCACTCGGTGTGATGGAAACTTCCAGGCCCAATCCGTTGGCATAATCGATCAGCGAATAAATGTCTTTGCGGCTGAGCGGGTCGCCGCCGGTGAGGATCAGGTGCGGCAGCGGATCGCCGAAGTCGACGAGCTGTTGCAGGAATTTCTTGCTCTGCTCGGTCGTGAGTTCGAGCGGATTTGCGTTCGGCATGGCCTCGGCGCGGCAATGTTTGCAGGCGAGGCCGCAAGCCTGGGTCATCTCCCAATAAACCAGCATGGGATTCTTGGAAAAATCATGAGCCTTGTGGCCCATATTTGGAGTAGTGCCCGCGACGACCATAACTTTTCCCTTCCGGCGAAAGTCTATAAAAGAACACCCACAAGCTAGACACAGGTTACTTTTGGGGGTGGGAAAAGGCTGTGATTTCAATCACAGGGGCGGGTGACTCACTTCGCAAAAAAGGCGGTTCTTTACAGAAATCCCTTGTAAAGCCGCTGCCAGCGCAAGCTTGCATGCGATTCTTCGCTTCGCTCAGAATGACAAAGTGTTGTGATTGCAAGCAAAGAGGCCCGGTCTGGGGGTGAGCACCGAGACCCGGGCCGGCTGTTCCCTGGATGGCGGCAAGAGGGGAATATCGGCAGGCCAGCTCGCAGACCGACCCTGCCGGTGAGCGGATCACTCACCCTCATGTGTGTGTCGCGCCTGCCTCTCTGTGCAGTGCGCGTTCGCCTGGGAACAGCGATAGCAAACTTCGAAGCGGCTGAAGCCGCGCCCTACTACTTCTTCTGCGCGTCGCGCAGATACGAAACCACCATCTTGATCTGATCCGGCGTCATGCCCTTGCTGGCGAAGGCATGCGACGTCTTCTTATCTTTGCCGCCATTGGCGATCATATCGGTCAGATCGGCATCGGACAGCTTTTTCGCATCATCGGAAACCAGGCTGGGCAGCTTGGCTGCCGGCTTTCCCGCAAGGTCGGCCCCGTGGCAGGCCGCGCATTTCGCTTTATAAATGGCCGCGCCGTCATCGGCGGCCCACGACAGGTTGGGCCAGATGAGGAACAGCGCGAGCGCGATCATTGCGATTAGGATTGCAAGCTTCATCATCTTCATGATTGCTTTTCCTTTCAGAACCTGAGTCCCGGATCGCTGCCTGCGCTGAAGCGAAATTACGCAGGCGGATTCCGAAACTGAATAAGAACGAACTAATCGTGTTGCAGTTTCTAACAGTGGCCAACGCTGAGCAGTGATTGCAATCACTGCCGTTCGTGATCAAGGTCCCGCCCGCAAATGCTTCAAAACCCGGCAGATCGCGTCAAAAGACTCGGCTCCGCGCGATATGCCGCAGCTTCGACGAGCCGTGCTGGAAGTCCTGCTCCGCAAATCGCTGAAAAGCGGCGAGTTTACTTTTCCTACTAGCGCCGGCTTTTGGCAAGGCGCGTGCCCTGCTCATATTGCAGCTTGCGCCCGAGGTGTCATTGTGGAACCTGCGCTGATGGTCATCGGTTTGAACCATTGCACCGCGCCGCTCGAAATGCGCGAGCGTTTCTGGATTGGAGAAAACCGGCGCTACGAAGTCTCGCGACAATTGCACAGCGCGGAGGGAGTGGAAGAAGTAGTCGTTCTTTCCACCTGCTCCCGCACGGAATTCTGGTTATGGGCATCGGAGCCCACTCTGGCCGCCAACTCCCTCCTGCAATTCCTCAGTACTGACCACGGCCTCAAGCTCAGCGAGTGGGAACATTTCTACCGCCGCCTGGATGAAGCCGCTCTAACTCACGTCTTCCGGGTGACCTCGGGCCTGGATTCTCTAGTACTGGGCAATCCCCATATCACCGCGCAAGTGCGATCCGCCCTCGAGCGGGCGCAAACCGTAGGCACGGCTCTGCGCTACCTGAACCAGGTCATCGAGCACGCCCTCAAGGTTTGCCAGCGTGTGCACCAGGAGACTGGACTCAGCGCCGTAGTCGAATCGATTCCATCTCAGGCCTTGGAACTGGGCCAAGAGATTTTCGGATCGCTGCATGGCCGCAAAGTGCTGCTGCTCGGCACTGCCATGACCGGTGACCTATCTCCCCGCTGCATTGCAGAAAACGAACTCGGCTCCGTGGTGGTGATCGACCAATCCCCCGCGCGAGCCAAAGACTTGGCCGCGAAGCTGGGAGGCACCTCCGCCACGCTGGCCGACCGCTGGAATTGCATGCTGCGAGCCGACATCGTGATCAGTGCTACCGGATGCCCGCACGTAGTCCTCACCCGCGCCGAGGCCGAGCGCATCGCCGTCGAGCGCAATCGCGTGGCCCTGATGATTGTGGATATCGGCATGCCGCGCGATGTCGATCCCGAAGTACGCAGAGTTGACGGCATGCTGCTCTACGATCTGGATGGACTCGCCCGGGCGGGAAAGAATCACGCTCCGGCGCGTGCCGCGGCGATTGCCGAAGCGGAAAAAATCATTGCCGCGGAGGCGCAAGCCTTCCGCAGCCAGTTACAGGCGGAGCGCACAGTGCCCACGATCGTGGCGTTGCGCTCGCGCCTGGAAGAAATTTGCCGGCAGGAACTGGAATCCTTCATCGCAGAGCGCGGGCCTTTCACCCGGGAGCAGAGTCAGTCGCTTCACGCAGTCACCTCTCAGGTCATAAGAAAGATTGCCAGCTCCCTCACCCGCGAACTCAAGGAGCTTCCAGAGAAGGCGGAACAGGAGCGGATGACTGCAGCCGTCAACCGCCTGTTTCACCTGGACTCGTCGCCAGCGGCGGGTGCCGGCGCCAGATCGCAAAAAGGGAAGACCGAGCGAGGCAAGGAACGAGGTAAAGAACAAGGACAAGCTATCGCCATGTGAGTGCGGTCGTCATTTCGAGATTAGGCGCCTTTCATAACTCTTCATAACTTGCGCCGCGGGGCTTCCCGAAAGGAAGCCCCTCTTGTTTGCGTGCGCTTCTTGTTACGAAGGGGATCTGACTTTCCTCTGACGAAAACTCGATACGGTGCGCTTTTTCACTGAAGTTCCCGCCAGCCCTGCCGAGAGAATCTGTTATGGAATCACTCACCTCAGTTACCGCGGGCCGGAGACGAAGCGACCGTGTGTCGATCGCGTTCCCCCTGGAGATCGCGGGCATCGACTCCACGGGGGAGCGCTTCTCGGAAAAAACCAAGACTACCAGCGTCAGCCGCTACGGCTGCTGCCTGCCCTTGCCGCGAGTGCTGCAGCCCGAGCAGAAAGTTCTTCTACGCCGCCTGGGCGTGGACGAGACTGCAATCGGACGCGTGGTGGCTCCCATGGGTGCGCACGCCGACGGATACCTCTATGGAATTGAGACACCCAATTCCTGCGAAGCCCTCTGGGGCATTCAGTTCTCTTCGTCGTTTTACGAGAAGCTGCTGGACACGATGCACGACGGTGTCTACTTCGTGAACCGCGATCGCAAGATCACCTACTGGAACGAGAGTGCGGAACGCGTCTCCGGCTATTCCGCGCGGGAGGCCGTCGGGTCACGCTGTTTCGAAAACCTGCTGGGACACGTCGATGAAACCGGCCGTCCCGTTTGCGCCAGCGGCTGCCCGCTCAATCAGGTGATGCTAGATGGCAAGCCGCGCCAAGTCGAACTCTATCTGCAGCACAAGCAGGGCCACCGCGTTCCGGTGTCAATCCGCGCCTTGCCGCTGCGCAACGGTGAAGGCAAGATCGTGGGCGCCGTGGAAGTCTTCAGCAACACCATCACGCAAAAGGACGCGGACAAGCGAGTGCGCGAACTCGAAAATCTCGCCTTTCGCGACGCCCTTACCGGATTGCCCACTCGGCGCTTCCTCGAAATGAAACTTGCACAGGGATTGCAGGAGCATCGCAGCTTCAGCCGCCTCTACGGCTTGCTGATGTTTGACCTCGACGGCTTCAAGCGGGTCAACGACACGCACGGCCATGAGACCGGCGATTCGATTTTGAAAGCGGTGGCCGAAACCCTGGTGCAGGGCTTGCGTCCCATCGATCTGGTCGGCCGCTGGGGGGGCGAAGAATTTCTCGTCCTGATGCCCGATCTCGACGCGGTGAAGTTAGGCGATCTTGCCGAGCGCTGTCGCGCGCTGATCGCGCAATCTTCCGTACCAGCCGGAGCGGCTCGCGTCTCCGTAACCGCATCGATCGGCGCAACCGTGCTTGGTTCGTCTGACTCAGCGCAGACCGTACTGGCTCGAGTCGATGAATTGATGTACCAGAGCAAACACTCCGGCGGCGATCGCACCACCACCGGATAGAACGATCAGAATTCATACGCACGGCGCAACCCTCATCAACCCTCATACCTGCGCCGGACGGGCTTCCGCAAGGAAGCCCTTTCTTAATTTTGAACGTGGGAATCGATGCTAGCTGGAGGAGTTTTCCGAAGGTACGGAGTCCACCACTTCTTCTTCGCCCGCGGGGACCAGTTCGAATTTCTTTAGCTTATAGCGAAGCGCGTCGCGGCTGATGTCGAGCAGGCGCGCAGCATGTGTCTGATTTCCGTTCGCCTGGCGCATGGCCAACTCCACCATCGCGCGTTCGACTTCTTCCAGCGACGTCCCTTCTTCTGGAATGTAGAGTCGCGGCAGCACCCGTCCGTTCGCCAACTGCTTGCCGCCATCCGATGCCGCGCTGCTGCTGTGCTGGAAGGCAGTCAGCCCGCTGCGCGCCGCTTCTCCCACGGCAAAGGGCATATAAGCTGGCCGCAGAATCGTCTCATCTTCCAGAATCATTGCGCGCTCAATCGAATTCTTCAGCTCGCGCACGTTGCCCGGCCAGTTGTGCGCCAGCAACAACCGCCGTGTCTCTGGACTAATACCGCGAACTGCTTTCTTAAACTTTCGGTTATACCAATCGATGAAAAAGTCGACCAGCGGCAAAATATCTTCCGGCCGCTCACGCAACGGTGGAATAAAAATGGCGATGATCGCCAGACGATAATAAAGATCCTGCCGGAACTGCCCCTCGCGAACCGCTTTCTCAAGATCGCGATTCGAAGCCGCCACTACGCGCACATCGACTTGCAAGTCGCGCACGCCGCCCACACGCCGGATCACCTGATCTTCCAGCACGCGCAGCAACTTCGCCTGCAGCAGTGGAGACAGTTCACCAATCTCATCCAGAAACAGGGTTCCACCGTGTGCCGTTTCAAACAAGCCTTTCTTCATGGCCTTGGCGTCGGTGAATGCGCCCTTTTCGTGACCGAAGAGCTCGGCCTCCATCAATGTCTCAGGAATCGCGGAGCAATTGATCGCCACAAACGGCCCGTTCTGCCGCGAGCTTTCGTAGTGAATCGTCTTCGCGACCAGGTCCTTGCCGGTGCCGCTCTCGCCCTGAATCAGAATGGTCGTGGCCTCGCTCGCCGCGACTTTCTGCACGAAGCTCATCAACTCAGCCATCTTCGACGACACGGCCACCACGTCGTGATATCCCGTGTGCCGCCGCACTTCGCTGCGCAGCGATTGCACCTCGCCGCGCAGCCGGCTCGCCTCCAAGGCGTTCTGAATGGTGACGCGCAGCTCCTCGAAGTCGAGTGGCTTGCCGATAAAGTCATACGCGCCCAGCTTGAGCGCGTTCTTGATGTCGTCCAGCTGCGGGTCGGCCGTAATCATGATCACTGCCGGCGCATCCGGACTTTTCTTGAGCTGCTCGAGAACTTGTATACCATTCAGATCAGGCAGGCGCACATCGAGCAGAACCAGGTCGGGAGCCTCATGCTGGGCGAGGCGCAGGCCGGGATCGCCCGCCGCCGCCTCCACGACGTGATATCCCCATTCTTCACACTTCTGGCGAAGGGACCAGCGCACCAGCCGCTCGTCATCCACAATTAAGATTTTTTCCGCAGGCATCCAGCATTAGCTTACTACGGACAAGAGTGTTTTGGGCTGCCATGGGACTTACACCCATGCGGCGGCAGGACCGTTTCACCGCAGCCAATTTTCGTGACGAAGACTTTCGACACGCGAGAATTCGTCCTCATTATCGGTCACAACCGTATAGCCGAGAGCCAGAGCCTGAGCCGCAATAGCAGGTCGTTGCCACCGATCGGTCTACCGGATTTCTCGAGGCGAGTCCGAATCAAGCCGTACGTCTTGTCGGCGGGGGCTTCTGAGGGCAAGATTTCAAGCGCGCCAAGCACTGCTTCAAGTTGGGCCGCGAGCTGTGACGACCCCTTTTTCGTTGCCCCAAAGCGCAATTCGGCGGCGACGATGATGCTGGTGCAAACCTTATTTTCGCCTACCTTTCGGATGTGTTGCGCGACTCTTCCTTGTGGCTTGCGAATGAGATCAGAGACGATGTTCGTGTCGAGCAAGTAGCGCGTCACAGTTCGAACGGCTCAGGCGGAGAATCAGGAACTGGCGGGAAATCCTCCTGCAACGGCTTCAGCGTCTTCAAAACGGCCAGCAGCGATTTCGGGGGCGCCGGCTCGATGATGAGCCTTTTCCCCTCTTTTCTCATGATGGCGTCCTCGCCGGGAAACTCGAACTCGCGAGGAATGCGCACCGCTCGATTGCGCCCGTTCTTGAAAACTTTGATGTGGCGCTCTGGACTCATCGTGATCTGCCTATGCCATAGCATATGCCAAGGTAAGCATTTTGTCCACTGTCGCTTAGCGGATACCCAGCAACACGCCCAAGTAAGCGCGAACTTCGGAGAGCAGCTCAGGATCGGCTTTAGAGTGAAATGCCGCGTGCCGCGCGTTCCAATCCAGGTTCTTGATCTGATCCACCAAAACCGCGCCGTCGATCTTGTCGATGGTGACTGGAAGAGCAAATGGATACGGCTTGCGGCGGTTGGTGAGCGGGCACACCAGTACGAGCCCGCTTGCCTGGTTATAAGACTGATCGGTCACGACCAGCGCCGGGCGTCGTTTGGCCTGCTCGCGTCCCGCTTGCGGATCGAAGTCGAGCCAGATCAGATCTCCGGCGCGCGGAACGTAACGCGCTACCAATCGACCTTCTCCTTGCCGCGGGCCGGTCCGGCGTGCATTTCCGCGTATCGATTCTTCGACGTGATCTGCGCCACCAACTGCGCAAGAGTCGGAACTTTCCGGCTGTGGCGCCGTAGCTGGATGCGTCCTTGCTTCGCCTCAATCGTGATCGCATCGCCTTCGCGAACCCCAGCCTCGTCAGCCACTGGCTTCGGGATCCGTACCGCCAGGCTATTTCCCCACTTCACAATCTGCGACGCAGCCATTTTGCATCCCTCCTAGGGATACACAAAGTATACACGCACGTAGATTTAATGAATATACGCTAGAAGCTGTTGCTGGTTAGATTATGAAGGCTGAGGCACGGGTCTTTGCACCGGCAGAATCACCGCAAATGTAGTCCCGTGACCTACCGAGCTGGTGACGTCGATGCGCCCGTGGTGGTCTTCGACGATGCGCCGGGCCAGTGACAATCCCAGGCCGGTACCGTCGCCTTTCGTGGTGTAGAACGGACGGAAAATGTTGGGCAGGTGGTCGGGTGCAATGCCGCGGCCATTGTCAGTAACTTCGACCACCGCATTCGAGCCTTGCGCTCGCAGGTTGACCGCGACCTTACCATTAGTATCGATCGCCTGCAAAGCATTCAGCAGCAGATTCAGCAGCACCTGATGAATCTGATCGCTGTCGTGCTCAACTTCGGGCAGAGCAGGATCTTTGTGGAGTTGAATCTGCACAGACTTGGCCAGTGCCTGTTGCCGCCCCAGCATCACTGCGTGTTCAACGGTCGTATTCAAATCGCTCTTGCGAACTCTTGGGGGATGCGGCCGCGCCGTCTGCAGAAGATCGGTGACGATGTGATTGATGCGCGCAATCTCCTGCGGAACTTCCTTCACGACCGAGCGAGCCGGGCTGCTGGGCGGCAGGTCCCGCCCAATGATTTCGATGACGCCGGCGATTCCGGCCAGCGGATTGCGAATCTCATGCGCCAGGCCCGTGGCAAGTTCTCCGAGAGTTGCCAGATGCTCGGCGCGCGACATCTGCGTGCGATGCAGCCGTTCGATTTCTTCGCGGCTCTCGCGCAGTTGCTCGACCATGTGATTGAAGTTGCGGCCGAGGTCTCCGATTTCGTCATTGCGCTGCGCAAAACTTACGGAGACGTTCAGGTCTCCGCTGCCCAGTAGTGCAATCTTCTGTTGCAACTCCACCATCGGCCGCTGCACCGTGTAGGTGAGCACGACCAAAAGCGCGCCGCAAATCGCCACCGCTCCCGCGCCCGCCACCAGCAGCACAGTATGCCGCTCCGGATCGCGCCACGACAGCGTCGCCAGCAGAAAGAGCAGCATTCCGCCCAGCAGCACGCTAGCGATCGGCAGCAGCGCCTTAATCTCCCAGGTAATGCGAAGCCAGGGCAATTCCGGATCGTTCGGCTCCGCGCTCGCCACAGGAACCTGTTCTGAGTTTCCATTCACCGGCGAATCCGCAAGCGTGGCCCCGCTCGAGCTCTCGGTGCTGAAGAAACTCCTGCGCACAGGCGGAAGGCTCACCTCAGGCACCGGCACTGGGGACGCCGGCAGATTCGATATGTGTGCGGTCTCAGGCATAAGCGTGCAATCCCGGCAGCAGATATGTGACTCCGAAGAACGTGAACATCACTACCGCGAAACCGAGAATCGCGAAGTAAGCCGCCCGGCGTCCGCGCCAGCCGCGCGTGATGCGCATGTGCAGATACCCGGCATAGACCAGCCAGGTAATCGCCGCCCACACCTCCTTGGGGTCCCAATTCCAGTAGGAACCCCAGGCGCGGTTCGCCCAGTAGGAGCCGGCGGCGATCATCAGGGTGAGCA
>Ga0209656_10003493_pt1 | contig 10169 bp, 9 predicted proteins | sample BogFormECP12_OM2_FD_188239 | JGI IMG/M metagenome (GOLD analysis project Ga0209656, IMG submission 188239) | Bog forest soil microbial communities from Calvert Island, British Columbia, Canada - ECP12_OM2 (SPAdes) (version 2) | ecosystem: Environmental > Aquatic > Freshwater > Wetlands > Bog ... | reverse complement strand
CTGCAGAATATCAGCGTCGGCGGCGGCGGTGATCTCGGCGTGGAAACCCGGCGCCTTCTCCGCCGCCCAGCCGACCAGGTCGCCGACCGAGGCGGTTGTGCCCGCCGCGATATTGTAGGCGCTGTAGTGCAAGGTCGGCGCGCGCAGCAGCGACCCGATGGCGCGCGCCACGTCCTCGGCGTGAATATAATCGCCCACCGCGGCCAGAGTATTGACGCGCACGCGCTTCACGCCCTCCGCGGCCAGGTGCGCAATGCGGTTCGGCACATGGCGGAAATTCCGGCTCGCCGTCACCCGGTCCATGGTGCCGTACACCGACGAGGGGCGGACCGATGCGGTCGACAGGCCGAATAAGTCGCCATAGCGCTCGGTGATCAGCTCGGAGCCCAGTTTCGAGATGCCGTAGAGCCGCCGCGGCATGACGTACCCGTCCTCGGGCAGAGGCTCGCCCGGACGATCCGGCCCATGATGCTTGTAGACCGCCCCGGAGCTCACGTAGATGAATCGCGACAGCTTGGGCAGAGAGCGCGCCCACTCGAGCACGGCAACCGTTCCCATCACATTGACGTCGATGATCCGGCGCGGATTTTCCGCTTCCGGCTCGCGCTTCGCTTCCGCCGCCGTGCCGCGCGACAGCGGCGTCACGGTCGCGCCGTGGACGATATGCGTAATGTCGCTGCCCAGCGCAGCGCTCCAGGTATCGGGCCGGGTGACATCCGCGATCACGACGCTGAGCCTGTCCTGCACGGGAGCAAAGTAGCGCAGAGCCGCCGCATCCAGCGGCGCGGCGTCGAGCACCACCAGCCGTTCGCCGGGCTGGGTGTCGAGCCAATGCCGGGCGAGCACGCTCATGACGAAGCCCGTTGCGCCGGTGACCAGCAATGTCATGACGGCGTGACCAGCAATGTCATGACAGGGGAAAATCCCGCAGCAGCCCCAGCAGGGCCCGCGTCGCGACCTCGAAATCCTCCAGCGTCATCGCTTCATCCGGATTGTGGCTGCCGTGTTCGTTGCGGACGAAAATCATCCCCGTCGGAATGCCCATTTTGGCGAATACCGCCGCATCGTGGCCGGCGCCGCTCGGCATTTCGAACGGCCGTTCGAGCTGCGCCCGCAGCGACTCGCGCAGCTTAAGGTCCATCACGGCCGGCGGCGAGTCGCTGGTGGCTCCCAAATCGAAAGTCACACGATAGGCCGCACCGATGGTTTCGGCGGCGCGCCGCGCTTCGGCCGCCACCTCGTTCATCGTGGCATCGGACACGCTGCGCACGTCGATGACGAAATGAGTTTCGCCGGCGATCTTGCTGGGGCCGTGCATGGCGGGGTCGGTATAGAATTCCCCCGACGTGATCACGAGATCGGCGCCGGCCTGCTCCTGCCGCAGCCAGACCGTCTCCAGATGGTGCAGCAAGGCCACGGTCGCCGCGACCGCGTCGTGGCGATGCGGGCGATTGACGGCGCCCGAATGGCCGTACCGGCCGATGCAACGGGCGTTGCGAAAGCGCTTGCATCCTCGGATGCCGGTCACCACCGCGGCGGGCAGCCGCTCCGCCACCAGCGTCGGTCCCTGTTCGATGTGCAATTCCAGGTAGGCACGGATACGCTTCGGGTCGAGCAGCGGCCGCCGCTCCCTGATGGCCTGCGTGTCGAAGCCATGCTCGATCAGGGTGGCTTCGAGACTTCGACCGTTGTCCGACCGCGGTATCGACAGACAGGCCGGGTCGAGCAACCCGAACGCGCCGCCGCTGCCGAGATACGCGATGTCGAACCAGGCGGACTCCTCGGCGCGAATGCCCATGACCGTGATGTCGCATTCGCCGTCGATGCCCGCGCGCTGCAGCGCGGACAGGGCGCACAGGCCTGCGACCACGCCTGCCGCGCCGTCGTAGTTGCCTCCCTGCGGGACGCTGTCCAAATGCGAGCCGATGATGATGCGCGGCGCCGATCGATCGCGGCCGGGAAGCGTCATCATCAGATTGCCGATGGCGTCGACGGAAATCTCGAGACCCAGTTCGCCGGCCGCGCCGCGCATGAGGTCGTGCGCCGCCTGCTCGCCGGCTCCGTAACTGTCGCGCACGATGCCCCGGCCGATGCGGGTCGTGCGGCTGAGACTATCGAACAGCGTCGCCGCCAGCTTAAGATCGGGTTGGAGTTGATCGAGCGGCATGTTGAGCGGCTATGTTAGCGCAAAAGGAGATTCACGCAGATGTCCAGTTTACTTGCCGGAAAAATCGCCGTCGTCACCGGAGCGAGCTCGGGCATAGGCCGCGCCATCGCCGCAAATTTCGCCGCGGAAGGGGCCCGCGTCGTCATTGCCGACGTCGTCGAGGCGCCGCTCGAGGGCGGCGAGCCAACCCTCGATCTCATCGCCCGCGCCGGCGGCGTGGCGTCCTTCGAGAAGACCGATGTCGGGCAATGGGAGGAGGTCGACGCGCTGATCTCGAGGACCGTCGCGCGCCACGGCCGGCTCGATGTGATGGTGAACAATGCGGCGATCTATTCCGGCACGGCGCTGCTCGATACCAGCGCCGCGCAATGGGAGGAGGTGATGCGGGTGAACCTGACCGGCATGTTCCACGGTTGCAAGCGCGCGATCCAGCAGATGATCACCCAGGAACCGCGCCATGAAGTGAGGGGGCGCGTGATCAATTTGGGATCGCAGCAGGGCATCGTCACCGCGCCGCGCGATGCACCCTATGGCGTCAGCAAGGCGGGAGCGATCTATTTGACCCGGCAAATCGCGGTGGATTACGCGCAGGACCTCATCGTGTGCAATTGCATTTCGCCCGGCAAGATCGTGACCGGCCAACCCGGCTTGCCCATGGACCCGGCGCTGCTCGACAACGCGCGCCGGCGCACGCCGTGGCCGCGCTTGGGGCTGCCGCAGGACATCGCCAACGCCGCGGTGTTTCTCGCCGGCGACCGGGCCACCTACATGACGGGCTCGAATCTGGTCGTCGACGGCGGCTGGCTCGCGCGCTAGCCGCTATTGATTCGGTATCGAGTACAGCTTGCCGAGGAAGGGCGACTTGTCGATTTGATCCACGGCGGTGACGTACAGGGTCTTCTCATCGGGGCTGAAGGCGAAATTCGGCACCTGCAGGGACGGGAGCGTCAATTCGCGCAGCAACTTGCCGTCGGCGTTGAGGACGAAAATCACGCCCGCGAGAGGCACATGGGTTTCGCGGGCGCTTTGCCCGATGTAGATCTGGCCGCGCGAGTCGATCTTGACCCCGTCCGGGTAGATGTGCACCACGTGCCGGGTGAGATCGTCCAGATTCACGAACAGCCGGCGATTGGACAGCGACGCGTCCGGTCCGATGTCGAACTTGACCAGCCCGTACTCGTTGGTCTCCACCACGTAGAGGATCTTGCCGTCCTTGGACACTGCGATGCCGTTGGCATTGTGCAAGTCGCCGGCCTTCAGCGTGATGCTTCCATCGGCAGCGATGTAGAAGACCTTGCCGTCGCGCGCATCGGGCGGCGTGCCCGACGCCGTGAAGTAAATTCCGCCGTGACCGTCGGGCGCAAAGTCGTTGGGACCGGTGAATTTGTTCCCGTCCTGGTCGTGGCTGTACGCCGGCAGCACCTTGCCCTCGGCCGACATGCGCCCGATCGTCCCATTGTCGTAGCACGTCGTGAGGAACTCACCGTGCGCCGTCGGTATCACCGCGGACTGTCCGCAGCCCTTGTCGGTGGCAAACACGGTGTTTTTGCTGCCGTCCCACGTCATGACCGCATTTCGGTCGTATTCGACGTAGTACAGCTTGCCTTGGTACCAGACGGGCCCCTCGGGGTAGTGCGCATCGTCGTTCAGAACCTTGATGCCGCTGTGCGCCCGGCACGCCATGGCGGCGGCACAGCAGAGAACGAAGATCAGTGTTTTCATGGGCGTCTCTCCGTCACATAGCCGATGGCGCGTGCTTGATCCGCGACGATGGTTCTGCCCGCCATGCAAAAATGATACACGGCCCAGAAACCGGTGGGCGCAAGCACCAGCAGCGCGAGGCGCAGCGAGCGCGCGTCCGCGCCGTGGTTCCCCGCGAACCAGTCGCTCAACAGCCCGACACCCTGCGGCGCGATGATGAGATTGAAGACATTGCCGGTCACCAAGGACCAGGCTGTGAACATGGCCCGCATGCGCGGCGGCGCCAGATTCTGCGTCAAGCCCATGCACGGACCGATGTAGAAATAGATGGCGGGGATGAAGATCCAGAACATCGTTTTGGCAATCCACAGGGACGATGTCCAGTACGCGATGAACGATGGGATGGTGGCGAGTCCCACGCCCGCCGCCAACAGCCACACCACATGCCGCGGATCGGCCATGGCGGGGCGCGACAGTACCCAAGCCGTGCCGGCCGTGGCAATGATGCCGCCGAGCAGATGGATGTGTCCGGTGACTGCACCCGCTTCGCCCACATCGAGGCCGTAGCTGCGCATCAGAAAGGTGGGCGTGAACCAGATGAGACCCCAGCCCCACAACGCACACACACCGGCACCCATGGTCACGTGAAAGGCGGCCTTCTGACGCCACAGGAACTTGAGCGACTCGAGCAGCGGCGGCGCACCGGTATCCGCGACCGCGTCCAGGCGTCCGCGCTTGGGTTCACGGATGGTCAGGTAGATGAGGGTTCCCATGACCACCCCCGGGATGCCGAGCGCAAGAAACGCCGCGCGCCAACCATAGGCATGCGCGACCGCGCCCGCCAGGTCCGCGCCCAGCCAGGCGCCGATCGGCGCACCCAGGGCGAACACCCCCAGGGCCATGGGCCGCCGGTCCGCCGGAAAATAATCCGCGATGATCGAATTTGCCGGCGGCGTTCCGCCCGTTTCGCCGATGCCGACGCCGACGCGGCTCGCCAGGAACTGCCAGTAGCTGCGCGACAGTCCGCACAGGGCGGTGAAACCCGACCAGACGATGAGCGAGGCAGCCAGAATATTGCGCCGGTTGGCGCGATCGGCCAGCCACGACATGGGTATTCCAAAGGAGACGTAGAAGAGTCCCAGCGGCACTCCGGTGAGAAAACCCACGCCGGCGTCCGTCAGCTTGAGGTCCAGGCGGATGGGTTCGAGCACCGTGGATACCACGTAGCGGTCCGCGATGCTGACCGCGTACACCAGACACATCACGATGACCACATACCAGCGCTCGGCCAGGGAGACTGCGCGGGTTCGGGCGGTGTCGATGACGGCTGTGCTCAGAAGCGCTCCACCCAAGGCCGCAATTCAACCTCGAACGACCAGGCGCTGCGCGGCTGCCGCAGCACGTCGATGTAGGATTGCGCGATGGCGTCGGGATCGAGCGTGCTGTCGGGATTCTCCCCAGGGTCGGGGCGGTGCGCCGCGCGGACCGCGCCGTCGATGACGAAGTGGGCCACGTGAATGCCTTTGGGACCGAGTTCGCGCGCCGCGCTTTGCGCAAGACCGCGCAGCGCAAACTTGCCCATGGCGAAGGCCGCCGAATGGGCAAAGCCCTTGATGCTCGCCGTCGCGCCGGTCAGCAGGATGGCGCCGCGGCCCCGCGGCAGCATGCTCTTTGCCGCCTGCTGCGCCACCAGAAATCCGCCGTATGCCGTGATCGCCACCGCCCTTTGCACGGCCCCCGGATCGAGTTCGGCGAGCGGACCCTGGGCGCGGGCCCCGGCGTTGTAAACCACGATCTCGGGTTCATCGAGCTGATCCCGCACCCGCAGGAAAAGCTGGGCGACGGATTCGGGATCGGCGGCGTCGGCGGCGAACGCCCGCGCGCCGGTGGCTTGAACCAGCGCGTCGAGCTTCTGGACGTTGCGTGCGGCGAGCGCAAGCTTCACGCCGAGGCCGGCGAACGCGCGCGCAAGTGAGGCGCTGATTCCAGCTCCGGCGCCGACGATCAGCGCGCTACGGTAGGGGAAGTCCGGCATGAAACTCCTCGAGACGGGTAACGTCCCCGATATTACACGGCGTGGGGTTCCTTGCTGAACACCAACAGGCGGTTGTTCGCGGGCAGGTCATGATCCTCCTCCAGGTGCAGTCCGTATTGTCCGGCAAGAGGCGTGATCGCCCGAAGGTCGCGCAAGCCCGAGTTCGGGTCGCGCTCCTGCAGCATCCGATCGAATTCTTGGTTGCTGTCCGAGGTGTACCGGTCCTCATAGCGAAACGGACCATAGATGCACAGCACCCCACCGGGCTCGAGGACACTGCCGATTCCGCGGAACAGCGCCATGACTTCGGGCCACGACATGATGTGCAGGGTATTGGCGGTGAACAGCGCATCGACACTGCGCAGCGGCCAGATGGCCTGGCGGACATCCAGCAGCAGGGGCGCGCGTAAATTGGGCGGCCCTTCGAGCCTCACGCGCTCCGCGAGATCCTCGAGGTAGGTCAATTGCTCGGTGGGATGCCAGATCAGATGGCCGAGCGAGCGGGCGAAATGCACGGCGTGCTGCCCCGTGCCGCTGCCGATTTCCAACACGCGCTCGCGGCCCGCAAAGCAGATGCGCAACACCTCGAGAATGGGGTCCTTGTTGCGTTCACTGGCGGCGGAGAAGGGCAGCATGGGATCGAGTATAACGGCACTTCCCTACTCAATCGCCTCGACTTTCGCTACAGTGACGCCCCCCGGCCATTTCGCGCACCAAGGAGATGTCGATGTCGATTTCCATGTATGATTTTTCCATTCCCGTGTTGAGCCGCGGCCTGACGAATCTGTCCGCCATTCTGGACAAGGCGGCGGCGCACGCCACGGCGAAAAAATTCGATTTCGGCGTTCTCGCCCAAACGCGTCTGTTTCCCGACATGCATCCCCTCGTGCGTCAGGTGCAAATCGCCTGCGATACCGCCAAGGGAGCCGCGGGGCGCTTGGCGGGAGTCGAGGTGCCGAAGCACGAAGACAACGAGGTGACGTTCGCCGATCTCAAGGCGCGAATTGCCAAGACGCTCGATTTCTTGAAGAGCATCAACGCAGCGCAGCTCAAGGACGCCGAAAGCCGCGCCATCGAGATCAAGTTTCCGAACGGCAGCTGGAAATTCACCGGCATCGGCTATTTGAACGACTTCGTGCTGCCGAATTTCTATTTCCACGAGAGCATGGTCTACGCATTGCTGCGCAAGAGCGGCGTTGAAATCGGCAAGATGGATTTCCTCGGGGCCATTCAGTAAGGGTTGCCGCGCACAGGCGCCGGCGTTGCGCTACGCGCGCCGGCGTTGTACACGCGCCAGCGTTGCGCTACACGCGCCAGCGGCGTTGCTCCTCTTCCGGCAGATCGTAGCCGGACAGGAAAGCGGCGAGCCGCTGCCCCTCGGCCGCGGCGTCGGCGTCCGGCCGCAGCGAAAAGCGGGGCGGGGGCGCCACGCCCCGGTGCCGCAGCAGGGGTGCGAGGCGTCGCCCGTGCAGTCCGCCACCCGGCTCCCCGCGCACCCCGATGGCCACCACCGCATAGCCGTGGTGTGCATACTCCGCGATCTGATCGGCGATCACGGCGAGCAGCAGGCCATGCTCGCCCGCCGGGGGTAGCTGCAGCACACCGTAGCCGCAGGCCGTCAGGACGCCCAGCGCGTCGGGCAGTGCCGCGTCGGGCAGTGCCGCGCCGGGCAGCGCCGCGCCGGGCAGTGCCGCGCCGGCCACGGTGCTCGGATTGGTCAGTGTGTGGGGCAGCAGCGCCATTCGCCAGCCGCGTGCATCGCCGCTCACGGTGCCGCCGGGTCGATCCCGCGACTGTCGAGGAACTGCTCCAGGTCCCGGCGCGAGCCGGCCTCATCGAAGCGGCCCATGTCCAGTGCCCAGCCCGTGGCCGGCACGGCCGGCAGGCCACGGCGCGTGAGCTCGGCCTCCAGCTCCTCGATCCAGACCCCCCGGCGCGGCACGATGTCCCAGTCATCTTCGGGGCGGTTGGGCCGTCCGCCCCAATCGGGTTTGCTGGAAGTAAAGCGCACCCCGGATGACGGGCTGCCGTCGAGTCCGATCAGAATCACCTCGTCGCCACGGCGCAGGTGCTGTTCAATCCGCGGCGCGATGGCCTGCGCGAGGCGCCGGCAGTGGGCGCGATAGGCCGGCGTGTCATATTGCTCATAGACGGCCCACCAGCGCCGCACGCCGGCGAAGGCCAGCTCGGGGCAGGGCAGCTGCAGCAGCTCGTAACCCCGGCTGCGCAGGGCCTCCACCACCGGATTGACCACGCCGCGATAGTGGGCGCCCTCGCAGACCTTGGCGTTCTGGTTCAAGAGGCAGTTGGCGATCAGCGCCACTTTTGCGTGCGTCACGGTCACCCCTTCAGGCGAGTTGTTCCACCAATTGTTCGACGCGCGTGAACAATTTCTCTTCCGTGCGCGCCTCATGAGTGAATCTTAGCTTCAACGGACCGTCGAGGCGGTATTCCTTCGGCTTTCCCTGGATCAATTTGAGCACGCGTTTCGGATCGACCTTGTTCGCTTCCTCGAAGATGAAGTAGCCGCTGTTTGCGCCGGCGTCGATCTTGCGTATGCCGAGGTCGGATGCGCGCAGCTTGAGGCGCGTTGCGCGGAACAGCGACTGTGCATACGCGGGCATGGGCCCGAAGCGGTCGATCATCTCGACTTTCATCTCGTCGAGTTCTTCCTGCGAGGCGGTGCTGGCGATGCGCTTGTAGAGCACCAGGCGCAGATGAACGTCGGGGACATAATCCTCCGGGATCAGCACCGGCAGATGCAAATCGACCTCCGGACCCGGGTTGAGCGGCCGTTCGAGATCGGGCTGCTTGCCGGCTTTGAGCGCCGATACGGCGCGCTCCAGCAATTCCATGTACAGGTTGTAGCCGATCTCTTCGATCTGTCCGCTCTGTTCGTCGCCCAACAGCTCGCCCGCGCCGCGGATCTCCAGATCATGGGTCGCCAGGGTGAATCCGGCGCCCAGTTCCTCGAGCGATTCCAGCGCTTCGAGGCGCTTGATCGCATCGGTGGTCATCGCCTTGCGCGGCGGGGTGATCAAATAAGCGTAGGCTCGATGATGCGAGCGTCCGACACGGCCGCGCAATTGATGGATCTGCGCCAGGCCGAATCGATCGGCCCGGTCGATGATGATGGTATTCGCGGTCGGCACGTCGATTCCGCTTTCGATGATGGTGGTGCACACCAGCACGTTGAAGCGCCGGTGATAGAAATCGAGCATGAGCTGCTCCAGGTCGCGTTCGCGCATCTGGCCGTGGCCGACCGCGACATTCGCCTCGGGAACGAGTTCGCGAATGGCCTGCGCGGTCTTTTCGATGGTCTCGATGGTGTTGTGCACGAAGTAGATCTGCCCGCCGCGGCGAATTTCACGCAAGGAGGCCTCGCGCACCACGGTCTCGTTCCATTCCAGCACGAAGGTCTTCACGGCGAGGCGCTCCGCGGGCGGAGTCGTGATCAGCGACAAATCGCGCAACCCGCCCATCGCCATGTTCAGCGTCCGCGGAATCGGCGTCGCGGTCAGCGTGAGCACGTCGACCTCGGTGCGCAGGGCCTTCAGTTTTTCCTTGTCGCGCACGCCGAAACGGTGTTCTTCGTCGATCACCACCAATCCCAAATCCTTGAAGCGCGCCTTGCCCTGCAGCAGGCGCTGCGTGGCGATGGCGATGTCGACCGTGCCCTCGGCAATGCCGGCGAGGACGCCCTCCGCCTCCTTGTTGCTGCGAAAGCGCGACAGGCTTTCGATCCGCACCGGCCAGTCGGCGAATCGGTCCGCGAAGGTCGTGTAGTGCTGCTGGGCGAGGAGGGTGGTCGGCACCAGCACCGCGACCTGCTTGCCGGCCTGCACGGCGACGAAGGCGGCGCGCAGCGCGACCTCGGTCTTGCCGAAGCCGACGTCGCCGCAGATGACCCGGTCCATGGGCTTGTCGGATTTGAGGTCGCCGAGCACCTGTTCGATTGCGGCGGCTTGGTCCGCGGTCTCCTCAAAGGGAAAGCCGGCCTGAAAGGCGCGGTATTCGGCCTCGCCGGCCAGCATTTGCGTGCCCTTGCGCGCGGCGCGGCGCGAATACAGGTCCAGCAGTTCCGCGGCGACATCGCGTATGCGCTGCGCGGCCTTGCGGCGCGCTTTTTGCCATTGCTCTCCGCCGAGCTTGTGGAGCGGCGCGGTTTCGGCGGGCGCCCCGGTGTAGCGCGATACGAGGTGCAGCGCCTGCACGGGAACATACAACTTGTCGCCGTCGGCATACTCGAGCACGAGAAATTCGCCC
>Ga0209656_10003492_pt1 | contig 10169 bp, 7 predicted proteins | sample BogFormECP12_OM2_FD_188239 | JGI IMG/M metagenome (GOLD analysis project Ga0209656, IMG submission 188239) | Bog forest soil microbial communities from Calvert Island, British Columbia, Canada - ECP12_OM2 (SPAdes) (version 2) | ecosystem: Environmental > Aquatic > Freshwater > Wetlands > Bog ... | reverse complement strand
TGAACGAGGCCGTGGATCAGGCTCTCGCCGCGCGGGCCATCCAGGAGCGGACGCAGCTCCAGGACGAGTGGAACGCTCCCGTCCCGTTGATCCTCCTGCGTGTCTACCCGGTCCTGGAAGACTACGAGGCGGTCGAACGTGAGGCAGCGGCGGCTCTTGCGCTCCCCGGGCTCGCCGAACCGGCCAGGCTGATTCTGGTACCCAGTGCGCGGGCGCTCGCCTGGTTCGAGTCCGGCCGCCTACCCGAGGCCGCTAATGCCGCCATGGCTGCTTACGCCGCTTCCCGGCGGCTGGGGTTTGACCAGCATTTTTTCGCCGTGGACAGCCTGCGCGCACTCGCCGGCCTGGCGCTAGAGCGGCGGGACCTCGACACTGCGGAGCAGCTCACCGAGCAGGCATTGTCGATAACTGAACGGCGACGGCCCATGTTTGAGTTCCTGGCGCTGCTGGACCGGGCCAGGATCTGGGCGGCCCGCGGGCAGGCCCGGGAGGCGCTGGCCACTGTAAAGGCAGCGCGACTCATCCTGGCCGGGACCGGGTCGGAACTGCTGGGCCGAGCCGATGAGTTGGAAGCATCGCTGCGCCTGTCGCTCGGGGACCTGCGCTCTCCCGGTGAGCTGGCCATCCGGCTGCCAGCCGCTCGCCGCGGCCTGCTGCCGGCCAGGATCGCGCTCGCCGTCGGCGATTACCATGCCGCACAAGAACATCTGCAGTCCCCGGCGCTGGGCAACCTTACGCCGCGGCGCGCGCTGATGCGCCAGCTCCTCCTGGCCGCCGCCGCGATCGGGCGTGGTGACCCGATGGCGGCAAGCATCCTGGGCGGCGCCATCCAGACAGCACGCGATGGCGGCTTCCTCAACATGGTCGTCACCGCCGCGCCCCAGGTGACCCGCTACCTGATTGCCGATTCGGCGCATGCGCCGCCGGACTCCTTCACCCAGCAGCTGATCGGCGCGGCCCTGGAGGTGCACGCTGCACAACCGGACGACTCGCGGTGCCGCCACGTGCTCACCGAACCCTTGACCGCTGGCGAGCTGCGCGTCCTCAAGCTCCTGCCGACCAGCACCTACCCGCAGATCGCCTCCATGCTCTATATTTCCCGCAATACGGTGAAAACTCACCTCCGGTCGATCTACCAGAAGCTCGGGGTAGCGTCGCGCTCGGAGGCCATCGAGCGGGCAGCCGACCTGCGCTTGCTCTGAGACCGTCCCACCGGGTCGGCCGTCGCTGCCGTGCCCGCCGAAAGCCGCCGGGAATGGCCGAGGGATCACCCCCGTCAGGGTGACGACAGTCTCCAGACCGCTCAACAGGCTAGAGCCAAGCGTCTCTCCACTCTGACATTGAGGTGCAACATGACGTCCTCCACGACCACGCCAGTCCGAGGCGTGGGCAGGCGCCAGGCTGAGGGCTATGGCCTAGTCGTCTTCGCGGCGATCCTGCTGCTGGTGGTCAACTACCTCAATCCGGCCGGCACTACATGTTCATGACCCTCCCGAACCGTCCCTGGACATACCACTAAGGAGACACCGAATGACTACACCCAGGGTCCAGCCAGACGAGCCGAACGCCATGGGTCCGATCAGTTACCTGATTGTCGAGTTTCCTGGCAGCAAGATGACGGGCGAGGGATTTCCCATCCTGCTGGATCTCGTTGACCGCGGCGTGATCCGGATCCTCGACCTCAGATTCGTCAGCCGCGCCATGGACGGCTCGATACGCGCGGTCGAGTTGAGAGATATCGATCGTGACGGTCAGTTCGATCTGGCGAAGTTCGAGGGCGCCTCATCGGGACTCCTAGACGACACCGACATCGCCGACGCAAGATCAGTGATCGAGCCGGGCTCTTCAGCCGGCATCTTGATCTTCGAGAACCGCTGGGCAACACCATTCACCCAAGCGCTGCGCCGCGGCGACGCGGAACTGGTAGCCGCCGGATACATCCCGCAAGACACCATCGCCGCGTCCCTCGACGCAACCGACCGCTGATCCAGCAAGGAAGGACAACACCATGCCCGGGCTGCTTCGAGGCGTCGCCCGAACCGCCGTCATCGCCGGAACGGCTACGGCCGTGTCGAATCGTGTATCACGCCGACAGGCCAATCGCTGGGCCCAGCAAGAAGAAGAGCAATATGCGCAAGAGCCACCGCCCACGTATGCAGCGCCCGCCAAGGACACCGTCACCCAGCTGAAGGAACTCGCGGAACTGAAATCCCAAGGCATCCTCACCGACGCCGAGTTCCAAGCCCAAAAGGCGAAAGTCCTGGCCTCGTGATCGGGATCCACGGCAAGCCAACGGCACGCCGATGTTAGGTCTCGGCCTCACGCCCGGTCCTGTCCTGCACTCACCTTCGCAGGTCAAGCCGGTTCTACGCTGCGCGGGGAATTCGACGACTGCGAGGTCATCGTCGGGCCGGCCACGACGACCCTTCGCGCCGAAGTGCCAGATCAGGCAGCCCTTTGGGGAATCGTGCAGCGGATCATCGGACTCGGGCTTCAAGTGATCCAGCTGAACCTCCTAGCGCCACGACCCGCGCCAGCAGAAGGAACGCGCGTAGACGGTGATCAGCGCAGGGCTCGCCAGGCGGCCGACGCCGACCTGACATCGGCGCCGGTCGGCTGGGCGTTAACAGTCTCTTCCGTGCCGGGCCTGAGCCTGCAGGTACCACTGGTCGTTCGGATGCTCACCGAGCTGATCAGGAGCGCCGTAGTAGCAGATGGCGGCCAGCGGCTAGGTTCACCCCGTCCCGGGTGAGGAGAAATTCAGCCGCTACCGCCACGCTGTAACCAGACGGACCCAATGACGTTTTCCCAACAACCTCGATCGCCACGCTGGCGGGCATCTTGGTGCTGAGCGTGGCGCTGGATTACGGGTGGAAGCACTTCCGCGACAGCAGGACGAAAATGTCCAGCTCGCGCACTAGGCCGTCCGCCGCGGCGCGAGTAAGCCGCAACCGTCCCGAGGAGCTCAGATGACCACCGTGCAACATCCCGCCGAGAACCTCGCCTGGTATGCGTTGTCCGCGGAAGCCGCAGCCGGGCAGATGGGTGTCGACCCGGATGACGGGCTGGACGCCCACGAGGCGGGGCGGCGGCTGGAGGAGTACGGGCCGAACGAGCTTCCGGCCGAGCCGCCGCCGAGCGTGTGGGTGGTGGCCCGGGCCCAGCTGGTCAACCCGATGAACATCATGCTGCTGATCGTGGTCGCGGCCAGTTTCGCGATCGTCCAGATCGCGACGGCCGTGGTGGTGCTGGGGCTGGTGACGTTCAACGTGGTGATGGGCACGGCCCAGGAGCTGAAGGCCCGGGCCAGCGTGGAGGCGCTGGCCAAGCTGCAGGTGCCGCATGCCCGGGTGCGGCGCTCCGGGCAGGTCGAGCAGATCGAATCGGCCACGCTGGTGCCCGGTGACATCGTGCTGCTGGAGGCCGGGGACGTGGTCCCGGCGGACGGGCGGATTGCGTCCTCGGCCACGCTGGAGGTGCAGGAGGCCGCGCTGACCGGGGAGAGCGCGCCGATACCCAAAGACGCGGGCACGTTGCCCGGCGGTGAGGTGGCGCTGGGCGACCGGACCAACCTGGTGTTCCAGAACACCCAGGTCACCCGGGGCACCGCGACGATCGTGGTGACCGCCACCGGCAGCGCGACCGAGATGGGCAAGATCGCCGGGATGGTCACCGCCACCCAGCGGTCCAAGTCGCCGCTGCAGCGCGAGCTGGACGGCATGACCAAGGTGTTCGGCCTGATCGCCTTCCTGGCCGTGGCGATCATCGCCATCTTCGGCCTGGCGCGGGGACAGGACACCACCACCCTGGTGCTGCTGTGCATCTCCACCGCGATCGCGGCGATCCCGACCGGACTGCCCACGTTCGTGCAGGCCATGCTGTCCTCCGGGGCGCGGCGGCTGGCCGAGCACAAGGCGGTGGTCAAGTCGTTGTCGGACGTGGAGACCCTGGGCGGGACGACCGTCATCAACAGCGACAAGACCGGCACGCTGACGATGAACGCGATGACGGCGACCACCATGCTGGGCGGCGGTGACTGGTTCAAGATCGAAGGCCCCGGATATGTCAAGACCGGCGCGATCCTGGGCGTGGCCGGGGCGGAGCCGCCCGACTTCCACCGCCTGGCCCTGGGCCTGGTGCTGTGCACCGATGCCACCGTGGGCGACGACGGGTCGGTCATCGGCGACCCGACGGAGGCGGCGTTCGTGGTGCTGGCCGCGAAGATGGGCGTGGACGCCGAGCAGACCCGCGAGGCCCTGCCCCGCCGGGCCGAGGTGCCGTTCGATTCCGAGTACAAGTTCATGGCCACCTTCCACGACCGCCCGGACTGGCTGGCCGGCGGCATCATCGCCCAGCCGCATCTGGTCACCGTCAAAGGCGCGCCGGACGTCGTCCTGGACCACTGCGACCGGGCCCTGTGGCATGGCCAGCAGGTACCGATCGGCACCGTCCGGGACGAGCTCCTGGCCGCCAACCGCCAGCTGTCCGAGCGCGGGCTGCGGGTGCTCGCGTTCGCCGCCAAGGACATGGATGACGCGGCGATGGCGGCGGCGCTGGCTGATCCGATGGCCGCCGTCACGGACCTGGTCTTCGTCGCTCTGGTGGGGATCGTGGACCCGCTGCGCACGGAGGCCAGGGACGCGGTCCACGCCGCGCTGGGCGCGGGGGTCGACGTGCGGATGATCACCGGCGACCACACCGTGACCGCCCGCGCGATCGCCGACGAGCTCGGCCTGGGACCCGGCGTGATCACCGGCACCGAACTGCAGCACCTGTCCGATGCCGAGGTGGTCGAGCGGCTTCCCCGGCTGCACGTGTTCGGCCGGGTGGCACCGGAGGACAAGCTGCGCCTGGCCAAGCTCATGCAGCAATCCGGCGACGTGGTCGCGATGACCGGCGACGCGGTCAACGACGCCGCCGCGCTCAAGCAGGCCGACATCGGCGTGGCCATGGGCAGCGGCTCGGAGGTCTCCAAGCAGGCCGCCAAGATCGTGCTGACCGACGACAACTTCGCCACCCTGGTCCAGGCCGTCGACCTGGGCCGCGACATCTACCGGCGGATCTCCACCTACATCAAGCTGCAGCTGACCATCTTGTCCTCGGTCCTGCAGCTGATGGTCTACGCCACCATCCTGAACATCAACGGCGGCGTCGCCCTGTTCCCGCTGCAGCTGCTGTTCTGCAAGTTCTTCGTGGTCATCACCGTGGTCATCGGGTTCATCGTCGACGTCCCCGACCCCGGCGTCATGCAGCGACCGCCGCGCAAGCCCGGTACCAAGATCGTCACCACCCCCCAGATCATCCGCTGGTTCGTCACTGGGTTCATAGTCGCCGCCACCGCCCTGTCCGTGCTCAAGTGGGGACCCGGCAAGCCGAGCACCACGGCCGCGTCGGTCAACATGACCATGGCCTTCGCCATCGTCTCGTTCAGCGCGGTCAACATCGGCCTGGTCATGCGCCGCGAACGCCAGGCACCGTGGTCCTCGCCGGTGTTCCCCTACCTGGGCTGGATCATCCTGGGCTGGATCCTCACCTGGGCCGCCGTCGAGCTGAACATGCTCCAGCGGCTGCTCGACACCACCTCGCTCAGCGGACGCGAGTGGATCATCGTGCTCGCCCTGTCTCTCATCGCGCCCGCGGTCGTTGCCGTCGACAAGGTCATCCAGCTCTCCCGGCAGCGCAAGGCCACCGCCAGGCAAAGCCCGGAGTTGAAAGCCAGCCCGGCCATCCAGGCCAGCACCTGACGAGGTTCCCCGGGCAGCGCGCCGGCCGGAATATCCGGCATGCCTGAACGCAGGCTCATCCGCCGGAGGAGCCACCTGAATCACCCCCAAGGGGGTGAGCAATCTCTGGCGCGATGACGGCAGGATCGAGACCGTGTCACACGCTCAAACGACATCAGGACTATGAGAGGACGGCAATGCCATGGCTGATCTGGTCGCCATCGGATATCCGGATGAGGCAACCGCGGAGGCCGCCGCCGATGAGGCACGCCGGCTGGCCAAGGATCTGATCATCCAGCCGGACGCGATCGCGGTGATCGTGCGGGACAACGACGGCAGCTACCACGTCCACACCAACCACCACGCGGTGGGCGCCGGGGCGACCTGGGGCATGTTCTGGGGGTTCCTGTTCGGGCTGCTGTTCTTCATCCCGGTCTTCGGCCTGGCCATCGGCGCCGGGATGGGCGCCCTGATGGGCAAGCTGGCCAAGACCAGCATCGACAAGCAGTTCCAGGACCAGGTCCGCGACATGCTCAAGCCGGGCACCTCGGCGCTGTTCCTGATGCTGGAGAAGGTGACCCCGGACAAGGCCGTCGAGGCGATGAGCAAGTACGGCGGCACCGTCCTGAAGACGTCACTGTCCAAGGACGATGAAAAAGAACTCCAGGACGCCCTGCACGGCCAGGCGGCCACGCAGTAGCCCATCAGGGCTCATCCCGCTGAGGGTTCACACCGCAGGCCCCTCCTGCTCGGAGGGCGTCTAGGTCTCGCAACAGGTGCCGTCGGCTTCCCGGGGTGAAGCCGACGGTCCGTGAGCAGCTAGCACCCGACGGCGTGTTCGATCGCACCGGCAACGAGAACACCCACGGAAACGTCGATCGCACAGTGCATGGGCAGATCGCCGCAAGAGGAGGCAACCGTGCGGACGTGTAATCGGCCCGCGCTGGGGTGGACGGTGGCTCTGCGGCGCCGGCCGGGGCACGGCGCGGGCGGTGGCTCAGCCTGCGTTGGCGGGAATGGGGGCTGCGATGGCTGAGACGGGTGCGTCGAAGGCGGGTGCCGCGGCCCGGGCGATGATCTTGCCGCTGGCGCTGGCGCAGTTCATCGCCAGTTACGCGGCCACGAATATGAACGTGGCGATCAGCGCGATCGCCTCGGACCTGGGCACGACGGTGGCCGGGGTGCAGACGGCGATCACGTTGTTCACCCTGACGATGGCGGCGCTGATGATCCCGGGCAGTAAGTTGACCGACATCTGGGGCCGCAAGCGGTGCTTCGTGCTGGGCCTGGCCATCTACGCGGTGGGGGGGCTGCTGGCGGCGCTGTCACAGGGACTCCCGCAGCTGATCATCGGGTACTCACTGCTGGAGGGCGTGGGTTCGGCGCTGATGATCCCGCCCATCTACATCCTGGTCACGGTGACCTTCCCCGACGTCAAGTCGCGGGCCAAGTACTTCGGCGTGATCAGCGGCGCGGGCGGGCTGGGCGCGGCCGCCGGGCCGCTGATCGGCGGGCTGGTGACCAGCGCGATCAGCTGGCGCGCCTCGTTCGGCCTGCAGGTCCTGGTGGTGGCCTGGATCATCTGGCTTGCCCGCAAGATCACCGACTCGGCGCCCGAAGAGCCCAGGCCGCGCTTTGACCTGACCGGGGCGGTCCTGTCCGCGGCCGGGCTGTTCTTCGTGGTGCTCGGGCTGCTGCAGTCCAGGACCTATGGCTTCGGCAAGTCGCGGCAGGACTTCACCATCGGCAACACCGTGATCATCGCGAAAGGCGGCATCTCCCCGGTGTGGCTGTTCGTGGCCATCGGCGCGCTGTTCCTGCTGTGGTTCTTCCTGTACACCCGGTCCCGGGAGAACAAGGGCAAGGACGTGCTGCTGCCGCTGCGGCTGTTCCGCAACAAGATCTCCAACCTCGGGCTGGGCACCCAGATGATCCAGTGGCTGATCCTGCAGGGAACCTTCTTCACCGTCTCGGTCTACCTCCAGGAGGTCAACCACTACAACGCGATCCAGACCGGCCTGATCCTCACCCCCGCCACTATCGGGATCCTGGCCGCCTCGGCCGCCGCCGACCGGTTCGCCCGGCGGCATCCGCAGCGGTGGCTGATCATCGCCGGGTTCCTGGTCACCGCGGCCGGCATGATCTTGCTGCTGGCCCTGGTCCGGGCCCATGCGGGCATCTGGCGGTGGATACCAGGGCTGCTGTTGTTCGGCGTCGGGATCGGGGACATGCTGACCGCCTCGGTCAACGTGGTCCAGTCCAGTTTCCCCGACAAGGATCAGGGCGAGATCTCCGGCCTGTCCCGCAGCGTCTCCAACCTGGGATCCTCGCTGGGCACCGCCCTGGTCGGCTCGGCCCTGGTCGCCGTCAAGCTGCCCGAGGGAGGGCCCTTCGCCGCCGCCCTCATCATGCTGCTCGTGATCACCCTCATCGGACTGGTCCTCGCCGTCCTCATCCCCCGCAAGCCAATCGAGGCCACGGAACCGGCGAGTCCAGGCGCGGCACCTGCGGCCTCGCAACCGACACCGTGATGCTGTGCCGCGGCCGCCATCGCGGCAGGCCATGCGTTGTCCGCGATGGCCGGCGATACGGCCCTTGCGGCGCGCAGAGGGACGGCCGTGGTATTTGACCTTGTCCTGATCGGCTTGGCGATAGCGCTTGACCCGCTGCCGTTGACGGCATTCCTGATCGTGTTGCCGTCAAAGCGCGGCGTGAGAAAAGGCGATGGCGCGTCTTGGATAACACCCATCGGCGACACCAGCGAACCGGCCGCGGGCTGCCATCTGAGAGATTCGTGAGGGTCACATGCCCCCGCGCGGCCGTGAGGTTGATGTCGACGCCCGCAGGGGGCGACGGCCCCCCTGGCTGTCTGTGGCGGGCATGAATACTCTGCCCAGCGTCTCCAAGCTTGCCGGCCGCCGGGCCCGCAGGATGCCGGCGGCGATGGCCCCCAGGCAGAGCCACCCGAGCGCCGCGTAGGGCAGCAGGTCCGCCAGTGTGTGCGCATGGGGATGAAGGATCCCCCACAAGGGAAACAGGAACAGTACGGCGGCCGTTGCCGGGACGAGCAGATGCCGCCAGAGCCGGAACTGGTCGCGGAACTCGGTGCGGAACGCACGGATGGCCGCGATGTTCACGGCGAGATAGATGAGCACAATCGACAGTCCGCCCGCTCCGGCGAGGTACCCGAACGTGCGCGCGCCGCCGTCGGTGTAGGTCAATGGCAGCCCGAGCACGAGCGTGAGCACGGCGACGCAGCCGATCGAGACGCCCGGGGTCTGGCGGCTGGACAGGCGGGCGAGTGGGGCCGGGAGGGCCTGCTCGCGTCCCATCGCGAACAGCACCCGGATGGCCGCGTTGACTACAGCGATGGCGAAGCCGAGGCCGGTGAGCATGACCACCAGGTCGATGGCCCACAGCGCCGATGGCGACCAGTACTGGCTGGTCAGATAACCGAGGGGGCTGGGCTGCCGGGCGAAGCTGGAGATTCCTCGCCGGCCCACGCCGAACGTCTCCGCGCAGACGACGAGCAGATAGAAAATGCCCGCCACGATAACGACGCCGATGGTGCTTGCGGGGATGGAGCGGCGCGTGTTCCTCGCTTCCTCACCGAGCGCGGCGGCGGCCTCGAAGCCGGCGAATGCGGTGATGGCGTAGATCATGGCATCGGTGATGTCGGTGAGCTGGCCGTTCGGCGACGATGCTGGTGAGAGAACGGCGACCGAGTAATGCGCGGGACCGATCCTGACCAGGATCGTGATGGCGAGCGCCGCGATGACGGCCATTTCCCCCGCGACAAGGACCAGATCGACCGAGGATGAGGTCCTGATGCCCAGGTAGGCGACCAGGACCACAGCGCCCAGGATCACCAGGAACAGCACCCAGCCGCCGATGGTCACGTGCAGCGTGTCGGCAACAAGTTGCGACGCGTACGCGCTGGTCAGCGAGATGCCGGCGGGCGCGTACAGCGCGTACGCGAAGACCATCATCCAGCCGGTCAGGAAACCGCCGGTCCGGCCCAGCCCGCGGCTGTTGTAGGTGTACAGCGAGCCAGCCGACGGCAGCCGCCGCCCGAACTCCGCGATGCTGCTCGCGCAGCACACGGACGCGACGAACGCGATCAGGACGACCAGCGGAGACGCGAACCCGGCGTACGACACGGCGATAACCAGCCCGCCTACCGCCGCACCAGCCGGGGCCACGTTGCTCGCACCGAACGCGATCACCCGCGCCGACCCGACAACCCCGCGGGCCAGCCCGCGGGACTCAACACCGCTAGCGTCCAAGCGCGGGCCTTCCTTGCGCGGGGCGCGCCCACCCGATACGGCATGCTCACAATGCCCAGGGCGGAGTCGCGGATGCTCGGGGAGGCTAACCGGACGCCTTCGCGTCCAGGACCCCGCCGCTAGCGTAAGGTGTAACTTCAGTTTCCCGCCGGAAAATGCC
>Ga0209656_10003491_pt1 | contig 10171 bp, 10 predicted proteins | sample BogFormECP12_OM2_FD_188239 | JGI IMG/M metagenome (GOLD analysis project Ga0209656, IMG submission 188239) | Bog forest soil microbial communities from Calvert Island, British Columbia, Canada - ECP12_OM2 (SPAdes) (version 2) | ecosystem: Environmental > Aquatic > Freshwater > Wetlands > Bog ... | reverse complement strand
CCCGGCTGGGGTAAAGCCTCTGCCGCTCGGCGCTCGAGGTTTCTAGCCTGGTAGTCGGGCTCGGAGCGCTGACGCCCCCGTCATCAAGAAGGACAGCGGCGCCCGTCCGCCTGTCATCGTCGCCCGCGGCACTGAGATCATCGTCGGGTCACGCCGGGGCTCAGCGGATCTGGAGCACGTCGGCGAGTGGCCGCCGCGGCGTGCGTGGCGGCGGCGCGGCGCTCTCCGGTGCGCGCCCCACCCGGATCAGCACCTGGGGTTCGGCGACGCGTCCGACGAGTCGACGGACCAATTCGCGGCTGGCGTTCACCTCCATCATGTGGGTCAAGGTGCAGGTGGCCAGCCCGGCGGCCGTGCACTCCAGCAGCAGCGTCGACAACACCTCCCCGGCCCGCAACGCGTTGTCGCGGCTGTCGTCATAGGTCGACAGGACAACAATCCTGGAATGGTCCCGATCGACGTCCGCGCGCCGGTCCTCATCTCCGCTCCTGGGGAAGCTGCGCGCCACATCGACGCGCGTGGCCTCGGCGTCCGACGCCAGCGCGCTCGGCGGGATGCCCTCTTCGGGCTCCGAATAGCCAGTCCACCAAAGCAATTCGGCCTGATACGACGAATCATGGGCTCTCATCTGTTCGGTGCGACGCGACGCGTCGGCCAGCGCAGGGCGCCCATCGTCATCGATCACGTCGAGATCAACCGAGCCGGTGGCCGCGGCCGCGCGCAGCACGGACTCCACCGGCTCCCACGGCTCCGGCGCGGCGAACGCCAGCCGATCGGTGCGGCGCCGCCGGATCGCCTCGGCCAGCACCCGCTGGGCCTCGTCGACAGACTCGCTCCGGTCGAACTGGATCGCGGCGAGGTGATCGCGATTGTCCGGATCCGGCAGCCTTTCGATGCTCGCCTCCCACCCCGCGGCGGCCATCGCGACGCGCAGGTGGTCGAGCACGGCCCCACAGCTGATGATCACTTCCCTGCCGGTGCTGTCGGTGAAATGCCCGATCCGCGACGGGTCGGCGAACAGGTCAAGCACCGTGCCCACCGCTACCCATCGCCACGGCTGGCTGTTATGCAGCGACGGGGCCCGGCATGCCAACTCCACCGCGTTCTTGAGGACTGTCGTATCGACCATGGCTCGAGACATATCGACCATCCTGCCGGGAAGGCGTGTCATGTTCCAGGCCGTGTGACGCAAGACCCGCAGTGGCCATGCGGAATTCCGCCCCGGCAGACAGCCACGCCGGCGCTACTGCACACTCGAAGGCGCGGCTGATGTGTCAACCAGCGCGGAGGCCTGACCGTTGCCGGCGGATCGGGCGGATGCGGCAGCGGTGGACTCGCGGGCCAAGAAGGCGGCGAGTTCGCCGATCGCACTCATCAGCGGGGCGGGAAAGACCACCGTGGTGTTTTTTCGACGCCCAGCTCGGCCAGCGTTTGCAGGTTGCGCAGCTGCAGTGCCAACGGGTGACTCATCATCGTGTCGGACGCGTCGCCCAACGCGGCAGCGGCGCGGGCTTCACCCTCGCCGGCAATGATTTTGGCCCGCTTCTCGCGTTCCGCTTCGGCCTCGCGGGCCATTGCACGTTTCATGCTGTCCGGCAACTGGATGTCCTTGAGCTCGACCAGGGTGACTTCCACACCCCACTCCACTGTGGTGGTGTCGAGGATTTCGCGGATACTGCCGTTGATCACGGAGGTTTCCGCCAGCACATCGTCCAGCGAATGCTGCCCCAACGACGTTGCGCAACGTGGTCTGGGCGATCTGATTGATCGCCGCGTCAACGTTTTCGATGGCGACCACGGACTTTCGCGCGTCCACCACCCGGAAATAGGCCACCGCGGCGATGCCGACACTGACGTTGTCACGGGTGATGATGCCCTGCGACTGGATCGGCATCGTCACGATGCGCATCGACACCCGCCACAGCCGGTCGACAACCGGGATGATCAGCCGCAGACCGGGTCGCGCAGACCGATCACCCGCCCGAGCCGGAAGTGCACCCCGCGCTCGTATTGCTTGACGACCCGCACAGACGATGCGAGCAGCAAAGCGATGACGACGGCGGCAGCAACCGCGACCGCAACGACGGCATGTGTAGCCATGACTCGTCCAGCCGCTCAGTGACGGGCGCGATGGCCGATTGCGGCGTGAGCCGACTCGGCGCGGGCAAGAGCCCGCTCGTCTGCCGCCTGCTGCTCGGCAGCCGTGATCACGGCGGCATCCGGACCCGGGAACACCGTCGCTTCGTTGCCGGTGCCCAGCCACCGCACGACATATGGCGGCGATCCATCCGCGGAGCGCACCTCGGTGATCAGTCCACGCTGGTCCGCCTGCCCAACGGTCGTACCTTTGAGCACAAGCCAGTCGCCCACCGCGGCCTTCATCGCGCGCTCCTCTCCGACAGTTCTGACCTGATCATCGTGCGGCGACGCCCGCGGGGGCAGGGAAGCATGTCACCTCGAGAATGGGCGAAAGTCACCGTGAATTCGCGCGAGGTCAGTCCTCAGCCGTAAAACCGCGGCTTGATCGCGCCCCTAGTACGTCGCGACGTCCTGCTCGGCCGGCAGCGTGCCGGTGGCCAGGAAGACAACCCGCCTGCCGACCTCCACGGCGTGGTCGGCGAACCGCTCGTAGAAGCGGCCGAGCAACGCGACGTCCACAGCCGCGGCCACGCCGTGTGCCCAACCGCGGTCCATCAACACCGCGAACAGGCGCCGGTGCAGGTCGTCCATCGTGTCGTCCTGCTCACGCAGGCGCGCCGCCTTGTCGGGATCGGAGGACAGCAGCACGTCGCGCGCGCTGTCGCCCATCTGCACCGCAACCGTGCCCATCTCGGCGAAGCAGGCTTTAACCTCTTGCGGCACTGCGCAATTCGGGTGGCGTCGCCGGGCGATCCGGGCGACATGCACCGCCAGGGCGCCCATACGATCCACATCGGCGACGATCTGGATGGCGCTGAAGATGGCACGCAGATCGCCGGCCACGGGCTGTTGCAGGGCCAGCAGGTCAAAGGCGTGCCGGCGCGCGTTGTCGCTCAGCGCGACGATGCGGCGATGGTCGCCGATCACGTGCTCGGCCTGGTCGAGGTCGGCCTCCAGCAGGGCCTCCGTCGCGGCCTTCATGGCTTGCCCGGCCAGACCGCAAATCTCGCTGAGCTGGGTGGTCAGCGCCGACAACTGCTCGTGGTAGGCGGCCCGCATGGCTCATCTCCGCTCTGAGTGTCTCGGGGCGATGCCGGCCGTCCGGCCGACCATCGCCCGGTGTCAGGACAGCACGGCAACCGCACCAACGATAGGGGAGGAAGTCCTGGAATTTCCGGGTTTTCATCGGGCCCGCTGCTGCCGGCCGGGCGACCCAAAATCGAGGGGTCCACGCCGAATCTGCATCATTCCCAATTCATGTGCAGTCCAAGCGACGTTCACCGCACACCGCACGGGAGCTCGGGAGTGACCTATGGCCACGGGGGCGGGGACATAGGCCTCCTGACCGGCCACGGGCAGACTTCTTACGGTGAGTCATCAGCAGAGCATCTGCGAATCTGACCGACAAGGAACCCCCCGATGGCCCAGCACCGGACACCAGGCTCGATCGTCGTCGGGATCGACGGCTCAAAGGCCGCTGTCACCGCGGCCGCGTGGGCGCTCGATGAGGCGGTCAGCCGCGACCTTCCGCTGCGCCTGGTGCATGTCATCGGCGCCGGCGATGACGACTACGACCCGGAAACCGAATATGCCGAGGAGTCGCTGAGGGCGGCAACCGCCGCGGTGCATGCCCGCGGGAAGCCCGTCAAGGTCGAGACGGATATTCTCTGCGGCGACGTCGACGCCACGCTGCTGGGCGAGTCAGAAGGCGCGGCGATGATCTGCGTCGGAACCGTGGGCATCGGGCGCGTGGCCAGCCGGTTGCTGGGCTCGACCGCCGTGGCGCTGGCCACCGGCGCGCAGTGCCCGGTGGGGGTCATCCGTGACGGCGAGGCGCCGCCCGACGGCCGAGTGATCGTCGTGGTCGATGACCTTCCGGGCAATGACGAGGTCGTGCACCAGGCGATGGAGGAGGCCCGGCTGCGCGAGGCCCCGCTGCTGGCCCTCGGGGTGTGGCGGTGGGATTTCGGCTCGATGAGCTATGACGAGCTCGACCAGCGGATGGAAAGCTGGCGGCAGAGCTACCCCGACGTGCACGTGCGGCTGTGCGAGGCGCCCGGCGGTCCCGTCGAATACCTCGACACCCGCACCGACACCGTCGGTTTGGTGGTCATCGGCAGCGTCGACGCGAAACTGCTGGGTCGCCTCGTGGGGCCGCGCGCTCACCCCATCCTCGATCACCCCTCGCGCTCCGTTCTGGTGGTGCGTCACTGAATACGATCAAGGGCGGCACGCCTTGATGCCGGCGTAAAGTAGCCGGCGACGGATGAGTCGTAGCGAAAAGTGTCAGAGGCGTGGGCGACGTTGGCAGACAGTCGGCCCGATTCGGGCCAGCCCGGCCCGAGTTCGTCGGCCGGATGCACGAGCAGCTCGAGGAACTGGTCGCGGCGCGCGATCAGATGGCGCAGCTGCTGCGGGTAGCGATCGAAATCGGCTCGGATCTGGAACTCGACGCCACACTGCACCGGATCATCAGCGCGGCGATGAGCATGACCGGGGCACGCTACGGGGCGCTGGGGGTATGGGCACCCGATGGCACCCTGGCCTCGTTCGTGCACACCGGGATGGACCCGGAAACGGTGCGTCGGGTGGGTCAGCTCCCGGTCGGCAAGGGCGTGCTCGGGCTGCTGCGGATCCCCAGTGAACCAAAGCGTCTGGACGATCTGACCCAGCATCCGGCCGCGGTCGGCTTCCCCGAGCACCACCCGCCGATGCGGGCCTTCCTCGGGGTGCCGATCACCATCCGGGGCGCGGTGTTCGGCAGCCTTTACGTGACCGATGACCGGCCGGGGCGAACGTTCACCGAGGCCGATGAGATCACCGCCCTGGCGTTGGCGTCGGCGGCGGCCGCAGCCATCGACAACGCCCACTTGTTCGCGCGCGTGCGCACCTCGGCCCGCTGGACCGACGCCAGCCGCGAGATGACGACCGCGCTGTTGTCGGGTGCCGACCCGCACGTGCGGCCGCTGCAGCTGATCGTTGAGCGGGCGCGGGAGTTGACCGACGCTGAGCAGGCCATCCTGCTCGTTCCCGTCGACACCGACGCCCCGGCGCACGAAGTGAAGGAGCTCGTGGTGTCTGCTGCGTGCGGCTTGTACACCAATGAGGTAATCGGCCAGCGCGTCCCGGTGGCCGAATCCACGACCGGAGAGGTGTTCCGGACCGGCAGGCCGGTGCTCACCGAGTCGTTCCGCCGGCCGATCCAGGCGTTCACGGATGTCGGCGAACGCCCGGCGATCGTGATGCCGCTGCGCGCCGACGACAAAGTGCTGGGGGTCATCGCGATAGCGCGCAACACCGCTCAGCCGGCTTTCGACCCCGGCTATCTGAGGCTGGTGAGCGACTTCGCCGATCACGCCGCAGTCGCGCTGACCCTGGCCGCCGCACGCGACCATGCACGCGAGCTCACCCTCGTCGCCGACCGCGAGCGTATCGCCCATGATCTGCACGACCACGTCATTCAGCGCCTGTTCTCCGCCGGCATGGACCTTCAGAGCACGATGGCGCGCGTGCACTCCCCGGCCATCACGGAGAGGCTCGACAAAACCGTCGACGATCTGCAGGGCATCATCGACGAGATCCGCGCGACGATCTTCAACCTCCAAACACCCCCCGGGCAGGGCGGTTTTCGGCAACGAGTACAAGAGGTGGTGGCGAACCTGACCGACAACAGGGACGTTGCCACGACGCTGCGGATCTCGGGTCCGATGACCGCCGTCAGCCCGGTGCTGGCCGATCATGCCGAGGCGGTCATCGTCGAGGCGATCAGCAACGCCGTCCGCCACTCGGGTGCCACAACGATCACCGTGGACCTCGACGTGGCCGACGACATCCGCATCGAGGTCATCGACAACGGGCGCGGGGTCCCCGCCGACAACCAGCGCCGCAGCGGTCTGGCCAACATGGCGCGGCGCGCCGAAGAGGTCGCGGGCACGTGCACCGTCGCCAGCCCGCCCACCGGCGGCACCCGGGTGTGCTGGACCGCCCCGCTCATCGACTCATAGCGCGCAGCACCCGGGCGCGGCGCGGTCACAACTAGGGACGACCGATCGGGTTTTGATGACCTTCGCCCCTGTTGCAGCCCGCAGGCCCGCGGAAACCATGGGTGCGTAACAGCCGTGGGGAAGATTGGGACGGAACGGATGCGCGTTGAACGATTCCAGCGTCTTCTGGAAGCACAAGGCCCGTTCGCGTCGATTTACTTCGACGACTCCTACGACATGGCAAATCCTGCAGCAGATCTCGACGTCCGATGGCGCGATCTGAGTCATCTACTCCACCAACACGGCGTCCAGCCTGGCCTGACAGCGGTGGTAAAGGGTGCGGTGCTGGGCGCCCGGCCACCGGTCGGCCCGAGCGGTCGCTGCGTGATCGCCACATCCGACGGCGTGTTGATCCAAGAACACCTGCCCTGGAGTGAGCCCACGCCCGTCGTGCGGGTGTCCGAACTGCCCTTCATTCTTCCGTTGGTTCGACATTCGAACGGAAGACACACTTACCTGCTGGTCGCCGTCGACCACATCGGTGCTGACATCACCCTCCACCGCGGCGACGTGGCAACCACGGAGACGGTTGATCCCGGCGGCTACCCGGTCCACAAGGCCGCCCGCGCGGACAACCGTGAGTACGGCGAGGCGCAGCGGCGCGTCGACGAGATGTTCCGCAAGAACATCAAAGGTGTCGCCGACCACGTCACCAAGCTTGCCCAGAAGAGCGGCGCCGAGGCGGTTTTCGTCGTCGGCGAGGTGAGTTCCCGCGCCGCGCTGATCGCCGCACTGCCTGGCCGGATCGCCCAACGCGCCATCCCGGTGCGCGTCGGCACACGTCATACCATCGCCGACGAGCGGGCGCGGGCGGCGATCGAGGCGGAGTTCGACCGTCGGCAGGACATGGTGGCCGACGGTGACGCTGACCGGGTCACGGCCGAGATGAACCGGGAATCCGGCCTCGCGGTGGAGGGACTCGGACCGGTGTGTGCCGCGTTGCGGGACGGAGCTGTTGACACGCTGCTGGTCGGTGATCTCAAGGACCTCACGGTGGTGACCGACGGCAACGTCAGCCACCTTGCGCCGAATGCTGACGTGCTGTCCGAATTAGGGGCGGCGCCGACCAGTGTCGCGAGGGCCGACGAGGCGCTTCCCCTTGCCGCGGTGGCGATCGACGCATCGATCATCTGCACCGGCACCCGGATCAATCTTGTCGACGGCGTGGGAGCGCTGCTCCGCTATCCGGAATCGAGTGCGGCAAGCGGCACCTCGGCCGTCGGGCGGTCGGGCATCGGAGACCGAGGGTAGCCGCCGATGGCCGCTCGCGTAATCGACGAAGTGACCGCCACGGCGTGGACGCCGTATGCCGAGGCTCACGAGACACACAGTGCGGTAGTCGTTCTCGTCGGCGATCGTGCCTACAAGTTCAAGAAGCCGGTGGTAACGGATTTCCTCGACTTCGGCACGGTGCAGCACCGCGAGATCGCCTGCGCTCGCGAGGTGAAGCTGAACAGCCGGCTGGCGCCCGCCAGCTACCTGGGGGTCGCCCACATCTCGGATCCTGCGGGCGGAAGCGCCGAACCACTCGTCGTGATGCGCCGATATCCGGACTCGAATCGACTGGCACGCATGGCGGTCAACGGCGAACCCCTGCAACATCAGCTCAATGCCGTCGCCGCGGCGCTGTCTCGATTCCACGCGGGCGCGCACCGCGGACCAGAGGTCGACGAGCAGGGACGAGTCGACGCTGTCACGGCGCGATGGCGTGCCAACATCGCCGAGATGGACCCATACGTGGGCAGTGTCGTGACCGCGGCCGACGTCGATCGCGTGAGTCGGCTTTCCACGCAGTACATCACCGGCCGTTCGCGGCTGTTTGCCCACAGAATCAGCGACAACCGGATCGTCGACGGGCACGGCGATCTGCTGGCCGACGACATCTTCTGCCAGCCTGACGGCCCGGTGCTGTTGGACTGCCTGGATTTCGACGACCGGCTGCGGTACGTCGACGGCATCGACGATGCCGCCTTCCTGGCAATGGATTTGGAGTTTCTCGGCCGCGCAGACCTGGCCGACTATTTCCTCGACCAGTACAGCAGGCTTCGCGGCGAGGACGCACCGGCATCGCTGAAACACTTCTACATCGCCTACCGTGCGCTGGTGAGGGCGAAGGTGGACTGCGTCCGACACGCGCAAGGCAGTGCCGGTGCGGCCAAGGGCGCACAGCGGCACCTGTCGCTGGCGGCCGACCACCTGAGCGCCGGCGCTGTTCGCGTCACGCTCCTCGGCGGTGCGCCCGGCACCGGCAAGACGACACTGGCGCATGCGCTGGCCGACCGGGTCGACGCGGTGGTCATCTCCAGCGACGACGTTCGGCGCGAACTGCAGCAGGCCGACGTCATCGGTGGGGAGCCCGGTGTGTTGGACAGCGGCCTGTACTCCGCGGACAAGGTTCAGGCAGTCTACGACACCGTGCTGCGACGCGCCTGCGGACACCTCGCCCACGGGCGGTCGGTGATCCTCGACGCGACGTGGCGCTATCCGGGCCGCCGGCTTCGCGCACACGAACTGGCGGTGCAGGCTCATGCCGCGATGGTCGAACTGGCCTGTCGGTCATCGTTCGGGGTGGCAACTGCACGGGTCCGCGACCGACCGCCCGGAACGTCCGACGCCGACCCGCAGATCGCCGACGCGCTCGGCCGCCACGACGACGAATGGATCACCGCGCATCGAGTCGATACCGGCCGGCCGCTACAGGAGTGTGCCGAAGAAGCCGAGCGGCTGTGGCGGCAGGCGGTCTGAGCCCAGGGCCGCAGCGGGCGACGCGAAAGTCGACTCCAAGCAAAGAAAGAAGGGGAAAGTGTCCGATCCGTCCAATCACAACGGGATCCTCGTCGGCGTCGACGGCTCAGCGTACTCAACTCTGGCTGTGCAGTGGGCGGCTCACGAGGCCGCGATGCGCAACGTGCCGCTGACCCTTCTCAACGTGGCCTATCCGGCGATAGGCGGGTTTTCCGGGTGGGGGATGTCGACGGCGCCACTTCCGGAAGACTTCGGCCAGTTTCAGGAGCAGCAGGCGCGCAGGGTGATCAACGACGCCGTCGCCACCGCGAACGCCGCCATGGAGGGCAACGATCGTGTTCAGGTCGGCAGCGAGATTCTGTGGTCCGCACTGGTCCCAACCCTGGTGGATCTGACCAAAGAGGCGCAGATGATCGTGGTGGGCTGCCGCGGCCAGGGCGCGCTGTCACGCAGCCTGCTCGGCTCGGTGAGCACCGCGCTGGTCCATCACGCGCACTGCCCCGTGGCGGTGATCCACGCCGATGCGCCGCGGCCCGCCGGGTTCGAGGAGGCGCCCGTACTGGTGGGCATCGACGGCTCGCCGGCATCGGAACTGGCCACCGCGATAGCTTTCGACGAAGCGTCATGGCGCGGCGTCGATCTTGTCGCACTGCACAGCTGGAGTGATGCCGACTGGCCCGACCTTCCTCAGATGGACGCCTCAGCCATCAACGCCACAGCGGAGGAGGCGTTGGCCGAGCGGCTGGCCGGCTGGCAGGAGCGCTATCCCGACGTCACGGTTCGACGTGTGGTGAAGTTCTCCAATCCGGCCCGTCAGCTGCTCGAGCAGTCCAAGTCCGCGCAACTGGTCGTGGTCGGCAGCCACGGTCGCGGAGGATTCGCCGGAATGCTCCTCGGATCTGTGAGCAGCGCCATCGTGCACGGCGCCCAAGTGCCTGTCGTCGTGGCCCGGCGCGGCTGATTCAGCGCCTGGTCGGGATCACCTGATCGGGTCGGGTGTGTTGGCGAAAGGCTGCGAAGCGATGGCAATCCCGGTCTGCGATAGCGACACCCTGCGCGCGGCACTCGGATTGGCGATTCGCGCTCCCTCGGTCCACAACACCCAGCCGTGGCGTTGGCGCGTCGACGAGCACAGTGCGGACATGTACGCGGATCTGAGTAGACGTCTCCCGCACACCGACCCCGACGGGCGCGATCTGATCCTGAGTGGGGGCGGCGCGCTGCACCACCTTGTCGTTGCGCTG